>Ga0209802_1000697_pt1 | contig 25822 bp, 19 predicted proteins | sample GraSoiAngelo_129_FD_185886 | JGI IMG/M metagenome (GOLD analysis project Ga0209802, IMG submission 185886) | Grasslands soil microbial communities from the Angelo Coastal Reserve, California, USA - 14_0927_12_40cm (SPAdes) (version 2) | ecosystem: Environmental > Terrestrial > Soil > Grasslands ... | reverse complement strand
TATTCTTGAGGTCGACATGCTGAGCGACGCAGAGGTGCAAACCGCTGTCCGTAGCGGGCTGATGGAGATCGACCCGATGAGCGACAAGTATCTCCAACCTGCGAGCTACGACCTCCGAGTCGGAGCTGAAGCCTACTTGAGCGGGACTGACTCCAAGATCGACGTTGCAAATAGGGGCCTTGTCGTGATTGATCCTGGGGAGTTCGCAGTCGTCGCTACCCTCGAGCGTGTGCATTGCGGCCCGCAGATCGCAGGCCAGATTGGCCTGTGCTCCCCGTATGCCAGACAGGGATTGGTGCTACTTTCCGGACCCCAGATCGACCCCGGTTTCGATGGGGTGCTGATCGTTCGCTTAACAAATCTTGCTCCTCGGCGCGTGACGCTAGCGTTCGAAGCCCCGTTCTTGACCGCCCAATTCTTCAAACTCAACCAGCCCGTTGCGCACCCTTACAAGGGCTCCCGGCAGGGCCAGACAGGTCTTGGTGCTCGCGACATCGAGGAACTGAGCAATCCCGAAAGCCCGACTCTCGGGGGGATGGTGAAATCGCTCGCATCGCTGGCTCGTGACGTGGGCGAGCTGAAAACGAGCGTGAAGTGGATGGCGTGGGCGCTTGGGATCGGCGTGCCGGTTGCACTAGTCGTTGTCGGTGTAGTTGCGGCACTGAGATAGCGAAACCCAAACACTGATCGGCGACCCGACTTGACCTAGGTTTGGGCCGTCCTCATCCACTGCACGAGCCGATCGGATTCCATAACTTCGAGCGCTCGCTGCCAGCGGGCGGTGTAGTAGCCCTTGAAGTCGTAGTCGATCGCCGAGATCTTCGCCTGGATGGCGCCCCACAGCGTCCACCCCACGTCCGACATCAAGGCGAAGAGGTTCATCCTCGCCAGCTGCCGCTCGTCGAGCTGGCCGAAGTAGGCCTCACACAACGCCGCGCGCAGCTCGTCGTCGAACTCGGCCTCCTGCGCGGTGTTGCCGAGGTCGAAGCACGGGTCGTTGTTGCCGCTGAGCTCGTAGTCGACGATGCGGAGCGCCACGCCGTCGTCGATGAAGTTCTCGCAGAGGAGGTCGTTGTGGCAGGACACGCTGGGGAGCGCCGCCCTGCCGACGGTGCGCTCGATTTCGCGGAGCAGAGGCAGCCGCTTGCGGTAGTCCGCGGGAATCGTGACCTTGTGCTTGTCGACGATGTCGAGGTACTTCTTGATCAGGCGGAACATGTTGAAGTCCTGAAGGAAGCGTGGGGCTGCATGCAGCCGCCGAAACGAGGCTGCCATTCGAGCTGCCATCTCTTTCGACCGGAGCGTCTGGGCGGACATGGTCGGGCCGTCGATGAACTCCAGAACCATCACGTCGCCCTGGCGGACGAACTCGTGCACCCTGGGTCCGATGCCCGTGGACGCCGCCGCCAACGTGTTGAACACCTCGTTGGCCCGATCGATCGCGAGCAGCTCGGTCGACTGCCCGGGAATCCGCATCACGTAACGCGCGCCACCCGCCTCGACGAGGTAGTTCTCGTTGGTCAGCCCTCCCGACAGCGGCGACATGTGAACCTTCTCGCCTTTCCATAACGAGACGCGGGCGACCGCTTCGTCAGCTCGTGACATTCTCGCGCCGCACAACCGCATCGACGGCGACTCGCGCCACGACCCGCTCCCCGAACACCTCCACCTCGACTGCGCCACCAGGCTTGAGGTCGGCGGGCAGGTAAGAGTACGCGAGGTTGCGACGCGCCGTGAATCCGTAAGCGCAGCTTCGCAGCCGGCCGATCACGGCCCCATCGCGATACACCGCCTCCCCTCCGTAGATGGGCAGGTATTCCTCGCCCCCAATCTCCAGCGTGCGCAGGCGCCGCTCGATGCCGCGTTCGCGCAGGGCCAGCAGGCGCGCGCGCCCGTTGAACTCGGGCTTCTCGAAGCGCACGCAAAAGCCCAGGCCGGCTTCGAGTGGGGTGTCGAGCAGAGTCAGGTCGGTGCCGTAATAGCGGTAGCCCTTCTCCATCCGCAGCGAATCGAGCGCTCGATACCCGCCCGGCCTGATCCCGCTCGCCTTACCCGCTTCCATCAATCGGTCCCAGACCTGCCCGGCCCACGCCGGCTCCACGTAGAGCTCCCAGCCGAGCTCGCCGACGTACGTCACCCTCTGCGCCAGGGCGCGCGCGCCGCCGATGCGAATCGTCTTCGCCTGCATGAACGGGAAACCTTCCTCCGAGACGTCGTCGCCGGTCACCCGCCCGAGGATGTCGCGCGCACCTGGTCCCCATAGTCCGATGACAGAGAAATCCTCGGTCGATTCTCGAAGTGCAACGGCCGGGTCGTCTTGGCGAACCTGCAGCCGCAGCCAGCCGAGGTCGCTGTTCACATAACCGGCGCCGGTCACGACCCGGAAATGGTCCTCGGCGAGACGTGTGACGGTGACGTCGGCGGCGATCCCACCGTCCATCTCGAGCAGCTGCGTGTAGACGACGCTGCCGGCGGGACGCTCGACCGTGTTGCCGGCCACCCGCTCGAGCAGCGGCAGCGCGCCGGGGCCGGTGACGTCGATCTTTCCGAACGAGCTCATGTCGATGATGCCGGCGCGCTCGCGGAACGCGGCGTGCTCCTCCGCGAGCAGGTCGAAATACGGAGGTCGCGTCCAGCCAAATCGACGCTGGTCGGCTCCAGCGCGCCGCCACGGCCGTCCAGGTTCGTAGTAGTCGACGCGCTCCCAGCCATGCTTCGCGCCGAACACTGCGCTCAGGTCCTGCATGCGCGTGTGCAGAGCGCTGGTGCGCCGGGGGCGGCCCCACTCGTCCGAGTCGAACGGATACCGCAAGAAGTAGTAGTACCGATACGCCTCACGAGCCAGGTCGGCGGCGTAGCGATGGTCGCGGTGAACCGGACCGAAACGCCAGCAGCGATACGGATGGAGGTCGAGCTCGGTCTCGCGCCCTGTGATCCACTCCGCCAGTGCGCGGCCGATGCCGCCGGCGCCGCCGAATCCGTTGAGCGAAAGTCCCGCCGCCAGGTACAACCCGGGCACGCCGGGCGCCGGGCCCAGCAGCGGGTTGGCGTCAGGTGTCATCGCGTCGGGATGGCACACGAGCTTGACAATCCCCGCCTCGCCGAGGAAAGGAAAGCGTCGGGCGGCGCCCCGCAGTAGAGGCTCGAAACGGGCCTGGTCGGGAGGCATCGACATCCCCGAGTGGTCCCAGGGAACGCCGTCGATCCAGCGGGCGACCGGATCCTGCTCGTAGCCGCCCAGGATCATGCCTTCCGCTTCCGCCTTGCCATACACGAGGTTGTCGGGATCGCGGAAGCAGGGCATGTCACCCGGCAGCTCGTGCCCGGGCACGGCTCGCAGCGCGGCGTGCTGGTGATCGACCGGGGTCGAGACGAGCTGCACGCCCGCCATGGCCGCGATCTGCGGAGCCCAGATCCCGCCTGCGATGACGACGACCTCGGTCTCGATCCTGCCGGCGTCGGTGACCACCGCCTGGATCGCTCCCTTGTTCGAGAGCTCGATGCCGCTGACACGGAGGCCGGTGGCGACATGCGCGCCCAGCGCCCGCGCGCCCCGTGCCAGCGCGTGCGTGGCGGTATGCGGGTCGAGATGACCGTCGCCGGGAACCCACACCGCCCCGTATAGCGCCTCGGTCGTGATCGCGGGCATCAACTTCGCGGCCTCGGTGGCCGAGACCAGCTCGACGTCGAGCCCGATGCCGCGCGCGCGGCTGGCTGTCCGCTGCAGCTCCATCAGCTGTTCCCGGCTCGAGGCAAAGCGCAGGCTGCCCACGGTCTCGAACACGCCCAGCTCGCGGTAGAGCTCGATGCTGTAACGGCGGAATCGCATCATCGTCGGCGAGGGGTTGAACTGCGTGACCAGACCGGCGGCATGGCAGGTCGAACCGCTCGTCAGCTCGCCCTTCTCGATGAGGTGGACGTCGCGCAGCCCGGCCTTGGCGAGGTGATAGGCGACGCTGCAGCCCGTGATGCCGCCGCCGATGACGACAGCGCTCGCCTGGCCGGAGCTATCCACGCGCGGAAGTCGATGCGCCGGCGTCATGCGATCGCCGCCTCTCGACCGCTTCGGCCAGCAGCGTGGCGAGATCGATGACCTGCAGCTTCGCGCCGGTCGTGCGGACTCCGTCGTCCAGCATCACCGTGCAGAAGGGGCATCCCACGGCGAGCGTCTCGGCGCCGGTTCCCGCAGCTTCGCGTACGCGCTCCTCGTTGATCGGCCGGCCGCGCCTCTCCTCCATCCACATGCGCGCGCCGCCGGCGCCGCAGCAGAAGGTGCGCTCGCGATTGCGCGGCATCTCCACCGTGCGACCGGCGGCGGCCGCCAGCTCGCGCGGAGCCTCGCGCACATCGTTATGGCGCGCCAGGTAGCAGGAGTCGTGATAGGTGATGGTCCGGTCGCCGGCGAGCGGGTTCAAGCGGCCGTCACGCACGAGCTCGGCCAGAAACTCGGTGTGGTGGACGACCTCGTACCGGCCTCCGAAGTCTGCGTACTCCTTGCCGATGGTGTTGAAGCAATGAGGGCAGGTGGTCACGATCTTTTTGATCTTCGCCTCGTTCAACGTGCCCACGTTCTGTTTGGCCATCTTCTGGAACGTGTACTCGTCGCCCATCCGGCGAGCGGGGTCGCCGGTACACGACTCGCGTGGCCCAAGGATCGCGAAGTCGACGCCAGCAGCCTCGAGCAGCTTCGCCGTCGATATCGCCGCCTGCTTCGCCCGCTCGTCGAGCGACGGCGCGCACCCGACCCAGAACAGGATGTCCGGCGCCGGCTCGCCTGGCCCGAGCACGCGAACGCCGAGCCCGTCTGCCCAATGCGCGCGATCCGATTGCGGCTTGCCCCAGGGGTTGGAGGCGCGATCGATGTCACGGAGCATCGTCGTGGCCTCGTCGGGGAAACGCGATTCGACCATCACCAGGTTCCGGCGGAGGTCGACGATGTGGTCGATGTGCTCGATCCCCACCGGGCATTCGCGTACGCACGCGCCGCACGTCACGCAATCCCACACGACATCGTCGGTGACCGCCGTCGGGACCAGCGGCAGGAGCTTCGGGGTGGCGGCGTTCTTCTTCGCCTCGAGGGCGGCCGGGCCTTCGGCGAGGACCCGATCGCGCAGCGCCATGATCAAGAGCTTCGGAGAGAGCTCCTTGCCCGTGTTGTAGGCCGGGCAGACGTCCTGACACCGGCCGCACTCTGTGCACGACATCGTGTCGACCACCTGCTTCCACGTGAGGTCGGCGGCTGTGGCGGCACCGAAGCGGACTTCCCCGTCGGCGGCTTCGAAGTCGATCGGCTCCAGCCGGCCGCGTGAGTGCGTGCGGCCGAAGAACACGTTCACCGCCGCGAGAAAGATGTGCAGGTGCTTCGAGTAAGGCAGGTAGACGAGGAAGCCCAGGATGATCAGCGCATGGGCCCAGACCGCACCACGCTCGAGGTATGGCGTCCACGATTGATGGAGCGCGAGCCCCAGCGCGCTCGAGACTGGAGCCCACGCGGCCGGGTACTCGTTGAGGCCGAGCGCGATCTGGCTGGCGTGCCACAGCAGAAGTGAGACGACGATCCCTGCGATCAGCAGCAGGATGAGGTCGGCTTCGCGCACGTGGCTGCCCGTGAACCGGCGCGGCCGCTGGATCTTGCGGATCACGAAGGCCGTGATGACGCCGGCCAGCACGAGCACGGCGAAGAGGTCGACGAGAACCGCGTACCAGCCCTGCTGCCCAAGCCATGGCAGGGTCGCGTGCTGGTCGACGATGCCGATCATCGCGATGAAGATGGTGGGAAGCAGGACGATGAAGCCCCAAAAGATCGCGGCATGCATCAAGCCCGGCAGGAGCCGCTGCAGCAATTTGCTCTGGCCGATGACGACGACGGCTTCGGCGCGAGCCCGGCCGGGCAGGTCGTCGAATCGCTTTACGGGCTTGCCCATCCGCACGAGGCGGTAGAGCAGCACGGCGCGGCGCCCGAACAAGGCGCCGGCGATGATGAGAGCCGCCGCCAGGACGATGGCGGGTACGGCGTTCATCGTTGCTTGCGAAGCTCGGCGGAGATTGCGGGGACGATCTCCTTGAGGTCCCCGACCACCGCATAGTCCGCGTTCTGCATGATCGGCGCCTCGGCGTCGGAGTTGATCGCGAGGATGCGCTTGGCGCCCTTGCATCCGGCCATGTGCTGGGTGGCGCCGGAGATGCCGCACGCGATGTACAGCTCGGGCGCGATCTTGGTGCCGGTCTGACCGACCTGGTCCGAATGCGGCCGCCAGCCCGCGCTCGTCACGACACGCGAGCAGCCGACGGCCCCTCTCAGGAGTGAGGCCAGCTCCTCGATGATCGCGAACCCCTCCTTGGAGCCGACGCCGCGACCGCCGCTGACGACTACTTTCGCCTCGGCGAGGGAGACGCCACCACCCTTGTTACTGACGCGTTCGGCGACCTTGACGACGAGCTCCTCCTCGTTCAGCTGAGGCGTGAACTCCTCGACCGTGGTGTCGGCCGGATACCCCGCGATGGCCACGGTGTGCGGCGCGACCGTGATCAACGGCCGTGGGCTGTGCAGCGCAGCCTCTTCCAGGAGGCTGCCGCCCCAGCGCTGCCGCGTGAGCGTGACGGGACTTCCCGTCGCGACAGCGATGCAGTTCGTCGCCAGCGGCAGCTGCGTGCGCGCCGCAACGCGCGCCATCACCTCATTGCCGCGGTCGGTTCCCGCGGCAAAGATGGCCCTCGCGTTCAATCGATCGGCGAGCTGGCCGAGGATCGCGGCCCATGCATCCGGCGCGAACGAGTCGAGGGACGCATGCTGCGCGAGGTGGGCGACGGCTACGCCATGCGCGCTGAGGTCGACGCTCGATCCGATGAGCAGCGCGTGCACGGCCTCGCCAAACGTTCGCGCCGCGGTCAGCGCCTGCAGCGACGGGTCGATCGCCTTGCCGTCCGCATGCTCGACCAGGACCAGGACCACTAGGCCACTCCGATCCTGCGCATCATCTCAACGACTGCCGGCGCGGCCGAAGGCCCGCTGCCGAGCAGCTCCGCCCGGCGGCCTTGCCCGGCCGGGACGACGAGCCTCTCGAGCTCGAGCCTTGCTTGGCGTCGGGCGGGCGTGCTGGCCGCCACGGGCTTGCGACCCGCCCGCATCCGGCCAGGCACGGACGGATAGCGCGGGAGGTTGAGGCCCTCTTTGACGGTTACGACGGCAGGCATCGGCAACACATAGACATCGCGGCCGCCGTCCACCTCCTGCTCGCACCGGACCGAAGTGCCTTCGACGGTGACCTTCTTGACGCCGGTGACGGCCGGCCGGCCGAGCCCCCGCGCCACGCGCAGCCCGACCTGAAATCCGCCCGAGTCCGCGGACTCGTTGCCGAAGAAGATGAGGTCGAAGGGTCCCGAGGCTGCCTCGTCCGCTCGGATCGCTTCCACGACGGCCGCGGCCGTAGCCTCCGGATCCCACTCGCTTCCATCGGTCTGCAGGTGGATTGCGCGGTCGATTCCAAGCGCCATTGCGTCGCGCAGCTGCTCGACCGCTTCGGGCGGACCGAGGGTGAGCACGACCGACTCGCCCCCGCTCGTCTCTATCAACCGGACCGCCTCTTCGACGCCGCACTCCTCGTGCGGGCTGATCGTGAAGCCGAGGTGGCGCGTTTCAAGGGCCATCGAATCATCGGCCAACACCATCTTGCCGCCGGTGAAGGGCACGCGTTTGACGCAGACCAGGAGCTTCAAGAGCGAATGCGGGTGTTCTCTGGGTCGAACAGGGGTGTCGAGCCGGCCACGGCGACGGTGACCGGGTAACGCTCGCCCATGTACTGCACGGCAAGCGGCTCGCCGAGCAAAGCACGCTCAGGTGGCAGGTATGACATCAGGATGTGCTTGCCCACCGAAGGTCCGGCCCCCGCGCTCGTGACATACGAGCGGCGGCCTCGGCGGTCGACGACCGGCGCTCCGTCGCGAGTGAGGATCGGCTCGCGTCCGAGCATGTATCGCTTCTCGCCGCTTTTCGACGTGAGGTCGTCGACGGTCAGCGTGCAGAGGATCGCCGCCGGCGTCTCCTCGCGCTGACGAAGGTGGGCCTCCTTGCCGACGAAGTCTTCACTCTTCACGCGCGGCGCCTGCATGCCGGCCTCGACAACGTTGTACTCCGTCTCCAGCTCGTTGCCGTGGGCGCGATAGCACTTCTCGAGCCGGCCGGTGGTGCCGTAGACGCCGATGCCGCAGGGGACGAGGCCGTGCGGGCGGCCGGATTCCCACAGGACGTCCCACAGCTTCAAGCCCTGGTCGATCGGGACGTACAGCTCCCAGCCGAGGTCGCCGACATACGAGATGCGCGACGCCAGCACGCGAACCGTGTCGATGTCGATGGTCCGGCAGGAGCCGAACTTGAATCCGTCGTTGGAGACGTCGTCGCTCGTCGCCGCCGCGAGGATGTCCCGAGCACGAGGGCCCCACAGGCCGATCGTGGTCAGCGCGGACGTCAGGTCGGTGAGCTGTGCGGTCCCATCGGCGGGCAGGTGGTCGGCGAACCACTTCTTGTCCGACATGCCGGAAGCGCCGCCGGTGACAACACGGAAATGGTCTTCGCCGAGTCTCATGATCGTGAGGTCGGACTTGAAGCCGCCCTTGTAGCTGAGCACCGGCGTGTAGACGTTGCGGCCGGCGGGCACGTCCATCTGGCGCAGGGTCACCTTCTGCACCGACGCCAGGGCGCCGGGCCCGGTGATGTCGAAGATCGTGAACGCGGACAGGTCGAAGATGCCCGCCCGCTCGCGCATGGCAAGGTGCTCGGCGCTGATGAGGGGCGACCACCACCGCGACTCCCACTCGGCCGTGCGTCTGGTCACTCGGTCGCCGAACTCCTCGAGCAGCGGCGCGTTCGACTCGTACCACATCGGCCGCTCCCAGCCGGCGGCCTCGAAGAACGTGGCGCCCAGCTCGCGCTCGCGCTGGTGGAACGGAGCGAGCCGCACGTTGCGGTTGGAGGCCCATTGCTCGCTCGGGTGGACGATGCCGTAGGTCTTGTTGAAACCCTCGGCTGCCCTCGCGCGCACATGGGCCCGCGTCTTCTGGTGTTCGTGGAAACGAGCGATGTCGGACGAGTGGAGGTCGATCTCGGACTCCCCCTGCACTATCCACTCGGCCAGCGCCTTGCCCGTGCCAGGTCCTTCCTTGACCCATACCGCGGCCGCGGACCAAAGACCCTTGACGTCGGGGGACTCGCCCAGGACGGGCATACCGTCGGAGGTGAGCGAGAGGATGCCGTTGATGGCGTATTTCACGCCCACGCGCTCGTCGCCGACGATCTCCGGGACCAGTTCCAGCGCGTGCTGCATCTGGAGCTCGAAGTCCGGCTGCGTGAAGGGGAACTCTGTCGGCGAAAGCGCGGCCTTCTCGATCGGCGGGATGTCCTCCGGGTCGTAGAGGATCGGCCGGTGCGCGTACGACCCGATCTCGAGGTCGCCGCCGGCCTGTCGCTCGTACATGTTGGTGTCCATGTCGCGCACGATCGGAACCTCGATGTCGCCTTTCGAACCGGCGAAGCGCGGCACGGGGCCGACGTCGATCATCTGGTGCACCGCCGGGGTCAACGGGATGTGCGCGCCGGCCATCCGGGCCACGCGTGGGCTCCACACCCCGCAGGTGATGACGACGGTCTCCGCTTCGATGTCGCCGGCCGAGGTGCGCACGCAGCGAACGTGGCCGTGCTCGACGTCGATGTCGAGCACCTCGGTCTTGGCCAACACCGTCAGCGCCCCCGACGCCTGCGCGCGCTCGCGCATGATCGTGCCGGCGCGCAGCGAGTCAACCACGCCGACGCCGGGCGTATAGAAGCCGCCCATGATGATCGACTCGTCGATGAAGGGAACGAGGTCCTTGATGGCGGCCGGGCTCACCAGCGAGACGGGCTCGATGCCCCAAGACGCTGCCGACGACATTCGCCGTGTCAGCTCTTGCATGCGCTCCTTCGTGCGTGCGACCTCGATGCCGCCAGACTGCGTGAAGACGCCCATCTCCTTGTACTGGTTGACGCTCTCCACCGTCAGCGCAGTCATCTCCTTGGAGTGGTCCACCAGGTAGATGAAGTTGGATGCGTGGCCGGTCGACCCGCCCGGGTTTGGCAGCGGGCCTTTGTCGATGAGGACGACGTCGCGCCAGCCTAGGCGGCACAGGTGGTAAGCAACGCTGTTGCCGACGATCCCGCAGCCGATGACGACGGCTCGGGCATGGGCGGGCAGGTTGCTCATCTCGCTGTTCTTCTCTTCCTTATATGTGTCTGGGAATCCGCTAGTCCGGCTGGTAGGGCGAGCGGACCTCCTCGGGCAGCTCGTACCAGCGCATTCGATCGCCCACCTGGGCACGCAGCTTCCATTTCAGCGGTTTCGGCTGGGTCTCCACCGCCGACCACAGCTCGTCGAGCCGAGAGCGAACGACGTCGCGGTCCACGTCGAGGTCGTCGAGGGTTTGCCGCAGCTTCCCGATGTTCTCCTGCAGCGTCCGGTACATCCCCCAGTCGTCGGCTGCCACCTTGGCGACATAGGTGCAGTCGATGCAGTCCTCATTCGAGCTCTTGACGATCGGGTGGTCGAGCAGAAGCGCGGTGAGGTCGACGAGGTCCTTGCGGTTGACCTCGAAGATCTGCAGCTTGCTGAGCAGGAGGTCAGAGGGGCTCGCGCATGGTCCGTCGCCTTCCAGCCTTCCACGCAGGTCGATCACGTGTGACATCTGGATGATGTCGATGAAGATGTCCACCTGGCGGCTGTGATCGACGTCGTAGAAGTACAGGCGCCGATCGCCCTGCATCAGGTTGAATTGCTCGTTCGCCTCATACCCGAGGGTTGGGAAGAGAGCCTGCACAGCCTGACGATCCTTCTTCCGGATCGCGTAATCGAGGTCGCCGTACTTCCGTCTCAAGGGAGGCTTGCGTGCGCTCGGGGAGCTGAGGTGGATTCCAGCCCCGCCCAGGAGCTTTGGTTTCACGCCCACGGCCCGGGCGGCGGTCGCGATGCGCCCCGCTTCTTCGATTGGGTCCGCGAGAGGGCCCTGGGTCAAAGCGCCGCTTTCACCTCGGTGACGTCGACAGTCATCTCCGATCTTCATTGAGGTGGGGCGTCCGCGAGCGACCCAGGTCGAACGCGCGCGCGTAGATTCGTTTGTAGGCCGCGGCGTCGACATCTCGTGGGTTGCCGATGCTCTGCGGGTCGGCGGCCGCCTTGTCGGCGAGCATCGGGATCTCGTCCCTGCTGAAGCCGAGCTCTTCGAGGCTCGGGATCTCGACGTCGACGGTCAGCTGGTGCACATAGTCGACCGCCATCTCGGCCGCGTGCCAGACGGTGGCGCCCCGCACATCGAGCCCGAAGGCGGCCGCCATGCGCGCAAAACGCTCCGGCTGGCCGGCGTGGTTGTACTCCATGACAGGGCCGAGCAGGCGCGCCGTCAATGCGCCGTGCGGCGCGTCGTGCACGCCGCCCGCGGTCTGGCTCATCGCGTGGGCTGCGCCCGCCGAGTCGGTTCCGTACGCCAGGCCCGCGAGCATCGCCGCCGCGCTCATGTGATAGCGCGCCTCGACGTTGGCGGCCTGCGAGAACGCGACCCGCAGGTATCGCGCCACGTACTCCATCGCCATCAGCGCCACGGCGTCCGTGAAGGGCTGGTGGTAGGACATCGTGTAGCACTCGACGGCGTGCGCCAGCGCGTCCATGCCGGTGCCGGCGGTGACCGGGGCCGGGAGCTTGATGGTGAGCTCGGGGTCGATGACGGCTACCCAGGACGCGATGTTGGGTGTACCGCCCACGTTGAACTTGATCTTTCGCTTGGGGTCTGTGATCACCGCCCAGAGGGTGACCTCGCTGCCGGTCCCGGCGGTGGTCGGCACTGCGATCAACGGCGGGATCCGCTTGTGAATGGGGCTGTGCCCCCACTCGTACTCGAGGATGCTGCCGTCGTGGGCGGCCACCACTCCGATTCCCTTGGCCGTGTCTATCGAGCTGCCGCCGCCGATCGCGACGAGCCCGTCGCAGCCTTGTGCGCGGTACTCGGCGGCGCCCGCATCGACCAGCTCCACTCCCGGGTTGGCGCGGACCCGGTCGAACACGATCGGCTCGCAGTCCGCGCCGCGCAGGACCTCGAGCGCGGTATCCAGCAGGCCGGCCGCCTTCACCCCCGGGTCGCTGACGAGCAGCGGTCGGCGGATGCCGAGCAGCGAGGCTTCGGTACCCAGCTCGCGGATGGCGCCCAGGCGTTGTACGAGGCGGGTCGGGCTCTGATAGGTGCGGAGCGTGTACTCGAGCATGGGCTAGAAAAGAGGGCCGCCGGCTTTGACGCCGGCGGCCGTGGAGTTGCTATTCAACCGGAATTTCGTGATGGATACGAGCGAGGTCGATGCCCTGCCGGCTCCGGTAGATGCGCGCCGCGACGTAGATGACCACAGCGACGACATATGTCGCGACGAAGTAGATGACGGAGTTCGGCGTCTTCTGCAATGACGTCCCATAAAGGTTGTCAGGGTTGAACGACCACTCGTAGAGCATGAAGAGCAGGAACAACCCGGTGATCACTCCGACGACTGTGATCAACGGCACCCCGGCGACCTTGTAGCGCGCGATCGGCGAGGCCTCGTAGAGGTCTTTGCGCCGCCAGGGCAGGATGATCGCCGCCACCACCGTCGCAAGGAAGGTCAGGGCAAGCACCGCGGTGGCGTCCAGGAACACGCTGGTGAAGTCCGGCCTGTAGGCGTAGATCGCGCTGATTACGAGCGCCGGCACGATCATCAGAATCAGCGCCCCGTATGGCACGCGCCGCTTGGCCGAGATGCTGGCCGCCCATGACGGCAGCACTCGGTCGAATGCAGCCGCGAAGATGACGCGGGTCGAGGACAGGAAGAGGGTTCCCGCCCAGCCGAAGAACCACAGGCCCATGACGATGATCAGCAGGGCCTGGAAGAGATGGTTGTCGACCAAGAATCCCGCAAACATCACGGGGTAAGGCCAGATCGGGACCGGCGGGGCGGGGGCGCCCTGGACGGCGAACAGGTTGTTCCAATAGGCCGCATTGGCGGACTGGTAGAAGTTCCAGCCGATCGTCTTGTTGATCAGGATCACGACGAGCGCAACCATCGCCACTGTGACCCACAGGCCCGCGAACATGCTCCAGAAAGGCTTGCGGAGCTCTTTGGCTCCGCGGACCTCGCCATATAGGGTTGCGCCCCAGTTGGGCCAGAGCAGGTAAAACGCCAGCCAGGGGAGCAGGAGAAGCAGTGGACCAAACGCAAAGGTGCCGAAGCTCGAGCCTCCGAAAGACTTGCTGGCGGCGTCGATCGTGCCCTGGTACGCATTGGCCGGAGCGCCGAAGAGGCTCGTCGCCTCGCGGTTGAACGCGTTCTGAAAGTCGCTCTGGCTGTAGAAGAGCAAGAGCCCACACACAACCGCCAGACCCGCGAGGCCGATCCAGAAGCAGACCTTCTGGATTCGCGCATAGGTTTCCATGCCCAGCGTGACGACGATGCTCACGAACGCGAGCACGATGAGGCAAGAGACGAAGATGCCCGTCTTGCTTGTGAAGAACGTTGCGACCCCGGTCCACCCGAGGGTGTAGGCGAGAGGGGAGAAGAACTGGACGACGAGGATGTTGGCGTAGATCGGCGCCCACAGGAACAGCGTGAACCACCAACCGGTCATGGACAGCACGAAGCCGAGGCCGCCGCCGAGAACGCGGCTCTGCCAGGCGTAGTCGCCCCCCGTGCGTGGCATCACGGCCACCAACATCGCGTACGTGACGACGAGGAACGTTGTGAGCAAGCCGAAGACGAGGATCGCGGCGAGCAGCTGGCCGTCGGGGACGGTGTAGACGTAGGACATGCCATAGAGGCCCAGAGTGATCAGGTTCACCGACCAGAACGAATAGACGAAGGCATCGAATGTGGACCAGGCTTTGACCAGCCCGGTTGCGTTGCGCAGGAACAGCGTCGGCCTCGCGCCGGCAGTCCCCATCGTCGTGTCAGCCATGTTTCCTTCTCCTCTTCCGCTTAACCGTTGACGAGCTGGTAGCTTTTGATGCCCTTCTTGGCATCGAGGTTGATCACCGCAGCCATGAGGATCCCTTCCTCGTAAGCGCTGCCCGGATTGATCGAAAGCGTCTTGCCGAGCTTCACTGCGCCCTTGCTCTCGTGGATGTGCCCATGCAGCGAGAGCAGCGGCTGGTGTTTGTCTATGGCCTGACGCACAGCGGTCGAACCGACCGGCCGCAGAGCGCGGCCGCCGTGCATCAGCTTGAGGTCCGAATCGATGGCCGGCGCCTCGTCGAGTCCCGACCTGTACGGCGGGCAGTGGAGGTTGAAGATCGCGCGCGCAGAGTCAGGGATCTGCTTCGCCATCGCCTCGATACGCTCGCCGAGCTTTTCCTCGGTCTCTTCGCGATGTGTGTTCCACGGGGTGTGGTTCGACCAGCCGGTTGAGATCATCGTGAAGCCGTCGATCTCGACCATTCGACCCTCGCCGAGCTCGACCATGTCCGATTCCCGGACGACGTCGTCCACCTCCATCTCGTCGTCGTTTCCCGGGCACACGAATAGGCGCACTCCGGAGCCGCGCAGCTTCTCCGAAGCCATGTCCATCCACCGCCGGACGCCGTCCAGCATGATCTGCCGGAACGTCTCCTTCCGGACATCCGCGTTCTCGTCCAGCACCTGCAGGCGCTCCGGAGTGACATGCAGCGGGTAGTAGCCGCGCCGGCGGATCTGGCTCTCGATGTCACCGACCTCGCCGGCCGAGACCACCTGCCGGTCGCTGGCGATCGTGACGGTGTAATGGCCGTTCTCCTCGACGATGGGGATCATCGCCTTGCCGGTCATGTCGCCGCCGCAGATCAGGACGTCGGCCTCATAGAACTTCGCGGCGTTGAGGAACTTACGCCAGCACACCTCCGAACCGTGCAGGTCGGTCGCGAAAAAGACCTTCGGCATTACCTCTCCACCAGGACTTTCCGGATCTCGCGCTCGAATCCGACCACGTGCCGTCGCATGCACTCGTCGGCGCGCTGGCCGTCGCCGGCGATGACCGCGCGCAGCAGCTCGATGTGCTCCTCCACGGCTTCGCGCAGGCGGACGCCGTGGTCGAGGACCAGGTACCAAAGCCGCAGGCTGAGGTTGAAGTACCGCTCGAGCGTGTTTTCGAGAAACGCGTTGCGCGCCGAGCGATAGATCTGCCGGTGGATCTCGCGGTCGAGCTGCATGAGCGCGCGCGGGTTGGTGAGCTCGGCCGCATCCAGCCGCTCGAGAAGGTCGGCGATCGCCTCGCGGTCGCCGGCGCCGCTGCGTTCGGCGGCCAGTCTCGCCGCATGGCCTTCGAGCACCACGCGGACTTCGGTGATGCGAGCGAGGTCGGTGATGTTGACGTCGGTCACGAACGTGCCGCGGTGGGGCACGCTGCGCACCAGGTTCTCCCAGGCCAGCCGCTGCAGGGCCTCACGGATCGGGGTGCGGCCGATCTCCAGCTCGTCGCGCAGCCGGCCCTCCTCGACCACCGAGCCGGGCGGCATGTCGAGGCAGACGATCCGGTCTCGAATCCGAAGGTAGGCTTCCTCGCTTTGCGAGCGCGCGGCTTCCGCGACGGTGCCCAGAGCGTGCCTAGCTCCAATCGCGCGAGCCTGCGACGCCAACCCTTGTGACCCCTCCCACATCAGGCCATCGACCGATATGCGACCGATATACCGCGGCAACCCTAGCACCGCCCCAAGGCGTCGTCAAATTTCGTGTCGAAAGGCGGACGGGCTTGGCCCGGCCGCGACCCGGGTGGCATGAATGTCTCCAGCATTGCTGGCAACCGGTGCCGCAATGACGCTTCCTTTCCGGAATCGTCTAGTCCGGAAGGGGCGCGCCCTTGGTCTCGGGGAGCAGGAGCAGCAGCCCCGCGCCCGCCAGGGCGACGACCCCAGTCAACGCCAGGGCGGGGCCCAGTCCGACGGACTGTGACAGGACCCCGACCGCCTGGAGGCCGGCGACTGATCCCACCGCCCCCGCGACCGCCCCGGTGGCCTCGGCGGTCGCCCTTGCCCGGGTGGGAAAGAGCTCGCCGGACCACGCCCCGAGGACCGGCGTGGCGGCGCTCGCGAAGGCGCTCCATAGCACGTTGCCGACCACGAATCCGGGCATGCCGGTGGCGAAGCCCACGCTTGCGGCTATCGCGGTGGCGCCGGTGAGGGCGGCTCCTGGAGCCCGGCGTCCGAAGCGGTCGCTGAGGTAGCCGCCGGCCACGTATGAGGCTGCGCCCACCACCCCCGATATGGCGATCAGCACGCTGATCCCGGCAGGGCTCATGTGCAGATATCGGGTGGCGAACAATGTGAACAGGAGCCCGGCGGGTTCGAGGAGGACGGCCAGCAGGGCAGTCGTCGCGGCGATGATGAACAGCCGCCGGCGCCACGGCGGCTCCATCAGCAGGCGGAGCACCGAGCCGGAAGGCCTCACGCGCGTCCACAGGCTCCCTTCGGGCAGCCGCATCCATATGAGCGGGGCGGCCACGAATCCCACCACGCCGGCGGCGAACAGCCAGCGCCAGTGCGGGGCCACGATCGGATAGGCGACCACGGTGATGGCGGCGCCGGCCCCGCTCAGAATCGCGAGCACGCTCACCGCCTGGCCTCGCCTGCCAGGTGGCGCCTCTTCGACGATCAAGGCTGTGGCGACCCCGCCGACCAGGACCTCGAAGCACACCGCGACCAGGCGCAGGAAAGCTAGCGCGTCGAGGCTCGGCGCGAATGCGCTGGCAAAGTTGGCGACGGAAAAACCGGCCACACCGACGGCGATCAACCGCCGGCGGCCGAACCGATCGGCAAGCGTAGCGAGCGGCAATGCGCCGAGGCCGCCCAGGGCGAGGATCGAGCCCAGATTGCTGAGGTCTGGCACCCGGGCATGAAAGTCACCCGCGACCGCGGGTAAGGCCAGGACCAGGACCGAGCCGTCGAACGCGGTGAGCACGACCGCCAGGCCGGCCCAGACCAGCGTCCGCCTCTGCATCGCGTCCAGCCGCACCACCTAGAGGAGCCGAAGCCTCCTGAGCAGGTATGGGCCAGGGCCCAGGAATCCACAGGTGGCCGCGATATGAACGATCGACACGCCGATGAGAGAAGGCGGGCCGGGCAGGAGCCAGAACGCGAGGCCGAGTGGGATACCGGCGAGCGCGGTCGCGAGCGTGTCGGCCCACGGCCAGCCGAGACGGTGATAAAGGACGTAGGAGGCGGTGCCCACGGCAAATCCGACCGGCGCCCCGAACGCGATGCCGAGGCCCCCCTGGAGGAGGCCTCTGAAGAAGGCCTCCTCGATGGGGCCGTTGACGGCATAAAAGCCGGCCTGGAACCAGGCGTCGTCCGCCGCCCCTGGCACGAGCAGCGCGGCACGGCGCCGGGCGAGCCATCGCTGCACCAGTGCCGCCGCGACGAAGAGCACGGGCCCGGCCACGGCCGCGAACGCCAACTGGACACCGATCTGTCCAGTTGAAAACCCAAGCCACCGCGGTCGCCATCCGATCTCTACCACGGCCACCACGACGGCGAAAGGCAGCAGGCGGCGGACGAGGTCGGGGCCCATCCAGGCCCAGCTGTCTGGAATACGCGTCAGCACGGCCCGCGTTCCAGCCTTCATGGAGTTCGAGCTCTACTTCGACTATCTGTGCCCGTTCGTGTATCGGGCCTCATTGCTGCTCGCGAGCGTCGCTGCCGAGCGGAGCCCGGATGTGAGCTGGCGTTACTTCTCGCTCACGCAGGTGAACTCGAAAGACGACGGCTGGACGATTTGGGATGCCCCGGCGGCAGATCGGGTACGGGGCAGGCTTGCGTTCAAGGCCGCGGAAGCGGCCCGGCGGCAGGGCCGGTTCGACGTGTTTCATCCTGCCCTCCTCGCCGCCCGTCATCAGGCGCGATCGGACATCGACGACGTCCGCGTGATCGAGCAGGTGGCCGAAGACTCGGGTCTCGACCTCGAGCGCTTCCGACTGGACGTCGATGATCCGTCGATCATGCAAGCGCTCGCACGCGACCACATGCAGGCGGTTGCCAAGCACGGCGTGTTCGGAACCCCGACCTTTGTGTTTCCCAACGGCGCCTCAGCGTACATTCGCCTGGCGGAGGCACCGGCCGGCGCCGAGGCCGTGGACCTGTACGACAGGATGATTGGTATGGCAGCCGACGAGCCTCGCGTTCTCGAGATCAAGCGCCCCGTCCGACCTTCACCCGACTGAGGCACTCCTTTACACGGTTTTACTGCATCGGGTAGTTGAGTGCCCCCGTACGTTTTTTGCCAAAGGGGGTAATGCGCTCTTTGGGAATGGGATGTTGAATCGCTGGTTCTTCGCCCCGCGCTCGCCTTCGGGGTCGAACGGCGGGGAGCACAATGACGATGATTCGCCGGTAAAAGAGGCGGACTTCATCGTGCTGCCCGCCGCAGCCAGCGATTCCTGGCGGACGTGGCTTATGACCGGAATTCGGAAACGACCGTTCGACCGCCGACGCGTGCGCGGCGCCAACAAAGGCCTGAAGAAGATGCTGGTCGAGGGCACGCCACCGAATGATGGGACACTGCCGTGGAACGATTTCTCGAGCGCGATGGTCCGGCAGTCGGTCGACGAGGCGCTGAACACGCTGCCCGCGGGCCACAAACAGGCCGTCAAGCTGGCCTACTTCGGTGGTCTCACAAACGAAGAGATCGCTGAGCACCTGGGCATTGGTGAAGGCGCGGTTCGGCGGAAGCTGCGGGAAGCGCTGAGAGCGGTCAGCGCCCATGTCGAAATGGGTCGAGCGGCGGCGAGACGCACCATCTACGCGTTCGCCGGATGGTTTGCGGCCCGGTCGATCCTCGACACGGTCCGTCGCGGCGCCGAGAGCGCGTCCGACCACGCGGCTCAGGTCGCAGTCGTCGTCGCTTGCGGCGCAGTGACAGCCGGCGTGCTCGCGAGCCAGGCGCCGTCGCCGGCACAGCTGACCCAGGTGGATCGCGGCCGCATCAGCGCTGCCGCACCGGCATCGCTACCCACCAAGAGCTTGCCGATCAATCCAGTCACGGCTCCTGTCACCGTGCCCACCCTGCCCGATCCGACTTCGGTGCCAGTCAGTGTGCCGGTGCCTCCAGTGAAGGACCCGGTCGACCTGCCCAATCTCCCCATCAAGCTGCCCCACCTGCTGAAGCTCATCTAGCTGTTCCGCGCGTAGATGGCCACGCCATCCACCACCGCTACGAGGCGGTACTTGGTGCCGACGAGTTTCTGCACCACGGGATAGTTGCGCATCGGATACATGGCGAAGTCGCTCCAGTTCGCTGCCGCGGTATCGACGATCATTGCGGGCGGGTTTCGCTCGAGGTCGGCCTGAAGCTCCGGCCACACATCCGGCGCGGTGTCCCAGTTGTTGGGCGGCAGGCTTGACCCGCGGGCGAAACCGCGCAGGAAACCAGGGAAACGGCTCGCCATCTCGCGGTCCGACTCCACGTAGAGCGCGGGCCAGTCGCCCCAAACAAAGACACGGTCGTTGGGTTTGGTGTGGGTGCGGATGTACGTCGCCACCAGCTCGTGCTTGGCTATCGGCGGGCTCCAGTCGTAGGTCAGTGGATCCGCGACGATGTCGTACGCGCCCCACCACAGAGCCGGCCCGACGACGCCGAGCGCGACGACAGCGGCGACTTCCCGCTGGAGCGGCGAGTGCAGCGCGTGATCGATCGCCAATGCCGCCAGCAGCGCGAGCGGTCCCATCACCTGGATGAAGTAGTGCCATGAGAGGTGGCCGCCGGCGAGCGAACCGATCAGCGACGCGACCAGCCAGGCCGTGACGAGGCGGTGGGCCGGCACGAGTCGCTTCCACCGCGCGGCCCACGCAATCGCTGCTATCCAGAGGACCGCCGTCGCCAGCGCGAATGGAAGCACGCTGTCCTGCGCCCGTGACCAAACGAGCGCCGGCGTCCAGCTCGTGCCGGCGTACTGCGCCAGGATCCCGATCGTCCAGCGCCAGAAACCTGTGAACGAACCGGTCAGCGCCAGCAGCACTCCACCCGCCACCAGGCCGGCGGCGAGGCCGCCAGCGAACGTGAACAAGGCCCGCAAACGCGTTTCGCGCGGCTCGAGGTATGCGAGCGCAAACGGCAGCAGCAGGACCTGGATGGCGGCGGACTGCCTGAGTGCACCGGCCGCGGCCAGAAGCAACCCAGACCACACCCATCGCCTCTGGAGCATGAGCAGCACGGACGCCGTGAGCGGCAGCATCATGAACACCTCGGTGTTGGCGGCCAGCAGCCGCGGGTTGCCCGCTGCGGTCACGACGCCGTAGAAGATCGCCGCCAGCACGCCCGCCCTCGTACTTCCCACCTGCCGCCCGGCCAAGAAGATGAGGAACGCAGTCGCGATTACGGCGAGCAGCGCGACGGCGTGGATCGCGGTCATCTGGTATGTCCCGAAGACCCGGAATGTGGCCGCATACACCCAGAAGATGCCCGGCGGCTTGTTGTCCACGCCGCCCTCCGCGTACAGCGGGCCGCCCATGTTCATGAGGGCGGCGATGGAGCCGTAGATCGCCTCGTCTCCGTCGAGAAGGCGATGAAAGAAGGACGGCACGTGCGGAAGAACGATCGCCAGCGCGGCAAAGCCCGCGACAGCCGGCGGGTTGAGGGTTCGGCGGTGGGTCGCGGTCGTGGACATGGCGCGCACCTATATTGCTGTACGTTCGGATCGTGGCCTTGATTCGGCGCTTCTTGATGCCGGTCGCGATCGCCGCCATCGTCACAGCGCTGGCCTTGGACCTGTGGAACCCAAGCGAACCCATTGGCATCGACTTCCACACATATGAGGCCGCGGCGCGGGTCGGCATCGAGCAGGGCTGGTCGCGCATCTACGACCAGTCGCTCGTCGCTGCCGCGCAGAAGGACCTCGTCCCCAATCAGCCGGCGCAGCCTTTTTTGAGTCCGCCTACGACCGCCTGGCTGGCCGCGCTGTTCGCGCCGCTCCCTTACTGGCCGTCCTATTACGTCTGGGCGCTGTTCACGTTTCTCGCCTTTGCGCTGGCCCTCGCATGGGCGTCACGCGACAAAGGATGGCGACGCTGGGTGGTGGCGGCCGGGGCGCTGTCGCCGTGGTGGGTGCTCCACGCGGTGCACCTCGGCCAGGTGGTTCCGCTGGTGGCCGCCGGCGTCGTGGTCGCATCGCGACTGGTGCATGAGCGTCGCGATGTCGCCGCGGGCGCTGCGCTCGCGCTGGTCGCGTTGAAACCGAACACAGCGTTCCTGGTTCCGTTCGCTCTTCTCGTCGCCGGCCGGTACCGTGCGTTCGCGACGTGGGCGGGCGTGGGCGTCGTCATTGCGATCGTGGCCGTCGCCACGATGGGCTCGGGCGGCACGTCAGCCTACATAGATCAGCTGGCCGGGCCGCTCCCTGCCGGCGCGGACTACCTGACCCTCGAGGGCGCGCTCGGCGTGAACGGCACAGTCGCGTTCGCTGCGCGGATCGTCATCGTGGCCGCGAGCCTCGCCGCGGCATTTCGGCTGCGTCACTCGACCGGCCTTGCCATCGCGTCTGGCACGTTGGGATCACTGCTGGTCGCGCCGTACCTCCATGGCTCGGATCTCTGCCTGCTGAGCGCGGCCGCGTGGATGGTATGGCAAGAGCGACCCGCCGTCGTCTGGCGTGTGCCGATCGCGGTGGGCTGGCTAATATCCACGCCAACGATTGCCTGGACCTCCCTCAGCTTCAGCCTCAACCGTTGGCCGGTCATCGAGCTCGCGTTGCTCGCGGCCCTGGTCATCGAAGCTTGGTGGCCGGGGCGGCGGCGCCAACCGGCGTTAACAGGCAAGGCTGACCTCGGAGAACCGGCCACCGCATAATCCAAGAGCCCGCCGCCAGAGGTACACGCTTTGCCAATCGACATCCAGGACATCAACGGCCCACTCCGGGTGCTCGCCGGGCCGGGCACCGGAAAGACCCGCGCGCTCGTCGACCTGTACGAGCAGGCTGTGCTTCGGCGCGTCGCGACGCGCGACCAGATCCTCGCCCTGACGTTTTCGACCGGGGCCGCCGAGGAGATCGGCCGGCGAATCGACGAGCGCCTGCAGGACGACTACGGCGAAGCGTGGATCTCAACGTTCCACAGCTTCTGTTGGCGGGTGCTGCGTGACCACGCGCCTGATGCGCACCGAATGCTCATCAACAGCTTTCAGGAATCGATCGTCATGCGGCAGGTGCTGGCCGAGGTCGATCCGGACGTGCTCGGGGCGCTCGTCGGCGTGCGCAGGTCGGACGCGTTCGCCCGCGACCTGCTCGGGTTCGTGTCACTCATGAAACAGAACCTTGTGCACCCGGCCGCGTTCATCCTGGCCACTGAGGCGGGCGGCAGCGATCGGCTTCGCGCGCTCGCTGCCACCTACCAGGCGTACCAGGATCGGCTGCGCGGCGCGGGCATGGTCGACTTCCGCGACCTGATCATCGGCGCCATCGAGCTCCTGCAGTCAAGGCACGAGCTGCGCGAGCAGCTGCGCGCCAAATTCCAGCTCGTCCTCGTCGACGAGTTCCAGGACGTCGACCCGGCGCAGTTCCAGCTCCTGCAGCTGCTGGCTCCACCCGAATCGCGCCCGCGCCTGGTCGTCGTCGGCGACCCCGATCAGTCGATATACGGCTTTCGCGGCACCGTGCCTCGCCTGCTCGGCATCGACTTTCCCGCCGTCTACGGCGCGGCGACGATGTCCCTGGACGACTGCTGGCGCTGCTCGCAGGAAGCGCTCGACGCCGGCGAGCGGCTGCTCGGGGCGACACAGCCCGGCCGGACGCGACGCAAGCTTCGCTCGGTGGCGGGGATCGCGCCTCCGTCGGTGGTCGTCGCGCACGAAGGCGATGCCCTCGACGAGGCTTTCTTCTGCGCCCGAGAGATCAAACGCCTCCATGGATTGTTTCCGGACCTGCGGTTGGATGACTTCGCGATCCTCCTGCGAAGCACGACCGCGATGGGAGCTCCTTTCGAGGAGGCGCTGCGCGCGCTCGACGTGCCCTACGAGGTGCGCGGCTCCGGGGCGACCGCGCGCAATGAGGTGGTCAGGTTCCTGGTCGGATATCTCGAGTCTCTGCGCAAGCCGGATGACCCCGAGGCTTTCGAGAGCGCGCTCGCATCCAGCCTCGGCGGCGTCGGCTCGCGGACTCTGAGCCGCCTGCGCGCCCACGCGTTCGAGCAGGCCAGGCCGCTGCCGCGCGTGATGCGCCGGCTGATGTACGTGCTGGCGCACAAGGACCCACAGCGATACCCGCTGCCCTGGGGCGGCGAAGCGCCGACTGAGCCCCCGACCCCGCCTGACTATTACGAATACCTCACCGAGCCCGAGCTAGATGCACTGCATGCGGCGATGGTCGGGCGCCATAAGCTCCTCGATCGCGCCAGGAAGTTGCCCCTCGCGAGCCTCGCCTATTCGGTGCTCATCGAGGACGGGGCGATGGGCAAGCTGCTCGACCTCGAGCTTCAGGCACAGGAGCGCACTCAGGCGATGGCCGACCTTCGCTCCACCATCGAAGGCCTCGAGGCCGTCGAAGAGGTGTACGAGAGACTCCACGGATCGAAGCCGCTGCTTTCAGAGGTCGGCGGGTCTCTGGACGCACTGCTCGCCGGCGCCGCTGACGACGTGGAACCGGCCGTTGCGCAACCTGACGCCGTACAGGTGATGACCGTTCACCAGGCCAAGGGCCTGGAGTTCCAGGTCGTATTCGCGGCCGGGTTCGCGCATGGGCTCTTTCCATCTGAAGCGCGCCCGCATCCACTCCTCGACGAAGGGGACCGTTCCTGGCTCGAAAAATTCAAGGTCGGTTTCATGCCCTCGTGGCCGTCCGATCCCGACGGGCATCTCGCTGAAGAGGCACGCCTGGCCTATGTGGCGTTGACCCGCGCCCATCGCGTCTATGTGACATATGCGGACGCATACCTGCGGCAAGCGGGTCCATCCGTGTTCATCGGGATGGCCGAACCCGAAGCCGAGAGGAAAGAGCTCACGCGCGCGTCGGCGCGGCTCGAACCGGCCGACGTTCTTCTCGCGCGTGAGGCAGAGGTGATCATCGCCGCTCACCGCGAGAGCGTGAGCGAGACCGTCGCGGCGCGCGCGCAGGCGCTCGGGCTCGATGTGACCTTCATCGCGGATCGCGACTCGGGGGAGCCTTTCGAGCCGTACGGCGGCGATCGCAACCCCGAGCGCGTCGAGATCGATCACTTCAGCCCGACCACGCTCAACGACTACCTGAAGTGCCCCCGACTGTATTGGTACAACCACCACCCGGGGCTGGCCGAGGAGCCGAGGTCGGTGGCGATGGAGCGCGGTGGCTTCCTGCACGAGGTGCTCGAGGACTTTCACCTGCAGGAGGCGGATTGGCGGCCGCTCGAGTCGGAGGGGCAGAAGGAGTGGCTCGAGAAAGTGCTGCAGAAGCACCTCGAGGGCTACCTCTCGCGCATGGAGGGGACGCTCGACCGCAAGCGCGAGGAGAAGCAGGTGCGCTCGCTGCTAGGCAACTACATCCGCTTCGTCACCGGCATGCAGCCGATCCGGCGCATGGGCACCCTTGCGCTCGAACGGCGCTTCCATCTCCAGCTGGACGGGGCCGAGATCGTGGGCAAGATCGACCGCGTCAACGACGTTGGCGACGGCGAGGTCGAGGTCATCGACTACAAGACCGGCTCCGGCAAGCCGATGCGCTGGGCGTACGAAGCCTACTTCGGGCCCGAGCTGTATGACGTCCAGCTGGCTCTCTACTACCTGGCCTGCAAGTACGGATTCGACGACGAGGGAAAGCCGCTCGGATTCCAGCCGAGGTTCCTGTCGCTGTGGTACCCGAAGGATTGGGTGTGGGGTTCGATGCGCCAGGACATCTTCACGGTGGGGCGTCCGGCCGGCCTGAAGGAATATCGAGAGAAGGTGCTCGAGGCCGGTGACCTCGAGCGCAGCCGAGACATCGTGATGGGAGCGATCTCCCGCATCAAGGCCGGTCACTTCGAGCCGGCGCCGCGCTCTGACCTTCCCGGCACGTGCATCACGCGCTTCGGATCCTGCCCGCATGCCGCCATCTGTCCTTTCGGTGGAGCGCCGCAGGAATGATCGCCCCCCAAACGCGGACGCTGAGTCCCGAGCAGGCGGCTGCGGCGCATGCCGGTCCCGAAGGTGCGTTCCTCATCGCGGCCGGGCCGGGCACTGGTAAGACCGCCACCGCGACCGAGCGCTTCTGCTGGCTGGTCGAGCACCGCGTGCCCGCGAGCGCCATCCTCGCCGTCACCTTCAACGATCGCGCCGCCGACGAGCTTCGCTCGAGGATCACCGAAGAGCTCGGCGCTCGGCGGCCCGACCTCGGGCCGGAAGTTCTCGACGGGGCCTGGATCGGAACCTTTCACGGCGTCTGCTCGCGCCTGCTCGACGAGTTCGCCTACCTGGTGGGTGCGCCCCGCGAGCTGCGCGTGCTCGACGAGACCGGACAGCGGCTGTTCGAACAGCGCCTGGTGGCACGGCTCCGTAGCGGTGAGGCCGCCCCGCTGGATCCCGATTCATTCACGGCGCTCGCCGTCGACGACCTCGACGAGCTGCTTCGATCGGGCCTGCGCTTCCTACTCAAGCTCAAGGGCAGGGGCATCACGCCGGAGCGTTTTCACAAACGCGCCCTCGAGCTGCACGCCCACCACTGGCAGAATCCGGTCGACGCGATGGCGCGCCAGGCGGCGCATGCGGAGCTGGAGGCGATCGAGGTCCTCTATCTCGTCTATCGCACTTACGAAGAGGCGTTGACGACCGATGGGCTTCGCGATTTCGACGACCTCATCCTCGACGTCATCGATGCCCTCGAACGCGTGCCCGAGT
>Ga0209802_1000691_pt1 | contig 25936 bp, 36 predicted proteins | sample GraSoiAngelo_129_FD_185886 | JGI IMG/M metagenome (GOLD analysis project Ga0209802, IMG submission 185886) | Grasslands soil microbial communities from the Angelo Coastal Reserve, California, USA - 14_0927_12_40cm (SPAdes) (version 2) | ecosystem: Environmental > Terrestrial > Soil > Grasslands ... | reverse complement strand
TGGTGCTTCCGCGCACCGGGAATCCCATCATCGTCGTGCCAGCGTTTGAAGAAGGGCGGATGCGTGAAAAGCTGCAGTTCGCGGCGGAGGTTCGTACCTGGCAGGAAGATGAGAGCCCGACGAAAATCACGGCGGCAGCGCTGGCGGATCGCGGGATTCGAACGGGGCGGATCGGCATGGAAGAAACGGCGCCGTTCACGTTTTACGACCACTTCCGGGCGGCGGCGCCGGGATTGGAATGCGTCTCGGCCGACCTAGTGACGATCGCGTGCCGCGGACATAAATCCGCGCACGAGCTGGAGTTGATGAGGCTGGCATGCGAGGCGACTTTCGACGTGTTTCGGGCGGTGTTCGCTTCCGTCAAGGAAGGCATGTCGCAGGAAGAGATTAGTAAGCTCGTGGAGGGCGGCTTCTCGAAAATGGGCTTGCACGGCGGTGCGCTGGTGCTGCTGGGCGCTTCGGCGGCGCTGCCGCATGGCAGTGTCAAGCCGCAAAAGCTGAAAGAGAGCGACGTGATTCTGATTGACGGCGGCTGCGCCGTGGAGGGCTACCAATCGGACGTGACGCGTACTGGAGTTTTGGGGAAGCCGCCGGAAAAGGTCGCGCGCGCCTTTGCGATCGTCCGCAAGGCACAGGATGCCGCGCTGGATGCAGCGCGGGCGGGGCGCCTTTCGGGCGCGGTCGATGATGCCGCACGCAAAGTGATCACGGACGCAGGGTTTGGACCGGACTACAAACTATTCACGCACCGGCTGGGGCACGGCATCGGGCTGGACGGGCACGAGCATCCGTATCTCGTGCGGGGAAGCACAACAGTGCTGGAGCCGGGCATGACGTTCTCGAATGAGCCGGGGATGTATGTTCCGGGCGAGTTTGGGTTGCGTTGCGAAGACGACATGGTCATCACCGCAGGCGGGACCGCGCAGTTGCTGACGCCCGGATTTGCAGTTTCGCTGGAAAAACCATTCGGATGAAGGAAGCTTTAAGTTTTAAGCTTCCGTTGGGCACCCTGGAATAACGGCGCGATTTTCTTGGCCCACCGATGGATTCCTTGCGAGTTTTCTTGCACGGCTGACCATGCAACGCTACGGACTCGCGTGAGAGAGGCAGAAATCGACGATGCGCTGTTCGGCCCAGAAACGCTCGGCGCCAGGGTGCTTGGAGATGAAGCCGCAATGGCCGCCGTGTCGCGGAGCAACAAAGCGGATCGCAGGATTTTCGCTGATCTTCGCCGCTTGGAAGGAAGCGTACGGAACGAAGGGATCATCCTGCGCGGTGATCATCAGGAAAGGCACGCAGATTTGAGCGGCCACGCGCTTCGCGCCGACGTGGTCGTAATAGTCTTGGGCGTCGCGGTAGCCGAATTGCGGCGCAGTGATGACATCATCAAATTGCCGGACGGTTCGAACCGGGCCGAGGCCGTTGAGTTTATAGCGCTGGGGAAACATTTTTTGTTTGCGCGCGTAGCGGGACATCAAGCCAGTGACGAAGTGGCGCTCATAGAGATAGTTTTCCGTGCGCTCAAGCGCGTCGGCGCAAGCGGCGAGATCCAGGGCCGGGCACACTGCACAGACACCGCGCAGTGCGTTCGGTACAGCCGAGGCAAACTCACCCGCCATTTTTGTGACCAGATTTCCACCCATGGAATAGCCGGCGAAGAAGATGCGCTCGAAGCCGTCGCTATTGGAGAGTTCTTCGAAGACCGCGCGGTAGTCACCGCTCATGCCGGAGTTGTACAAAGTAGGCGTGAGAGCTTCGCTTCCACCGCAGTTGCGCTGGTTAAGGCGCACGACGTGAAAGCCGCGCTGGAAGGCTTTCTCGGCGATGCCCCGGACGTAGTTCGAATCGCTGGAACCTTCGAGACCATGCACGACAACGAGGATAGGAGTGTCTTTTCTCTTTTCCGGCTGCCAATGGCAATGGCCGAGCAGGCGGGAATCCGCGTCCACTTGAAAGTATCGGGCTTCGGCAGGAGGAATGTCGAAGCGGCGCGGCACAAAGGCGGACACGATGGTCATGGCGTGGCCGTTTTTGAGCAAGGGATGGGGGTCGAAGGGAGGAAAGTTTATCTCCACATGAAAACTCTATTGCACCTGAGTAAGGCAGGCAAGTCTCAGCTGGCATTTTGGGTTCGCCGGTCTTGAACTGGCTCGCATCCATTGGCCGAAGCCACGCTGCTCAGTTTCTCGGGGACGTCATCCCGCCGCCGATGCAAATACGCTGATTCAGTCACTTAGGACCAGTACTGGGTTGCTGCGCAGTCTATGGTTTTCCATACCAGCTGCGTACCGCTTTCTGTATTTTTCATCAACCGTAAACAAAAAATATGAACAAGCTCATCTTTATCATCACTTTAGATTATTGCCGCCCCTGGCACTTTGATTGCGAGCACGTAGCTGCCTGTCCAGGATGAGCTCAATTTACAGGGAGTTGAGTTCACCTATGAACTCGTTAGTTTGATCTTCTGCATATCTAGGTCTCGTTAAACGGTCGCGTGGCTTCCTCTGGACCGCCGGGACCCGGGCTTTTTCCGGCGACTCCGGGCACTCAGCCTGTCTCGGGTTGAGTAGCAGTTCTAAGGAACCGACGCGCACTACTCGGGCACGAGGGTAAGAGCTGTCGAAACAATTGCATCAGGGAGGATGAAATCGATGAAGAGAGTCATTTTCATACTGCTCGCTGGCGTAATCCTTTTGGGCGTGGAAAGCGGCAACGCTTTCGGCCAAGCAACCGCCAGCGGCACGATTCAAGGCACCGTGACGGATCCATCGCAAGCCGTGGTAACCAGCGCTCAGGTTGTGGCGAGAAGCAAAGCCACGGACTTCACCCGCACCACTTCCACCAATGACGTCGGTTTCTACGAATTCCAGTTGTTGCCTGTAGGCACTTACACGATCACGATCACCAAGGCTGGCTTCGCCACTTTTTCACGGACAATCGAAATCCTGATCGGTCAGACGGCGATTATCAATGCGGAGGTTAGGCCAGGAGCCGCAACTGAGGTCATTGAAGTTACGTCCGAAGCTCTGCTCGTCGACTCGACCAAAACCGATGTGAGCCAGAACATCACGCCACAGGAAGTCGAACAGCTTCCGATGGTGGGTCGTGACGTGGCAAATCTCGCCTATCTGGCTCCTGGTGTAAAAGCCACCGATTCCTACGATCCAACGAAAAACCGCTATGCGATTCTTTCTGTGAACGGTGAAAGTGGCCGAAATGTCAACGTCACTGTAAACGGTATCGATAATAAGGACAACACCGTTGGCGGTCCCGTGATGCAGCTTCCTCTGGAAGCGGTCCAAGAGTTCGTGATTAGTACACAGCGCTTCTCAGCGGTGAATGGACGCTCGGAAGGCGCCGCCATCAACATGATCACTAAAGCGGGGACGAATAACTATCATGGATCGATCTTCGGTTATTTCCGCGACACCGCGTTGAACACAGATGAAAAGGTGCCGGACGGCAAGGGCGGTACTTCTGCCGCGCATCCCGACTATACGCGCCAGCAATTCGGTGGTTCGGTCGGAGGCCCGTTCAAGAAGGATAAGCTCTTTGGCTTCTTCGCCCTGGAGCGCGAACGCGAACATTCGGGGTTGGCAGAAAGCGGAACTTCGTTCCCTGAACTGACCCTGGCCCAGCAGGCTGGCCTTGCCGCCCAGCCCGCCGCAATCATCCCGCGTCCTTTTTTTGAGACCCGCTACAACGGCCGTATGGACTGGACCATCAACAACAAGAACAGCGCCTACATCAGCTACAACTCGCAGGCCAATGACAGCCTCAATGACCAGTCTGACGGCACCGGTGACCTGACCAATGGCAACTTTACCAAGAACCATTTGCAGTTGGCGAATTTTACGTTGAACACTCTTTTTTCCAATACCACGATCAACCAATTTACGTTTGGCTATCAGTATTGGAACAATCTAATTGACAGCCACATCAGCGCTCCTCTCGTCACATTTCCGGACGCATCATTCGGCACCAACACGAACGTTCCGCAGCAGTCGTTCCAGCGCAAATGGCAATTCAAAGATGACCTCTCGAAGACCATTGGCCGGCACACCTTGAAGGGCGGAGTGGATTACATCTGGAATCCCGTGGAGGGAGGATTCTTTAAGTTTAGCTCCACCCTGGAGATCGACTTTGCGGCAGACCCGAGTTGTATCCTGGCAACCGTGGATAACGCCGACAAGAGTTGCGGTCCAACTCCGTTTCCCAATGGGTTCGCAACGGCCGGCGCTGTCACTGGCATGTCCATCGCGAATGGCGACCCGCGCTTTATCGTGGCCACCAAGCAGCTTGGCCTATACTTCCAGGACGATTGGAAGGCCACCCGTCGCTTGACCTTGAATCTGGGCCTGCGGTGGGACAAGGACTTCAACATGATCGGAGGGGCGGACATCCAGAATAGCCGTACCTATCAGGAACTGGTAGCGCTCAACAGCCCGATCTCCAACCCCTACGTCAGGAAGATAGCTGCGGACGACAACAAGGACTTTAGTCCTCGTGTTGGCTTTGCTTACGACGTGACCGGCACCGGCAGGCATGTGGTGCGCGGAGGGTATGGACTCTATTATGGCAACATTTTTCAGAACATCCCTCTGTTCATGGAACAGCAGGCCAACGCAACCGTCTTTCAGACTCTATTCCTTCTCACAAGTCCTAGTGATATTGTGCCCGGAACCGGGATTGCCCTCGGTAATTGGCATTGCTGCGGGCCTCCGACGGGGGATCCGCTGCCGACTATTGCCGCTCCATCCGCACAACTCAATCCCGGCAGCACCGGCCGTCTGATGGACCCCAACTATCGCAACCCGGAGACCGAGGAGTTCAACATCGGGTATAGCTGGTCGCTCAATCCCAACACGGTCATTGAGACGGAATACACGCATGTCCTTGGTCTGCACGAAAACAAGACCATCAATATCGACCAAAGAAAACCCGTCAATGGAGTTTGCTGCACTGCGCCGCTCGACTCAGCGTTTGCCGCTGCGGGCCTTCCGAGGCTAGGGAGTGTTCGTAACGAAGAGTCGATCGGCCGTTCACACTATGACGGCTGGAACGTAAGCTTCCGCCAACGCATGTCCCATCGTTTTTCCATCAACGCAAACTATACGCTGGCTTGGGCCTACTCGTATGATGGGGGCGGCGGTTCCTTCCGCAACTATCCCAGGGTCGCGTCCGATCCATTTGCGAGTTATGAATGGGGCCCGTCTCCCAACGACGAGCGGCACCACGTGACGCTGAGCGGAATCATCGATATGCCCAAGGGCTTCCAGCTCTCTCCAATCCTCCAGTTCGGCTCGGCACGTCCCTATAACCTCACGAATTCCTACAGCACTCTGAACACTGGCGGCGGTACTGCAACAGCCGTTTTGGTCCCTGCCGGTGACATCACAAACTACCTGTACGGCCCGAACTACATTCCTGTATTCGTTGCGGCATACTGCGCCGCAAACTCGTCTGATCCAGACTGCGGGACGCACGGCACAACGCAAGCTAGGAAAAACCTCCAGATCTGTTTCTACGCACAACAATGCACTCCGCAACTGGGACCAGCTCTCTCGCCCCTGACGATCGCCAAATACGATCCGCTGCGCGGCGATCCGTTCTTCGAACTCGACATGCGTCTGGCAAAGAACATCCGGATTCACGAGGGTGTGAACCTGCAGCTCGTAGCGCAGGCATTTAACCTGACGAACCGCGCCAACTACGGCAACGATTTCAACAACAACATTGCCAGCGCTTCAACCTTTGGCCACCCCTCGGGCTTTATTAACCCGGCCAGCACCATCGTGCCGCTGGCGGTCTGGGGTGAATTCGGAGTCCGCTTGACTTTCTAAGGGCCCAGTCCTTTCTGGTGTACCAACCGAGCCTGGGCTGATTCGATTGAGTCAGCCCAGGCTTCTTCTTTTCGCTGGGGCACCTTAGTCCTCCCTTCAGGATCTTCACCCCACCCTCTTTCCTTGAAAACGGATCAATCGGTGCTGTTCGCTTGACCCCAACCACGCTGGCCCCTACAATGAATGATTCACCGTGAAGCATTTTTTCGATTTGATGAATTCTGTTACCAGCCCAGCGGGCACCCGCTGGGCTGCGCTGCTTTATGGCGCCTGTTTCTCGGCAGCCAATTCTTTTTCGTGAGGATGGAATGAGCGACGGTCCGATCACCGAGGGTCTTACTTTTGACGATGTGCTGCTACTGCCGGGCCGATCGTCGGTGCTGCCCACCGAAGTCGACACGACGACGCATTTTTCGCGGAAACTGCCGTTGAATATTCCGCTGGCATCCGCGGCGATGGACACGGTGACGGAGTCGCGGCTGGCCATCGCCATCGCTCGGCAGGGTGGCATCGGAATCATCCACCGCAGCATGCCCATTGAAAGGCAGGCGGAGGAAGTGGACCGGGTGAAACGCTCGGAAAGCGGGATGATTGTGGACCCCGTGACCATTTCGCCGGACATCACCCTGCGCCAGGCCCTGGATATCATGAATAAGTACAAGATCTCCGGCTTGCCGGTGACGCGAGGTTCGCGGCTGACGGGCATTCTGACCAATCGCGACCTGCGCTTCGAAAAAAATCATTCCCAACTGGTCAGCTCGGTGATGACCAAGGAAAACCTGGTGACCGTTCCCGTGGGCACGACGCTGGAAGAAGCCGAACGCATTCTGCAGAAGCACCGTATCGAAAAGTTGCTGGTGGTGGATCAGGACTTCAACCTGAAGGGATTGATCACGGTGAAGGATATCCAGAAGAAGCTGGAATATCCACGCGCGGCAAAAGACGAGCACGGGCGGCTGCGCGTGGGCGCGGCGGTGGGCGCGACGGGAGATTTCCTGGAGCGCGCGGTGGAACTGTCCAAAGCGAAAGTAGATGTGCTGGCGATTGACACGGCACACGGGCATTCCGTGCGCGTGATAGAAGCGGTCAAAACCATCCGGGAGCGCTTGCCGGAAATGCAATTGGTGGCCGGAAATGTCGCCACCTGCGAAGGCGCAAAGGAACTGATAGCGCTGGGCGTGGATGGCCTGAAAGTGGGCATCGGGCCAGGATCGATCTGCACGACGCGAGTGGTGACGGGGGCGGGCGTGCCGCAGTTGACGGCGATCATGGAGGCAGCGAGGGCCGCGAAGGGGACCGACGTGGCGATCATCGCGGATGGAGGCATCAAATATTCGGGCGATGTTGCGAAAGCGCTGGCGGCGGGCGCGTCGTGCGTGATGATTGGAAGCCTGTTTGCGGGCACGGAAGAGTCGCCGGGAGAAACGATTCTGTACCAGGGCCGCACGTTCAAGTCGTACCGCGGGATGGGATCGACCGGTGCGATGGAAGCTGGATCTGCGGACCGTTACGCGCAGGAAGACGCGGAGCGCGGCAAATCTGTGCCGGAAGGCGTGGAGGGGCGCGTGCCTTATAAAGGTCAACTCGGGGCATTGACGGATCAGCTTGTAGGCGGACTGAAGAGCGGGATGGGCTACGTGGGCGCGGGCACTTTAAATGAATTTAGAGAGAAGAGCCGGTTCATCCGAGTCACCGCGGCGGGGCTGCGCGAGAGCCATGTGCATGACGTGATCATCACGAAGGAAGCCCCGAACTATCGCATGGAATAGAGGCGCGTGAGATAGAGCAGTATGGAAAACGTGCACAGAAAAAGAGAAGGAGCTGAATCCTAGTGGCGGACCCGCAGCCGTGGCGAACTCCTCGCCCGGCACCGAACCGCGCTGAAATTCGTTCGAAAACTTCCACGCCACGCGTGCTGGTGTGGCTGTGGGCGTGGTGGCCGACGATCGTGTGGGCTGGAGTGATTTTCTTGCTGTCCACAGACACTTTTTCCGCGCAGCACACGGCTTCAATTCTCGAATCGATTCTGCGGTGGATCTGGCCGGGAGTTACCCCGCATCAGTTTGCCGCCATTCATTACTTCGTTCGAAAGAGCGCCCACTTCAGCGAATATTTTGTGTTTTTTCTGCTGCTCTATCGCGCGGTGCGAGGCAGGCGCAGAGGCTGGCGCTGGACGTGGGGAATCGCGGCGCTTTTGTGCGCCGCGGGTTACTCCGCGCTGGATGAAATTCACCAAGCATTCGTGGCCAGTCGCACGGCTTCCGCCTACGATTCACTCCTGGATACGACCGGTGCATTCGCAGCCATGGGCGTGCTCTGGCTGTGGTTCCGGTGGCGAGGCACGCCACGCGGTGTTGAAGTGGCAACGGGCGAGACCCCGGCTGCATAATGCGAGCAATTTCGCGCCAGTTTTGACAAACAAGCGCCTTTTGACCGAAATGAAAAGCCCGCCCCAGTCAAGGAGGCGGGCTTTTGAATGCTCGGGATGCGCTGTTGAGAAGCTAGCGTTAAAGTGTCTCCAACGGTTAGCTCTTGGCTTCGGCGGGCTCTTCCTTTTTGGCCTTTTCTTTCTTCTCTTTCGCCTTGTACTCGTAGCCGATGAGTTCCAGAATGGCCACCTTGGCGTTGTCGCCGACTCGATTGCCCGCCTGGATGATGCGAATGTAGCCCCCCGCGCGGTCGGCAAACTTCGGCGCAATTTCGCTGAAGAGTTTCTGAGTGACGGCCGGCAGCATGATGTAGGAAGCCGCCTGACGCCGCGACTGTAGCGTGTCGCGCTTGCCCAGAGTGATCATTTTTTCCGCCACGGGACGAGCCGCTTTTGCGCGAGTCAGCGTGGTCGTGATGCGCCCGTGTTCGAACAGATTGGTAACCAGGCTGCGCAGCACCGCACGGCGATGGGCCGGCTGCTTTCCGAGTTTCGATCCTGAATTGAGATGTCGCATCGTCTCTATTTTCCTTGCGCCTTAGAGTCCGCCTCCGACCGTATCTTCCGGCGAAGGCGCGGCGGTCTGGCTAGGGAGCGGCGGCCAAATGATGCGGCCGTGCTCGTCGAACTTCATGCCGAGAGAAAGGCCCATCTTGACGAGGATTTCCTTGATCTCGTTGAGGGACTTGCGGCCAAAGTTCTTTGTCTTCAGCATTTCGTTTTCGCTCTTCTGGACGAGTTCACGAATGGTCTGGATATTGGCGTTCTTCAGGCAGTTGTAGGAACGCACGGAAAGCTCGAGCTCCTCCACGGAACGGTCGAGATGCTCGAGGCGAGGATCGTGCGAAGTGTCCTGCGGAGCTTCGATAGTTTCCACGGGCTCCTCGAAGTTGATGAAGATGCTCATGTGATCCTTCACCAGCTTCGCGGCAAAGCCGATGGCATCTTTGGGAGTGATCGCGCCGTTGGTCCACACCTCGATCATCAGCTTTTCGTAGTCGGTCATCTGGCCGAGACGAGCGGCTTCGACGGAGTAGTTGACCTTGCGCACGGGCGAGTGGACGCTGTCCACCGGGATGTAGCCGATGGGCAGGTCTTCGTCGTAGTTGCGGTCGGCGGCCACATAGCCCCGGCCATTCTTGGCGCGCATCTCGATCTGCAGCTTTCCGCCCTCACTAACGGTGGCGATGTACACGCTCTTGTCGAGCACCGCAAAATCCGCGTCTTCCTCGATATTCGCCGAGGTGATCGGGCCGGGCTGCTCAACGTTAAGGTAGATCGTCTTTGGCAGATCCGTGTTCAGCTTGATGGGCACCTGCTTGAGGTTGAGGATGATGTCCGTGGCATCCTCGACGACGCCGGGGATGGAAGAAAATTCGTGCAACACACCTTCGATCTTCACCGCGGTGATGGCTGCTCCTTCAATCGAGCTGAGCAAGGCGCGACGCAGCGCGTTTCCGACGGTCGTGCCCCAGCCGCGCTCAAACGGCTGTGCGGAAAACCGCCCGTACTTCTCGGTCAGTGATTCCAAATCTGATGCGAGGTGCTTCGGCTTTTGAAAACCCTTCCACATCGTGTTCCTTCCTTCCGGGCCGATGAAATCGGCCCTCAAACCAAAACCTGAATTCACCCTGTACCGCCGGGCCCGGAGGCGTCATCGCCCTCAGAAAGGCAGAGGCCGCTCTTTCGCCAGGACGCAGCTTATTTCGAGTACAACTCGACGATGAGCTGCTCGTTGATCGGCGGCGTCTGCACGTCTTCGCGCTTGGGCAGAGCCACGACCTTGGCCTTGAACTGTTCGCGTTGCTGCTCAAGCCAAGGTACCGCGTTTTGGCTTTGGGCGACGTTACGCGCTTCGAGAACCATCGCGTTCTGGTGCATCTTTTCCTTGATGGCGATTTCCTCCCCGACGCTCACGAGGTACGAAGGGATATTGACCTTTTTGCCGTTTACGCGCACGTGGCCGTGCAGCACGAGCTGCCGTGCCTGAGAACGCGAGGACGCCAGGCCCGCGCGCCACACGACGTTATCAAGGCGGCGTTCGAGCATGATGATCAGGTTTTCGCCGGTGTGGCCCTTAGTGCGCACGGCCTTCTCAAAGTAGTTGCGGAACTGCCGCTCCAGCAGGCCGTACGTTCGTTTCACCTTCTGTTTCTCGCGCAATTGCAGGCCATAACCCGCGACCTTGGGGCGCCGTGACTGCCCGTGTTGCCCCGGCACGAAATTGCGCTTCTCAATGGCGCATTTCTCCGTAAAGCAACGCAGGCCCTTCAAAAACAGCTTCTGCCCTTCCCGGCGGCATAGGCGGCAGACGGCATCTCGGTGTCTTGCCAAGTATGTTTCTCCTTTGCTTCGGACAACGATCAGCTTCCGGATTGTTTTGTCGTCATGCCGATCGCAAATTTCTATTGCTGCTCTGTATCCCCGACAAGCAAACAATATCCATCGGGATCGTCAATCCGAAACTCGCCATGCTTGGCATAGGCCGGATAACTGATTTCGCTAGGCTGCAATTCCTGCGCGATCAAGCTTTCCCGGTATGCGGCCACGCCATTGGCATACAGATAAAACAGGATATCCTGTGCCCCTGGATTCAAGGACCGGCCCGAACACACTAACATCAGCTCCGCACCGCCATTGCGCAGATGCGCCCACTGCAGCGGCCTGCCTTCAGGCGTCCATGTGTGCTCGGCAACAAAACCAAGCTTCGAGTACCAGGAAACCGAGTGCGCCACATCCGCCACATGGGCCATAGGCGTTAGAGCGGCCAACGGCTTAACGTTGGTGCGTGTCGTTGATGCCGAGGTTTCGCTCATTCAAATCTCCCCTATACCCGGCGGCGCTTGGGCGGACGGCAACCGTTGTGTGGAATCGGCGTGACGTCGCGGATCAACCCGATGTGCAAGCCCGCGGCAGCCAGCGCGCGGATAGCGGACTCGCGTCCCGAGCCCGGGCCTTTCACGCGCACTTCCACGCTCTTCATGCCGTACTGGTCGCGCGCGGCGCCTGCGGCAGCCAGCGAAGCCTGCTGCGCGGCGTAGGGTGTGCCCTTCCGCGACCCCTTGAAGCCGATCGCACCGGCGGAGGACCAGCACATGGTGCGCCCGTCAGGGTCGGTGATGGTGATCTGCGTGTTGTTGAACGACGCAGCGATGTACACGACGCCGTGCGGCACGACGCGCCGCTCGCGCTTCTTCTTAAATTCCTTTTTGCGCTTCGCTGCAGCCGGTTTTGCCGGTGCTCCGGTCTCCGGTGTTCCCGCAGCCGCCTTTGGTTCCTTTGCCACGTGTTACTCCGTTTCTGAATCCTCAATTCACTTTGCGCTGCAAACTAGATGGCAGCGCAATCTAGATTACAGCTAACCCTTCTTGCCGACGGTCTTCTTCTTCGCCGCGATTGCCCCCCGCCGCGGACCCTTGCGGGTGCGCGCGTTCGTGTGCGTCCGCTGGCCGCGAACCGGGAGATTGCGGCGGTGGCGAATGCCGCGATAGGCCTGAATTTCGATCAGCCGGCGGATGTTCATCTGAATTTCCTTGCGGAGATCGCCTTCCACGCGGCCTTCCTGTTCGATGGCCTGACGGAGACGGTTGATTTCATCTTCGGTCAGATCACGAATCTTTTTCGTGTGATCGACGCCCGCCTTTGCCGCGAGTCTTCTTGCGCGCTCCTGCCCAATGCCATAGATCGCAGTCAGCCCGATCCAAAGGCGCTTCTGCGGCGGAAGATCTACACCTGCGATGCGTGCCATGCCATTCTCCTAACCGGATTCCTCATCCCTGGCGCTGCTTGTGTTTTGGGTTAACGCAAATGACCCGCACCACGCCACGCCGATGGATTACCTTGCACTTGTCACAAATCTTCTTCACCGATGCCCGTACTTTCATGTGTTGCTCCTCAAAACTGCCGCTGAAGCGGCTCGCCGCAGAAGGCCAACCCTACAAAAACTCTCGCACTACTTGTAGCGATACACAATCCGGCCGCGCGTCAAATCGTAAGGCGAAAGCTCCACCGCGACTTTATCTCCCGCCAGAATGCGGATGAAATTCTTGCGCATCTTTCCGGAGACGTGCGCCAGGACCTGGTGTTTGTTCTCCAGCTCAACGCGAAACATGGCGTTCGGCAGCGGTTCGATGACCGTGGCCATCACTTCAATGGCGTCTTCCTTCGGATTTCCCGAGTCGCCTTTTTTCTTTTCATCGAACTGCTTGGCCATAATCTCCTGTTCCGCTCTGTCCATCCCTACCACGACGGCCCGGTCATCTCCTTTGGACGCGTCAAAATCCACGGCCCATTGGCGGTGACCGCCACGGTATGCTCGAAGTGCGCCGAAGGACTGCCGTCAGCGGTTTCCGCGACCCACTCGTCCCGCATCCGCACCTCCGGGCGCCCGGCATTGACCATCGGCTCGACCGCGATGACCATGCCTTCTTGCAAACGCGCGCCGTGTCCCTCCTCGCCATAGTTCGGTAGGTTGGGCTCATCGTGCATTCTCGTGCCGATGCCGTGCCCGACGAACTCCCGCACCACCGAAAATCCATGCTGCTCAACCCAGGTCTGGACCGCGTGTCCCACGTCGCCGAGGCGATTGCCGGCACGCATCTTGTCAATCGCGTGATCCAGCGATTCGCGGGTCACCTCCAGCAGCTTTTTCAACTCCGGCCGAACCTGCCCCACCGGAACGGTAACCGCAGAATCCGCGTAGTAGCCGTCCACTTCCATCCCGAAATCGATCGAGACAATGTCGCCCTCGCGCAATTTCCGTTTGGGCGACGGGATCCCGTGAACGATCTCGCTGTTCACCGAGGTACACAGCGCGCAGGGATAACCGCGGTATCCCTTGAATGCAGCCCTGCCCGGCCTTCCGGCGATTTTTTCCTCGGCAAGCTTCTCGAGGTCCATCGTCGTCATGCCTGGCTTGACCGCCCTTCGCAGTGCGGTCAAAACCTCATGCACGATGAGGCCTGCGTGGTGCATCCTCTGCAGCTCTTCCGCGCTTCGCAGGTGAATCGCCATCGTTCCTATTCCACGGCCCTTGTCGTGCCAGCTATCGCGCACCGCGCACGATCTCAAGCACCCGTTGCTTTACTTCCTCCACGCTCTTTGAGGCGTCCACGTCATGTAAGCGGCCCAGCCGCCGGTAATACGACACCAGTGGCTCGGTCTGCTTCTCATACGCCTGCAACCGCGGCCCTACAATCTCTTCCCGGTCGTCCGGTCGCTGCTCCAGCTCTCCACCGTCGTTATTGCAGCGCCCTTCCACCTTAGGAGGGCGGTCATAAATATTGTAAATCTCGCCCCCGACCTTGCACATGCGCCGCCCGGTAATGCGCCGCAACACCAGCGCCGGGTCCAGTGCGAAGTGCACCACCAGCGCTGGCCGATAGCCGTTCTGCCGTAGCAAAACGCTCAAGTACTGCGCCTGCGCAACGGTCCGCGGAAAACCGTCGAACACGAAACCATGCGAACAATCCGGCTGCTCGATGCGATCCCGGACCATTTTCAGCACCAGGGAATCCGGAACCAGGTCGCCACGCGCCATAATGGGCTTGGCTTCCATTCCCAGCGGTGTGCCCAGGCTGACATGCTCGCGAAGCATGTCGCCGGTCGAAAGGTGCGGCACACGATAAACCCTGGCCAACTCCTTCGCCTGCGTACCTTTCCCCGCGCCCGGAGGGCCGAGAAAGATCACCGCGCGGTCCAACCTCTCCGGGACCCGTGTTTCCGGAGCCACTCCGCTTGTCTCCCTCAGCGCCGACCGCGCAACCGGCCCTTTCTTGCAAACCCTTCGTAGTTCCGCATGACAAGCTGAGCTTCCAATTGCTGGACCGTATCCATCGCCACGCCGACCACGATCAACAGCGAAGTACCGCCGAAATAGAAATTCACCCCCAGACCCTTCAGGAACCAGGTGGGAAAGTGGCGGTCGAACCAGGAACCGATTCCCCAGCCGATATGGTCGAGGTGAATCCCCGCGATCATCCATTCTGGAAGCAAGCAAACTGCCGCCAGATAGACCCCGCCAATGAAGGTGAGCCGCTTCAGAATCTTGCTGACATGTTCGGAAGTGGTGCGGCCCGGCCGGATGCCCGGGATGAATCCGCCGTTCTTGCGCATGTTGTCCGCGAGTTCGGTCGGGTTGAACACGATGCCGATATAGAAAAAGGCGAAGAGCAAGATCAGCGTGATGTAGACCACGGTGTACAGAGGCTCGCCCCAGGAAAGATAGGCCTTGATGGAATCCACGAAAGCGTATTTGTGATTGAGCGCCAGCGCGATGGTTGCTGGAAACGCCAGCAGCGAGCTGGCAAAAATCGGCGGAATCACGCCGCCGGAATTGACGCGCAGCGGGAGATAGGAAGACTGCCCCCCCATGACGCGGCGCCCCACCACGCGCTTGGCATATTGCACGGGGATGCGGCGCTGGCCACCCTCCACAAAGACGATGAAGGCAATGACCGCGATCATCAAAAGGATCAGGAAAATCAGGCCTAGCAGGGTAAGAGGACCAAACGCCTGCGTGCGCGCCTTTTCGTAAAGATCCAGAATGCCGCGCGGCAGACCGACCACGATGCCGACAAAAATGATCAACGACATGCCGTTACCGATGCCGCGTTCGCTGATCTGCTCGCCCAGCCACATGATGAACGCCGAACCGGTCGTGAGCGTGAGAATGGTCATCAAGATAAAGCCCGGGCCGGGATGATAGACAAGATTAGGCTGCGACTGGAGCGTGCCCGCGATAGTCAGCGACTGGATGATGCTAAGCAGGATGGTCAAATAGCGCGTGTACTGCGTGATCTTGCGGCGGCCAAGCTCGCCTTCTTTTTGCAAGCGCTCGAGGTAAGGAAACACCACGGTCATCAACTGCAGGATGATCGAGGAGGTGATATACGGCATGATGCCGAGCGCGAAAATCGTAAGACGGCGGAAGTTGCCGCCGCTGAAGAGGTCGAAAATGCCGAGCACCGAGCCTGCGGACTGACTGAAGATGCGTTCCAACTCCGTCACGTTGATGCCGGGAGTGGGAATGTGCGCACCAATGCGGTAGACCGCCAGCAATGCCAGCGTGAACAGGACGCGGTTCCGCAAGTCTTCGATGCGGAACATGTTTTTCACGGCTTCGATGAATCGGTTCATCGCTGTTCCTTGAGACTTCTTATTAGGCTACCACCTCGAACGTGCCGCCTGCTTTGGTAATCTTTTCCTTGGCCGACGCGCTGAACGCATGCGCGTGAATCGCCAGCTTGGTGGTTAGCTCGCCATCGCCAAGAACCTTGATGGGGTCGGTGGCGCGGCGGACAAAACCATGCGCGCGAAGCAATTCGGGCGTCACCGTTTCGCCCGCGGGAAAAACGTTCAGTTCCGCCAGGTTCACGACCGAGTAAGACACGCCAAAGGGATTGTGGAAGCCGCGCTTCGGCATGCGCCGGTGCAGTGGCATCTGGCCGCCTTCAAAGCCGCGCCGCCGCGAATAGCCCCGGCGCGATTTCTGCCCCTTGTTGCCTGAGCCAGCGGTCTTGCCAAGCTTCGATCCCATGCCGCGGCCCACACGCACTTTGCGCTGGCGCGAGCCCGCGGGCGGTTGCAAATTCGCAAGCGTGAAAGAACGGCGCTCCTTCGGCGCCGGAGTCGCCCTTTTGTGCTGGCCGCGCTTGCGGACGCCGCCGCGACCGCTTACAGTTTTTCTCGCCATCTCTTACCCCACCACTTCCACGAGGTGCCGCACCTTGTGAATCATGCCGCGCACCGCAGGCGTGTCCTGGCGTTCCACCACCTGATGCAATCTCCGCAAGCCGAGGCCGCGGATGGTCTGACGCATGTCATCCGTGCAGGCGATAAAACTGACCACCCATTTGATCTTTAACGTGCCTGGGTTTTTCGCCGCGGCTTTTTTCTGTGCGGTCATCCGTTGCTCTCACTGACGGCAGCTTTTTCCTTGGACGACCTGCCGCTGATTTCGTCCACTGTTTTCGAGCGTGTCTCGGCCACCTGCGCGGCGTCTTTCAAGCCGAGCAGTGCCGCGAAGGTCGCTTTAACGACGTTGTGCGGGTTGGAGGTGCCGATCGATTTCGTCAGCACGTTGGTGATTCCCGCAACTTGCATCACTTTGCGCACTGGGCCGCCTGCGATAACGCCTGTGCCTTCCGACGCGGGCTTCAACAACACTTGCGCCGAACCGTAACGCCCCAGGACCTTATGAGGAATAGTCGAACCCTTGAGATTGAACCTGATTAGGTTTTTCTTGGCCTGCTCAATACCCTTCTTGATGGCCATGGGCACTTCGCGCGCCTTGCCCATGCCGAAACCGGCGTGGCCGTGGTTGTCGCCGACAACCACAAGCGCGGAGAAACTCAGGTTTTTGCCGCCCTTGACCACTTTCGTGACGCGGTTGATGGCGATTACGTCATCCTTCAGATCCGAAGGATTCACTTCCAGGAGCCGGCGAACCGCTAGACTGTCCCTCAAAATTTGCTTCGACATAGGCTTAAAACTGTAACCCCGCTTCCCGCGCCGCATCCGCCAGCGCCTTGACGCGGCCGTGATACTTGTACCCGCCGCGGTCGAACACCACTTTGCTCACTCCTGCGGCTTTGGCGCGCTCGGCAATGGTCTTGCCGATGACTTTGGCCGCCGCGATGTTGCCGCCGCCCTTCAAATTCTTTTTCGTTTCCGCATCGATCGAACTCGCGGAGACCAGCGTCCTGCCGGAGCGGTCGTCGAGATCACCTGCGCGTAGATATGCCCGAGTGAACGGTACACGCAGAGGCGCGGGCGCTCGGGGGTGCCCTCGACCCGCGTGCGCACACGCTGGTGCACGCGCTGGCGATGCAGATCTCTGGATAGCTTGCGTACCGGTGCCGAAGCCACTGTCTCTCCTCCTTATGCTGCCGCGCCGCCGACCTTCGCGCCCGCCTTGCCGGCCTTTTTCTTCAGACGCTCGCCGGTGATGCGCACGCCTTTTTGCTTATACGGGTCGGGTGGACGCAACGCACGCATATCCGCGACCACTTGTCCGACCTGGTGCTTGTCCGCGCCGCTCACGATGATGTGCGTCTGCTTATCCACGGCCACCTGAATGCCTTCCGGAATGTGAAACTCGACCGGATGCGACTTGCCGAGCGCGAAGGAGACCATTTTGCCTTTCAGTTCTGCGCGGTAGCCGACGCCAACAATGTCGAGCTCCTTCTTGAAACCCGAAGTGACTCCGTGCACTGCGTTGGCCACCAGCGCGCGAGCCAGGCCGTGCAGCGCGCGGTGCTCTTCGGTGGCGCGGGTAGCGATCAGCGCGCCGTCCTTCTGCTCAAACGTAATACCCTGCGGCACCGCCACGGAAAGTTTTCCCTTCGGGCCCTGCACGTCGACCTTGCCGCTCTGCAGCGCAACCTTCACGCCCGAGGGCACTGGAATTGGTTTGCGTCCGATGCGTGACATCTTCTCTGTTTTCCTTGACTGAGAATTCCTCTTACCACACCTCACAAAGAATTTCGCCGCCCACTTTGGTCTTGCGCGCCGCCCGGCCGCTCATAACCCCTTTTGGCGTGGTCAGTATGCTGATGCCCAACCCGCCCACCACCGGGCGAATTTCGTTCGCGCCACGGTAGGCCCGCGCGCCTGGCCGGGAGATGCGCTTCAAGCCAGTGATCACGCTGCGCCGGTCCGGCGTGTACTTCAGAAAGACGCGCAGCACTTTCCGTGTTTTGTTTTCGTCCACCAGCTTGTAGGTCGAGATGTAGCCCTCTTCCTTCAGGATGCGCGCGATGTCCGTCTTGAGTTTCGAGACGGGAACATCGACGCGCTGGTGCTTGGCGGCCGCCGCGTTGCGGAGGCGCGTCAGAAAATCGGCTATGGGATCCGTCTGCATAATTCTCCTACCAGCTTGCTTTCACGACGCCGGGGATTTCTCCGCGCAGCGCCATGCCACGAAAACAGATTCGGCACATTTGGAATTTGCGGATGTACCCACGTGCGCGGCCGCAGCAGCGGCAACGGTTGCGCACGCGTACCTTGAACTTGGGCTTCTTGCGAGTCTTGGCGATCTTTGCTGTGCGTGCCATTTATTGAGCTGCCCCTCTTTCGCGAAGCGGAACCCCGAGCCCCTTCAGCAGCTCGCGGCCCTGCTCATCGTTCTTTGCCGATGTCGTCAGCGTGATGTTCATGCCCTTGATTTTGTCCACGCGGGTGTAATCAATCTCCGGGAAGACCAGCTGGTCCTTGAGGCCGAGCGTGTAGTTGCCGCGGCCATCGAAAGCGTTCGAGGGCAAGCCACGGAAGTCGCGCACGCGCGGCAGCACCACGTTGCACAAGCGGTCGAGAAACTCGTACATGCGGTCGCCGCGCAGAGTGACTGCGCAGCCAATGGGCATGCCCTTGCGAATTTTGAAGTTCGCAATCGACTTCTTGGCCCTCGTGATCACCGGTTTCTGTCCGGTGATCTGGCCGAGCTCGACGGCCGCGGTGTCCAGCAGCTTTACGTTCTGGCTCGCTTCGCCAAAACCGATATTGACGGTGATCTTCTGGAGCTTGGGAACAGCCATCATGTTCTTCCAGCCAAAGCGCTTCATCAGCGCGGGCACCGTCTCGCTGCGGTATTTTTCCTGCAATCGACTCTTCATCGCCGTCTTCCGCCTGGTCCTTTACTTGTCCAACGTCGTCTTACAATGCCGGCAACTGCGCATTTTCGTGCCGTCCGGCAGCATCGTGTGGCCGATGCGCGTGTGCTTGCCGCAACTCGGGCAGATGACCATCACGTTAGATACATTGATCGCTGCTTCCTTCTCGACGATCCCGCCCTTGATGTTCTTCGAAGGGTTGGGACGCGTGTGGCGCTTGATGATCCCGACGTGCTCGACCACCACCGTGTTCTTCCTCGCGTTGATGGAAAGCACGCGGCCGCTCTTCCCGGCGTCTTTGCCTGCCAGCACCTTGACGTTGTCTCCCTTGCGGATCTGGATGGTGTGCCGCTCGGCTCTTTCGTGTATCAGTGCCATGTCCTACCAAACCTCCGGAGCGAGCGAAACGATCTTGGTGAATTTCTTTTCGCGCAGCTCGCGCGCCACCGGGCCAAACACGCGCGTCCCAATGGGCTCGCCCGCTTCGTTGATGAGCACTGCGGCATTGTCATCAAACCGGATGTACGTGCCATCCTTGCGCCGGCGTTCCTTGCGCATGCGGACCACCACCGCCTTCACCACACTTCCCTTTTTGATCTGGCTTTCAGGTGTTGCTTCCTTTACCGCGGCGGTGACCACATCGCCGAGGCCGGCCTGCAATCCCGCGTCGCCGCCCACTGGCATGATGCACGTCAGCTTTCGCGCGCCGGAATTGTCCGCCACCGTCAGCCAGGTTCGCATCTGAATCATCGGCCTGCTCCCCTGTCTCCCTTACTTGGCCGACGCGCTCCGCGTCAGCACTTCTTTCAACCGCCAGCGCTTCAACTTCGACATCGGCCGCGCAGCCATGATGCGCACGGTGTCGCCGGGCTTGGCCTGGCGAGTTTCGTCATGAGCGTAAAACTTCTTCGAAATACGCACCACGCGGCGGTACTTCGGGTGCTGCACCAGCCGGGTAACTTCCACCACGATGGTTTTTTCCATCTTGGCGCTGGTCACCCTGCCGGTGAGCACCGTGCGGTCGCCGCGCGTGTCCGCCGTTGCGCGCTGGGTTTCGGTCGTCATCAGGCTTTCCTCAATTCCTGGGCGCGCAGCAGGGTCTTTACCCGCGCCAGATCTTTTTTCGCCTCGCGCAGCCGCTTCAAGGCCTCGGCCTGTCCGGTGGTCAACTGGAAGCGGAGCCGGAAAATCTGCTCGGTCAAGTCCTTGTGCTGCGCCTCCAACTCTTCCTTGCCCGCCTCGCGGATCTTCTCAATTCGCCGCGGCATGATTTAAAACCCTCCCGCGCGGGTGACGAATCTCGTTGGAATGGGCAGTTTGTGCGCCGCAAGTCCCAGCGCTTCCCTGGCCGTCGCTTCGTCGATTCCCGCCATTTCGAACATGATGCGTCCCGGCTTCACCACCGCTACCCATTTCTCCGGCGCGCCTTTGCCCTTGCCCATGCGCGTTTCCGCGGGCTTTTTGGTGAACGGCTTGTCCGGGAAAATCCGAATCCACAACTTTCCGCCGCGCTTGATGAACCGCGTGATGGCCACGCGCGAAGCTTCAATCTGCCGGTCGGTGATCCACGCGCATTCCATGGCCTTCAGCCCGTACTCGCCGAACGACAGCTCTCCGCCGCGCCACGCCTTGCCTTTGCGGCGCCCGCGCATCTGCTTCCGGTACTTCACCTTTTTCGGCATCAACATCGTTCTGTTCTCGCTTCCTCTTCACGCGCGGGCCCAACCGCGTCAGGTCCAACAATCTTGTCCTTGCTCTTTGCGCTTACGCCATTGCTGCAGTTTCGCGTTCGTTCTGAATCTTCGAAGCGCGCTTCGGAATGTTCTCGCCCTGATAGACCCAGCACTTCACGCCAATCACCCCGTACGTCGTGTAGGCCTGCGCGAATCCGAAATCGATGTCCGCGCGCAGCGTCTGCAGCGGCAGCCGCCCCTGCAGGTACCACTCCTTGCGCGCGATTTCCGCGCCGTTCAGCCGGCCCGCCACGCGCACCTTGATGCCCTTGCACCCGAAACGCAGCGCCGAATCCACAGCCTTGCGCATCGCCCGGCGGAAGGCCACGCGCTTCTCCAGTTGCAGCGCAATCGACTCCGCCACCAGCTGCGCATCCAGCTCCGGCCGATGCACTTCCTGAATGTCGATATGCACCTCGCGCTTGGTGCGCTTTTGCACGTCCTGCTTCAGCTTGTCGATCTCCGCGCCCTTGCGCCCGATGATGATGCCGGGCCGCGCGGTGTAGATGCGCACGACAAGCTTGTTGGCCGCGCGCTCGATGTCAATCGAGCTTATGCCCGCGCTCTTCAGCTTTTCCTTCAGCTCTTTGCGCAGCTTGACGTCTTCGTGAAGCAGATCGGCGTATTCCTTGTCGGCATACCACCGGGACTTCCACGGCTTGTTGTAGCCGAGCCGGAATCCGTACGGGTGCGTTTTCTGTCCCATTACTTCTTTCCCTTCTTTGGAGGCGCTTGCTTGCCGGTCAACGCCTTGCGAACGCGGCGCGCGGTACCCCGCACGCCCTTCTGCGCGGCGGCTTCCGCCTCAATCGCGGCGACGCGTTCTGCCGCGGCCACGTGATGCTCGGCCACGCCCACCCAGAGGTGCGCGGTGCGCTTCACGTAACGAAAAGCACGGCCCATCGGCGCGGGGCGCAGCCGCTTCCAGCGCGGGCCTTCATTCACAAAACACTTCGCCACGTACAGTTCGTCCACATCGAGCGGCGCGCCGGCGTCATCCGCCTTGCGCTCCGCGTTAGCGATGGCGCTGCGCAGCACTTTTTCGATGTGCTTGGCGGCGCGCTTTGGCGTGTACTTCAAAGTTTGCAGCGCATCCTGCGCCTTTTGCCCGCGAATCAGGTCCATCACCAGGCGCGCCTTCTGCGGCGACATGCGCACGTGCCGCGCAAGTGCGTGCGCTTCAATCGATCCCGCAACGGTTTGTACGTCAGCCATGGCTTATGCCTTCGGCGCTGCCGGAGCCGCGCCGCCTCCTGCTGGCGCGCCTGGCGCTGCGCCACCACCGGGAGCCAAACCGGCAGCCTTTTCCAGCGCCGCCTTCACGCCGTGGCCTTTGAAGGACCGCGTTGGCGCGAATTCGCCCAGCTTGTGTCCGATCATCTGCTCGGTCACGTACACCGGAATGAATTTCTTGCCGTTGTGCACGGCGATGGTGTGCCCGATCATGTCCGGCACGATGGTCGAACGCCGTGACCACGTCTTCACCACCTTCTTTTCATTGCGCGTGTTCAATGCTTCGACCTTGTCGCGCAGGTGGCCGTCGACGAACGGCCCTTTCTTCAATGAGCGTGCCATTGCTTCTCTATTCCTCCACTCGCCGCAGCCGGCTCCATTGGGCCCGTCGTATTTTCTTGAATCCCCGAACCGGTCCGGGAACGCGATGCGACCTCGGGCAGAACGGGCACACAAACCGGGTGCCCTGCGCATTCGCAATTCGTTCGACGATCACCGCCCAGCCGGGCTTGCACAGCTTGTAGAGCACGGGCTCCGGCGGGGTTACCGCCATTTTCACCACCGGACGCGCCGGTTTCGTGAGCTTCCTTATTGCGCGCTTGGCCGCGCGCTTTACCGGCCGGCTGCGCCGTCCCGCTGATCGTGTTGTACGTGTTGCTCGCATCGTTTCTTCTCTCACCGGGTTGCTTTTCTTTGGCCTCCCGGTTTCTCGCCTCAGTGCACTGCTGTCCTTTTACTTCCGGCGCTCGACAATGTGTTTGTCGGTGCGCTTGTTATGCCGCGTCTTCTTGCCCAGCGTCGGGAAGGCCCAGGGCGTCTGCGGATGATTGCCCTTTACCTTGCCTTCGCCGCCGCCGTGCGGATGATCCACCGGGTTCATGGCCACGCCGCGAACCGTGGGCCGGATGCCGCGCCAGCGCGTCCGCCCGGCCTTTCCGAAGTTTTCGTTCTCATGGTCAAGGTTGCCGACCTGGCCAATCGTGGCCATGCACTCCACGGAAAATTTGCGCACTTCGCCGGACGGCAGCTTTATCAGAGCTACTTCGCCTTCCTTGCTCAAAAGCTGCGCCGAGGCGCCCGCCGAGCGCACCACTTGCCCGCCTCGGCCGGGATACAGCTCGAGGTTGTGGACCATCGTGCCCGGAGGAATGTGCTTGAACTGCAGCGCATTGCCCGGAAGAATGTCTGCGCCTTCGCCGGTCGAAACCGTGGCGCCGACTTCCAGCCCGATGGGATGAATGATGTAGCGCTTCTCGCCATCGGCGTAGTGCAGCAGCGCCAGGTTCGCGCTGCGGTTGGGGTCATATTCGATGGCGGCTACTTTCGCAGGCACGCCCACCTTGTCCCTCCGGAAGTCCACCTTGCGGTATTGCTTCTTATGTCCGCCGCCGCGGTGCCAGATGACGATCTCGCCTTGATTGTTGCGCCCGCCCGAACGCTTCTTCGGTTCGAGCAGTGCCTTCTCCGGTTCCTGCTTGGTGATGTGGCTTTTGTCCACGACAGTGATAAACCGCCGTGACGCTGTGTATGGATTAAAGCTCTTCAGTCCCATCGCTGCCTCTTACCTTCTCACTTCTTCTCCGCTCCCTCAGTCCACTCGGCTAACCCTTGTCATCCTGAGCGAAGCGAAGGATCTCATCCCAAGTACTGCCCGGGCCCTGCACGTTGCCCTGCGCCCGAACCGGTTCTACACGTTCTCCGCGTACTCAATCATCTTTTCGCCTTCAGCGAGCTTTACGTAAGCTTTCTTCCAGTCGTGCCGGTAGCCTTCATTCTGGCCCCGCCGGCGCATCTTGCCGACAAAGTTCGCCGTACGCACGTTGTCGACTTTAACCTTGAAAATTTGCTGCACCGCTTCTTTGATCTGCGTCTTCGTCGCGCTGGCCGAAACTTCAAAGACCACGGTGTGCTGCGTTTCTTTCACGCCGAGGCCTTTTTCCGTGATGATCGGCCGCCGGATGATTTGATAGTGAGGGGTCGACATCGCTTATTCTTTCCCCTTCTTGGTGGCCGGCTTCGCGGCTTTTTTTCCCGCTGCTGGTTTCTTGGCGGCTGCCTTCGGCGCCGCTTTCTTCTTTGCGGGTTTGGCCGCCGGAGCGATCGTCTCTACGTCCGGCACCACCACGGGCTTCCTCTCCGGATCGAGCGAATGGCTCAGGCGCGCCACAGCATCCTTCGAAAGCACCAGCAAGTCATGTTTCAGAACGTCATACGGTTGCAGAACGCTCGGCGCCGTGAGCTTCACGCCTTCAATATTGCGGCTCGCCAACTCCAGGTTGCGGTTCTCGCCGTGGGCCACCAGCAGCGCGGACTTGGTACGATTCAGTTTCTCCAGCGCCGAAACCAGGTTCTGCGTCTTGTGCGTCTCGAGCGTCCAGGCATCCACGACCGTTATCTTCTGCTCGGCCAGTTTTGCGGAAAGCGCGGAGCGCAGCGCGCCGAGCACCATCTTCTTCGGCAGCGCGTAGCTGTAATCGCGCGGCTCCGGTCCGTGGACCGTTCCGCCATGCCGCCAGAGCGGCGAGCGAATCGAGCCGATGCGCGCGCGGCCAGTGCCCTTCTGTCGCCAGAGCTTGCGGCCCGCGCCGCTGACTTCACTCTTATCCTTGGTCTTGTGCGTGCCCGCGCGCAGCCCACGCAAATACCACCGCGAAGCTTCGTGCAGCAGGTGCTGATTCACCTTCGCGCCAAAGACCGCGTCCGCCAGCTCGACCTGGCCGACTTTCTTGCCATCCAGATTGACTACATCCACTACCGGCATGATCGCGTCCTTCTCTTCATCTCGAAAAACCAGCTACTTCGCCTTCTTCGCCTTGCGAATGAAAATGTATCGTCCGCTCGGCCCCGGCACCGACCCCCGCACCAGCAGCAGGTTTTCGTCGGTGTCCACTTTCACAACTTTCAAATTCTTCGCGGTCACTTTCTGATTTCCCATGTGACCCGGGAAGTGCTGGTTCTTCCACACGCGCGACGGGAAGGAACTTCCTCCGATGCCTCCTGGTGCGCGGTGAAACATCGAACCGTGCGTGGCGTCGCCTCCCGCGTAGTGCCAGCGCTTCACTCCGCCCTGAAATCCTTTGCCCTTGCTTACGCCGCTGACGTCCACCAGTTCGCCGGCCTTGAAGTTTTCCACCAGCACGCGATCGCCAACTTTCGTTTCATCCTTCGATTCCTCGATGCGCACTTCCTGCAACACCTTCATCGGCGCCACGTTGGCTGCTTTGAAGTGCCCGGTCATGGCCTTGCTCACGCGTTGCGGCTTGACGAATTCGACGAGTCCGAGTTGCGCGGCCTCGTAGCCGTCCTTGTCCTTCGTGCGGCGCTGCACCACCACACACGGTCCCGCTTGGAGAACGGTGCAGCCGACCAGGCTGCCGTCTGCTGCGAAAATCTGCGTCATGCCCAGCTTGATTCCAATGATTCCGTTGACCGCCATCGCCTCGTCTCTCTTTTCGCAGCATGCCTCAACGGGTATTGGCTGCGTCTTGCTGAACTTGACGGACTAAAGCCCGGCCCCTACAACTACTTTTGCCACCCCTGAGAGATCCTTCGTCGCTACGCTCCTCAGGATGACGATCCTCATCGGATCGTCACTTTGCCGCGTGCCCGAACGCTTTGATTTCCACGTCCACGCCCGGAGGCAGATCCAGCTTCATCAAGGCGTCCACGGTGTCCGGCGTCGGCTCCAGAATGTCGATCAGCCGCTTGTGCGTGCGCATTTCAAACTGTTCGCGCGATTTTTTGTCCACGTGCGGCGACCGCAGCACCGTCCAGCGGTTAATGGTCGTCGGCAGAGGAATCGGCCCCGCCACATCGGCGCCGGTGCGCTTGGCGGTCTCCACGATTTCCCGGGTGGACTGGTCCAGAATCCGATGATCGTAGGCCTTCAAACGAATACGAATTTTCTCGCCTTGTCTCATTTAGTTTTCCAAAACTACTCCAGGACCTCGGTGACGGCGCCAGCGCCGACGGTGTGCCCGCCTTCGCGAATCGCGAACCGCAAGCCCTTCTCCAAGGCCACCGGCGTGATCAGGCTCACTTCGCAGCTCACGTTGTCTCCCGGCATCACCATCTCCACCCCCTGCGGCA
>Ga0209802_1000689_pt1 | contig 25958 bp, 23 predicted proteins | sample GraSoiAngelo_129_FD_185886 | JGI IMG/M metagenome (GOLD analysis project Ga0209802, IMG submission 185886) | Grasslands soil microbial communities from the Angelo Coastal Reserve, California, USA - 14_0927_12_40cm (SPAdes) (version 2) | ecosystem: Environmental > Terrestrial > Soil > Grasslands ... | reverse complement strand
CGCCTCCGTCGTGACGTCGAGGCCGTGCGCCCGGGCACCCGCGATCAGTTCGAGCAAGAGCGGGGTGTCGCGCTGGCCCATGCTCGTCACATGCACCACGTGCAGCGCTGCGCCGCTCGCGGCGGCGTCGGCGATCACCTCCTGCAGCGCCGCGACGCCTCCTCCGCTAGACGGATCCCGCCGGCGCAAGTGCACGAAGCAGGGGACGCCGAACTGGGCCGCCACCCGAAAGCCACCGAGGATCTCCTCCCGACTGGCCCCCGGCGTGTACTCGATCCCGAAGCCGACGCCGAGCCCGCCGTCTCGCAGCCCCTGCGCGAGCAGAGAATCGAGTCGCGGCAGCTCAGCGGCGGGCAGCGCCCCATGCGTCCAGATCTGGTTGGTATCGAGCAGGGCCGAAAGGCCGGCGAGCGACTCGTCGTGGCGTACCACGGCGCGACGCGCACCCGGGTGCCCCACGGTCGCGCCATAGTTGATGAGCGCGTGGCCCTCGCGCGCAGCGTACCACGGCGCCACGGGGTACGTGCCGATCTCGAGCTCAAGGGCGGTCGTGACCCCGTCGTGCGAGTAGTAGCGATAGCTCTCCGAGTCCTGCCCGTGGGCATGGAGATCGATGAACCCGGGGGCGACGACGAGGCCCTTCACATCGAGCGTGTCCCGAGCGGCAGGGACCTCCGTGGACAGGTCCACGATGCGGCCGCCCAGGATCCCCACATTGCGGGTTGCGTCGAGGCCCGTCTCGGGGTCGAGCACGCGTCCCCCGACGAGCACGAGGTCGTAGGCCTGGCCTTGCGCTCCGGCAGATCCCGGCGAGCGCTCGAGCAGACCGGCGATCGCGGCCAGGCCGCATGCGACGATACCGATGCGCGTCACAGCGACCTAACGTACGGGCCCGCGTGCGGCCCAGCCAGGGCCCTGAAGCGGTGGGCCGAGGGGATCAGCGCTGCGCGGTCTCGAACAACCCCAGGTAGCGCTCGTAGCCTTCCGCTTGCAGCCGCTCCACCGGAATGAAGCGCAGCGCGGCGGAATTGATGCAGTAGCGCAGTCCCGTCGGCGCCGGGCCGTCGTCGAACACGTGGCCCAGATGGGAATCGCCGTGCGCCGACCGCACCTCGGTCCGCACCATGAAGAGGGACCGGTCGGACTTCTGGTGGACGTTCCCGTCCTCGAGCGGCTTGGTGAAGCTCGGCCACCCGGTGCCCGACTCGAACTTGTCGAGCGAGCTGAACAGCGGCTCCCCCGAGACGACGTCCACGTAGATGCCGGCCCGGTGGTTATCCCAGTACTCGTTGTGAAACGCCGGCTCGGTCGCGTCGTGCTGGGTCACCTGGTACTGCAGCGAGGTCAACGACTGCCGTAGCTCGGCGTCGCTTGGCTTGGTGTCGTGCATGGTCGCTTGCTCCTCCGCGTGCGGCGCGTCGGCGCCCCACACGTCCCGCAACCGCCGGTCGCGGCCGCACCCCGTGCGATACAGCGCGTACCGAAACGGATTCTTGCGGTAGTAGTGTTGGTGATACTGCTCCGCCGGGTAGAACACGCCGGCCCGGACAATCTCGGTGGCGATCGGCTGCTTGAAACGCTGCTCCAGCGCCCGCCGCGAGGCCGCCGCCACGCGGTGCTGCGTCGAGTCGCGATAGAAGATCGCCGTGTGATACTCGGGGCCGTGGTCGCAGAACTGACCGTCCGCCTGGGTCGGATCGATGTTGTGCCAGAATGCGTCCACCAGCCGCTCGTACCCGAGTTTTCGCGCGTCGTACACTACCTGGACAGACTCGAGGTGCCCCGTCTGGCCGGTGGACACCTGTTCGTACGACGGGTGCGCCACGCGGCCGCCGGTATAGCCCACGGTGACGGAGACGACGCCGTCGAGCTTGTCGAAAGCGCGCTCCATGGACCAGAAGCAGCCGCCCGCGAAGGTCGCGGTGTCGAGCGGCGCGGTGGTGGCAACGGCGAGAGCGAGCAGCAGGTTCATGGGCTGAAGGTAGCGGAGCGAGCGGTGCGGGCGAAGCGGCCGCGCTCATTCTTAGAGCTTTCTCACGGAGCTCACACTCCCCGCGCCGGTCGGTCCGCCGTAGGTTTGGCGGCGTGCAGATTCTCCTCGTCGAGGACGACCGCGAGCTGCGGCGTTTCCTGAGCAAGGCCTTCCGGGAAGAAGGCTACGGTGTCACCGAGGCCGACACCGGCGACCGCGCATTGGAGCGCGCGCTGGGTGGGACGTTCGGTTGCATCGTGCTCGATGTGATGCTGCCGGGGCGGGACGGCTTCAGTGTCGTGTCGGAGCTGCGGGCCCGGGGCGTCTTCACGCCGGTGCTGCTGCTCACCGCCCGGGACGAGCTCGAGGCGCGGGTGCGTGGCCTGGAAGGCGGCGCGGACGACTACCTCACCAAGCCGTTCGACCTGCCGGAGCTGCTCGCCCGGGTCCACGCGCTGATTCGCCGCGCCGAGCTGCGGCACAAGGATGCCACGCTCAAGGTGGGCGATCTGATGCTCGACCCGCTCACGCGCCGGGTCACGCAGGGCGAACGCGTGGTGGATCTGAGCCCGCGCGAGTTCGCCCTGCTCGAGTTCCTGATGCGCAACGCCGGCCGCTCGGTGTCCCGCTCCCGCATCGCCGAGGCGGTGTGGAACTACCAGTTCGATCCCGAGACCAACGTGGTGGACGTGTACGTCAACTACCTCCGCAAGAAGCTGAGCTTCGCGGGCCGGACGGCGCCGATCCGTACCGTGCGGGGCGTGGGGTACCGGCTCGAAGGCGCTCCGCCATGAGCGAGCGCCGCCTCGGCACGCTGCTCACACGCCGGTTCACGCGCGTAGCCTGGACCGGGCTCGCGGGGTACGCGCTGCTCGTGGTGGTGTTGTTCGCCGTGGCCGCGGAAATGGCGCTGCGTCGCTCGCTCGAGCACTCCGCCGACCTCACCCAGTCGCTGCTCGGCGCCTACCGCGACTCGACCAGTGAGCCCGGCGGCGTCATGCCCTCGGCGCTGGCGGACCGCCTGGTCGCCATGGGAGGCCAGGTGGTGATCACCCGCACCACCACCGGCGCCGGAGGGAAGCAGGACGTCTACTTCGTATCGCCCGACATGCCCGCCAAGCGGCTCGAGGGTCTGCCGGCGAGCGCCTCGCCGGAAGACGTGCGTCGAGCGCTGCTCGCCGCGGTCGCGCAACGGTCGCGCTGGCGCTACCGCGTGCTGCACCGCGCGGCCGGCAGCTTCGACATCTACGTCGTGGCGAGTAGGGAATCGTACGTCGTGGCACTGGGTGCGCTCGTGGCCGCGGCGGCAGTGTTGCTTCCCGCCGCGGGCTACGCGGTCGCCCGGGGCGCCCGACAGGCGGTCGCGGGCGCCTTGCGGCCGCTCGAGCGCGTCGCCGCCGAGACGCGCGCCATCGGTCCGGCGGAGTTGGGCACACGGCTCACCAGCCCGACGGGCCAGGCGGAAGTCACCGAGCTGGCGGACAGCGTCAACCGCATGCTGGAGCGGGTGGACCGCGCGCATCGCGCCCTCGAGGCGTTCACGGCGGACGCGAGTCACGAGCTGCGCACGCCGCTCACCCATCTGCGCGCCCAGGTCCAGTGGGCGGCGGCCGAGGGCCGCACCGAGGCGGAGACGCGCGAAGCGCTGGGGGCGATGGAGCGGGTGCTCGACCAGACGGCGAAGCTGGTGGAGGAGCTGCTGCTCATCGCGCGAGGCGAGAACCGCCAGCTAGCGCTCGCCCACGCGCCCTTCGACCTCACGGCAGTGGTGGACGAGGTGCGGGAGATTACCGAGGCGATGGCGTTGGGAAGAGATCTCGCCGTGCATGCCACAGCGTTGCCGCCGCGCTGGGCGCTGGGCGACGCCGATCGCACGCGTCATATCCTGCTGAACCTCGCCTCCAACGCCGTCCGCTACACGCCCCCCCCCGGCAGCATCACGTTCGCGCTCGAAACCGACGGCACGATGGTGGGCGTGAGCGTGCGCGATACGGGGCCGGGCATCGCGCCCGAGCACGTGGAACGGATCTTCGACCGCTTCTTCCGCGTGGATCAGTCGCGCAGCCGCGACCTGGGGGGAAGCGGGCTCGGCCTCGCGATCGCGCGGCTCTTGGCCGAGCTGCAGGGTGGCCACATCACGGTCGACTCCACTCCCGGCGCGGGCAGCACGTTCACCGTGTGGCTGCCCGCGGCGGAGCCGTCGCCCCGCCCCGGGCCGTGAGGCGCCTCGAGAGGACACGTTATGGAACACCTGTTGAAGGACACTGCCGAGCGTGCTTGGCGCTATCGCCGGAGCTTGCACGACCGAACCGTCGCGCCCACGCCGGAGGCACTTGCCAACCTGCGGCGGTTAGACGAGCCGCTTCCAGAGGCGCCGACCGACCCGGAGGCCGTCATCGCGCAGCTGGATGAGCTGGGATCTCCGGCGACGATGGCCTCGGCGGGCGGGCGTTTCTTCGGCTTCGTCGTCGGCAGCTCCCTTCCGGCGACGCTGGCGGCGAACTGGCTTGCAGGCGCCTGGGATCAGAACGCGGGTATCGTGGTCCTCTCGCCGATCGCCGCCAAGCTCGAGGAAGTCGCGATGCGCTGGATGCTGGGCCTGTTGGGGCTGCCGCCGGAGTGCGGTGCCGGCTTCGTCACCTGCGCGACGCAGGCGAACTTCGCCGGCCTGGCGGCGGCTCGACACGCACTGCTCGCGCGGCGGGGATGGGATGTGGAGACACGGGGCCTGTTTGGAGCGCCGCCGATCACGGTCGTCGTCAGCGAGCAGGTCCACGTGAGTGTCCTCAAAGCGTTGACGCTGCTCGGCCTGGGGCGCGAGCGGGTGATCAGCGCTCCCGTCGATGGCCAAGGCAGAATACGCAGCGACGCGATGCCGCGGCTCGACGCCGATACGATCGTGTGCCTGCAGGCCGGCGACGTCAATACCGGGGCGTTCGACCCCGCCGCGGAAATCATCCCGCGCGCCAAGGACGCCGGCGCCTGGGTCCACGTGGACGGCGCCTTCGGGCTCTGGGCGGCGGCGGCTCCTGCTCGCGCGCACCTCGTGAAAGGCTTCGCCGACGCCGATTCGTGGGCGACGGACGCCCACAAGTGGCTCAACGTGCCGTACGACAGCGGCATCGTCTTCGTCCGCGACCCGCGGCACCTGCACGCCGCCATGGCAGTGAATGCCCCCTACCTGGTGATCAGCGACGCCCGCGAGCCCGAGCACTACACACCGGATTTCTCACGGCGGGCGCGCGGTGTCGAGGTATGGGCGGCGCTGCGCTCGCTGGGGCGGCGGGGACTCGCGGACTTGATCGAGCGCACGTGCCGCCATGCGACGCGCTTTGCGCAAGGGCTGCGCGCCGCGGGATACGATATCCTCAACGACGTGGTGATCAATCAAGTGCTGGTCTCGTTCGGAGATGCCGAGCGGACTCGCCGGGTGATCGCCGCGATTCAGGTGGAGGGCACGTGCTGGGCGGGTGCGACCGTGTGGCAGGGTCACACCGCCATGCGAATCAGCGTCTCTTCATGGGCGACCACCGACCAGGATGTGGAGCGCAGCTTGGAGGCGATGATTCGAGTGGCGGCGGGCATGGGCGCCACGTCGCGACCTCGCTGAGCGGTCACGCCGATCGCCGCGTCGATCGCTTCGCCCGCCTCGCGGCTCGGGTCCCCTCGACACTAGCGCTCGCAAGCACCGCCCGGAGCAGCCCGGGAAACCGGGCTTCCACGTCGGCCGACCGGAGCGACAGCATGCGGCTCGTGCCCTCCGGACGGATCCGTATGAGTCCCGCGGTCCGCAGCCGCGCCAAGTGATAGCTGAGATTCGTCTTGGACGCGTAGGATAGGAACGTCGAACAGCTGCGCTCGCCGTTCAGCGAGAGCCGCTGCACGATCACCCGCCGGATCGGGTCGCTCAAGGCCTCGAGCACGGCCGACAGGCGGATCTGGCTGGGTTCCGGATGTTGCAGGGGCTTCGGCACTGTTGAGAGATAGCCACGACCGGCCCGTTGTTCAAGAGTCGTTGAACTTTTTGATGACGGCGCGCGTTCTCCACATGTTCAAGGATCATTGAACCAACGTTCCCAACTCCGGAGGAACATCATGAGCGCGCCTGCCACACCGTTTCAAGCTGCGCCCGCCGCGTCCCCGCCGCTGGTGCCACGCCTCGCTGGGAAGGTCGCGCTGATCACAGGCGGCAATAGCGGGATCGGCCTCGCCACCGCGGAGGAGTTTCTCAAGGCCGGCGCGAGCGTGGTAATTACCGGGCGTGATCCGACCACGTTGCAGTCCGCTGCGTCGCAGCTCCGCGAGCTCGCGGCAGCCGATCAGCTGGTGGCCGTTCGAGCGGACGTCACCATCGCGCAGCAGCTGGACCATGCCATCGACGAGGTACGGGAACGGTTCGGCCGCCTGGACGTCCTGTTCGTGAACGCCGGCATCGCCGAGTTCCTCCCCATCGGCGAGGCGACCGAACAGCACTTCGACCGTATCTTCAACACCAACGTCAAGGGCGCCTACTTTACGATCCAGAAGGCGCTGCCCCTCCTCGCGCCCGGGGCATCCATCATTCTCAACAGCTCGATCGCGGGAATGTTGGGCACGCCCGGCACGAGCGTGTACGCGGCAACCAAAGCCGCGGTGCGGTCCTTCGCCCGCACGCTCTCGGCCGATCTGGTTGATCGCGGCATTCGCGTCAACGTGATCAGTCCAGGGCCAGTCACCACCCCGATCATCGAACGGCTAGGTCTCAGCCCGGAGGCGCGTCAACAGTTTGACGCGCGTGTGCAGCAGAACATGCCTCTCAAGCGCTTCGGCGATCCGCACGAGATCGCGCACGCGGCGGTGTTCCTGGCTTCCGATGAGTCCACGTTCTTCGTCGGCGCGGAGCTGGTTGCGGACGGCGGGCTGAGCCAGCTCTGAGGCTCCGCTACTGCGGTGGAGGCGGCGCTGGTATCGGAGGAGCTCACCAGGCGACGGCCATCACCACCAAGCGACAGATCTTCTCGCCCGAGGGACAGACGCTGAGGCGGAGTGTACCGTGGCCGCTCCCGCTCACCGGCAGCGCGGCGGTTGGCGCCGCCGCGAAGTAGGCCGAGTCGGGCGTGAGCAGGGGCGAATCGAAGCGCACCACCGTCCCGTCGTCCAGCTCCAGCGCCGGCTTGAGGCGTGCGTTGATCCGTACGCCGGTCGCGGCCACGAGGCGGAGCGGGGGCCCCGCCTCGAGCGTCACGATGGGCGGGCGCCTGCCGCAAGCGGCGCCAAGCACCGCCAGCAGCAGCGCGATCCGCGTCATTCGGCCAGCAGCTGCCGGATGCGCTGGTGCCACGTCCGAAAATCCTCGTCGTCTAGATGGAACTCACCATACCCGGTGTAGCGAATGGCCCCCCGCTTGTCGATCAGCACGAAGCTCGGCCAGTAACGGATGCCGTACGCGTCCCAGGTGCGGCGGTCGTTGTCCTGCGCATTGGGATAGGCGATGCCCTCCCGCGTGAGCGCCCGCGCGAGATTGCCCTTGTCGTGCTCACCGGCGTAGGGTGGGAACTCCGGCGTATGGATGCCGATAATCGTGAGCCCGCGCTCCCGATACATCCGATCGTACGACACCAGCGACGGCACGGTGCGGGTGCAGTTGCCGCAGGTGAACACCCAGAAGTTGAGCAGCACGACGCGGCCGCGCAGCTCCGCGAGCCGCAAGGGCCGGTCGGCGTTGAGCCAGCTCGTGTTGGTGAGCTCGGGCGCTGGAATGCCGCCCGAGCCCCTGCTCGCCGCCGGGTGGCGGATCGCCGCGGCGGTGACCGCGACGAGTCCGGCCAGCGACACCATTACGATCGCAGAGTTCCGCATCACATCGTCTCCGCGAGTGGGGCGGCCCCGAAGTTGACGCTAAACCGGCGGCACCAGATGGACACCGCCCGGTACTTGCTCAGGTCGAGGTCGGCCGGGACATCGTAGTTCTGGTCGCCGATGTTGCCCTTCAGCGCGCCCAGGTCGAGAAACCCAGCCTGCTTGGCCGCGCCCTCGTCCTGCACGTCGCCCGCCGCCACGAGGTACACGCGAACGTCGGGTCCGTTGGAGGTCGCGAACTGCGTGAGCCGCAGCACGCGACGGCCGTCAGCGAGGCGATAGATCGTCGCCAGTCCGTCCGTTTTGTGGGCGTTGGTGTGGAACCGGCCGCTCACGACCTTCACGGGTTCGTCCGCTGCCATGGCGGACCGCGCCATCGCCGGGGACTCTGGCATCGACGAGCCAGACTGCGCCATGGCGGGCGACTGCGCCGTCATGGATCCCGAGTGCGCCATGCCCGCCGAGTCCGCCATCGACGACATGGCGTGTTCCGCCGCGGGGAGCGGCTCGCTGACGGCTTTGTCGATGATCAGCGCCTCCGGCCTGAACAGGTACCACAGCGCGGCGCCGGCGACGATGGCGCTGCCAAAGAGTATGGATCTGCGCGTTGTCATGTTGCATCCTCTTTCATGTGTAGGGCAGGGTGCGCTGCGTCGCGCGCCGCCTCTCCCCCCGTCCCCCTCTCCGCGAAGCGGAGAGGGGGAGTGAGGGGGTGAGGTCTAGAACGCCGCCAATCCCCGAGTCCCGGCCGGGAGGCCGGCGATCGGGCCAAGCGCCGTGAGGTGCCCGTCTGCCTCGATGTGGAACGCGTGGATCGCCTGGGCGCCGCCGGTCTGCAGCACATACAGGTACCGGCTGTTGTGGCTGAGCGCGATATCGTTCACGCCGGCTGGGAGAACGGCGGTGCCGCCGTTCGCATCCACCAGGCTGATCGCGCCGTTCGGCGCAATGGCAAACGCCGACACCGACCCGGAGCCGTTACCTGTGAAGCCGAAGCGCCCGTCCGCGGTCACGACGGCCCAGCAGGGCGCGCCGCGCTGCGTGGAGACCGCGCCGCTCACGAGCGTGACGTTGCCGCTCGCGTCCAGCACGTAGGACGAGGCCGAGCCTGCCGCTTCCGACACGAACAGATCGCTGCGATGGCCGAACGCGAATCCGAACGGCGTGCCACCGGCGGAAGGCGTGGTCGTGGGGCCGGAGGCGCTACCGTTTGCGTCCACGCTGTACACGTCGAGCAGGTTGGTGGTCTTCTCGGTGACGACCAGGTGGCGGCCGTCGGGGCTGAACGACACCTGCGCCGGCCCGACGTTCGAGCCGGAGAGCGGCTGGGTGGAGCCCGCGATCGGCGTGAGCCCGCCGCTGTTGTCGACGGTGAAGCCGCTGATATTGCCGCTGCCGCCCGCGTTCAGCACGTACAGCTCGTTGCCGTGCACCGTCAGGCTGATCGGCAGGGTGCCGCCCGAGGACGTGCGGCTCGCGAGCGACAGGCCCGCGGCGCCCACCGTGAACACCGACACATCGTTGGAGCCGGCGTTGACGGCAAACAGCCGGCGGCCGTCGTCGCTCAGGACCACGGCGCCCTGCGAGCCCAGTCCGGCGCCCGTGCCGGTGCCGCCCGTGGCGACTGTGCCGGCCGAGGTGAGCCGGCCGTCGGCGCCGCGCGTGAAGACGGCGACCGCGTTGCCGGCGACCTGGTTGGTGAGCGTGTACACCGCGCCCGGACCGGCGAGATCGCCCGTGACCTGGGCGTCACGCTGTGCCTGCAGCAACGCGGCGGCGGGGCTCGTGAGACTGCGGTTCTGCTCGCACGCGGCGAGCGCCGCGGCGGCGAGTGCGAGGACGGCAATGCGACTGTTCATGGAGCGAAACCTCCCGAGAGTTGTGGATGACACTGTGTCGTTCTCGGCAAGTAACGCTGGTTTTCAGCGCAGCGGATCCACCCTGCGGTGGTTATGAGAGGGTTCTCATAGTGGTCTCACGACGTTCGCTGATGACGCGTTCCGCGGTTGCGGGCCTCAGTTTCCACCTGCACATTTGCTGTCCGTTTTTTTTCTTGTGCCTCGACAGGGCCCGGCCGCCACTTCGGGCCGGCCGAGAGGCATGGGAGGAGGTTCGCATGTCCACTCGCTCGCTCTTGCGGGCGTCTCCGCTCTTCTGCGCCGCGCTGTTCGTCGCGTGCGCCGAGGAGCGCGGCGCCGCTCCGCTCCTCGCCCCGCCGTCGTTCTCGCGCCAAGGCGAGCCTGCTACCCCGCCCGCCTCCCGGTTCTACCAACAGCACAACCTGGTGTCCGACGGGGCCGTGCCGGCGGACCACACCGATCCCAACCTGGTCAACGCCTGGGGGCTGGTTTCGAGCCCGACGTCGCCGTGGTGGATCTCCGACAATGGGACGGGCCGCTCCACGCTCTACACCGTCAGTACCGGCGCTATTCCCCTGATCGTCACGGTTCCAGGCCCCATGGGCAGGCAGGGCACGCCGACAGGTGTCGTATTCAACGGCGGCAGCGGCTTTGTCGTGAACAACGGTGCAGGCACGAGCCCGGCCCGCTTCATCTTCGCGAGCGAGGACGGCACTATCTCTGGATTTAGAGGAGTTCCCGTGGTGATCGCCGTGGATAACTTGGCGACCGGAGCGGTGTACAAGGGGCTCGCCATCGACAACCCCACCGCCGGCAACTTCCTGTACGCGAGCAACTTCCATGCAGGCAGCGTCGACGTATTCGACAACCATTTCAATCCGGTTCACATGGCCGGCGCGTTCACCGACCCCGATCTCCCCGCAGGCTACGCGCCCTTCGGGATCCAGAACATCGGCGGGACCATCTACGTGACCTACGCGCTGCAAGACGCGGACAAGCACGACGATGTGCCGGGCGAGGGTCATGGTTTCGTGGACGCCTTCGACACCGGCGGCAACCTGATCCGCCGCGTCGCGTCCAAGGGCGAACTCAACTCGCCCTGGGGGCTGGCGCTGGCGCCCCCCGATTTCGGGAGCTTCGGCAACGACCTGCTCGTCGGCAACTTCGGCAACGGGCGCGTTCACGCCTTCGACCCCGGGAGCTTGGAAGGCAACGGCGAGTTCCAGCACCGCGGCCCGCTGCACTCCGCCGGAGGGCCGCCGATCGCCATCGACGGCCTCTGGGCGCTCGGCTTCGGCAAGGGCGCCGCCAACAATGGGCCGACGAATACCCTCTTCTTCACCGCGGGCCCGGTTGGCGAGCAGCATGGCCTCTTCGGCACGCTCGTGGGGGTCTCGCCTCCGGCCCACTAGAGCTCTGGTGCCTGAGACGGCCCTGTTCTCGGCGTAGGAAGAATCGCTCCCGCGCCTCGAAGGTTATCCTTCTAGCGCGCGCGGCATGAAAGTCGCCACCTGGAATGTCAACGGCATCCGGGCCCGCGCGTCCCAGGTGCGGGAGTGGCTGGGGCGCGAGCGGCCGGACGTGGTGTGCCTGCAGGAATTGAAGGCCGAGCCGGCGCAGATCCCGGAGGAGTGCCGGCTCGCGGAGTATCATGCGTACTGGCATGGCCGCAAGGGCTATTCGGGCGTGTCGCTGCTGATTCGCAAGGAGCTGTTCGCCGGCGATCCCGTATACAGTCATCCCCCGTTCGACGTCGAGTCACGCATCGTGCAAGTGGAGCTCGGGCGTCTGGTCATCGCCACCGTCTATGTCCCGAACGGCGGGAGGGACTATCCCGCGAAGTTGAACTTCCTGACGCGGCTCACGGACTGGGCGCGGCAGCTGCACGCCGAGGGGCGCGAGCTGTTGCTGTGCGGCGATATCAACATCGCGCGGACGGAGATGGACGTGCATCCGAAGGAGCGGAAACCCGACGCGATAGGCCAACGGGCCGAGGAGCGCGCGTTGTTCGCAGCGCTGCTAAGCACGGGCCTCGCGGACCTGGGGCGAGCGTTCGATCCCGACAATGCGGGTCTGTTCACCTGGTGGGCGCCGTGGCGGAACCTGCGCGCGCGCAATATCGGCTGGCGGTTGGATTACCTGCTCGCGTCACCCACCGTGGCGGTCCGCGCCACGGGCTGCGTGGTAGAGGCGGACGTCGGCACGAGCGACCATGCCCCGGTGGTGATGACGACGGTGTGAGGCGGGATTGTGCCTGGCCCGCTACACCACCCGCCCGATCGGCAACCGCCGCACCCGTTTCCCCGTGCCGGCGAAGATGGCGTTGCACACCGCCGGCGCGATGGGCGGCAGCCCTGCCTCGCCCACTCCACTCGGCGGCGCCTCGCTCGGCACCAGGTGCACCTCGATCTCCGGCATCTCCGCGAGCTGGAGCATCCGGTAGTCGCTGAAGTTGCTCTGCGCCACCCGCCCGCGCTCGATGGTGATCTCCCCGTACAGCGCCGCGGTCAGGCCGAACGCGATCGCGCCCTGCAGCTGCGCCTCGACGGTGTCCGGGTTGACGAGGATGCCGCAATCGGCCGCGCACACCACGCGGTGCACCCGCACCGTGCCGTCCGGCGCCACCGACACCTCCGCCACCTGGGACAGGAACGTCTCGCCGAACTGCCACAGCGCGATCCCGCGGGACCGCCCCGCGGGCGGCGGCGATCCCCAGCCCGCGCGCTGCGCTGCCTGATCGAGCACGCCGAGCAGCCGCGGCTGGCCCGCCACCAGCTCGCGGCGGTACGCGTACGGATCCTTCCCCGCCGCGTGCGCCAGCTCGTCCACGAAGCTCTCCACCACCCAGCCGTTCTGCGACGGGCCCACGCCGCGCCACGGCGCGACGGGAACGCCCGGGTCCTCGATCACCCGCTCGAGGCGAAAGTGGGGAACGGGATAGACCAGCTCGTCCGCGCCGCGCGTGATCATGAACGCCCCGCCCGCGGGTCCCACCAGCCGGTGGCTCCACGCCAGCGGCGCGCCGCGCGCGTCGAGCCCGCCGCGCAGCACGTTGTAGGTGGCGGGACGGTACAGCGCGTTCTGAATGTCGTCCTCCCGCGTCCACACGACCTGGACGGGCCCGGTGATCTTCTGCGCCAGCTCCACCGCCTCGGTGGCGTAGTCCACCGGTCCGCCGCGCCGCCCGAAGCCGCCGCCCAGGTAGGTGACGTGCACGGTTATGGCCTCGACGGGGAGGCCCGTCACCCGTGCCGCCGCTGCTTGCACGCCCTGCGGGGACTGCGTGGGCGCCCAAATCTCGCAGCGACCGTCGCGCACCTGGGCCGTGCAATTCATCGGCTCCATGCAGGCGTGGGCGAGATAGGGAGCCTGATACACCGCCTCGACCGTCCGCGCGGCGGCCTGGAGATTCGCGTCAACGTCGCCCACCGCGCGCACCACTTCCCCAGAGCGGGCGGCCGCGGCGGCGAACGCGCTCCAGATCCCGTCGCTGCTCCACCGCGCCGCCCTCCCCTCGTCCCATTCGATCTTCAGGGCCCGCTTCCCCTGGAACGCGGCCCAGGTGCGCTCGGCTACCACCGCGACGCCGCTCGCGATCTGGACCACGCGTTGCACTCCCGGCACGGCCAGGGCCGGGGCGGGGTCGAACGTCTGCACGCGCCCGCCGAACACCGGGCAGCGCGCCACCGCGGCGTACACCATGCCCGGCACCCGCACGTCGAGGCCGAAGACCGCCGCGCCGCTGACCTTGTCAGGGGTGTCCAGCCGCGGCATCCGCTTTCCGAGAATGCGGAACTCGGAGGTCGGCTTGAGGGGCGGGTCCGCCGGCACGGGGAGCGTCGCGGCGCGGGCTGTGAGTTCCCCGAATCCGACCCGCCGGCCCGTCGGCACGTGCTCCACCATGCCGTTCCGGGCCCGGCACGCGTCGCGCGGCACGTTCCAGGAGAGCGCCGCCGCGGCGATCAGCATCTCGCGGGCGGCGGCGCCCGCCTTACGCAGCGGCTCGAAGCCGGAGCGGACGCTGCGGCTGCCGACGGTAAACTGGTCGCCGTACGCCGGGTCGGCGTCCGCCTGCGCCACGCGCACCCGCGTCCAGTCGGCCTCGAGCTCCTCGGCCACGATCATCGGCATCGCGGTGCGTACGCCCTGACCCATCTCGGAGCGGCCGGTCCAGATGGTGACCGCGCCGTCGGGCCGGATTTCGATCCACGCGTTGGGCTTGAACGGCTCGCGCGCTGCCGGCGCGTGCGAGCCGCGGGGATCGACCGCCGGCAGATACAGCCCGATCACCAGGGTGGCTCCGGCGGCGGCGCCGGTCTTGAGGAACTCCCGCCGGTTGACGATCGCGTGGCTCATGTCACACCTCTGGAGCGCTCGATCGGGTCAACCTACGACCGGTGTCACAACCCCGTCAATTACCCTTGCCCCCGACGGCTACTCCGCCGTCAAGACTTCGACCGGCTTGATACGCGCCGCCCTGAAGCCGGGGATCGAGCACGAGAGCACCGCGATAGCCATCACCACGGCGACCGCCAGCGCGATCGTGGCGGGATCCGCGGCCCGGACGCCGAACAGGAGCGAGCCCAACCACCGGGACTCCAACGCGGACAGGGCCAGACCGATCGCCGAGCCGAATCCCGCGTACCGCAGGCCGCGTCCCACCACCAGGCGGGTGAGCGAGCTGGGGGCGGCGCCGAGGGTCAGTCGCACGCCCAGCTCGCGCCGCCGTTGCCGCACGACGTACGACATGAGCCCGAAGATCCCCAGCGCGGCGAGCAGCACCCCCGCCGCGGCGAATGCGCCGACCACCACGGTCCAGCGGCGCGGGTCGCCGAGCGCGGCGCGCAGACGCTCGGACATGACGACCTCGACCGCCGCCACCTGGGGGTCGAGCGCGCCGAGCGCTGAGCGGAGGGCGCGGAACGTCGCTGCCGCACCGATCCGACTCCGCACGACGAGGTTGAGCGACAGGTCCACGTCCTGACTATCCGCCCCGACGGGCGCGTAGACCGCGTCGGCTTCCCCCGCCAGCCCGCGATACGGCACGTCGCCCACCACGCCGATGACCGTCGTCGGTGGGCAGCTCGTGCAGCCGCCGCTGTACAGCTGCTTGCCGATCGGACTCTCGTTGGGATAGTAGGTCGCCGCCCAGGCACGACTCACCACGACCACGGGCGGCGCGGTGGCGGAGTCCCCGGGCGTGATCAGCCGGCCATCCAGGAGCGGAATGCCCATGGCGGCAAAGAAGCCGGGGCTGACGGCAGACCAGGGCGCAAGGTGTTGCGCCGTGCCGGCCGGAACGGGCTTGTCCAGCAAGTCGAAGTTGTTGACGTCGCCGAAGTTGTCGGGTGGCAGCGAGCCGGCGAGCCCTGCTGCGGTCACGCCGTCCGCCTCGGCGGCACGCGCCTCGACCCGGCGCCAGAACGTCTTGACGTCCGCGGGAGTGGAGTACCGCCCGGCCGGCAGCGAGACTGCGAGGCCGTACACCCCCGAGGGATCAAAACCGGGGTCGACACGCTGCAGCCGCAGAAAGCTGTTGAGCAAGAGGCCGGCGCCGATCAGCAGCGGGAGCGCCAGCGCGAACTCGGACACGACGAGCGCCCCGCGGAGCGCGCCGGCGCGGCGCCCCGACCCGACCCGCCCGGGCGATCCCGCGAGCGTCGCGCTGAGCGACGACCCGCCGGCGAAGAGGGACACGAGCGGTACCACGCTGACGAGCACGCAGGCCGCGAGCGTTGCGGCCGCGGCGAAGCCGACACCGCTCGCGTCGAACGCGACCTCGCGGAGGCGTGGCAGGCCGGGGGCCACCAGCCCGACGGCCTTGAGGGCGAAGACGGCGATACCCAGGCCGGTGATGCCGGCGAGGCCGGTGAGCGTGATGCACTCGGTGACGACCAGTCGTGCGAGCCGGCGCCGTCCCGCACCGAGCGCGGCGCGCACGGACAGCTCGTGCTCGCGTGCGGACGTGCGCACCAGCACGAGCGTCGCCACGTTGGCGACCGCCAGCAGCAACACCAGCGCGACGGCACCGGCGAACAGCCCGATCTGCCCGTTGGCATACCCGACGATCGCCTCGCGCAGCGGCACCGGAGTCAATCGCGCGTTGCTGTCCTGAAACCCGCCCGCCCAGAGCGGGAAAATGCGCTCACTGATCCCGGCGAGATCCCGGGCGGCGTCGTCGAGGGTGACCCCCGCGGCGATGCGGGCGACGCCGCGATAGCCGAACGGTCCCCGCCGGCTCGGCGTCGCGAGCTGCAGCACAGGCCAGATGGGGAAAGGAAGCCCGGCCAACTCGTTGCGCCCCGGCTCGAGCACCCCGACCACGGTATGGCTCACGGCGTCGATCGGCACGACCTTGCCCACGGCGACGGCAGCACCGCCCAGCGCACGCTCGGCGAAGGCATATGAGACGACCACGACCCGTGGCGCCCCGGGAATGTCGTCGGCGGGCTCGAGCAGACGACCAAATCGCGGCGTGACACGGAGTGCCTTGAAGAAGCCGGACGTGACCCGTCCTGCGCCCACCCGCTCCGGACCGCCCGCACCGACGATCGATACACCCGCGAGCCGGACCGCGCCGAAGGCAGCGAAGCTGCGCTGCTGATCGCGGATGGCGAGAATGTCCACCACTGAGATGGTTCCGCGGTTGGTGGGCGAGTACTGCTGGTATATTCGCACCAGCCGTTCGGGGTCGGGGTAGGGCAAACCGGCGAGCAGGATGCGGTTCACCACGATGAACACGGCCGTGGCGGCGCCGATGCCGATCCCGAGCGTGGCCACCACGGTCAGCGTGAAGCCGCCGCTGCGGCGGAGCGCCCGGCACGCGTAGCGCGTATCGGCGATCAGCTCCTCCAGCGGCCGCACGCCCCGCGCGTCGCGTACCGCTTCTTTGACCTGCTCTGTCTGCTGCAAGGGGGGGATCCCAGCCGCCTCATCGAGCACACGATGATGGCGCAACTCCTCTTCCAGTTCGCGCTCCAGGCGATCGCGGAAGAACAGCGCCTTGCAGCGTTCAATGAAGTCGGGGATCGGGTTCATGCGTCACCCTTCTGCGAGCCGGACCCGGAGAATCGCGTTGATCGTCTCCGATGCGCGCCGCCAGTCCGACGCTTCGGTTTCGAGCTGCCGCCGTCCGGCGCGCGTGAGGCTGTAATAGCGCGCGCGCCGATTGTTGGCCGACGTGCGCCACTCGGCCCGGATCCAACCTTTGCGCAGCATCCGCTGCAAGCCGGGATAGAGCGATCCTTGGGCCACCCGGAACACGTCCTTGGAGAGTTGGTCGATACGTTGCCCGATGCCCCAGCCGTGCATCGGCTCGAGACTCAGGGCCTTGAGTACGAGCAGCTCGAGTGTGCCCGGCAGGAGATCATTGCGGTCGGCGGTCATCTGTGGTCCTCTAGATTAACTAGAGGAAGAGTGAGACCGCGCGTCGAGCTTGTCAAGCGGCGCGCCGTCAGGCAACTTCGACGGCCCCATGACGAATTCCCGCAGGACAGCGGTGACGGCCCTACGCTGGTCGGCACGCGCGCTGGCACTGGCCGCGGCGTACTTCGTGGTCGCCAAGATCGGACTGCGCTACGCGACCATCGGGCCCTCCATCTCCCCGGTGTGGCCGCCCACGGGCCTCGCCGTGGCGGCGCTGGTTCTGCTGGGCCCGAGGTATTGGCCGGCCATCCTGTTGGGCGCGTTTCTGGCGAATGCGACGACGAGCATTCCGGTCCTCGCCGCGGCTGGCCTTGCCTGCGGCAACGCAACCGAAGCGACGATCGCCGCCTATCTCCTCCGGCGCCGAGCCGGCCAACACCTGGCGCTCGATGATCTCCTCGGTGTGCGCACGCTCGTCGGCGTCGCAGCACCCGTCGGCGCGTTGGCGAGTGCCGCCGTTGGTGTAACGAGTCTGTGGCTGGCGCATGTGGTGTCGGGAGCCGCGGTGTGGTCCGCCCTGAGCCTCTGGTGGGCAGGTGATTACCTCGGCGCATTGGTGGTGGCGCCGGTCTTCCTCACCTGGCTAGGTCCGGCTGGCCTGCGCATCGGCCGGCGTACGGCGCTCGAGCTGGCTCTCCTGGTGGGCGGTGCCGTGCTCGCGACCATGGCGATCTTCGGGAGCCTGCTGCCGGCGTCGCTCCTCCCGCAGGCCGAGTACCCCTATCTCTTGTTTCCCTTCGTGATCGGGGCTGCGCTGCGGTTCGGCCCCCGTGGGGCCGCGCTCCTGACCCTGACCGTGGCGACGCTCGCCGTCGGCTACACCGTGCGGGGCGGCGGTCCCTTCGTCATGCAGACCGTGCCGAGCACCACCACCGCGCTCATGCTCTACGTCGGCATCCTCGCCATCACCGGACTATCCCTGGGCCCTGCCACGGCCCGTCACGAGCGGGCGGAACGTGCCCTGCGAGACGCCAACGAGCATCTTGCGGCCGTGATCCAAAGCTCGCCGCTGGCGATCTACACGCTCGACCCGACGAGCACGGTCCGGACGTGGAATCGGGCGGCCGAGGCGCTGTACGGGTGGCAGGCGGAGGAGGTCATTGGCCGGCCGCTGCCGACGGTCGCCCAGGATATGGAGGACCATCTGCGCATGCGCGACCGCGCGTTGCGGGGCGAAGCGGTGCGGGGGGTGGAGGTGACCCGACGCAGGAAAGACGGGGCGTCGATAAACATCAGTCTCTCCGTTGCTCCGCTCCATGATGCCGCGGGGCGGGTTACGGGGATACTGTCGATCGCGGCCGATCTCACGGAGATGCGACAGCTCGAAGTGCAGTACCGCCAGGCGCAGAAGATGGAGGCGGTCGGGCGGCTCGCCGGCGGCATCGCGCACGATTTCAACAATCTGCTGACCGCGATTATCGGGACGACGTCCCTGGTGCTGGAGGATATGGGGCTCGAGTCACGGGCCCGCCTGGACATCCAAGAAATCGAGAAGGCCGCCAAGCGGGCCGCCGGGCTCACGCGTCAGCTGCTGATCTTCAGCCGGCAGCAAGTGCTCGAGCCCCGCGCGCTCGACCTGAACGCGCTGGTCGCCAACCTGGAGAAGATGTTGCATCGGCTCATCGGCGCGGACATCGAGCTGCGGACGAAGCAGGCCGCCGCGCTGGGGGCGGTGCGAGCCGATCCGGGCCAGCTGGAACAGGCGATCGTGAACCTGGTGGTGAATGCCCGGGACGCCATGCCGCAGGGAGGCCGCCTCACGATCGAGACGGCGGATGTCGAGCTCGATCGCAGCTACGTCGCCGGGCACGTGCCAACCCAGCCGGGCCCGTACGTGCTGCTCGCCATCAGCGACACGGGTGTGGGCATGGATGACGCGACCAAGGCGCGCCTGTTCGAGCCGTTTTTCACGACCAAAGAGCCGGGGAGGGGTACGGGGCTCGGGCTCGCGACGGTCTACGGTATCGTCAAGCAGAGCGGCGGGTACATCTGGGCGTACAGCGAGCTGGGCCACGGCACCACCTTCAAGATCTATCTACCGCGCGTGGCCGAGACTCCCGTGCCGCCGGAGTCGACGACGGGCACACCCATCCCGGTGCGCGGATCGGAGACGGTGCTCGTCGTGGAGGACCAGGAAGAGGTGCGACAACTGACCAAGCGCGTCCTGGAGGCTCGAGGGTATGCGGTGCTGGCCGCTCGGAACGGCGCCGAGGCGTTGGAGATAGTCGCCCGGCATCCGACGCGGATCCATCTGATGATCACCGATGTGGTGATGCCCGGGATGAACGGCCGCGAGCTGGCGGAGCTCGCCTGCGCCAAGCGGAGCGACCTGAAAGTGCTCTATGTATCGGGCTACACCGGTGAAGCGGTGCTCCAGCACCGCTTGCTGGAACCGGGCGTTGCGTTTCTCCAGAAGCCGTTCACCCCGGACGCGTTGGCGCGCAAGACTCGCGAGGTGCTCGATAACGGCAGGCAGGCGTAGCGCCGACGGTCCCTATTGGACCACGACGCTTCCGGCTCAGCACTGCCACTGACGCGTGAGGGCGCCCGGGGTGATGCCGTAGGCCCGCTTGAAGAGGCGAGTGAAGTGAGCCTGGTCGGCGAAGCCCGTGCGCTGTGCGATATCGGAGAGGTCGGCATCGCACAGCTCGAGCAGCCGACGAGCGCGCTCGAGACGAAGCCACAGCAGATACTGGTGGGGCGCCCGGCCGACTGTCTCCTTGAACGCGCGCGCAAAATGCGCCGGCGACAGGCCGACCTCGCGGGCCAGCATATCGACCGTCAGCCGCGCATCCAAGCGGGCGTCGATCAGCTCCAGCGCCCGGCGCTTGGCCACCCCCGAAAGTCCGCCCCGCGCGCGCAGCGGCTGTACCCGCTCCACACCCGCATGCCTGACCAGGAGGTGACCCAGTGCGGTCGTCACGGCCTCGACGACGGCCAGGCCGCCAGGATTCCGGCTGTCCGCCTCGTCCCGGAGCGTCAGCATCAGCCGGGCGATCTGCGGCGCCGCGACGCCGTACGTGCGTCGCAGGCGCAGCGGCTCCGCTTCATCGGGCGACCGGCCCATGAGTCGACCGAGGTGCAGCGCGTCGATCGCCACCCGGAGATACCGCAGGGCGCTGTTGAGACGCAGCGTGAGCGGGTCGTGGCCCGGACTCACCCAGGCACTCAACGGGAGGATCGTGAACGGCCTGAAGCCGCTTGGACCCTTCACCTCGAGCGTCAGCGGCTTGGTGTCGACGTTGAGCGACAGGTAATGCCGATCCCCGACGACGTCGTCCACTGCCGCGACGTCGTTCTTCCCGGCTTCCAGGAGGACGCCGGGCCAATCGAGGGCCTGGCTCGTGAGCATGGCGGGTAGGCTGTCACGCCGCGTCAGGCGGCCAGCGGACACGATGGACTGCAACAGGACGCTGTGAGTGGCCGGCCGGGGCGCTGTGCAGCACCCGGGATCCGTCGGCGGCGTAAGCATGTCTTGCTCGGGACCAAGCGACGTCTCGGGCGCACGCTGTGGGGCGCTCAATCTCAAGGGACCAGTCACGATGGCTCTCGCGGTATTCCGACAGTTCGACCACACGATCAGCTTAGCGCGCGACTTCGCACGAATCGGGCACCTCTACGGGAACGCCACGCGGTTCCCAGCGGTCCGCGAAACCGTGCCGCCTACCGATCAGTCTGTGGGATCATCCGACCCCGTCCTTGCAAGATCCGGACAAACCTGCTCGAGGTGTATGCGGACGACATCTTGAAGGATTGTGCTGGGCAGGGACGTTCAAGACTGCGCGCTCGTCTCGATCAAGACCGTGTGGCGGGCCGGCCCTAGGTTGATCGCCTCACAGCCACATGGAGACACACATGTTGACGCGCAAGACTAGGCTCGTCCTGGCCACCCTGACGGGAGCATTGCTGGCGGTGGCATGCGGCGGCAAGGGCTACGGTACCACCGCACCGCCCCCCCCGCCCCCGCCCCCCCCTCCGCCCCCCGGCAATACGGTAGCGGCCACGGCGTCCCTGACATTCACACCGGGCACGATCGACGTGACTGTTGGCGATATCGTGACCTTCGCGTTCGGGTCGGTGCCGCACAACGTATTCTTCACGCAGCAGGCCGGCGCGCCCGCCGACATCGACGGAGCCAACGCGAACGTGTCGATCACGCGAGCGTTCGCGACGGCGGGCACGTACACGTACACCTGTCACATCCACCCTTCGATGCAGGGGACCGTCGTGGTCCGCTGAGCAGTCCGGAGGACGTGAACTAGAGCGGGGTCCCGGCTAGGGACCCCGTTCCATTTCCTCCCCGAGCTACACCGCTCGAACGATCCCCCATGCCCCGGCGCTGATCAGGAGCAGTCCCGCGAGACGGACCACCGGCGCAGGCTCGCGGGCCACGCGCTCCACGGTGATGGCGAGCGCCGTCAGCGCGATCATCGCCAGGTTCATCATTCCGGTGACCACCAGTAGGGTCATGAACGGCACGCAGCAGAGGACGCAATCCACCCCCAGGCTGATCCCGCGCCGCCAGGCACCGGGGCGCGCGGCGCCGGGGCGGCCCTCGCGGCAGCACGCCAGGTGCCGGGCCTTCCATGAGGTGAGCTGCACCCATCCAGCCGCGACCAACGCGACGCCCCGGGCGATCGGTATCGCCGGCGCCAGCGTCGGCCAGCGCAGCTCCGCCGCCACCAGCGCGGCACCCACGACGTAGATCCCCGCGCCCACCACCGCCCACACCGCGAAGTAGCCAACCCCCGCTTCTCCCAGACCGGCTAGGCCGTCGGGCGCCGGACCCGTCGGCGCGACCCGCGCCAGGGTCGGGACCAGGGAGGGCATCATCATCGCGCCCATCATCGCCACCCACATCGCCAGAAAGCCGGCCGCGGCGGTCAGGCGGGTCTCGCCCGGCATGGGCAGCCACGCCATCGACAGGGTCCATCCCCCCGGCATGGCCATCCCCTCCGCCATGGCGCTGGACCAGAGGATCGTGGCCGCGGCGCTGGCCACGAAGAGCAGGGCGCTGAAGGCCAGGAACAGTGCCCGGCGCGCCTCGGGCGCGTTGGTCTCCATCACGATGTGAGCGTCCGCTCGAGCGCCGCGACGATCTGAGTCCAGCCCCTCCGGTGCCCGTCCAATTGGCTGGGCGGGAGCTGGCGGTGGGTCAGGATCAACTCGGTGCTGTCGCCGCGGTCCTCGAGCTCCACCGTCACCACGGTGGGCCGGTGGTCGGTGTTCGCCGAGAGCCAGGTGAAGGAGAGGAGCGATGGCCGCTCGATGGCCAGGTACTCGCCCCAGTGTTCGACGCTCGAACCGCGGTGCCGCATGACGATGCGAAACTTCCCGCCCACTTTAGGGTCGAGCGCGGTGATGTCGGCGCCCTCGCCGGTGCCCATCCAGCGCGCCAGACTCACCGGATCGAGCCAGGCAGCGAACACCCGCTCCCGGGGGACGGGAAGGACCCGGCGGATCACCAGGACCTCGGCCGAATCGTGCGTCGTGCTCAGGGCCGGCGTCCTCGCGTCCCAACCAGCATCGCTTCCAGCGCGTCGAGCCGCGCGTCCCAGAATTCGCGGTAATGCTCGAGCCACCGGGTCGCCTCCCGCAGCGGCTCGGGCCGGAGACGCAGCCAGTGCTCGCGCCCGCGGACGCGGCGGCGCACCAGTCCGGCCCGCTCCAGCACCTTCACGTGCTTCGAGACCCCGTTGAACGAGATGGGGAATCGGCGCGCGAGGCTGCCGACGTTGAGCTCGCCCCCCGCCAGGGCCGCGACGATGGCGCGGCGCGTCGGGTCAGCGATGGCCGCGTACACCCGGTTCAGCCGGGGGCGGTGCGCCGGGGAGGGGCGCGTGGGCGCCGCTTGCGAGGAATGTGGTCGGGGCATATAATCATTCAACCGATCGGTAGAATATTGTCGAGTCGGTGTGGATTGTGCAACCGTCACCTCGGAAGGGGCAGTCGAACCATGACGCAAGACGGCGCGAGCGGTCTCACCAATCATCCCGTAGTGTCGCACGAAGAGTGGCTGGCGGCGAGGACGGCGTTCCTCGCTCGCGAGAAGGAGTTCACCCGGCTGCGGGACCAGCTGAGCGAGGAGCGACGCCGGCTCCCCTGGGAAGCGGTCACGAAGGCCTACGTGTTCGAGGGGCCGAGTGGCAAGCGGACTTTGGCCGAGCTGTTCGAGGGACGGAGCCAGCTGGTCGTCTACCACGCCATGTTCGATCCCCGCAACGCCTCGCCGTCCACGTCCTGGACCCGCGACGCCGCGTGCCAGGCCTGCTCGTTCTGGGCCGACAACTTCAACGGGAACATCATCCATCTGAATCATCGGGACGTGACCATGGTTGCCGTGTCGCGGGCGCCCCACGCTGCGTTGGCCTCCTACCAAAAACGGATGGGCTGGACCTTCCCCTGGATGTCATCGGGCGACAGCGATTTCAACCGGGATTATCAAGTGTCGTTCACGCCGGAGGAGGTGACAAAGCAACGGGCCTACTACAACTACACGATGCAGGACCCGCTGCTGTCCGAGCGGGAAGGGGTCAGCGTCTTCTACAAGGATCCGGCGGGCCGGGTGTTTCATACCTACTCGGCCTACGCGCGCGGCATCGACCTGCTCAACGCGGCGTACAACTACCTCGATCTGGTGCCCAAGGGGCGGGACGAGGGGGGCCAGGGGCTCTACTGGGTGCGGCGGCACGACGAGTACGACCGCTAGGCGGCCGCCGCCTTGCGTCACTCCTGCGTCTTCCCCAGCGCCTCCGCCGCCGCCCGCCGCACCTCGGGCTCTCGGTCGTTTAGGGCCCGGGTCAGCCCAGGAATTGCGGCCGCGACCTTCATCTCGCCCAGTCCCTCCACCGCGGCGAGGCGGATGTCCTTGTCCTCGTCTCCCAGCCGGTCGGCCAGCGCTTGCAGCGTAGCCGGATCGCCGATCTTGGCGAGTGACTTGGTGGCATGGCGGCGCAGGTCCAAGTCCGCCGACGTCGTGGCTCGCACGAGTGCGGCGGGCGCCTTGGTTACGTCATCGAGCTCCCCGATCGCGTTCGCGGCTTCGCGCTGGACCTCTACGTCCGCGTCCCCGAGCGCCCGGGCCAGCGGGTCGAGCGAACGGGACGCGTGCAGGTCGCCGAGCGCGCGGGCGCATTCCCGCCGCACCTCCGAGTCGGGATCGTTCAGGAGCAGCCCTTCGAGCGGCCCGACTGCGGACCGCTCGTGCAGCTCGGCGAGTGCGCTCACCGCCGCCCGCCGCACCGCATCATTGCGATCGGTGAGCGCGCCGACCAGCGCGGCACCGACCCGCGGGCTCCTCATGCGTCCCAACGCCTCCGCGGCGGTGGCGCGCATGACGGGATCGGTGTCCCGGAGCAGCGGCAGCACGTCCTTCGCGAAACTGGCGTCCTCGAACTGACCCAGCGCCCAGGCACTCGCCAGCCGTACCCGCGGGGACGAGGAGTGTACCGCACCCTGCAACGCCGGCGCGGACGCGGGATCCTGGATCTCGCCCAGGGCCCACGCGGCCATGGCCGCCGCTCCCATCGCGCTATCAGCCAGCCGGTGTTCCAGCGCGGCCCGGGTCTCGCGCCGCTCGCCGACCCCCGCCGCGAAGGCGGCACTCTCCCGAATCCGCGGCGACGGGTTGTCGAGCAAACCCCGCAGCACCGCGGCGGACACGGTGCTCCTGCCCAGGAGCTTCGCCGCGACGCGTCGCACGCACGGGTTGTCGGTGCCGAGCGTCCCGACCAGGAGCGCCACCGCCCGGGGATCGGTGATGGTACCAGCCAAAGAGTCCTTCGCTCCCTGGATGCCGGTAGGGGCGTCGCTGAAGCGCCCCAGCCGGGCGGGATCGGCCCCGATCCAGAAATTGCCGAGTTGGTCCCCGATCAGGTCGCAGATCACAGGGTCGGTGCGTGCCAAGGCGGAGAGGAGCGTGGCGACGCGGGCGGAATCGGCGCCGGCCCGCCCTCCCCCGGGGCCACCTTCCGAGGTGGTATGAACCGTTGCGCCCGCCGCCAGCGAGAGGACGAGGAGGTGGAAGGCGCGCATCATGGATCTTGCCCCAGCGCCTCGGCCGCGGCGCGCCGCACCTTGGGATCGGGAGATTGGAGCGCGGCCTGCAGCGCCTGCCGCGCCGCTGGGTCGGCAATGTGGCCCAAGGCTTGGGTGGCAGCCTCGCGCACGTCGCTCCTGGCATCATCGATCAAGCGTCGCAGCTGGGGAATCGCGCCGACCACCGAGCGCTCTCCGGCGAGCTCCGCGGCTCGCTGACGCACGTCGGCGTTCGAATCCTTCATCAGGTTTAATAGGGTAGCTTCGGCGATTGGAGCCTTCAGGTCGTTGAGCGCCCCCAGCGCCGCTTGCCGGACGTCGGCGTTGGCGTCACTCAACGCCTCGGTGATGGCCGCGACCCCGCTCTGGGCGCCCAGGCTGCCGAGCGTGGAGACGACGGAGTGACGCACGTCGGGCGACGGGTCGTGAATCAGCCGGGCGATCGCGCCGGCCGCCGAACGGGCGTGGAGGTGCTCGAGCAGATCGATCGCCTCATGGCGCACGTCGGCGTCGGGGTCGTCCAGCAGTGCCACCACCGGCGCCGTGGGCACTGCCTGGTCGAAATGCGACAGGGCGCCCAGCGCGTTGCGCTTCACGTCAGCGACGGGGTCTTTGAGCAGGCCGGCAATCGGGCCGATCGCCCTGGGATCGCCAAGATCGGCCAGCGCTTCGACCGCCGCCGAGCGCACCTCGCCGTCCGAGTCCGCGAGCACGTCGATCAGGGGCAGCACGGCACGCGGATCGCCCAAGTGTCCGAGCGATCGGGCGGCGGCGACGCGCACTCCCGCGTTCTCATCTTTCAGCCGAGCGATCAGGGCCCGGACCAC
>Ga0209802_1000685_pt1 | contig 26031 bp, 26 predicted proteins | sample GraSoiAngelo_129_FD_185886 | JGI IMG/M metagenome (GOLD analysis project Ga0209802, IMG submission 185886) | Grasslands soil microbial communities from the Angelo Coastal Reserve, California, USA - 14_0927_12_40cm (SPAdes) (version 2) | ecosystem: Environmental > Terrestrial > Soil > Grasslands ... | reverse complement strand
CGTCGAAGGCGTGACTGAGATCTGGCTCGTGCGGCACGCGGATTGCTATCAGGACATGTCGGATGGCGCTGATCCGCCATTGAGCGCGCTGGGCCGCACCCAGGCCGAGCGCCTCGCAAGGCGAGTACGCGAGCCAAAGCCCGCAGCGGTCTACTCCAGCCCGTATCGGCGCGCGCTCGAGACCGCGCGCGCGATCTCGGACGATGTGCACGTCGACGATCGCCTCATCGAGATGGAGATGACGCTTGGCGATGGCGGAGAGTTCGAGTTTCGTGAGCTGCCGGCGAACGTCATCGACCGAATGAGCGGCGCGATCTCCGATATCGCGCAGTCAAATCCGGGCAAGCGCGTGATCGTGGTCTCCCACGGCGCCGCGATGATCATGTATCTCACACACGTGCTCCGGCTCGAGCCCGGTCAGCTGCGCTTCTTCCCGTACTACACATCGGTCAGCATGGTGCGCGTGCTTGGCGACCGGCAGATGCTCGGCACGCTCGGCGATGTCGCCCACCTCGAGTGAACACCCGCATTCGCGAAGACCTCGAGGCTGCATGCCGCGAGCGCATGGACAAACCGAGCTTGCGGGTCACCTCGGTGGAGCCGATTCCCGAAGGTCATTCGGGATTCACGTATTTCGTGACGCTCGATGATGGCGGCGGACCGGTTCGCTACGTCCTCAGGCTTCCACCTCCTGGTGCGCGAATCGCTGGGCCGGCGGATGTGCTCCGCCAGGGCCGCATCATGGCAGCGCTCCACGATGCGGGCCTGCCCACGCCGGCGATCCCCGTGCTGTCTCCAGATCGGGTGGTGGACGATCGGCCGTTCGTGCTCATGGAGGCCATCGAAGGAACGCGTATCGAGAAGGCGGGAGTTGAGCAAGAGCCGCTCGAGATCTCGAGGTCGGCGGTGGAGGTCTTGAAACACCTGCAATCGCTGCCACTCGAGCGCACCGGCATCGGCGACGAAGAGCCCGTGAGCCTGCGGGCCGAGATGATGCGTTGGGCGTGGCTCATGCAGCGGGCCCCCGAAGAGCTGACGGCTCGCGCCGGCGAGCTGGGCGGCCTGCTCGCGATGCACGTGCCACCCGAACGGCCGCCCACGCTCGTCCACGGCGACTACCACTACGGAAACATGCTCTTCAGCGGACCCGTGGTCGTGGCGGTGCTGGACTGGGAGATCGCGGAGATCGGCCAGCCGCTTCTCGACCTCGGTTGCCTGTGCATCGTCTCGGTTCGGCGCCAGTACCAGGGCGCCCCCAACCCCGGTGGCGCGATCGACGTCGCGGTCGAAGATCTCTATCGCCTCTACGGAGCCGACGCGGGCGAGATGCGCTGGTACCTCGCGCTCAGCCTGTACAAGTACGCCTCGATATTCGGCTACAACCTCATGCTCCACCGCCGCGGCAAGCGACCGGACCCCATGTACGAACACCTGACGGATACCATCACGGGCATGATTGACGAGGGCATCGCCGTGATCGAGCGCGGCGCTTAGGAGGCGGCATGGGCTGGGACTTCTCGACCGAGCCGGAATTCGAAAAAAAGCTCGAGTGGATGCGCGGGTTCGTGCGCGAAGAGGTGTACCCGCTCGAGGTCCTGGACACCGACGAAGCCGGCTTCATGCGCGCCATCCGGCCGCTGCAGGCGGAGGTGAAGAAACAGAAGCTCTGGGCGACGCACCTGCCGCCCGACCTCGGCGGCCAAGGCTATGGACAGGTAAAGCTCGGCCTGATGCACGAGATCGAAGGCGCCACCGTGTGGGCGCCGATCGTCTTCGGCAACCAGGCTCCCGACTCGGGCAACTCAGAGGTCCTCGCTCAGTTCGGTAGCGACGAGCAGAAGAAGCGCTGGCTCCGCCCGTTGCTCGACGGCCAGATCCGGTCGGCGTTCTCGATGACCGAACCCAACACCGCCGGCTCCGATCCCACGCTGCTGTCGACGACCGCTGTTCTCGATGGCGACGAATGGGTGATCAATGGTCACAAGTGGTTCACGTCGAACGGGATGATCGCGGACTTCCTGATCGCGATGGTGGTGACGGAGCCGCAGGCGGACGCGTACGAGCGCGCGTCGATGATCATCGTGCCGGGCGATGCGCCAGGCTTGAAGAAGCTGCGCAACATTCCCACCATGGCGGGCGAGCACGAGCGATTCGGCTACGGCCATTCCGAAATCCTCTACGAGGACGTGCGCGTGCCCAAGGACAACCTGATCGGCGAGCGCGGCCAGGGCTTCCTGATCGCGCAGGCGCGCTTGGGGCCGGGTCGCATCCATCACTGCATGCGGTGGCTGGGCCAGGCGAGGCGCGCATTCGACATGCTGTGCGAGCGGTCACTGCAGCGTGAGGCGTTCGGGAAGAAGCTCGCGGGCCACGAGTCTGTACAGAACTGGATCGCCGACTCGGCAGCCGAGATGCAGGCCGCGCGCCTCATGACCTTGCACGCCGCGTGGGTCATCGACACCGAGGGCGCGGCGGCCGCACGCAAAGAGATCTCGATGATCAAGTTCTTCGGCGCCAAGGTCCTGCATGACGTGATCGACCGCGCGATCCAGGTCCACGGGTCGCTCGGCTACTCGTCCGACCTGCCCCTCGAGGAGATGTACCGGCACGCGCGTGCCGCGCGCATGTACGACGGTCCCGACGAGGTTCACCGCGTGTCAGTGGCGCGCCAGGTCCTGGCGGGCTATCAGCCGCCCAAGGGGATGTGGCCCCGCGAGCACGTGCCCACACGCAAGGCCGCGGCGCAGCGCAAGTTCGCCGCGCTGCTGGAGGCCGCCGTCACCGACGCGTAGCACGGATTCCGCACTTTTGGACCCAAAAGAGCGCTTGCGCCCGCTACATTCCGCCTCTTTGGCGTCACGCGTGCGGTATGCGCGGACTCCTAGGTTGGGATCGTTTCCGCCAGATGCAAGCGGGCCGCCCAGTCTTCGTACGGCGCGTTGACGTGAATGATGCGTTTCAGGCCCGCCTGCTCCAGGAGACTGGCGGCGATTCCGGCGCGATAGCCAACGCCGCAATGCACCGCGACCGGCGCCTCGCGCGGAATCTCGGCGGCGTGATGCGGGATGTCCGGTACATACATGTGCACCGCTCCGGGTGCATGCCCGGCCGCCCATTCGTGATCGTCGCGGGCGTCCAGGACCGTCATCACCTCACCGCTCAGGATCCAGCCGGCGAGGTCCTCGATGTCGGCGGTCTCGAACGTCGACAGCTTTCGTCCGCTCGACTGCCATGCGTCCATCCCGCCGGCGAGCGCGCCGGCCACGGCATCGAATCCGATGCGGTGCAGCTGCCGTTGAGCCTCGACGTGCTGCGCGTGCGTGCCACCCGCAAGAACGAGACTGCGATCCCGCGGCACCAGCCAGCCCACCCACGCGCTGAATGGGCCTCCGTCGAGACCGACGCTGTAGCTGCCGGGGATGTGGCCGCGGTCGTATTCGACCCCGGACCGGACGTCGACGACGGCGGCGCCCTTTTCCATCAGCAGCGCCACCTCGTCCGCGGTGAGCCGGGCGGGCGGCGACGGGTGGCGGCCGAGCAGGGGTAGGCCCTCGCGATTGATTCCGGCCATGTCGGCGTAATAGGCCGGGTAGCGGTGCTGGTCGAGGGCACGCGCCAGGAACGGCATCACCTCGGTGGCCTGGAAGAAAGGGTTCGTCTCGCGCTCGCGGCCGAGGGTGGTCTCGTGTTCGTTCTGGCCGCCGATGCCGCAGAACGAGCCGCCTCCATGGGTGGGATAAACGGCGATGTCGTCGGGTAGGCCGCGCAGCCGGACCTGGAGGGTGCGCAGAGCTTCGAGCGCTAGGTGCATGGCCAGGTGGGGCCCGAAGAGGTCGGTCCGGGCGATGGCGCCGACCATTACGGCACCGCCGGAGAAGAGGGCCACCGGACGGTCACCTTCGAGAATCAGGTAGCTCTTGTGGTCGGGGGTGTGACCCGGCGTGTGCAGCGCTCGAATCGTCATGCCGCCCAGCTCCACCTCGACGTCGGGCGGCAGGGGGTCGATCTCGGCGCCGCTCAACGCTGCCAGCTCGCGCGATCCGGACAAGAAATCGTTGTGCAGGTGGGTGTCCAACGCGAGCGTCACGCGTAGGTTGTGCTCTTCCGCGTGGGTCAGGTAGCCGTCGACGTCGCGGAAGGGGTCGATGACGGCGGCGACGCCAGCGTCAGGATCCGCAACCAGGAAGCTGGCGTTGCCCAGCTCAGGAGCCGGGAACAGCCGGACGGTGAACAAACCTCGTACATGATGCGCGCCATGCGGCACGCGTCAATCATCCGAACGAGATCGGAACGGTGGTGAGCAGAATCCAGATCGTGACCAGCGTCACAACGATGGCGGCGCCGTAAAAGATCACCTGGGCCGGCAACGACCTCGCGGCAGGTAGTCCAAGGTCGACCAGCAGATAGCGCAACCGGTGCGCGAAGTGGAAAAACGGCAGCGCGATCAGCACGAGCAGGTAGAGCTTGACGATCGGGTTCCCGACCACATTGGCCCAGGTGTCGAAGTTGCGGTCGACCACGTGGACGATCCCGAGCGGCCCCAAGATGCCCTGGACCAGGATGTGCACTGGAAGGAGGATCGCGGCGATCACGCCGCCTTGCGCGAACAGAAACCACCAGATCAGGTGAGCGACCGCCGGCTTCTGGACGTGCTCGGTGTCGTGGTTCATCTTGCGAACCCGATGAGGACCGCGGCGATCAAGATCGAGGCCGCAAACCACGCGGCGAACTGCGACAGGACGATGATGCGCGACGGCACCGGCTTGCCCGCCACCTTGATATTGATGATCACCCCGGCAAGGCTGAGGAAGGTGTAGCTGTGGTACAGCGCGAAGCCGAGGCAGATGACGCTGAAGGCGATGAAGGCAAGCGACCCCGATGCGTAGAAATGCTTCGGCCCGCCGGCGGCGCGGTGGATCTCGAACAGCAGCCAGAGCAGCCAGAGCGCTAGCGGGAGCGCGGTGAACTCGCGAACGATATAAAGGAAGTAGTGTCGCTGGCGCAGCCACCACCCCCGCGGCATCTGTGCCCTGTAGACGCGAGTGGCTTCACCCCCGGAGGCGGCAGCCTCAGCGCCGTCTGGAGGCGCCGTCACTCGTCGCGGGTTCCGAACGGAAGCACGAAACGCATGGTCGTGTCGAGCTTGGTCTGCTGAATCGCCTTGGCCGGGTCCACGCCCTTAGGGCAGACCACCGAGCATTCGCCGACGAAGCTGCATTCCCAGACGCCCTCGGAGTTGGCGATCACCGGCAAGCGCTCGGCGAAACCCTGGTCGCGCGAGTCGAGGTTGTAGCGCCGCGCGAGAGCGGTCGCGGCGGGGCCGAGGAACTCGTTGTTCAGGCCATATACGGGGCACGCCGCGTAGCACAGCATGCAGTTGATGCACTCGCTGAACTGCCGGAACTCATCGATCTGATCCATCGTCTGGCGGTGCTCGCCCGCACCGAGCGGATGGTCCTGCTTCCGGATGATCCACGGTTTGACGGACTTCAGCTTGTGCATGAAGTCCTCCATGTCGATCACGAGGTCGCGCACGATGGGAAAGTTGTTCAGCGGCTCGACCGTGATCGAGCGCGGCCAGTAGTCGCGCAGGAAAGCGTTGCAGGTGAGCTTGGGGACGCCGTTGACCATCATCCCGCAGCTGCCGCAGATGCCCATTCGGCACGACCACCTGTAGCTGAGGCTGCCGTCGACATGGGCCTTGATGTGGTTGAGCGCGTCGAGCACGACCATGCTCTCGTCGGAAAAGGGAATGTCATACGACTGCAGGCGCGGGGCCTTGTCCTTCTCGGGATCGAAGCGCGTCGCCCGGATCGTGATCCTCTTCTCGGCCAATCTCTTCTCCTAGTAGGTGCGCGCCTGCGGCTTGAAATTCGTGATGTTGACGTCGCGATACTCGAGCCTCGGCGCGGCGCTGTCGGCGCGAAACGCGATCGTGTGCTTGAGCCATTTCGCGTCGTCGCGCTCAGGAAAATCGCGGCGGGAGTGCGCGCCGCGCGACTCCTCCCGCGCCAGCGCCGAGTGGGCGATCGTGTCTGAGACCTCGATCATGAAGTCGAGCTCCAGCGCCGCTGTCAGCTCGGTGTTGAAGGTGCGGCTGGAGTCCTCGACCTTGATCTTGTCGAACCGATCCCGCAGCGACCCCAGCTGGCGGGTGAGCTTCTCGAGGCCCTCTTTGGTTCGAAACACGCCGGCGCCGGCGTCCATGTCGTGCTGAAGCTCCTCGCGGATCGTGCCGATCCGCTCTTCCCCACCCTTCTTGTCGAGGTACGAAGCCTCGATTCGCCTGGTCTCATCGGCAAGCAGGGCTTCGATCGGGTTGGCCCCGACGGCCTTGGCCGCGCTGGCATGCTCGGCCGCCGCGCGGCCGGCCGCCGCGCCGAATACCAGGCATTCCGACAGCGAGTTCGAACCGAGCCGGTTCCCACCGTTCAACCCGACGTTGGAGCATTCACCCGCCGCGTAGAGCCCCAGCATAGGCGTGGCGCCAGAGATATCGGCGTCGACACCGCCCATCATGTAGTGCTGAACGGGTCGCACCGGAATCGGGTCCTTGACGATATCGATGCCGACGAACTCTCGGCCCAGCTCGCGCATGAACGGCAGCTTGCGATCGATCACCTCTTCGCCGAGATGCCGCACGTCGAGGTGCATGTACTTGCCGTGAGGTCCCTCGAAGCCGCGGCCTTCCTCGAACTCGGTGGTCATGGCGCGGGAGATGATGTCGCGCGGGCCCAGCTCCATCTTGTTGGGGACGTATCGCTTGAGGAAACGCTCGCCGTCCTTATTGAGAAGGTAGCCGCCCTCGCCGCGCACCGCCTCCGTGATCAAGATGCCCGTGAAGGGCAAGCCAGTGGGATGGAACTGGACCATCTCCATGTCCTTCAGCCCGACGCCCGCTCGATATGCGAGCGCCATACCGTCGCCCGTGCAGATGTTGCCATTGGTGGTGAATGCGTAGACGCGTCCAAGGCCGCCGGTGGCGAGGATCACGGCCTTGGCGGTGATCGCCTCGAACCGACCGCTGCGCATGTCGATCGCCACCACGCCTACACAGCGCGAATCCTCAATCAGGAGCTTGGTAGCGAAGGCCTCGTCGTGCCGGTGGATCTGCTTGAACTGCAGGGAGGTCTGGAACACGGTGTGAAGCATGTGGAACCCGGACTTGTCGGCGGCGAAGCAGGTGCGCCACGTGGTCATGCCGCCAAAAGGCCGCACGGAGATCTTGCCGTCGGGGTCACGGCTCCATGGGCAGCCCCAGTGCTCCATCTGGATTATCTCGATGGGCGCCTCGCGCACGAAGGCCTCGACCACGTCCTGGTCGGCGAGATAGTCGGAGCCTTTGATGGTGTCGAAGGCATGGGTCTCGTAGCTGTCCTCGGGGCGGAGCACGGCCGCGGCTCCGCCTTCGGCCGATACGGTGTGACTGCGCATCGGGTAGACCTTCGAGACCATCCCTACTCTCAATCGCGGGTTGGCGTCGACCACGGCTATCGCCGCCCTGATGCCGGCCAGCCCGCCGCCGACCACCAGGACGTCGTAGCTCTCAGAATCCATGCAAAAGAAGATGTTATTCGGTAATGGGACTCGACCTTGACGAGCACCCCTTACTGGCCGCGGCCAGTGGAGCGCTACCTCGGACGCCTGCCGGAGCGAGCCGACATCCTGGTGATCGGCGGCGGCATCACAGGCACAAGCCTCCTGCATCACCTCCGCGCCCGCGGCATGAACGGCGTGCTTGTCGAGCGGGCCCACATCGCGTCGGGCGCGAGCGGGAGGAACGCCGGGTTTCTTCTCGCGGGCGTGGCCGACAACTACGCAGATGCGGTCCGCGCGTACGGCCGGTCGCGCGCTCGGACAATCTGGCAAATGACGCTCGAGAACCACGACACGATGATCGAGGCGGTCGCCGGTCAGGACGTCGATCACCGCCGGCTGGGCAGCGCCACCCTCGCCTCTGGCGAAGAGGAGGCGGAAAGCCTGGCGGAGTCCGCCCAGCTGCTCAGCGAGGACGGTTTCGAGGCCGGCTGGGATGGGCGCCGGCTCATCAACCCGCGTGACGGCGAGGTCAACCCCGCGTCGACGGTGGGGGCGCTGGCTCGCCTCGCCAAGGCGGGAGCAATCCGCGAAGGCGTGAACGTGACCGCAGTCGAGGCGAGCTCATCGGACGTGCTGGTGCACGCGGACGGCGCCGAGTGCCGGGCCGGCTGCGTGATCCTCGCCACCAACGCATACACGCCGTTGCTTCTGCCGCAGATCGCAATCCAGCCGCGCCGCGCGCAGATGCTTGCCAGCGGCCCCGACGCCTCCCACCTGTGCGATCTCCCGACCTACTCCCATTTCGGCTATCGGTACTGGAGACAGCTGCCGACCGGTGAGGTGCTCGTCGGCGGCTGGCGCGACACCGCTTATGACGAGGAGGTCGGTTACGAGGAGCTGCCCACCGACAAGATCCAGGCCCACCTCGACGTGCAGCTGAAGCGCATGGGCGCGGAGGCCGCGGTCACGCATCGATGGGCCGGCACGATGGGGTTCACAGAGTCGGGGCTGCCACTCGTGGGTCCGGTCGAAGGAATGCCTGGCATCTACACATGTGCCGGTTTCAACGGCCACGGCATGGGTTTCGCGTTCGTCAGCGCGAAGAGGCTCGTCGACTCGCTTTAGGTTCCGGGAGCGACCTGAGCAGGAACTCGATCCAGTTCTCGCCCATGATGCCGTCGACCTGGGCGGCGTTGAAGTGCTTGCGCAGCATCCCGCGCAGCTCCTTGAGCTCCTTCAAGTCGCTGATGGGCCCATACCTCGAGTCGATGCCGCCGTCCAGGTCGGTGCCGAGACCCACGTGCTCCGGTCCTCCGGTGGCGCGGGCATGGTGGAGGGCATGGCGCACCACATCCTTCAGGCTGGTCTTGCCCTTCGGCCGGAGGTGACTCGGATAGAAGCTGATGCCGACGATCCCTCCACGGCGCGCGATCTCCGCTGCGGTCGCGCTGGTGATCTGGCGATCTCCAGAAACCAGCTCGCGTGCATTGCTGTGTGAGGCCATGATCGGACCGCGCCACAGCTCGAACGCATCGGCCACCGCCTGGTCGGCCATGTGGCTGAGGTCGAGGATCACGTGCTTGCGCCGCATCGCTTTCAGAAGCTGGACACCGAGCTTGGTGAGCCCGCCAGGCGCCCGCGTGCCGCCGCTGTAGCGTGTGCGGCTCCAGGCCGGCCCGATGATCCGCAAGCCGAGGTCGGTCCACGCGCCGAGCTGACTCGGGTTTTCGATCGGGTCGGCGCCCTCCATCAGCATCACCGCAGCGAGCTGGCCGCGCTTCCAGCCCCGGAGGTAGCGCTCGAGCTCACGTGAGTCACGGATCATCAGCAGGCCGCAGGCCTGGTAGTAGCTGACCTGCGAGCGGGCCATCAGGTGGGCCTCATGCGCGTTCTCGTACACATACCGCGTGCGCATCGCCCGCCTCGCCAGCGCCGGTGCTGTGTACAGGGTCGCGAAGACAAGGCCGACGCCGGCGCCGACCAGCGCCGACCGGCTGATCACGTAGCGCGGCGCGGGCGGGCCCAAGAACCCGCGGCCGTCCGCGAGCGCATTCCAGCCGATGTCGAGGTGCGCGTCGACGATCATTGCGCGGCCACCAGCACGGCCCGCCCGGCGGCCTCGACCGGCGCCTCACCGCCCATCAGCGCGACGCAGAAGGTGGCCCCAAGCGCCGTTGCGTCGAGCTTGGACGTGGGCGACAAGAGGTGGCGGCCGTGGACGCTGCAGCCGCCCGACTCGAGCCTGATCACCGGCACCGAGGCTATGCCCTCGAGCGGCACTGCCAGCTCCGAGGCAGCTGCCTCTGAAGCAAAGAGGATGTCGGGCCGCATGCCGGCCAGCTCGTACGCCGCCTGCGGGCCGCCATGCTCCCGGATCCAGCCCACGGTGCCGAGTTCGAGCGCGAGGAGAGCGCCGTCGCGCCGGGCGGCGTCGACCGTGACCCGGAACTCAGCCTTCCTGGGTGAGTCGAAGAGCAACTGCGCCTGTAGGTAGACGAGTGCCGCGCCTGACCAGCCGCCCCGCCGGGTCGGTGCAGCCTGGGTCGCTTGCCCGCCGAGGAGGCTTGTCCACCGGCAGAACTCCGCCTCCTCCCCCAGCGCGGCAAACATTCGCCGTCGAGAATAACTTGCCCCGAAACCCTGTATGCGGTGATAATGAAGTCCTTCACTATGAATCAAGACACCATGAATCGATCCACAATGCATCCCCTGGGGGCCGCCAATGAACTGGCCCGTGACGAGTCGGGCCGGCTCTACAGCGTTCGGATGCGCGAGCTCTTCAAGGATCTCCACGTCGACATGAGCGCCGTCGAGGCGCTCGGAGCCCTGAAGATCGCCGGCCACATGCTTGGCTTGCTCCAGGAGCGTTGGGCCGAGCGACACGGCCTCACCCAGGGCCGCCTGGGCGTGCTGTTCAGGCTGTACCGCTGCGGCGACACCCCGCTGGGCGATCTGGCTCTGAACCTCGACTACACGCCTCGCAACATCACCGGCCTCGTCGACCACCTGGAGCGCGACGGCCTCGTCCAGCGCGTGCCGGATCCGTCCGACAGGCGCTCGATCCGGGCGCGGTTGACGGAAGCCGGGCGGGTGCGCATAGAAGCGGTCTGGAAAGAGGGCGTCGACCACCAGTTCGAGATGGTCGAAGGGTTCAGCAAGGACGACCTGGCGCAGCTTCGACACCTGTGCCTGCAGCTGGTGGTGAACGCCAGGAAGGAGCTGGGGAAGTGATTACTCAAGGCCTGTCGCGCAACCGCGTCATCCTCGCCACGGCCGGCACGATGCTGGCGCTGCTGCTGGCGGCACTCGACCAGACCATCGTCGGGACCGCGATCCCACGCATCGTGGCCGACCTCAACGGGCTCGACCGCCTGGCGTGGGTCACGACCGCCTACCTGGTCACCTCGACCACCATGACCCCAATCGCCGGCAAGCTCGGCGACCTCTTCGGCCGCAAGCCGTTCCTGCTCGCCGGGATGATCGGCTTTGTAGCCGCGTCAGCCCTGTGCGGGCTGTCGCAGGACATGACCCAGCTGATCGTGTTCCGAGGCATCCAGGGCATCTTCGGCGGAGTGCTGTTCGCCACCGTCTTCACCGTCATCGGCGACCTCTTCCCGCCCGAGAGCCGAGGCCGCGTGCAGGGCCTGTTCGGTGGCGTGTTCGGCCTGAGCTCGATCGTCGGCCCCACCGCCGGCGGGTTCATCACGGACCACTGGAGCTGGAGATGGGTGTTCGAGGTCAACATTCCCGTCGGCATCGTCGCCGTCGTGGTCGTGCTGGCAGGGCTTCCGTATGTGCGCTCGAAGGCGTCGTGGCGTGACATCGATTTCTGGGGCGCGTTCACGCTGGCCGCCGGCGTCGTCCCGCTGCTGATCGCCCTGTCGATCACCCGCGACCACGCATGGACCTCACCTGAGGTCATGGGACTCCTTGCTCTCGCCGCGGCAATGCTGGCGGCGTTCGTGTTCGTCGAAGGCCGCGTCGAGCACCCGATCGTGCCGCTCGAGCTGTTCAAGAACACGACCTTCACCGTCTCGATGATCGTCGGCTTCCTCACCGCCTTCGGCATGTTCGGGTCGATTCTGTTCACGCCGCTCGTCTTCCAGGGCGTGCTGGGGATCAGCGCGACCAACTCCGGCGCCCTGATCACGCCGATGATGTTCGGCCTGCTCGCCGCGAGCACGCTGACCGGCTTTGTCATGCGCCGGATCAAGTACTACCGCTTCCTCGGCACGCTGGGGGTCGCGGTGATGATCGTGGGGATGTACCTGCTGTCCCTCATCTCGCCAACCACGCCGGAATGGCGAGTCGTGGCGGCCCTGATCGTGGTCGGGCTTGGCCTCGGGACGACATTCCCCCTCTACTTGACCGCCGTCCAGGTGGCCCTCCCGCGCAAGCACATGGGCGTCGCCTCGAGCCAGATCCAGTTCTGGCGCAACCTCGGCGGCACCGTCGGGAGCTCCATCCTGGGCGCGGTGCTCGCGAATCGGCTCCCGGGCTACCTCAACACCAGGGTCGCCGCGTTGCACCTCCCGGCGCAGGTGCACCTGCCTTCGGGAGGGGCCAATTCCATCCTGCAGCCGGGCGCGCTTTCCCACCTGCCGCCGGCGGTGGCGAACGCCATCCGTCTGGCCCTGTCGGACACCCTGCACGACATCTACCTGTTCGCCGGGCTGGTCCTGATCGCCGCCCTCATCTCGACCGTCTTCCTCAAGGAAGTGCCGTTGAGCAGCGCCCCGACCCAAGCCTTTGGCGAGCCCGTGCCCGAGGATGACGCAGCCGAGGAGCGCGAGCGGGTGCCCGCCTAGGGCAAACGACCCGGCTCCAATTTGCCGGCAACCGCGTTAAAATCGCCCCCGCAACGCTAGAGGGGGTAGACCGGTCAACTTCGTCCGGGCCTCTGAGCGACTTTCATATGGAGGCCAGACGGTGAGTTTCTCGGACAGGACGTTGCAGTGTCGTGACTGTGGGCGTGATTTCATCTTCACAGCCGGGGAGCAGGAGTTCTATCAAACGCGCGGGCTCCAGAACGAGCCTCGCCGGTGCCCGGAGTGTCGCGCTGCGCGCCGCTCGACCGAGGGCAACGGAAGGGCGCGGGTCATGCACGACGTGATCTGCTCCAACTGCGGCAAGCAGACGCAGGTGCCGTTCGTGCCCACCGGGGCCCGGCCGGTCTACTGCCTCGACTGCTTCCAGACGGTGGGTCGCCGCTAGCCCAGCACCACCGCCATCTCGGCGAACGTTCGGTAGGCCGACTCGAACTGTGCTTTCGGGTGCCATCCCTGGCCGAACCATGGGTCGTTGATCAGCACGGCGTCTGGCCGGACGCCGATCAGCGTCACGGCATGCTCGGTGAGCGTGTAGCGGACAGTCGCGCCGTCGTAGGCGACGTACTTGGCGAGCGGCACCGCATGGTAGGTGTTGCTGATCCAGGCCAGGACCGGATGGCCCTGGAGGATCGCCCTGTATACCTCAGCCGGAGCGATGGCCGTGCCGTAGAGGCCTGACCCACTCGCGATTACGGTCGCGCCCGCTTTTCGTGCCGCCCGCGCGACCGGCTCGTAGTAAACGCCGTACCCCGTATACGAGGTGATGCGACCGTCGGGATTGCCAACATACGCAGCGATCGGATCGCCCCACGTGACGAGGCGGCCGCGCGAGTCGAGGCGTGCGGGACGCAGGTCGTCGCCCATGTACGAGATGAGGGCGAGCTCGCCGGTTGCGATGCCCCTGTAAGCAAGCGCCATCCTTAGAGCCGCCGCCTCGCAGCTCAGTCTGTGGGCCTGGTGGAAGAGCGGTACGTCGAGCACCCTCTCGGTGAGGTCGACAGCGAGCGGACGCGCTGCCGGTGAGAGCGCTGATAGCTCCATGCGTGTGCGCTCCACCGACATGGTGAAGGGCCCACTCGAACATGCGCCCAGAGCGCTGATTGCGATGAGCGCGATGACGGTCGCCTTGGTCTTACCCAACCTGAAGGTAAGAACGCGCCGGCCGATGCCGAAGCTACGTTTTCAGGCCAGGGCGATGGGGCGCACGGGCGACCCGGTGGCGCCGCGCATCTTGAGCGGGAGGCACACGAAACCGAACTCGTACACGCGTGCCTCGGCGAGCTCCTCGAGGTTGAGGTTCTCGATGATCGGGATCCCCGCCCGCACCAGCAGGAGCATGTGACCGGGTAACGTCACGCCGAGCTCTGGATCGGGCGGGCCGATGACGTCCCAGGCGATGTTGTCGGCGCCGACCGCCCGCACGCCGCGGTCGATAAGCCATCGCGAGCCGCCCGCGCTCACGCCGGCGGCGTGCAGGTACTGAGGCCCCTCTGTCCAGAGCGCGCCGTAACCGGTTCTCACCAGCACGACGTCGCCGGCCCTTAGGTCCACCCCCTCGACGCTTGCGGCTTGCTCCAGCTCCTGGCGCGTGATCGCATGGTCGGCCGGCAGCAGCTGCGTTCGAGCGACGTCCAGCAGCACCCCGCGGCCCACGAGCGGCGCGAGCGTGTCGATGCCGTGGATCCTGAAGCCGGCCGATGTCTGCACACCGGAGTCGACATGCACGCCGCCGTGAAGGATCATGTTCTCGGCCTGGTGCGCCAGCGCGTCGATGTGCGTGCCGGAGTGCTCGGGCATGACCACCAGGCCGGATGCGCTCGTGCGCGCCTCGGGCGCGCCGCGCGCGTGGTGCCGATGCAGGAAATAGTTGAAGCCAGGGGCGTGGGCGGGGTGCGACGGCGCGCCGGCATAGCGCGGCTGCTCGAGATCGAAGACCCTGGCGGCGCCGACCGCTTCTATGAGACTCGGGCTCACTCCCGGTAGCGGTAGACGATGCGGCCGCGCGTCAGGTCGTAGGGCGACAGCTCGACTCGAATCCTGTCCCCGGGCGTGATGCGGATGAAGTAGCGGCGCATTCGGCCGGCCGCGTACGCGATGAGCTTGTGGCCGCCTTCGAGCTCGACCTCGAACATCGCGTTGGGCAGCGCCTGCGAAACGACGGCGTCCATCACGACCGCCTGCTCTTTCTGGCCGCCGTCGTCTTTCTCGGGCTTGCGTGCCTTTTCAGGGCGCCGCGGACCCCTGCGCTGACTCTTGAACTTTCCCAAGACTCGTGAAGTCTACTTGCCGTGAACTGCGGCGGCGAGTCGCGCCTCGATCACGGGGAGAAGGTCTTTCGGAACGCGGCCGACCAGCGCAAGACGGCGCAGCGTCTCTAACCATCGCTCGCCCTTGGTGCGAACGCATTCAGCAAGCAGCTCGCAGCCGCGGTCGACGTCTCCATTGATGGCCATCTCGAGGCCGGTCCAGAACCGGATCTCAACCATCTCAGGCGCGAGGCGGATCGCGTCCTCCGCAATCGACATCGCCTTGCTCTTGTCGCCCCCCGTCTCCGTGATGCGGTCAGCGTCACCGAGGGCCATGTACGCACGCTTGATGCGGAGCAGGCGGCGCAGCTCGGTGAGCGGCTCGGGGGCATCCTCGACTCGGAGGTCGATGGTCCGGTCCTCCCAGAATCGTCCCGTTGGCGCGCCGGTCACGACCAGCATCGCCGCCGACTGCTTGCCGCGGATGTCGCCGCCTTCGGCCTCGGCGGCTTCGAGGGCGGCCATCATCCGCTCCGCGAGCGGCGCGTCAGACGATAGATACGCGTCGGCCATGGCGGCCCACACCGTGTCCTTCTCCATGAGGTTGGCCTGACAGCTGAACCCATCGCCGAGCTGATGGCCTGCGGCGGGGATGCACTTGGCGCCGGTGTGGGCGGCCACGCGGCCGTTGGCGTCGACTATCGCGCACTGGCGGACCTCGGCGATCGGATCGCCCGCCGTCAGCGCGGTGAGCGCTTGCTCTGCCGTGTAGCCCGCCAGCAGGAGCTCGAGGCCGAGCGGTCCATAAGCGACGTTGACCTGCGATTGCGTCGCCACGGCGCCAACCCCGGCGATTGCCCACGGCACCGCCGGGCTCACCTGAAAGTAATGCGACTGCACCGCGACTCCGAATTCGCCGGTTTCCTTGTCGCGGGCGACGATGGAGTAAGTCACGGCCCCCTATCGTAGGTCGCCAGTGACGCCCGCCTAGATTCCCCCTCGTGCCAACCGGTGCCTGCGCCATTCCGTATATCGATGTGATGGCGGTCTGGGAAAGCCAGACCGCCTCGGGCGTCAGCGGCTTTGGCCCGAAATCCGTACCCGTCACCGCGATTTCGGGCCGGAAAAGGTTTGGATCCTCAAAATTATTGTCCGTGGCCTACTACCGCAAGCCCGGCTGGTTCACCAGCAACATCTTCAACCCCGCGGTGGCGGCGATGACGCGAGCGGGCATCAGCGTGTGGGGCTCGCGCGTGCTTCGCGTTCGAGGACGCAAGTCAGGCGAGTGGCGCAGCGCGCCGGTCAACCTTCTGACCTACGACGGCAAGCAATACCTGGTCGCGCCTCGCGGCCTGACGCAGTGGGTGCGCAATCTTCGTGAGGCCGGCGAAGGTGAGCTCATGCTCGGCAAGCGGGTCGAGCGATTTCGAGCGCACGAGATTCCCGACGATCAGAAAATCCCCATCCTGCGCGCATACCTCAAGCGGTGGAAGGCTGAGGTCGGCATCTTCTTCGGCGGCGTCAGCGCGGATTCACCCGAGGAGGAGTTGCGGCGCATCGCACCGGACCACCCGGTGTTCTCGATCGAGATTCTCTAGTCGCTGTACTCCGGCTCGCGCGGCTTCAGCGCCCGCCACCGCTCGATCCAACCGCCCTGGAGCTCAGGCTGCGCCGGCTCTTGTGCCAGCGCGCGAACTGCCTTTTCCACCCGGGCGGTGAAATCCCGCGAGCCCTCCTTGGGCTGGGGCGCCATGGGCTTCCCGATCCGCACACGCACTCGGCCAGGAAGCGGCAGCTTCTGGCCCCTCGGCATGATCTGGTGGGCGCCGCGGATATGCATGGGCACCACCGGCGTTCCGGTCTCATTGGCAAGGTGGCCGACGCCGGGCTTGAACTCCTGGATGCGGCCATCGGGAGAGCGGCTGCCCTCGGGAAACAGGACCAGGTTCCAGCCGGATTTCAGCAGCCTGCTCGACGCGTTGAGCTGGGCCTGCGCACCCCCGGTGCGCGAAAACGGAAACGTGTTGAGAAACAGACTGACCAGGTTGCCCAGCAGCGGCCGCTTGAACCAGTAGTCCGCCGCCGCGGCGACGACGGTGCGATCACGTGCGCGGTCGGACAGCGCGTGAAGGATTAGCGATGTGTCGGCGTGGCTGGAATGGTTGGCCGCGAATATCACCGGGCGTTCGAGCTCGGTCACCCATTCGCGTCCTTCGACCTTCGGATGCGCCATCGCTTCGGTGAACGGGAGCAGCAGTGCGTGCTGGATCAGCCAGCGCAAGGTGCGCACAGGTTCCTGGCGCGCCCAACCAAGGTCGCTGGGTTCAGCGGGCACCACCGCGCCCTGCTGCGGCCATGTGCGCGGGCGGGGCGTGTCCCAGCGCCACCCCCGCCTCACACGCTGGACGTCATCGGCAATGCCGCGCACCGTGCTCGCGAGCTGGACAAGGCCGCGATCGCCTGCGTACCAGGGCATGTCAGTGGATCCTGCCGTTCATGCGATTGACCGCCGCGGTGGCTTCCGAAGCGGAGACGTTGTCCGCGTACACGACCGCGTCGAAGCTTTTGTTCTGCCAGAAGGCCACGTACGTGGGGACGCCTCGATTCGAGATCGTGGCCACGGCCGAGTTGTCACCAAACCCCGTGCTCGCGCCCTTTGTCACGATGCCGCCCGCGGCCGCGAATCGACCGGCGAAGTCGGGAGCCACGGGGAATGTGTGCGACCCGGACGCGAAGCTCGCCCCGGCGGCCGACGAGCTCTTGAACTTGATGACCGCTGTGTAGACGAGCCTCCCCGTCGGCGCGGCGGATCCAAGCAGAAGCGGGCATTCGGGCTCGCTGTCCGCGTAGAGAGACAACCATCCCTCGGTTGCGCCCGCCGCCTTCAGGTCCGACCAGGTCGCAAAACCGGCCGGCAGCATCTCCGGCTCTCCTTGCAGCATGAGGGCCGCCCACGGATCACTTTGCGGGCACTTACGCATGTCAGGAATGTCGCCCCCCTGGAGGACGACGGTCTTGGCGGTGGCCGGCGCGGGGTGCGACACCACGCTCGATACCGGCGCGCAAGAGCACATCAGCACCAGGCCCACGAGGAACGTCCTCATGACTCACTCGACGTCGCACAACATGATGGGTGGCATCCGAAGGTGAGTCACGCTCGGATGACGCCCGACGGTCTGCTCCGCCATCTCAAATGCATCCTCGAGAGTTGTCGCGCATTTGAAACCTAGGCGGTGGACGACATCGCGCTCGCCTCCGACGATGATGATGTCGCCCGCGTGCTCCATCGCGTGAGCTGCCCAGTAGAACGCATAAAAAGGGTGGGCGCCGTGGTAGGCGTTTGACTTGCGATACAGCTGCCGGAACCACGGGTCTTCGGCAAAGCGCAGCTCGTACTTTTTCTCGATCTCGAATGGATCGGTGGTGTCAGCCAGCACCTCGTCGTAGAAGTCGATATAGCTCGGATGCTGGACTGCGTCGAACTCGTAACGGCACGGGTGCGTCAGGATGAGCACGCCACCCTTCCTGAGGACAGGCTTGTTGCGGTAGAAGTTGAACAGATAGCCAGCGCCCATGCACACGACCAGCACCGGGTTCATCGGTGCGTTGACGTTGTAAGGCCCCAGGTAAGGCACGCCGATGGTAACGATGTCGGTCTGGCCTTCCACCCGCACGCTGAGCTGGTTGCGGACGTTCTCGAGCGTCTTGTCATGCACCGCGTCGACCTGTCCCGCGTTGACTCCGGTCAATCCGTACGGAGCACGCATCGCGTGAAAGAAGTTGCGCTTGACAGCCGGCGGTGCGAGGTCGGTGAGCTGCTTGGTGGCCAGGAACATCGCCTGATCCTGTGCGGTCCAGTCGGTCTCTCGCCTCTGCATGAAGTTGGCGATGGCGGGAAAGGCATGGTTGTTGACCGTGGTCTCGATGTGGAACACGCGCACCGTGTCCTCTATCAATTGACCCTGCCGGATGCAGGAGTGGTGAAGTGCCGAATCGGGCGGGTTCATGTACGAGCGCGAACCGAGAAGCGTCTTCACGTTGTGATGCGCGCGAATTCCTCGATAGGTCGCGAGCCCCGTCGCCATCGATTTGTGGCCACCATCCATCGGCACGAGCGTCAGGTTCACGTAGACGACGAGGTCTGACTCGGCCGCTCGCTTGTGCAGCGTGACCTCCTCTCCCTCCGCGGTCTTGCCGATGTAGACGTTCGCCTCGGGGTCCTCGCCATCGTGTTGGTAGAGCCGGTCAGGCCAGAACGTCGTGAAAATGCGATCGCCGACAATGTGCCGTACCTCGTCGGCCGTCATGCGCCGGTGGAGGCCAAGCGCGGCGATGAGATGGATGTCCTCCACCCCGGCCTCCGCGGCCATGTCGATGACCTGTTCCATCACGAGTTGGCGCACGTCCGGCGCCGCCATCGGCGGAAGCGGCAGCGAGAGGTCGTCGAACGCAATCGTGAGCTTCATGCCGCGCCGCAGAAGCGACTTCAAAGGATCGTCTTCCAACGGCTTGCCAAGAGCACGTTTGATGGCGCGCTCGGCGTGCGCGATCGGCTCGAGCGGGTCGGGCGGATACACGATTCGCGCACCCAGCGGCAGCCTCTCCAGCCGCACCCCTTCGCCGAACTGGAACAGCACCGGCGGGGTGTTGCGATCGACTTCGATGACTGCGCCAGGGCGTGCCACTAGACCCTCAATCCTCGCAGGTCAAACGCGACCTTCACGGCGCCGAGACGTCCCGCGCTCATCGCATACGCAATGGCGTCGCGATACTCGCCGAGGCCGAACAGCGGGCCCGCCAGCTCCTCCAGATGGAGGTCGGGCGCCGCTTCCAGCGCTAGCGCGAACGTGCGCTTGCCCTTGCGCTTCGGCTCCGAGCCATAGGCATATGCGCCCATGACTGTCAGCTCCCGCTGCCAGATCGCGGCCCAATCCACCTTCTCCTCGCCAGGCATCCCGACTGCTACCACCGTCCCGCCTTCGCGCGTGAAGCGGACCGCGTCGTTGAGGCTGCCCGCGCGCCCGACGCATTCGAACGTGATGTCGGCGCCGCCCAGGAGCAATGACCGGTCGACGCCGTCGAGGCGCCGCGCGCCGGTCGCGAACCGTATGCGCTGAAACACGTCGGCCGGGTTGATGACCTGGTCGGCGCCGAGCTTCTTCGCGAGGTCGCGCTGCGCCGGATGCTTGGCGACGGCGATCAAGCGCTTGGGCTTGGTGAACAGGCGAATCGCCGCCACCGTCAGCAGGCCGATCGTTCCCGCGCCGAGCACGACCACGATGTCGTCCTTGGTCGCGCCACCACGCAAAGCCGCATGAACGCAGCACGCAAACGGCTCGATGAGCACCGCCGCCTCGTCGGAAAGGGACGGCGGAACCGGATGGACCTGGCTCGGATGCGCCACGAGGACCTCTCCCCATCCTCCACCCGTGTCCGCGCAGTAGCCTGTCTGCAGCCCGACCTCGATCGGCCCCTCGGTGACGTTGTAGCAAAGCCCCGGACGTCCCTCGGCGCAGCGTGGGCACTGTGGCTCGATGCCGCGCACAGCGCAGCCGAGCGCTGGCTCGATGACGACACGCGACCCGTCATCAACAGTGCCCACCACCTCGTGGCCGGGCACGAATGGATAGCTGGTCAGCGGGTCGAGGTACAGCGATGCATGGCCGCCGATTGCGGAGAGGTCTGAGCCGCAGATGCCCGCCAGGGTGGGCATCACCCGCACCCAGTCGCGCGCCGGCAGCTCGGGCTCGGCCACGTCGCCGAGGTGAAGCATCGACAACGCGCTGGTGGCCACATCGGGCCGCCCTCCAGCAGCCCGGACGATGGCGTAGGAGGGAATGGACCTCTGGTACGTCAGTGCCAGCAACGCACGCCCCTCTGGCGCTGCGCGCCACCTCGCCACGAGTGGGGAGGCGATCTCTTGATTACTCGGCTCATCGATTCGACCTCATCGCCGAACTGCTTCCCGGTACTCCGGCGAGCGCGGGTCGGGCATCGGCAGCCGCCAGTTGCCGGGCGCCATCCGCCAACGCTCGACGCGCCAACCACGCTGGCCCGCAACCTGCGACAAGCGCGCATCCGGATTGACCGCTACCGGAGTGCCGACCAGCTCGAGCATCGGGAGGTCGGAGAGCGAGTCGGCATACGCGAAGCTGTCCGCCAGCACCACCCCGTTGCGAGCGGCGTACTCCTCGAGCAGGACGCCCCGCGCTTCGCCGGCCGGCGGAGGCGACTCGAGATCGCCGGTCAAGCGCCCATCCCGCACGAGCAGCCGCGCGCAGTCGACCTCCACCTCGAGGAGCTCGGCCAACGGCTCGACGACCACATCGAGCGCCCCCGTCAGCAGCAGCACGCGATGACCTGCGCGCTTGTGCTCGCGAATCCGTCGCATGCCCTCGGGATAAATCCTGCGCAGCGTCACCGAGTTGAGCGCCTCCCGGCCGAGGCGCTTCATGACCTCATAGTCGAGCCCGTCGTACTCGCGATAAAAGCTGCGCTGAAACTCGGCACGCGAACGCCGTTCGAGATAGAGCCAACGCGGCGCCTCGCGCGCCATCTGCGCCATGAACGCCGGCCACTCGTCGACCGGCTGCGCGCGCAGGCGCATCCACAGGAAGTACTCGACCACATTGGTTTCAACCAGCGTCCCGTCGACGTCGAACACGGCCAGCACGTCAGCGCGCCCGGCGCGGCGCTCCATCGCCGATCGCACCGAGCTCGTCTCCGGCTTGGGCGCGGTGCTTCCGTTCGGCTGGCGACCCTTGCGTGCGACCGTCTCCGCGCGCGACATGCGCACCACCGTCGGGAAATGCACATCCTGGAAGTAATGCTCCCAGTCGTAAAGAGAAGCGTCGAATGGAAACTCCTTGCGCTCGGCAGCCGGCACCCGCTCCCACACAGACATGAGGTTCCGAGCGTCGAAGATGCAGTCGACCTCCGTGTAGACGCCGTACAGCTGGATCAGGTTGAGGCCGCGCTCGAGCCGCTCGCGTTCCTGGTTGAGGTCGTCGGAAAGGTCAGCGACGCTCGCGCCCAGCGGCAATCGCTCCACCGCCCACTGCGCCGCGCTGACGAACTTCAAAGCAGTCTGGCCTTTCGCCGCGAGCTCTCCGCGCGTCGGATACGTCCAGGTCGGCGTGCCGATGGCCTGCCCGTAGCGATCGCGCAGCGGATGCTCTGTGAAGAAGCGCGTCGCCTCCTCCGTCATCTGCCGGAACCGGAGTGGGTTGCGGCTTCCTGAAGCCGCGTGATAAACGCGCGGCTTCGAGTCGGGCGGCGGGCTCGCCGCGACCGCCAGCACTGTATTGACGACGAAGTCGGCCGGGATGATGTCGAGCAAGGAATCCGGCAGTCCCGAGAAATCGCGCAGGATGCCGCGACCGAAGGCGAGAATCAGCGGCTCCGCCATTCGAAAGCCCTCGAGCCAGCCAGGAAACGGTTCTTCCAGAGCGCTCTCGATGATCGACGGCCGCACGATCGACAGCGGCACGTCACCGTGCAGCTCCACGACCGCGTGCTCCGCCATCGCCTTCGTGAACGAGTAGATGTCCGCGAAGCCCATTGAGTTCGCATGCACGCGCCCGCGTTCGACGAGGCGGTCCTTGACCCAGCGCTCGCGCAAGCGCTCGGTCGCCCGCGCCACCGCGGGCGTGCCTGCCGGGCCCATCTTCGACTGCGCCTCTCGCCGCAGCTTCTTCAAAACCTCAGGCCGCCGTGACTCCTCCTCGACCGGACCGCGAAGGCTCGTCAACACAGCCGCTTCGTGCCGCCAGTTGAGACCTGGGTCGAGCGGCGGCTCTTCGCGCACGAGGCCCCGCAGCATTCCTCCGACGTACGCGGTGGAGATGTGCACGAGGTGAGGGCGGGCGCCCGACTTCTGCAATGCCTCGACCAGGCGCGCTGCGCCCAGCAGGTTGGTCTGCGCGGAGAGGTCCGCTGGATTGTCGAACTCGACCGCGGCCGCGGAGTGGATGACGATGTCGCACGAGCGGAGCTGCTCGCGTCCGGCGTCGCTCAATGCGAGACCGTCGCGGCCAAGATCTATCTCCAGGACAGAGAGCTTTTCTTTGGCGAGTTTGGCGAAGGCGGCCTCGCCGAGCTGGTCCTTGAGACGCTTGAAGGCCGGGCTCGACAACACTTCGCGCTCGAGCCTCTCCGCCGCCGGGCGGCGCGCGCTGGAGCGTATGGCGAGGTTGATGCGGCCGACGTCGGGAATCGAACGCAGGCATTTCTCGACGATCGATTTGCCCAGGAATCCGGTGCTGCCGGTGACCAGTACGGTCTTGCCCTTGAAGGCCTCGGCTATCAAAACTGATTGATTCTAGGGTCGGCGGTGGGGCGCCCTGCTATACACCCTGTCCATGGTTGACGGCCGGCGTGTGGATCAACTCCGAGCCCGCGGCGTCGGTCCACCCGAGATCTGTCGTGACCGAAACCCAGAACCAGTACGACTGATCTGTACGCCCGTGAAAAACTCCTGAGCCAGGTGCCATCCCGAGCAGCCATGGTTTCATCGCCCCGTCCTGCGTGACCACGTAAACCTGGAAGACGTCGCCGGCGCCGGGGCTCGACCACGACACGTCGACGGCCTTCGGATCGGTGAGGTCTGGCGTCGCGACGACGCTGACCGACGGCACTGGAACGTCCGCAAATCGCGGCGAGCCCGAGATCCACAGGTCGCCAAGATCCTGCGGCCACGGGTCGGGATATGAGCCCGACCACCCATACGGGTCGATAGCGCCGTTGCCGTTGACGTAATAGACCCCGAAGTGAAGATGCGGCCCGGTGGCGGTGCCGGTGCTGCCTGACAGGCCGATCACCTGCCCGCGGCGAACGTACTGGCCCTTGACCACGTCGATGCGGGAAAGGTGGCCGTAGAAGGTCAGCAGGCCGTTGCCGTGCTTGATCTCGATCGTCTTGCCGCTCAAGCAGGTGTGGCAGTTGGGGTCCAGCCAATTAGCGACCATGACGATGCCCGGCGCCGCTGCCGCCACAGGCTCGTAGAAGAGGCCGTAGTCATATCCGTCGTGCCCGTCGTAGTACAGGTAGTCGTGCCCACCGGGCGTTTGCGCATAGCCTTCGGTGAACCCCGGGTCGGGGCCTCCGCTGTGGCTCGTCGCCTGCACCCCGTCGTAACGGCAGACGCGCCCATCGGTTCCGTAGTTGGGAAAGCAGTGGTCGAACAGCGACGTTATGTAGTGGGGTCCCCTGAACGGCAGCGTCAAGAAGGCGCCCGCGCCTGGGCCCTCGCCGCTGTCGGCGGCCCCCGTCTCGAGGGGTCCATACGTCATCTGGCTCGGGTAGGACCAGCGCACGTAGCGGCCGTGCTTGTTGTGGCCCGGCGGCAGCGCCTGGGCGGCTTGCACGGGCGCGCTCTGCAACAGCAGAGGCGCCACGGCCGCGAACGCAAACAGATGACGGAGGCGCATTAGGTTCAAGGCTGGCCTGCCGCCGCCATACAACGGGCTGCGGATTGGTTAAGTTTCGCAAATCGTGGCCCACGAACTCGTCAACACCTCCGTTCTGAGCCAGGGAAGGGCCGCCGTCTACGAGGAACCGATCGGCCCGGCCGGCGTCCGGATCCGCGAAAGACCCCGCAGCCGTCCTGCACCGGGTTCGGTCGCGGTGGCCATCCGGGCGGCGTCGATCAACCACCTCGACCTGTGGCTGGCGCACGGCGCGCAGCGAGTCACCCCGCCCCGGGTGATCGCCGCAGACGGCGCCGGCGTGGTGCAGGAGTCGGGCGATCCCTCGTGGAAACCGGGCGACGAGGTCGTCGTCTTCCCCACCCTGTGCGACTGGGAATGCGAATCGTGCCGCGCTGGTGAGAATGTGCGCTGCCCGCATTTCGGCGTGCTGGGCGAGCACTCGGACGGCGCCGCGTGCGAGCTCATCCACCTCGATGCCCGGAGCGTGTTTCGAAAGCCGGCCGCGCTCAGCTGGGAGGAGGCTGCGGCATTTCCGCTCACATTCCTCACCGCCTGGCGGATGCTGATGACGCGCGCCCAGCTGAAAGCCGACGAGACCGTGCTGGTCATCGGCGCCGGGGCCGGCGTCGCCGTGGCGGCGATCCAGATCGCGCGGCACATCGGCGCTCGGGTTCTCGTCACCAGCCGTTCGGAAGCGAAACGAAAGCGCGCGCTCGAGCTCGGCGCCGAGGCCGCCTTCGAATCCTCGAGCTTCAGCAAGGCAGTGCGCGCCGCGACCGGGGACGGCGTCGAAGTCGTGTTCGAGCACGTCGGGCCGGCGACGCTCGACGAGTCGATGCGTTCACTTGCCATGGGCGGCCGCGTCGTCACCTGCGGATCGACGTCCGGCGTCAAGGCTGAGGTCACGATGCCCCGCCTCTTCTTCCGCCAGGCGAGCTTGCTCGGGTCGACCATGGGCAACGCATCGGAGTTCGAGGCGGTCTTGCAGGCGATGGATCGCGGCCTACGCCCGGTGGTCGACTCGGTCTATCCGTTGGATGAGGTGCAGGCGGCGCTCACACGTCTCGACGCCGCCGAACAGTTTGGAAAAGTCGTGCTGTCGGTTTCGGCGGGTTAGTAAGGAGAGGAATCTTCCATGAGAGGGTTCAAGGCGTTCTTGTTGCGCGGCAACGTCGTCGACCTCGCCGTCGGCGTAGTGATCGGCGTGGCGTTCACCGCCGTGGTCACCGGCTTCACGGGCTCGTTCATCACGCCATTGATCGCGGCAATCTTCGGCAAGGGCCGCGGTTTGGGCGGCCTCACATTCACCGTGAGCGGAGCAACATTTCCGGTTTACCTGTTCCTGAACGCCGCATTCACATTCATCATCACGGCCTTGATCGTGTACTACCTGGTGGTCATTCCTGTCAACGCGCTGATCGAGCGCAGCCGGCGGCAGGCGAAGCCCGCTGACCCGACCACCAAGAAATGCACCGAGTGCCTCAGCGAGATTCCGATCCAGGCCAAGCGCTGTGCCTTCTGCACCCAACCGCAGCCGGCGTAGCCCTCTATGAAGGCACCACCCACAGCTTGGCCGCGGTGTCGTGGCTCAGCGTCACCTCTCGCTTGCCGGCACGGATGCGGATCGTGCGGCCGATCCCATCGACCTCGACGACGTTCACGACGCGGCCGGGGATGAGTCCTCGCTCGTCGAGATAGGCGAGCAGCAGCGGCGCATCTCGCTCGGCGACTTCCGACACCCGAGAGATCGCGGCGCGGCCTCCGGCGTCGAGGCTCGCCAGCCGCCTCTCCTTCGCAGAAGCCGTCGAGTGGCCTGGGATGGGATTGCCGTGCGGGCACGTCTGCGGCCTGCCCAACACCTCATACAGCCGCTGCTCGACCTCCTGTGAGATCGCATGCTCGAGGCGAGCGGCTTCGGCGTCGGCCGCGACCCAGTCGAGGCCGAGCACGTCGGTGAGCCAGCGCTCCATGATGCGGTGCCGCCGGACG
>Ga0209802_1000683_pt1 | contig 26071 bp, 26 predicted proteins | sample GraSoiAngelo_129_FD_185886 | JGI IMG/M metagenome (GOLD analysis project Ga0209802, IMG submission 185886) | Grasslands soil microbial communities from the Angelo Coastal Reserve, California, USA - 14_0927_12_40cm (SPAdes) (version 2) | ecosystem: Environmental > Terrestrial > Soil > Grasslands ... | reverse complement strand
CACCCCCGTTCCAGGGGTGAGGCCCTCGAACCCTAGAGCACTCTCCGACTCACGGAGAGGCGGCGGGTGAGGCGCGCGCGGCGCCCGCTTACCATATTGTCGGCCGTAAGCTAGCCCGCAAGAACCTGCTCCACAAGAGCGAAGCCCTTCTCGTCGCGACCCAGCCGGCCCGTAGCAACGGCGGCGTCATGCTCGAATACCAGCAGCCACCCTTCCGCCTCGGCGCGCGCGTACAGCCGGCGCTTCGACTCGAGCGTCACCAGGGGCTCGAGGTCGTAGCCCATGATCCAGGGGAGGGGCAGGTGGGCCGTCGTGGGCACCAGGTCGGCGAGAAAGCAGGCGCGCTCACCGCCGCTCGCGACGAGCACCGACTGGTGGAACGGCACATGCCCCGGGGTGGGGAGGCAGCGGATGCCGGGCAACGGCTCCGCTTCGCCGTCCAGGAGCTCGAACGACACGGGCTCGAAGTTGTGGGGGAGGTAGCTCGCCGCGGTGCGCTCGTTGGTATGGCGCGCGAACTCGAGCTCGCGCCGCTGCACCAGATAACGGGCGTTGGGAAAGCTTCGCAGCACGGCACCCGCGCCGTCGCGGTACGTGTTGCCGCCGGCGTGATCGAAGTGGAGATGGGTGTTGATCACCCAGCGCACGTCCCCGGGGCCGTGCCCCAGCTCGCGCAACGCGTCCTCGACCCTGGTGCGGCCGTCCCGCCCCTCGTTGGCGACGCCGTAGATGTCCCTGAACTTGTCGGTTTCCTTGTTGCCGAGGCCCGAGTCGATGAGGACGAGGCCCGCGTCGTGCTCTACGAGCAGGCAGCGCAATGCCAGCCGGATCCGGTTGCGCGCGTCGGGCGTGATGCGACGCTCCCACAGCGGCTTCGGCACGACGCCGAACATCGCGCCGCCGTCGAGGGCCTGGGAGCCGCCCTCCAACGCGTGACACCGGAGGTGGCCCACCTGGAAGGTTGTGTGGGTCAATTGCTTCACAGATCGTCCCGCCGCAACGGCAGCGTCATACACCGGGCCCCGCCGCCGCCCCGGACCAGCTCGCTTCCTTCCATCGTGATCACGGCCCGTCCGTCGTCGGAGAGCGGAGAGGACTGCCCCTCCCCGAGCACGCTCGCCGCCGACACGACCCCGAAGCCGGCGTGCTCGAGCTCCCGCAGGGTGGCCTCGTTGCGGGCGTAGGTGAGCACGACGCCCGGGCGCATGGCGAAGAAGTTGCAGGCCGAGGACCACTGCTCCCGCTCCTGCAGCGTGCGGTCGTTGCCGCCGCAGAACACCGGCTCGAGCGGATGATCCACCGCCTGCAGCGCCGCGAAGAAGTTCGGCATCTCCTTCACGCCCTTCGATTTCTTGCGCCGGTGCAGCACGGCGAGCCGCTCCGGGCCCACGAAGTGCGGCGGATAGATGCAGCACAGCTCGCGGTCGAGCTGGGTGAAGATCATGTCGAGGTGGATCGCCGTGCGCTCGTTGGGCAGCACGACGACGAGCACGTCCTTCACGCCGCAGTGCTCGAACACCAGGTCGCACAGGTGATCGAGTGCGGCGGGGCTCGAGCGCTCACTGAAGCCGAGCAGCAGCAGGTCGGGGCGAATGGGATGCACGTCGCCGCCCTCGAGGGTGTAGTTGTTGCGCCGCTCCTCCGAGCCGTCGTACAGGATCCCGGCGTTCTCGAGGCAGGGGTGGTAGCGGAACAGCGCCTTGATGAGCAGCTCCTCGGTCCAGCGCACGCCGTAGCGCATCGAGCCGATAATCGAGTGCCCGCCGATCACGATGCCGACGTCGCGGGTGAAGAACAAGTTGGGGAGCGGCGGCAGGGCGTACCCGGCCTCGTTCAGGCCCCGCGCGATCGGCCCGGCCTGCTCGAGCGCTCCTTCGATCATCAGGGCGACCAGCGCCTCCGGGGCGAGCGCGGCGAGCTGCTTGGCGAGCACGTCGGAGGGCACGACCTCGAGCGCCCGGGTCGTGAGGAACTCGCGCACGTCGGGGCGCGCCACCAGCTCGGTCAGCAGGGTGCGCACCTCGTACACCTGGGCGAAGCGCTCCAGCAACGCGACGAAGCGCTGGTGTTCGCGCTGGGCGAGCTCCAGGTCGATGATATCGTCGTACAGGTAGTCCTCGCGATTGCCGGGCGTCACCGCTACGAGCTCGCGCCCGGGGGTATGGACGAGAACGGCCCGCAACGGGCCGATTTCGGACGTCACGTGCACGCGGGGCATGAGCGGGAATCTAACAGTGCGGAATGCTTTCTACCGATTGGCCAGAGCGAAACTCAGCGTTTCGAGTTCCAGCGCCATGTTCACCGACTTCACCACGACATCGCCGGGCACGGCGAGCTGCACGGGCGCGAAATTGAGAATCGCTTTCACGCCCGAGTGCACCAGCCGGTCCACCACCTCCTGCGCGGCCTCGGCCGGCGTCACGACGATGGCGATGTCGCTCGGCTCCTTCGCGAGGTCGGCCTCGATGTGACGGATGTCGCGCACCACGAGGCCGTTCCAGCGCGAACCCAGCTTCTTCGGGTCCTTGTCGTAGATGGCGGCGACGTGAAAGCCACGCTGGCGAAAGCCGGGGTACTGGACGAGGGCTCCGCCGATGCGGCCCGCCCCGACGAGGACGACGCGGTAGGTGCGCCGCAGGCCGAGGATGTCGCGGATCTTGGCGGCGAGCTCGGGGACGGAGTAGCCGAGGCCGCGCTTACCGAACGAGCCGAAGAAGGAGAGGTCTTTACGGACCTGGGCCGAGGTGGTGTTGCCGCGCCGGGCGAGCTCGGCCGAGGAGATGGTGCTCTGACCCTGCGCGGCGAACTGCTCGAGGAACCGCAAGTAGAGCGAGAGCCGCCGTACGGTGCTCTCGGAAATCTTCCGCATATTGTGAGGTGCGACCCAGTTTCGCATGGAGCTGGATTGCTTGTGAATCTTTTCACTTTCGTCTGCAATGCTAGCAATTCGTGGCCGGTCGTGCAAGATCGTGACTTCGTTTCAGGGGCCCTGCGCCAAGAGCGTGCCACGATGCTTCTAAGCAAGGAACAAGCAGAACGAAATCTGCAAGCGGCGGTGGAGCGAGCGAGCCGGAGCCGAATGACCCGACGCGTGACTCATCCGTGGAAGGAGTTGTACCCAAAGCTGCTCCGTGCGGTTGGCCTCTCACATCGGGCATCCTCCAAGACGTTCTGGAACGGTCGCTTTGACGTGGTGCTGCCGGAGGGAACGTCCACGCACATATGGCAATACGGCTTCTTCGAGAGTGATGTCTGTACGTTTATGCTCCGGAGCCTCGGACCGGGAATGGTATTCGTCGACGTCGGCGCCCACTTCGGATTCTTCGCGCTGCTCGGCAGTGACCTCGTTAGCGGAGACGGTCGTGTCGTCGCCCTGGAGCCGATGCCACGGACCTTCCGGCAGCTCGATCGGAACGCGTCCTGCAACAGTCCGTTCCGGAACATCACGCCGCTAAACGTCGCCGCATATAGCGCCAACACGACGCTGCTGTTTCGCGACTATGGTGTTGTCGATTCGGCCATGAACTCCGCGTTCGGACAGCGGAACACTGGTGGCGAGCGGGGAAAAGTTGGAACCGTGCAGGTGTCGGCACGGACGTGCGACGAACTTGTGGCGACGCTGGGCCTGCGGCGCGTGGACCTAGTGAAGATCGATGCCGAGTCAGCGGAGATGCATGTGTTGCGGGGCGCCGAACGGCTTATCAGGGAGTTTGCGCCGCTGATCATTCTCGAAGTCGGGGATTTCGACCTGCCCGGGGTGGCACGCTCTCGAGACTTGGTCGCATGGCTTACCCAACGTGGCTACATCGCCTACGAGTGTCGGCAAGGCGAGATTGTCCGCCATCAGCCTCGTGAGACGTATGGATCCGGGAACCTGTTTTTTATGCGGACAGAATGAAGGTGGCATTCCAACGCCAGAGCCGCGCGAACACCACCGGCGCGAGCGTCTCCGGCCGCGCCGCCGGGTCGAGCCCCAGCGCTTCCAGCCCCGCCAGGACGGCCGCCGCCGGCCGCCCCGTCGCCGCCATGATCACGTTCCTGAGCTGCTTACGCCGCCGGCTGAAGCACGCGGTGACGAAGGTGCGAAACGCCGCCACTTCCTCCGGCGCGACGAGCGGCCGCCCGAGCGGGGTAAGCCGCAGCACGGCGCTGTCCACCTTGGGCGGCGGCCGAAACGCGCCGGCCCGCACCGTGAACAACCGCTCCACCCGGCACAGCGCCTGGACGCCGATCGAGAGAGCGCCGTACGCCCCGCCCTTCGACCCCGGCGCTGCGGCGACACGCTCCGCCACTTCCGCCTGCACCAGAAATACGATCCGCTCCGCCAGCGGCGGCGTGAGGGCCTTCTCGAGCAGGGGGGAGGTGATGTTGTAGGGGATGTTGCCGACAACCTTAAAGGGCGGAATGCGGAGTGCGGAATGCGGTGTGTCAGTGTGGGCGTCGAGCAGGGCGTGCCAGCTCACTTTCAGGGCGTCCCCCTGCACGATGGTCGCGTTGTCAATTCCGCACTCCGCATTGCGCACTCCGCACTCGGCCGCCAGCTGGCGGTCCTTCTCTATGGCGATCACCGTCCCTACGCGGGGGGCGAGGACGCGCGTCAAGCTTCCCGTCCCCGCCCCGATCTCGAGCACGACGTCGCCCGGCGCCGGATCGAGGGCGTCCACGATCCTGCCGAGGATGTTCGCGTCAGTGAGGAAGTGCTGGCCGAGTCGCTTGTCCGGACGGCGGGGGGAACTCACACCTTGAGGATGACCACCGTGCGGTCGTCCGTGGCGGGCGCGCCGCCCGTGAAGCCCGCGAGGTCGGCGTAGATCGCCTCGACGATGTCGCGCGCCGGCCGATCCTTGAGCCGCGCCACGTGGCCCAGCACCCGCGCCTCGCCGAAGCGCTCCGTCTCCCCCCCGACGCCCACGGCTTCGGTCAGGCCGTCGGTGAGCAGGCAGAGGAGCGACTCCCGGCGCCGCCACGGCCGCGTCGCGTCTGCCCCCGGGGCGGTGGCGAGGCCGAGCGGGGGCCGCGTCGCCTCGAGCCGCACCGCGTCGCCCGTCTTGGTGGACACCAGGAAGGCGTGGGGGTGGCCCGCATTGGCATACACGATCCGCTGCGCCGCCGGATCGACCACCGCGTAAAACACGGTGAGGAACATCTCCGTGCTCGCAAGCTCGTCGCCGAGCGATTCCTCGATGCGGCGCAGCACCTCGGCCGGCGTCTCGGCGGACTCGGCGTGGATGCCCGAGGCCGCCATCACGAGCGCCATGATCAAGGCGGCGCTGAAGCCATGGCTCGTCACGTCGCCGATCATCACCCCGACGCGGTCGCCGCGCAGGTTCAGCAGGTTGTAGAAGTCCCCGCCCACCGATTCCGCCTGGCGGCACCGGGCGGCGACGTCGGCGCGCGCCGCCACGACGAGCGGCGACGGCAGCAGCTTGAGCTGCAGGTCGTGCGCCAGCTCCAGCTCGCGGCGCACCCGCTGCTGGCTCAGGTCCTTGGCGACGAGCCGGGCGTTCTCGACCGCGGCGCCGATCTGGTTCGCGATCGCGGCCACGAGCTTGCGGTCCCCCGCGGTGAACGCGTCTTCACCCAGGCGATCCGTCAGATTGATCACACCGATCGGCCGGCCGCGCGCCCCTGGGGCAGCGTACAACACGGGGACGGAGAGGAACGCCTGGCCGCGGTAGTCCCGGCCCGCGGGGCAGCCCGGGCTCACCGCCTTGGCGTCGGTGGGGTCATAACTGACGATCCGCCCCTCGCGGAACACGCGCGCCGCCACCGAGCAAGCGTCGTCGACTTCGATCGGGTCCACGGTCTTCGGGTCCATGCCGCGAGCCGCGACGAGCCGCAACACGTGGTGCTCGGGATCGTGCACCAGGAGCGTGGCACGGCGCGCCCGCACCACGGTCGACACCTCACTCAAGATGCGCTGCGCCGCCTCGTCGAGCCGGATCGTGTGGCCCAGGATCTCGCTGATCGTGTAGATCAGATCGATCTCCTCGTACCGCTCCGACAGCTCGGCCGCCACCTGGGCGGCGTCCCGCTCCGCGCCGAGCACGGAGCCGATGATCTGCGCCAACGCCGCGCGCTCCTGCTCTCCGCTCCCCGCTCCCCGCTCCCCGATCTCGAGCCACACCCCCTCGGCTTCCCGCATCGGCTCGAACCAGGCGGGGCCCTCGGGTGTGTCGAGGCGGCGGCCTGCGTCTTGGCCGTTCAGCGGGGGCGTCCACGAGGGGGCGATTTCCCGGTCGGGCGCCAGCTGCCGCACCGACCGGCCGTCGAAGCGCCACACCCGGAGCCGTGCGCCGATGAGGCGCTCGAGCGCGGACACGAGCCGCTCGAGCGGTCCTCCCCCGACCGCGACCTCCGTCACCCGGCCCGGAGCGTCAGGCACACCGAGTTTCCCCTCTCGCTGAAGACGACGTGGTCCACCAGGCTGCGCAGCACGAACAGGCCGCGGCCGTCCTCGCGCTCGACCCGCTCGGGCAGCGTCGGATCGGGCACGGTCGCGGGGTCGAACCCCGCGCCGTCGTCCGTCACGTATATGCGCACCGCGTCGCGGCTCACCTCGACGCGCACGCGCACCAAGCGGTGGGGGTCGTAGCGGTTGCCGTAGGCGATGGCGTTGGCGAGCGCTTCGGCGAGGGCGGTGCGGAGGTTGAAGCGCACGCGGCGTGGCGACAGGAGGGCACGAGGCGTGCCGCCCCCTTGAAACTGATCGGCGATCAGCTCCACCGCCGGGCCGACGTAACCCAGGTCGCTCGGCACGTCGAGCGACATCTCGGTCACCGTTCCCCGTCCCGCCGCGCGGCGGACGTCGAGGTGCAGCGGCGCAGTCACGGCTAGAAGGCGGCGAGCGCCTCCGCCGGCGTCTTCGCGATGGAGAACAGCGTGTCCAGCTTGGTCAGCTCGAACAGGGTCTGGAGATCCTCATTCAGGCCGGCGAGTCGCAGGTCGCCGCCCTGCTCGCGAATCTTCTTCGAGAGCGAGACGAGGACGCCCAGGCCCGAGGAATCGATGTAGCCGGTGCGGGTGAAGTCGATGACGAACTGCTTGGCCCCGCCGTCCAGCGACTCGAGCACCTTTTGCTTCAGCTCCTGGCGGTTGCCGACGATCAGCTGCCCGTCCACGCCGACGACCACGACCCCGCGCTTGTCTTTCGTCAGGCTAAAGCTCATCACGCCTCCCCCGCTTGAAGGACGACGACCGCCGCCGTGTCCACAATATCGTCGGCCGTGGCGCCGCGCGACAGGTCGGCCACGGGCCGCGCCAATCCCTGGAGGATGGGTCCGATCGCCTCCCACCCGCCCAGCCGCTGCACCAGCTTGTAACCGATGTTTCCACTGTCCAGGTCGGGAAAGACCAGCACATTGGCGCAGCCGGCCGCGCGCGAGCCCGGTGCCTTGCGCGTCGCCACGTCGGCGACGAGCGCCGCGTCGGCCTGCAGCTCGCCGTCGAAGGCGAAGTCGAGGGGCGGGCGGCGCGCGGCGAGCATGGCGAGCGCCTGCTGCACACGCGCGATGCGCGGCCCCGCGGCGCTCCCCTTGGTGCTGTACGACAGGAACGCGACCACCGGCTCATCCCCCACGATGCGGCGGCGGTCGCGCGCCGCGGCTACGCCTGAGTCGGCGAGCTGCTCGGGCGTCGGCTCGGGGACGACGGCGCAGTCGGTGAACGTGAGCACGGTGTCCTCTTTCACCATGTAGAAGGCGCCACTCACGGTGGTGATCCCCGGGGCCGGGCCCACGGCCCAGAGCGCCGCCCGGATCGTGTCACCGCTCGGGTAGGTCGCCCCGCCCACCATGACGTCCGCGCGCCCGAGGCCGACCACACAGGCGCCGAGAGTGAGCGGATGCTCGAGGGCGGCGGCGGCCGCGGCGTCGCTGGGGAACCGCTCCTGGTGGCGCGAACGGAGCAAGCGGATGCAGGGAGGGAGCAGGGAGCTGGGAGCAGGAGCCTCGAGCAGCTGGACGCGCCCGAGCCCGAGCTGTTCGAGCCGGGCGGCCGCAGCCCGGACGCGCGGGTCGCTCCCCTCGGGCAACACGATGCGTTTCCGCGCGCGGCGCGCCCGCTCGTACAGGCGCTCGCGGAACGTCACTTCGCGAACTTCTGCCGGAGCGCCTGCCGCACCGCGGGGTGCACGAGCTGGGACACGTCGCCGCCGAAGCGCGCCACCTCGCGCACCAGGCTGGAGCTCAGATAGGTGAGATCGAAGGCGGGCATGAGGAACACCGTCTCGATCCCCGGTGCCAGATTGCGGTTCATCAACGCCATCTGGAACTCGTACTCGAAGTCGCTCACCGCGCGCAGCCCGCGCACGATCACCGTGGCGCCCAGCTGGCGCGCGAAATCCGCGAGCAGCCCGTCGAACGCGCGCACCTCGACCCTGGGGTCGGCCGCCGCGAGCTTGATGAGCGCCACGCGCTCGTCGAGCGTGAAGAGCGGCTGCTTCGCGACGTTCACCGCCACGGCGACCACGACCTTATCGGCGAACGTGAAGGCGCGCCGGATCAGGTCCTCGTGCCCCTTGGTGATCGGGTCGAACGACCCGGGATACACGGCGAGCCGTGTCATGGAGCGTAGATGAACGTCACCGCCGTGTCGCCGTAGCGGCGGGTGTCGTCTCCCGGGATGGCATGGTCGGCGGGATGCTCGATCGAGAAGACGCCGGCGAACGCGTTCAGCCGGAACATGGCGACGAGCCGGGCGGCCTGCTCACCGGCATACGGGGGATCGGCGAACGCGACGTCGTACTGCCCCGCGTGGAGCCGCTCCGCGAACTTGAGCGCGTCGACCTTGTGGATCGCCGCGCGGTCCTGGACCGCGAGCGCCTTGATGTTGGCCTTCAAGGTCGCGAGCGCGAGCCGGTGCACCTCGACGAAGTCGGCGGTCGCGGCGCCGCGCGACAACGCCTCGAGGCCCAACGCCCCCGTGCCCGCGAAGAGATCGAGCACCCGGGCGCCGCGCAGCGCGCGCTGCAGGATCGAGAACCACGCCTCGCGCACCCGGTCCCCGGTGGGGCGCACTTTGTCGGTGGCGGGCGTCTTGAGGCGGCGCCCCTTGAACTCGCCGGCGATGATGCGGATCATGCCCAACCCCACTCATTCCGCGGGCGCGATGGCCGCCACGCGGGCCTGCAGCGTCGTTCTCCCCTGCCACTCGTCGCGCTCCAGTCGGAACGCCACGTCGAGCCGCTCGGCCAGCCAGTGGTCCGGAATAGCGTCGGCCCACTGGAACGCGATCGCCGGCAGCACGCCCGACTCGTCGTCCAGCAGCAAGCGCAGGTGGTTCGAGCCCACGCGCTTGGCCCCGACGGCACGCGCGCCGCGCACCCCGAACACCGGCGCGGGATTGCCCGGGCCGCACGGCTCGAGATAGCGGATCAGCTTCTCCAGGTCGTCGCTCACGAGGCGCAACGGCAACTCGAGGTCCACCCGCTGAGCGGGCACCAGGTCGTCGGGGTCGAGAAGCTCGCCCGCCACGCCGAGAAACGCAATACGGAACGCTTCGTAGCGGTCGCGGCGGATGGTGAGCCCCGCCGCCATGGTGTGGCCGCCGTACTTCTCGAGGTGGTGCCCCACGCGGTGGAGCGCGCCGTGGAGATCGAAGCCGGCGATGCTCCGGCCCGAGCCCCGCCCCAGGTCGCCGTCCCACCCCACGAGGAACGCGGGACGCCCGTAGCGCTCCACCAGCCGTGACGCCACGATGCCGATCACGCCCGGATGCCAGCCCTCGGCCGCGAGCACGAGGGCACGGGCCTCGGCTCCCTCGCCGTCGAGCGCCCGGTCGGCGAGCTCCACCGCCTCCTCGAGGACGCGCTGGTCGAGCGCCTGGCGCCGCGCGTTCAGCGTCTCGAGCTCGCGCGCGATGCGCGCCGCTTCCTCCGGATCGTCGGTGAGGAGCAGCCGCAGCCCGTCGTTCGCGTCGCCGATCCGGCCGGCGGCGTTGAGCCGCGGTGCGAGGATGAACCCCACGTGGCCCGACTTCAGCGCCTTGCCGGCGAGGCCCGCCGCGTCGAGCAGCGCCCGCACACCCGTCCAGTGCGAGTCCGCCAGCAGCTTGAGGCCGTGGCGCACGAGGATGCGGTTCTCACCCGTGAGGGGGACTACATCGGCCACCGTGGCGAGGGCCACGAAGTCGAGGAAATGGAACGGCAGGTTGGCCGAGATGCCGAGCCCCGGCACGAGGGCCTGCGCCAACTTGAACGCGACACCCGTGCCGCACAGGTCCTTGTCCTCCGAGGGACAGTCGGGGCGCAGCGGGTCGAGCACGGCGGAGGCGGGGGGCAGCGCATCGCCGGGAACGTGATGGTCCGTGACGATGACCTCGATGCCGGCGTCGCGCGCCGCGCGGACCGCGTCCACTGCGGTGATGCCGCAATCACACGTGATGATCAACCCCGCGCCCAGCCGCCGCGCTTCCCGTAGTCCCGCTTCGCCGAAATCGTAGCCGTCGCGGATGCGATGCGGCACGAAGGCGTGAACGTTCCCCCCGACGCTCCCCAGTATCCGGGTCAGCATCGCGGCCGCGCACTGGCCGTCTACGTCGTAGTCGCCGTGCACCAGCACCGGCGTCCCCGTGCGCACCGCGCCCGCGATCAGCTCGACCGCTCGGGACATGTCCGCCCAGGCGAGCGGATCGCTGAGGCGCTCGAGCTCGGGCCGCAGGAACGCCTTGGCCCGCTCCGGCGCGGTGAAGCCGCGCTGCACCAGGATGGCGGCGAGCGGCTCGGGGATGTGGAGATCGGCGGCCAGGGCGGCGGTGACGCCGGGGTCCGCCGGCGCCGCTACGGCCCAGCGGGCAGGGATCATTCGCGGGCGTACAGCAGCACGCCGCAGGCCTCGCAGGCTTCGATCGTCGCGCCGCGCTGGATCAGGGCGCGGCGCTGCGTCGGCACGGCCGTGAAGCAGTGCCCACAAGCGTCGCCGTGCAGCGGGTAGAGCGCGAGCGGGGCCTTGCCCCGGCGGATGCGCTCATAGCGCGTGAGGAAGGCGGGGCTGACCCGCGCCGCCGCCGCTTCCCGCTCCGCCAGGGCGCGCTCGCGCTCGGCCGCGATACCGTCGCGCTTCCCGGCCAGCCCCTCGCGTAGCGGGGCCTGGCGGGCGCGCACCTCCTGGAGCGCCTTCTCCGCCTCCGCCGCCTTGCGCTCGGCTTCCGTCACGGCGTCCCCCGACCGCATGAACTCAGCCTCCTCCTTGGCGAGCACCGAGCGCGCCAGGTCGAGCTCGGCCATCAAGGTCGAGGCCTCCTTCGCCCCCCGCACCCACTCGAGCCGCTGGCGCCGCTGCTCCTGCATGGTCCGGTAGTTGGCGATCTTTCCCTCGAGCTCGTCGCGCCGGTCGAGCGCCGCCTGGATGCCCGCCTGCGCCGCGGCCAGCGCCCGCTCGGCGGCGGCCTGGGCGTCCTCGAGCTCTCGTTCCGCCGGCTCGAGGGCCGCGAGGGCTTCGTCGGTCGCCATCACTGCCTGATCTTTCTCCTGCAACGCCAGCAACGCTTCAAGTTCCGGGTGCACCTCGCCTCCTCGCAGCGATCTTGTACCGTGGGTATCGTTTGCGGAGCTCGTCGAACACGCGACGCTTCTCCGCGATCAATGACACCTGCCGCTCGGGACTCTCGAACGGCAGCTGCGCGTCGAGCTGCTCGAGCTGCCGCTCGAGCCGCCGCGCCTCAATCCAGTTGAGGGCCCTCTCGTACATCTCGTTGGGATCGCGCCCGCCCAGGCCCTCGGCCTTGAGCTCCTCGTACGCCTGGGCCGAGGTATCGTCGAGCGCCAGCACGGCGTCGTCGGCGACCGCCTCGAACACCGCGCGATAGGGTGGGAACTCGAACTCCTGGGGATCGAGAGCCTCAGTGACCCGACTCTGCCATGGCTCGCCCTCGAGCAGGAGGAGCAGCAGGGCCTTCTCGGCGCTCGCCGGCAAGGCGGTTAGGCGGTTAGGCGGTTGGCCGGTTAGTCGTACAACTTTGGCATCTAACCGTCTAACCGGCTGACCGACTATCTCCCGCTCCAGAACGTCCTTCCGCACTCCCGCCGCCTCCGCCGCGCGTGAGATGTACAGCTCCCGTGTAATCGGATCTTTCGCCGCCCGGATCGTGGGAAGCAGCCGGTCGAGCGCCCGGCGCCGGCCCGGCAGCGTCCCGAAGAAACCCTTGCGCTCGAGGATCTGGATCTTGCGCTCCAGCACGTCCACCGCGTCCGCGAGTAGCGCCGCGAGGCCCGCCGCCCCCTGGCGCTGCACCAGCGTGTCGGGGTCCTCGCCCGCGGGCAGCGTGGCGACGCTGACGCGCAGCCCCTCGCGCAACAGCTCGTCGGCCGCGCGGAACGTGGCGCGGAGGCCGGCGTCGTCGGAGTCGTACAGCAGGATCACCTGCGCCGCGTGGCGCTTCACGAGCTGCGCTTGGTCCGGCGTGAGCCCCGTGCCGAGCGGCGCCACCACTTCTTCGATCCCGGCGAGCGACAGGCGCAGCACGTCGAAGTAGCCCTCGACCAGGATGGCCCGCTCGGCCTTGCGCATCGCGTGCTTCGCGACGTGGAGGTTGTAGAGCAGCTTCCCCTTGTGGAAGATCGGGGTGTCGGGGGAGTTGAGATACTTGGGCTCTCCTTCGCCGAGGATGCGGCCGCCGAAGCCGACCACGCGGCCCCGCAGATCGTGGATCGGGAACAGCAGCCGCCCGCGGAACCGCGGCACGAGCGTGGGCTCGGCCTCCTCCCGTTTAACCACCAGACCCGCCTCGAGCAACACTTCGTCACGCAGGCCCAAGCCTTTCATTGCGTCGAGGAAGCCCTTCCCCGGTGGCGCATAGCCGAGGCCCAGCGGCAGCACGGTATCGAGCTCGAGATGGCGGGAGGCGAGGTACTGCCGGGCGACGTCGGCCTCGGGCGACTCCCGCAGCTGGCGCGCGAACCAATCGGCCGCGGCGGCCACGGCGCTGAACAGCGGGTCGCGGGGATCGGGACCGGTCGGTCCGCGCTCCGGGATCGTGATCCCGACGCGGCGCGCCACCTCGCGCACCGCGGTGGGATAATCCATGCCGAGCTTCTTCATGAAGAACGTGAAGACGTCGCCCGCCTCGTGGCACACGAAGCAGTAGAACATCCCCTTCTTCGGAATGACGGCGAAGTTGCGATGCGTTCCCCCGTGGAACGGACAGGGCCCGCGGAAGTCCGACCCGGTGCGCTTGAGCTCGACGTGCTCCCCGATGATCCCCACCAGGTCCGCCGTTTCGCGGACCTGCTCGATCACGTCGTCAGGGATCAGGCTCACGCCGTGAACTCCACGACGGTGACGCCATGGCCGCCCTGGTTCGCCGGGGCGAAGCCGAAGCGCTTCACGCGACTGTCCGCGGCGAGGATCTCGTGCACGCGCTGGCGCACCGCCCCGGTGCCTTTGCCGTGGATGACGCGGAGATACGGCAGATCGGCCAGGACGGCGTCGTCGAGCGCTTTGAGGAGCACCGGCTCGGCTTCGTCTAGGCGCAGCCCTCGCAGGGAGACTTCGGTGGCGGCACTGGTCGCCGATGCGCGGGCGGTCGAGGGGGGTCGAGGGCGGTCAGGGGCGGCCGGCGAAGGCGCCTTCCGTGCTCGCTTCAGCTCCTCCAGCGACATCCACCCTGCTCCCTGCTCCCTGCTCCCCGCTCCCTCGTCCGTCTCTTCGATCGCTTTTTCGACGAGCTTGCGGGCTTCCCGCGCCGTCGCCTCGTCGACCGCCGCTCGGGCCCGCCCCAGCGCTTCCTCCACTTTCTTGCGCGCTTCGAGCAGGTAGCCGCGGGCCTGCTCGCGGGCGTCACGCTCCAGCGCGCGGCCGCGTCCGCTCACCTCCCGCTCGCGCGCGGCGACCTCGTCCGCCCGCCGCTCCAGGCGCGCGGCGTCGTCGCGCCGCGCCACCTCGCGCTCGGCGAGCGCGCGCTCCTTGGCCTCGAGGTCACGCGCCCGCGCCTCGACCGTCGCGAGCAGCGCGTCGAGCGTCCGCTCCGCGTCCGGCACCGCGCGCTCGGCGAGCTCCAGCACGTCGGTCGCGATCCCGAGCCGCCGGGCGATCGCGAGACCGTAGGAGCGCCCCGGCACACCCTTGAGCAGCCGATAGGTGGGCGTCAGGGTGTGGGCGTCGAACTGCAGCGACGCGTTCACGATGCCGACCGTCTCGGCGGCGAGCTGTTTCAGGGCGCCGAGGTGGGTGGTCGCGAGCGTGACGGCACGGCGCCGCGTGAGTGTCTTGAGGACCGCGGCGGCGAGCGCGCCCCCCTCAGCGGGGTCGGTACCGCTCCCGATCTCGTCGAGCAACACCAGCGAGCCCGCCCCGGCGTGCGCCAGGATGTCTCGCAGCGCGGCCACGTGCGCCGAGAAGGTCGAGAGGCTGGCGGCGATCGACTGGCGGTCACCGATGTCGGCGAACACCGCCACGAACAGCGGCAGCGTCGAGTGGGGACCGATCGGCGGGATGATCCCGCTCTGCGCCATGAGACACAGCAGGCCGACCGCCTTGATCAGCACGGTCTTGCCACCGGTGTTCGGGCCGGAGACGAGCACGGTGAGCTCGTCGGGTGCCAGGTCGAGATTGAACGGCACGACGGCGACCTCACCCCCTGAGGTCAGCAGCGGGTGGCGGCCGTCATTGATCGCCAGCGGCCCGGTGCCGATCGCCGGGGCGAAGCCGTTTACGAGGACGGCGTAGCGAGCCCGCGCGCACAGGTCGTCGACCGCGATGCACATCTCCCACGCCGCGGCGATCGTGTCGCGGTGCGGGCGCAGCAGCTCCGTCAGCTCGCGCAGCACGCGCAGCACCTCCCGCTGCTCGTCCGCCTCGGCCGCGCGCAGCGCGTTGCCGAGCTCGATCACCTCCGGCGGCTCGAGGAACACCGTCGAGCGCGTGGCGGACTCGTCGTGGATGATGCCGCCGATCTTGGCGCGCGCGGTCGCCCGCACCGGGATCACGTAGCGCCCGCCGCGCAGCGTGACGCTCGCGTCCGGGGCGCGCTCACTCGGGTCGAGGGTCCCGAGGATAGCGTCGAGCCGCGCCACGAGCCGCTCCCGGGCGTCGCGCACCGCCTGGCGGGCGCGCGCCAGGGCGCGCGAGGCGCCGTCTTGGACCCGGCCCTCGGCATCGAGCGACTTGGCGAGCCGCTGTTCGAGCTCCTTGGGCGTCGGATCGACCCGCAGCGCGGCGGTGCGCGGCGCGCGGTCCGCCAGCCGGCCCAGGTCCGCCGCCACCACACGCGCGGCCACGAGGGCGCGGCCCAGCTCCGCCAGCGCGGCGCCCGCGAGCGCGCTCCCCGGGACGTGGAGCAGCTCCAGCGCCGCCGACAGGTCGGGCACCGGCTCGGCGCGGAGCGTGTCGTCGGTGAGGAGCAGGGCGGCCAGCTCGGCCACTTGAGCGAGCGCGGCGCGGATCGCGCCGGGATCGGTGGCGGGGGTGCGGGCCTTCACGCGGGCGGCGCCGAGCGGACCCGCGGCGTGTGCCGCCACCCGCTCCAGCGCGGCGGGAAACTCCAGTGTCTCCAGCACGGAGGGGGCCATCCCTCCTGCGAGGCTCATACGGCGGTCGCCAGCTCCTCGCGGGCGATCGCGTTCACCGTCTTGCCGTCCGCCCGGCCTTTGAATTTCGGCATCACCTGTCCCATGACCTTTCCCACGTCTTTCGCGCCCGCGGCGATCGCCTCGCGCACCGCCCGCCGGATCTCCTCGGGGTCCACCGCCGCGGGCAGAAACTCCTCCAGCTGCTTCACTTCCGCGAGCTCCTGGTCGGCGCGATCGCGGCGCCCCCCCGCGGCATACTGTTCGGCGGCCTCGCGGCGCCGCTTGATCCCGCGCCGCAGCACCTCGGCGGCCTCGTCGTCCGAGACGGGATGTTGCAGCTCGAATTCGCGGTTCTTGAGGTCTGCGAGGATCGTGGAGAGGAGGAGGGTGCGCGGCTGATCGCGGTGTTTCCGGGCCTCGTTCATCGCGGCGCGCAGCCGCTCGGGCAAGCTCGCCACGTCAGGCCGGACGCGTCCGTCGGTTCTTGCGACGCGCCGCGTTCATCTTGCGCTTGCGGCGCTCGCTGGGCTTCTCGTAGTGCCGATGCTTCCGCAGGTCGGAAAGGATCCCCGCCTTCTCGCACTTCTTCTTGAAGCGCTTCAGGGCGCGCTCAAAACTCTCGTCATCGTGAATGATGACTTCCGGCATGGCTCTCGGTAACTGTGATGAATGCAAAAACTTAGCCGCAGCTTGGAGCGCGTGCAACCCCGCGGTCACCCGGGCGGCCACGTCATCGCTCGCCCGCCCAGCACGTGCAGATGGAGGTGAAACACCGTCTGCCCGCCGTCGGGGTTGGTGTTGAGCACCACGCGATAGCCCCGCTCGGCGATCCCTACTTCGCGCGCCAGGTCGCGCGCGAAGCTCAAGAGTTTGCCGAGCAGCCGCGCATCCCCGGCGTCGTTGAGCGACGCGACGTGGTCGGTGGGGATCACCAGCAGGTGCGTGGGCGCCTGAGGGTTCAGGTCCTTGAACGCGAGCAGGCCGTCGCCGCGCTTCACCACGGTGGCCGGGATCTCGCCCGCGGCGATCTTGCAGAAGATGCAACCGGCCATCAACCCCTCCCGAACGCTTGCCGCAGCTGCTCCCAGAGCTTCTTCCCGGCGCGCTCGTCCGGCGGCGCCCCCTCGACCTGCGCCAGCTGCTCGAGCAGCGCCCGCTGCTCCGCCGTGAGCTTGGTGGGCGTCCACACGTGCACACGCACGTGCAGGTCGCCGCGGCCGCCCTCACCCACGCGCGGCAGGCCCTTGCCGCGCACCCGGTAGATCGTGCCGGTCTGGGTCCCCGGCTGGATCTTGAGCGTGGCGTCACCGTACGGCGTCGGCACCCGGACGTCGGCGCCGAGCGCGGCCTGGGTGAAGGAGAGCGGGAGATCGAACACGAGATCGTCCCCGTGGCGCTCGAAGCGCGGGTCCTCGGCGATGTCGAGCACCGCGATGAGGTCGCCCGCCGGGCCGTTGCGCGGCCCCGGCACGCCCTGGCCGCGCATCGTGAGGTAATGATGGTCCGCCACGCCCGCGGGCACGTTGATCTCGATCGTCTTCTCGGCGCGCACCCGCCCGTCCCCCTGACACTTCGGGCAGGGCTCGACAATCACCGTCCCTTCCCCCGCGCAGGTGGGACAGGGCGACACCGAGACGAACTGCCCGAACATCGAGCGCGCCGCGCGCCGCACCTCGCCCGTGCCGCCGCAGGCGCGGCACGTCGTGGGCCGCGAACCCGACGCGGCGCCGGTGCCGCCACACACGGTGCAGCGGTCCAGGGTTCGGACCTTGACGGTCTTGGTCGTTCCGGTCGCGACCTCGGCGAGCGTCAGCTTGAGGCTGACCTTCAGGTCCTGGCCGCGGTGGTGCTCGCGCCGGGCGCGCTCGCCGCCCCCGAAGATGGCGTCGAACCCGCCCAGGCCGCCGAAGTCCCGCATGAAGATGTTGAGCGCCTCGGACAGGTCGAAATGCGCGAACCCGAAGTCGGGAGCGGCTCCGCCGCGTCGCACCCCGCTCGCCCCGTAGCGATCGTACAGGGCGCGCTTCTCGGGATCGCGCAGCACCTCGTACGCTTCGGTGATCTCCTTGAACCGCTCCTCCGCGGCGTGCTTCTCGGCCGGCCCCCCCTCGACGCGATCGGGGTGGTGTTGCATCGCGAGCCGCCGGTAGGCCTTCTTGATCTCGGCCTCATCGGCGTCGCGCGACACTCCCAACAGGGCGTAGTAGTCCCCGCTCACTCGAGCAGCTCACCCACCAGACGGCTCGTGTGCTCCACGAGCGCCACGATCTTATCGTACGGCATGCGGGTCGGCCCCAGCACGCCGATCACCCCCGCGAGCGGCCCCAGGCGGTAGGACGCCGTGACCAGCGTGAACGGCGCGAGCTTCGGGTCCTGGTGCTCGGTCCCGATGGTGATCGTGAGCCCCTGGCCGAGCCGCGTGCCGAGCGCCTGGCGCAGCAGGTCGCGCCGCTCGGTCACCTCCATCAGTCCCTGCAGCCGCTCTTTCGTGGCGAACTCGGGTTGCCCCGCGAGCAGCTGGGCGCTCCCCAGCACCACGCCACCCGGCGCTACGCCCGCCCCGGCTCCCGCTCCCTGGACGTCGAACAGCTCGTCCGCCTCCTGAATGAAGATGTTGAGGAGCTCCGCACCCGACTCGTGGGTGGGCGACGCGTCGCGCAGGCGATCGGAGAGGGTGGCGCGGATCTCCTTGAGCGTGAGCCCGGCGAGCCGCTCGTTCAGCACGACGGCCACCTGCGCCACCGCCTCGCGCGCCATGTGCGACGGCACCTCCACGAAGATCGTCCGCACCACGCCGCTCTGCAGCGTGAGCACAAGCAGCAGCCGATCGGATGCGACCGGCAGTAGCTCGAGTCGCTCCAGCACCGCCGCGTCGAGCGACGGGCCCACGGCGACCCCCAGCTCCCTCGTGAGCACGCCCAGCACCTGCGCCGCGCGCTCGAGGATGCGGTCCACCGCGTTATGCTCGCCCCCCAGCTCCTCGCGGATGTGGTGCGACTCGGACGGCGTCACGGGCGGCAAGTGCATCAGCGAGTTCACGTACACGCGATACGCCAGATCGGTGGGGATGCGGCCGGCGGAGGTATGAGGGTGGTACAGGTACCCCTTCTCCTCGAGGTCGCTCATGGTGTTGCGGATCGAGGCCGCCGAGAGCGCCAGGCCGAGGCGGCGGGAGATAGTCCGGCTCCCCGCCGGCTCGGCGGTCTGCACGTAGGTCTCGATGACCGCTTCGAGGACCTGCCGTTCGCGCTCGGTGAGGGAGGCTGTCATGTCGTCCAACCTATTAGCGGCTAACAATTTAGCCCGTGTCGCGCAGGCCGGTCAAGTCTTGCACCATGGCGTCAAGCCGCAACCACCCCTCGGCAGTCAGCCTGACGTGGTCACCCACGATCGTCGCCCACCCCGCTGACACCCAGCCGGTTAGGCGGTTAGCCGAATAAGCGGATAGCGACACCCCGCTGTCGGTCCGGAGCGACAGATAAACGCGCTCGAGTTCCCGCTGCTCGTCGGTCAGGACCTCCTCGGACTCGATGGGCGACCGCCCCGCGGCGAGGGCGCGGCGGTACGCCTCCCACGCCGCCGTGTTCCAGCGGCGCGCCCGGCCGTCGAACGAATGCGCCGCGGGACCGAGCCCGAGGTAGGCGCGCCCCGACCAGTAGGCGCTGTTGTGGCGCGAGCGCCGGCCGTCGCGCGCGGCGTTCGAGACCTCATAGAACTGATAGCCGCACGTCGCAAGGCGCACGTGCGCAAGTAAGTACTCCTCGGCATACCGATCATCGTCCGACGCGGACGCCGCGCCGCGCGAGATCCAGCGCGCGAGGGGCGTGCGCTCCTCCACGGTCAGCCCGTACAGCGAGAGATGATCGGGCTCGAGAGCGCAGGCCAGATCCAGGTCCCGTGCCCAATCCCGCTGCAGCTCCGCCGGGAGCGCGAAGATGAAGTCGAGAGAGATGTTGTCGATGCCAGTCGCGCGCAGCACGCGCACCGCGTCGCCGATCCGGGCGGCGTCGTGGGGGCGGTGCATCCACGTCAGGACCCGGTCGTCGAACGACTGGGCGCCGAGCGATACCCGATTGATGCCGGCGCGGCGCCACTGCTCGACGCTCTCACGCGTTACGTCTTCGGGGTTGGCTTCGAGCGTCACTTCGACGGCGTCGAGGGAAGACGTCGAGGAGAAGGTGTCGAGGAGATGCGTGAGAAGCATCCCAAGGGCGTCGGGCGGCAAGAGCGACGGCGTGCCGCCGCCCAGGTACAACGTCTCGAGCGGGCCGTCGGACGACTCCCGGACGAGCGCCAACTCCGCGAGGACCGCCTCGACGTACTCCCGCGCGGGGATGCGCTTGCGGACCGCGATGGAAAAGTCGCAGTAGGAGCAGCGGCGGCGGCAGAAGGGGACGTGGACATAAACGTGGCGCATGATAAAGAAAAATAGTGCGGAGTGCGGAGTGTGGAGTGCGGAGTGTCAGAGCGGGTGTCGTGCGGCGAACGACCTCCCATTTTCAACTCCGCACCCCGCACCCCACACTCCGCACTCAGAAAAGCGCAAATCTCATCCCCGGCTCCTGCTTCACCAGCCCCCGCATCTCGAGCTCCGTCAGCGCGGTGAGCACCGTGCCCGCGTCCCCACCCGCCGCGGCAACGAGGGCGTCGACATGCTTGGGCTCCGTCGCGAGGGCGTCCCACAGAGTGCGCTGCAGGCCGCTCAGGTCCGCCGGCAGACCACGACGCGCGGGCCCCGGATCCGCCACTCCTGGCAACCCCAATTCCTCGAGGATATCCCCCGGGGCGAGCGCCGGCTTCGCCCCTTGCTGGATCAGCTTGTTGCAGCCGAGCGACGTGGGGCTCGTGATGGGGCCGGGCACGGCGAGTACCACGCGTCCCTGATCGAGCGCGCAATCGGCGGTGATCAGGGCACCAGAGCCGGGCGCGGCCTCCACGATCACCGTGACGCCCGCCAGCCCGGAGATGAGGCGGTTGCGTTGCGGGAACGCGCCGGCGTGAGGCCGCTCGCCGGGCGAGAGCTCGGTGATGAGGCAGCCGCGGGCGATCATTTGCTCATACAGCGCGCGGTTCGCCGCGGGATAGATCACGCCGAACCCGTTGCCGAGCACGCCGACGGACGTGCCCCCCGCGTCGAGCGCCGCGCCGTGCGCAATCGCGTCGATGCCGCGCGCCATGCCGCTCACCACAACCACGCCCGCCCGCGCCACGCCGCCCGCGAGGATGCGCGCCGCCTCGGCGCCGTAGGCCGAGTGGTTGCGGCTGCCCACGATCCCGACGGCGCGCCGCGCTAGGAGCGACACGTCACCCCAGACGTAGAGCAGCGCCGGCGGCGCCGGGACTTCGGTGAGGAGCGGGGGAAATGCCGGATCGCCGGGCAGGAGCACCATCGCGCCCAGCCGGTCGAGCTGGTCCAGGATCTGCTGCCCGGCGCGCGCCGAGCGCGCGCGGATCGCCGTGGCGGCGGCGCGGCCGAAGCCGGGGAGCGCGGCGATGGCGCCATGGGGTGCGTGGAACGCCGCTTGGGCGCTCTCGAACGCGGTGACGAGCGTGGCGAGGCGCGCGGCACCGATGCCCGGCAGCTGCGCCAGCGCCAGGTAGGCGGCTACCTCGTCGCGACTCCGGCCCGCAACGATTGCCACAGGGTCTCGAGCAGCTCCGCGACGCCCAGCCGGGTTACGGCGGAGATTCGTACGACCGGTGCCCCGGCGTCCGTGCGGATCGCTAGGTGTTGGGTGTCGGGTGTCAGGAGGTCCGCCTTGGTCAGCACGACAACGTGGGGTTTCGCGGCGAGGTCGGGTGAGTACGCCGCCGCCTCGCGCCGCAGCAGCTCGTAGGTCCCCTGCGGATCGGGGCTGTCCACCGGCACGAGCAGCGCGACGAGGCGGGTCCGCTCCACGTGCTGCAGGAACCGGAGGCCGAGCCCCTTCCCCGCGTGCGCCCCTTCGATGATGCCGGGAATGTCGGCCACCACGAACGAGCGGCCGTCCGACAGCCCCACCACGCCGAGGTGCGGCTCCAGCGTGGTGAACGGATAATCGGCGATCTTGGGGCGCGCGGCTGAGATCACGGAGAGGAGCGTGCTCTTCCCCGCGTTCGGCTCGCCCAGGAGGCCCACGTCGGCGATGAGCTTGAGCACCAGCTCCATGCGCCGCTCCACGCCGTACTCGCCCGGCTCCCACTCGCGCGGGCTCTGGTGCGTCGGAGTCGCGAAGCGGGCGTTGCCGCGCCCGCCGCGGCCACCCGGCGCCACCAGCAGCACGTCGTCCGGCGCGAGCACCTCGCCCAACAGTGCGCCCGTGGCGGCGTCGCGCACCTCGGTGCCGGGCGGGACCGGGAGATAGAGATCCGCGCCCGACTTCCCCGTCATGTTCTTGCCCTTGCCGTGCTGCCCCCGCTCGGCCTTCCAGTGAGTGCGATAACGGTAGTCGAGCAGCGTGGCGAGGTTGGGATCGGCGCGCACGTACACGCTGCCGCCCGCGCCGCCGTCGCCCCCGTCCGGCCCGCCCTTGGGGACGAACTTTTCGCGGCGAAAGGAGGAAGCCCCCGCTCCCCCGGGGCCACCGCTGACATGCACTACAGCTCTGTCTATGAACATCCCCGCCCCGAGTGTGGAGTGCGGAGTGCGTGGTGCGGAGTCGAAGTGGAAGCCTGGCGTGCTGTTCTGATCGACGCGACCGTCATGGCAACGATCCGGCCCGCCTCCTCGCGCAGCGGCGAGGCGCGCTGCGGGTCGACCGGCCCACGCTCAAGCAGCAACTCGAGCCAGAACTGTGATTCGTCCGCTTCTTCTTCGACAATTCCCATCTTAGCGATGAATTCCTTCCGCGAGCGCGCGCGGCATGCCGCACGATAATTTGCGCCGACCGATGTCCCGGCGCGCAGGAGTTGGACGCCGATCACGTCGGCGGCGCGACCTCGAGGCAGGCCCTCTACCAAGCCGACGACCGCAGAGGCAAATGCCCGGGTGCAAGCGACGAGACGAACTCGCGTCACGACCTCGCCTGTCTACTCCGCACTCCGCACTCCACACTCCGCACTAGAGCTTCCGTCGTTTCACGTCCCTCCACTGCTCCCGCGCCCTCCGCCGATGCTCCGGATCCAAGTCTTCGTCGATCACCGTCAGCACCGCCTCCACTTCCTCCGTCGAAGCTCCCGTATTCAACGCTCCCCGCAAATGCGAGTGCAGCTGCTGCGCCGTGCCGAGCACCGCGACGGCGGCCACGGTGCACAGCTCGCGCCGCTTCAGGTCGAGCCCCGGGCGGCCGATGACCTTGCCGTACGCGTCCACCAGCACCAGGTCCTCGAGCGCCGGATGCAGCGCCCGCAGGTTCACCAGCAGCTTGTGATACGCCCGCCCGTACACGGCGCGGCACACGGCGGCGCCGCGCTCCGCCCACGCCTCCCAGTCGGCGTGCGCCAGCTGCTCCGCGTCGTGTCCCTGATCGGGATCTGGCCCGCTCACCTGGCGCCACACTCCGAACGCGACGAGCGCGAGCGGGTAGCCCACGACCAACAGGCTCTGGAGCAGCAGCTCCTCGATCCACCGGGCCGGCACCCCGGCCCCCTGCGCGGCGCGCAGCCGCGCCTCGAGCTCGGAGGTCTTCCCCTCGGCCAACGCGGCGGCGACGCGCACCAACGCCGCCGTCTGCGGCTCGAGCGGCGGAGCTGACGTTGCACTCATAGTACCTCTTCCCTCTCCCCTCTCCCCCATCCTTTCATTTCGAGAGTCCCCCATTTACCCGCAACTCTCCGACAGTTTCGTTCCGCGTGTTCACGTTGGGCCGCGCCACGAGCGACGCCGGCCGGGGCTTGAGCCCCAGCTCCTCGAGCACCGCCGCCAGCGCGAGCGCCGCGGCCACCCCGTGCCCATCCGCGACCTTGAGCGCGACGCCGAGCCCCTGCTGGAGCAGCACGGCGCAGTACACTCCCTCGGCACCGACCTTGGTGATCACGCGACCGGGATGGGCCTGCATCATCTCGGTACAGGGGCGGCCGGAGCCGGCGATCAGATCGGGATGGCGGAGCATGGCCTCTACGATGCGGAATGCGGAGTGCGGAGTGCGGAGTTCGAGCGGAGAGTCGTTCGCGTTACGACGCTCCCCGTTAAACTCCGCATTCCGCACTCCGAATTCCGCGCTTGCTAGCCTCGCATACGCCAAGGCCATGTTTCTCAAGGGCAGCCCGAAGCACACCACCCCGCAGCCGTCCACCGCCGTCCGCACCTGCGCGATGGGTACGCCGCTCCAGCGGCTCACCTCCGCGACGCAGCGCTGCTGCACAGGATGCTCCAGCCGGGTGTAGAACTGCGTCGGCCAGCCGTGATGGCGGGCCAGCGCCAGCATCCCCGCGTGCTTTCCCGAGCAATTCGAGTACACCGCCGTGAGCCGCACACCGCGCGTGGCATACTCCCGGGCCACGGCCTCCGACAACGGCGCATGCGGGCCGCACAGGAGATCCCGCTCGGCGCAGCCGATCTTCCCGAGCAGGTCGCGCACTCGCGTCACCTGCCCCGGCTCGCTCGAGTGGGATGCGCACACCAGCGCCAGCTCCTCGGTGGTAAGGCCGAAGCGCTCGACCACGCCGTCCTCCACGAGCGGCAGCGCCTGGAACGGCTTCGCGGCCGAGCGCCACAAGGTGACCAGCTCCGGGTCGCCGGTGCGCGCGACGAGCCGGCCGGCCGCGTCCACGACCGCGACGTGGACGTCGTGGACCGCCTCTACCACCCCGCCGCGGACTTGCTCTACGCGCACTTACGACCCTCCTTCCCCACCCATCCAGGGAGCGGGGAGCTGGGGGCAGGGAGCACGTCTTGGCGCCTCAAACTGCTCCCTGCTCCCGGCTCCCTGCTCCCAGCGACAGCGTAATCCCAACCAGCACCAGAAGCCCGCCGACCAGGGCCGTCAACGGAGGAACTTCGCGGATCGATGGAAGCAGCCACGCGATCACGCTCGCCCCCACCGGCTCGCCCAGCGCGGCTACGTTCACCGTGGTCGCCCGAAAATGCCGCAGAGCGTAGTTCATGCCGGTGTGACCCACGAGCATCGGCCCCGCAGCCATAGCGCCGAACACCGCCCAGTCGCGGCGCCCGAAGCCCACGAGGGGTGTGGCCCGGACCAGGGCGACGAGCCCCAGCGCGCCCGCCGCTACCGCGTACACCGCCGTGACGTAGCGCCAGATCCCGACCGTCTGGCGCACGCGGCGGCCGATCACGTAGTAGCCCGCGCCCGTCACGGCGCCGCACAGCGCCAGCGCGTCACCCGAGAGCGCGCCGAGCGAGAGCCCCGCGTCGCCCAGCCCGATCAGACTCGCGCCCACCACCGCGAGCACGATGCCCCACCGCTCGGCACGCCCCGGCTGCTCACGCAGCCACAGCGCCGCGATGCCCCACGCGAACACCGGTTTGAGCGAGACGAGTACCACCGAGCTCGCGACCGTCGTGAACCTGAGCGACGCGATCCAGGACCAGAAGTGGAGGGCGAGGAGAACCCCGGAGAGAGTCATCAACGGCAGCACGGAGCGCGGAGCAGCAGTTCGTCCCGGTGCACCGGATGGTACTGCTCTGTGTTCTGTGCTCCATTCCCACCCTGCTAACGCCCCCGTCACCGGAAGCACGAGCGTCAATCGCCAGAACGCAATCGCCACCGCCGGCGCCGTCGCGAAGCGCACGATCGGGCCCGCATAGGTGGTGGCGAGCACGGCCACGACGAGGACCAGCAGGGGAGGCATGGGCGGGGGGAAACCTCACCCCCGTCCCCCCTCTCCGCAACGCGGAGAGGGGGCCAGGGGGTGAGGTGAGGTCCCGTTGCCCTCCCTCCCACCGGCCCCCAAATTGCGCGCTCCATGCGCGCCCGCCGTGCCGTCAGCCACGCTGCGTTGCTCGTCGCGACGGGCCTCCTGGTGAGCTCCGCCCTGAGCCAGCGGGCCATCGCCCAGGACGCCTCGCCGTACCTGCCCCTGCAGCACTGGACCATGCCGTACGTCGAGCACCTGATCGCGCGGGGGGTGATCCCCGATCCGACGCCGCTCACCCGGCCGCTCAAGCGCGCCGACGTGGTGCAGGTGCTCCGCGAAGTGGACACGCTCACGGTGGGACAGCCGGTAGCGCGGACGGTGCGGCGGTTGCTCGAGGCGCTCGACAACAACCGACCAGGACCTCGCTACCGTATTGCGGGCGACGTGGGCGTCGCCGCCGCGACCTATGCGCGCCGCGACCCGCTCGCCGCGATCGACTCCGTCGGGCCGCGGCAGGCGGGCCCCGGCCACGCCACCGCGAGCGGCGGGCTCGACCTCGAGCTGCTGTTGGGGCACGTCGTCGCGGTCACGCACCCCGAGTTCGACACCCGACTCAAGTACGATCCCGACTGGTTCGGCAAGAAGGATCGCGCCATCGCCGGGCGCACCGCCGAGGCGTATGTCGCGGCGCAGTCGCGGCTGGGCGAGGTGTTCTTCGGCCGGTTGGACCGCAACTGGGGGCCGAGCGGCATTCAGGGCCTGCTGCTGTCCGACAATCCGTACGGACTCGACCATTTGGGCTTTGCCGTCGGGACGGCCAACTTCCAGCTC
>Ga0209802_1000680_pt1 | contig 26109 bp, 36 predicted proteins | sample GraSoiAngelo_129_FD_185886 | JGI IMG/M metagenome (GOLD analysis project Ga0209802, IMG submission 185886) | Grasslands soil microbial communities from the Angelo Coastal Reserve, California, USA - 14_0927_12_40cm (SPAdes) (version 2) | ecosystem: Environmental > Terrestrial > Soil > Grasslands ... | reverse complement strand
CACCTTCTTGTCGGCGAACTTGAGCTCGCCGTGATCAGCTAGTTGCCCACCCCCCTGCGGATAGAATGCCGTTTGATCTAGCACTAGGGCGTTTTCCGCAATTCGGCCGACAATTTTCGCTTTGAATGTTGTCTTGTAGGGATCATCAAAGTAGAGCGGTCTTGTCGCCGGTAGGTCGGCAAGTTTTGCTTCGATGTCTGCGTCTGATCGTCCTTCTTCGTCTCCCTTGGCTGGTCGTGAGTGTCTCTCAGCAACGAGGGTCAGGAAGTTGTCCGGTATGTCAACTGTTACTCCGCTTTTCTCTGCCGCTTCCTTGACAATCTCGGGTGGTAGTCCTTGAGAATCATAGAGCTGAACCAGTTGGTCTGTTGGAATGTTCGGTACTCCTTTGCTCGCTAGGTCTTTGGATATCCGGACTACTACTTCGAAGCCTCGGCTGATCGTTTCTTGGTACTTCTTCATCTCGTGTTCGAGACCCTCAATTATCTCGGACCTCATCTCTCGTAGTGTTCGGAAGTCGCCGCCCCAGAGCTTGATCTGTGCGTCCACGATCGACGGAAGCTCGGAGAAGATTCCGAGCTGTCGAGCGAACCTTCCTGCTCGCCGAATTATCAGCCGGGCCAAGTATCCTTCACCAACGTTCGACGGGACGACGCCGTCAGCCAACAAGAAGGCCGCCGCCTTAGTGTGATCCGTTATCGCATAAGCCGCCTCCAGCGAGGAGAACATCTGTCGCAGAGCGTCTGGCGAGATGCTTGTCTGTTCCGAGACTGTTTGAATGTATGATTCTCGGTTCTTGTTTATTGAGGCCCAGCCGTGGATGCTCGAAGCCCGTGTGAACGCTTCGATTATGGACTGGTCAACGCCGACCTTACCCAGGTCCATTACGTGTTGGAGAGCTGGGCCGTAGACGGCGTGGAATCCGCTCGGAGACCCTTGGGAGAGCCACGACCATCGTTCTATACCGTATCCGGTGTCTACAGTCCTGATTGGTAGTTGGATGAGCTGGTCTCCCTGGACCCTGTATTGCATGAAGACCAGGGTCCCGATCTCCAAGCCTCCAGTGATTGTCTCCAGGTCCGGTCCGGCGTTTCCGCCTCCCGACCAGAAATGCTCCTTGTAGGTTACAGATTCGGAAGGGACGCCAAGGACCTCGGTCAACAGTTGATGATGGTAGCGGACGCACTGGTCCATCCAGTAAACCTCCTTGGTTGGATAGTTGAAAGCGTGAGCTCCTCCCATTTCGAAGATAGTCATGTGCCTTCCACCCGTTGGTCCGACGAGTTCGACATCTGTATACCTGATGCAGGGTTGGCTGATCACGAGAGGATTGGCAGGAGGGGGCATCGTTCCCTCAGTGACGTACGGCTGAAAGTCGTAGATCGAAGCGCCGACAAGGTAGACATCGTTTCTCCATCTAGCCACTATCGGGTAGGGCGGAATGCGGGCGTGGCCATTGTCCGCGAAATAGTCCATGAACTGAATCCGCATCTCTGGCACGGTGTAACGTCTTGTCGTCGGCGGACTTCCGATGAAAGTGTAAGGCGCACAGGGCGCCTCTCCACATGTCGTCTGGTTAGGATTCTGGCTCCAAAAGTAGCTACCGCAGTTGGGACATTTCCGCCTTGTGAAGTTCTGTTCTGTAAAGAATGGAATCGCGAATTCTTCTGGGTTGATCTCCGGCATTTAGCGAGTCTCCTGGACTTCGCCAGTAAGGAGTAAAGAGTTTGGTATTCCGGCTGAGCTAGATCGAGCCGTTGTCGAGAACGCCGTGCGGAGCTATACCGCGAGCCTCCCGACAGACCTATCCGAAGAGAGCGCCCAATCCGGCCAGGGCTTCCTCTTCCTTCTTCTTATCGTCCTCAGCAGGCTTTTCCTCTTTCTTCTTACCCTCAGCCGATGGAGCGGCTGGCGCGGCGGCGGGTGCCATCATCATTGAACTAGCAGACTTTAACGCGTCGTCAATGTTGACTTCAGACAGGGCTGCGACTAGGGCCTTGACTTGCGACTCTTCGGCCTGTCCGCCTGCTGCAGATACTATCTTCTTAACGTTCTCTTCGTTTACAGGTTGTGCCCAGGAGTGGAGGAGTAATGCTGCGTAAACATATTTCATTGGCATCTTAGCCTTCTACCGTTTCCTTGTGAGATTCGAGGGGACTGTTCCTGATACACTTAAGCATTTCCAGCAGGTCGACACTTTCGCACCTAGGCTAAGCGTTCTCTTGTTTGGAAACCTTCTGGTCCAAAACGGTCGCGTTCATGAGCGCTCTTTTCAGAACGTACTCCACTGTGCCCGCTTCGAGGAAGCCGGACTCTCCCGCAAGCGCGAGTGCCTCTCTCATTCCCTTCACGAGTATTCGTGGAGCGTTTTCCGGTGTTACGTAGCCCGCTTCTGTTGATAGGTTGAGTGCGTTGTTGATTGCTAGGAATACGTCGCTCTTGTAGGAAGGCAGGTCGAAAGCCATGTCCTCAGGTCGAAGGATGGTTCCATTGTCAAATGCGACCGCTAAGGTCAGTCCGGCTTCCATCGGTTTTAGTCCGAGTTTTGAGAGGACAGACGCCATCTTGGCTGTAATCTGATCACCTTTGCGGGCTACTACGGAGTCTTGTGCCACCCATATGCTTCCACCTTCAATTTTTGTCTTGACTCTGATCTCTCCAAACTCGCTGATAACTGGTCCCGGTGGGAGTCCTGTGTTGCCGGCCGGTATCATGATTTCCCCCGTAGCTATGTCTCCCGCCTTTGCAGGGACCCTGACCTTGCTCTTGTCTAGAAGAATGATTAGCGCGTATGGGTTTAGTTCGGAGAAGAGAAGAATGTTTGATCCTGTTAGGTCCTTAACGAACTCTCCTAGTTTTCCATCTTTGTAGTCTGACAGTTCAACGGATTTGCGTAGGAGATTGTTCTTGGCCACGATCATCGTGACCCGGTCGCGCAACCGCTTTCGCAGCTCGTGAATCTGTGAGGATCGGACCTTGGTCAGGTCGGCTGCGGCGATCACTGGATATTTTGAGAGCAGACCCTGCAGCTCGGCGAGCGATTCTTTCTTCCACTGGGCTATCTTTCGAGTCGACAGAGAGTATCAGACCTGTGTGGTTTCGACCTTTACCAGCGGTCCCATCGTAGTCTTGACCGCGACGGACTTGATATTCTTCGCTCCCTTTTCCAGCTTGGCTTCTAACCGCGAGATTACTGTCTGAATGTTCTGCACCAGCACATCGTCAGTCATGTCCTCGGTCCCTACTTTGGTCTGTATCACTGGCTGGTCTTTCATCTTGAGACGGACGTTCTTTCTCTGACGTTTCAGAACGTCGTCGATGGGTGCTGTCGGTGGAATTGGGGTCGGCATCTTGCCTCTTGGTCCGAGCATCTGGCCTAGAGATTTACCTACTTGAGGCATGAGAGGTGCTTCGGCGACGAAAAAGTCGTAGTTCTGCGCGATCTTCCTGGCTGCTTTCTTATCACGTCCCATTTTGTCAAGGTCTTCGCGGCCTATGACAATGTCCGCGCCGGCGTTTTTGGCTCGGACTGCGAGATCCCCGCCAGCGATGACTGCGACCTTCACGGTCTTGCTAGCCGCGGTTGGGAGTTCGAGTGACTCGTTGATCCTCTGTTCGGGTCTCTTCAGGTCAAGTTCTCGCAGCTTGACAGCTAATTCGACTGACTGGTTGAATTTTCGCTTCTCTGTCTTTCCTTTCATTTCGGCTATCGCTTTCGCGATGGCGTCTCGTGATACTGGCACCAGTCCCTACTTCCTATTCTCCTTTGAGAGCTTTCTCGTATAGTCCCTTGTCGAGGTCCTTGATGAACTCTTTTGGCTCCTTGGAGTCTACCGTGACGCCCATACTCACGCATGCACCCGCGACCTCTTTGACGGCTGCGATGACGGTCTTAGCATAGCTGTCGGTCCTCTTCATCTCGGCGATCTTCACTATTTGTTCCGGACTCAGGTTTCCGACCTTGGTAGCTTTCGGCGTGCCTGATCCCTTCTCGACGCCTAGTTCTTTCACGATGAGTGCGGAGGTTGTTGGCGTTCCTACTTCTACTTCGAAGCTTTTGTCGTCAACATCGACGAGCACTTTGACAGGGACCTTCATCCCTGCGTACGCCTTCGTGATTTCGTTGATCTTGTTGACGATCTGGAGGACGTTGACTCCGAGCGGCCCTAGCGTGGGTCCCAGAGGCGGGCCTGCGGTCGCTTTTCCGCCGTCAATTATTGCATCAACTGTTTTCTTCTCGCCCAGAGTCCTCCCCTCTGCTCACCAATTTGACATAGTCAGCGTGGACAGTGATGGGTAGTGTTGCGAAGCCTTCCTCCAAGAGTTCGATCACGACCTCTTGTTTGACCTTATCCACGTGTGTGATCTTTGCGCGCAGTCCCCGGAAGGGTCCACCGACCACCTCGACAAGATTTCCGACGCTGAGTTCTTCGATGACTGGTTTTGTAACTATGAAACGTTCGATTGCTTGAATCGAGACGACTCCTTTGGTTCTCGTACGGGCGTGTCTGGTTCCGGCTATGGCTTCATCGACGAAGTGAGGTCCTGAAGCCTCGACGAAAATGTACCCCTTTATGACCTCGGGGGCTAGAATAGCTGTGATAGGCAGTTTCTTTGGCTGGGCTCGACTGGCCATTAGGTCAACGACGGTACGTTCTTGGCCGCTCGTAGTTCGGACTGCGTAAATCGATGTTTTCTGAGTCTGAGTTGCCATTTCGTTAGTTTCCTTTCACGGGCCAGTAGGGGTTGTCTGGCTTGCAGGCAGGTTGTATAGTCCTACGAGCCAGAAGAGAATCCTGATGACGAAGCCTATTCCTCCAACTATCCCGACCCCCAGCACGCTTATCTTGATGAGGAGAGCTGTCTCTTCCCAGTCCGGTTTCTGGGCGACGTGAAACAATCGCCTAGCCGATTGTATGAAGGTCCTAGCGCCCATTACAAGCCCTCGATTATCGTCTCGGAAAGCGGCGGTCGCCCTTCCCTATTTAACTATACGATATCAGCATCTGACAATCTCACGCCCAGCGGCTTCCAGACTTGCTACGAGTTTACGCCGATCGTTGCTGTGAAGCCCTTTCCAATCGACTATCGCAGTGTTGCACGAGCCAGTTGTCTTGCTGAAAGTATCCGTAATCACTCGTTCCGACACTCCGCCGTCAAAGGAATGACTTGACACAAGATGACCGATTGCGTAGTTGCCTTCCATGCAGATGCGAGTGTGTTTGGCCGAGTAGTGTGTTCCTCCGAACCCGACAGCGGTCGGAGGGGTTTCTTCGACGTCGATCGCAGACATCACGGCGTTAGCCGCAATCTCTCCCAGGACCGGGTCAGCCCATTCTTTTTCGCCGCTGCCAATCTCGACGAAGCAGACTGGCATCGAGAGGCTGGTTGGGCCATGGTGAGTTGCCTCCATCGTTACCTCGATCTGGACCCCTGCTTGGCCCGCCCCCGCCTTGAGAGCCCTCAAGGCTCGTCGAATGATTGAAGGATTTACGTACGAGACTTCCTCGGGGTTGCCTCCAAACTTCGCTTCCTTCGCCAAGTTGCCTGTGGCATGGACAGTCAGCGCCGGTCTGCCAGACGAACTCACATGTTTAGAGATGAAGATAGCAGTAGAAACGTCGGACGGAATATCGCTGGGTTCTGCGTATATTCCCAGTTTTTCAAGAGTTAACATACGGATGCTTCCTTTCGAGTATGTTTCTATCCTTTGGCCAGGTTCTTGCTCAAACCCAATCTTCGTTATGAGCGCCTGGGCGATATTCCATGATGCGGGATCGCCTCTGGATGATACTATCATTAGAGAGCTCGAAACCAGATTTAAATTGCCCCCCTGAGATCTAAACAGGAAGTGCAATAGACATGGTGGATTTGGAAATAACCTACTGCCAGCCCTGTGGACATCAACCGAGGGCAGTTGAATTGGTAAATCAACTCTTGGCGGAGTACGGGATGCCCCTGAACAAGAAGCTCACCGTGGCGCTAAAACCAGCGGATAGCGGAATCTTCGACATTGTACTTGATGGACAATTGATCTTTTCGAGAAAACAGGAGGGACGATTCCCAACTGTTGAGGAAATCAAGAAACAGATCGAACCGAAGCTATCGATTCCGCTCGAAATTCCATCGAAGTAATAACCAGCTTGGGCGGGCCCAAGCGGTAACGCTGCTTCGCTCCGTCTCGTTCCTTTCTCTCTAGCCGATCAAATTCTTCACGATAGCTTCGGCTTGAAACGGTTCTAGATCATCGTACTTTTGTCCAGTGCCCACCATTGCAACTGGTTTTCCCATTATGTATGATAGAGAGATCGCGCTTCCTCCCTTTACGTCCGCGTCAAGTTTTGCTAGAATAATCCCGTCAATCTTGACCGCCTCTGAGAAGACTTTGCCCTGTTCCACGGCATCGTTACCCGTCAAAGCGTCAACTACTAGAATCGTCAGATCTGGGCTTGTCACTCTCACGATCTTGCGCATCTCTTCGAGAAGATTCTTGTTGTTCTGCATTCTTCCGGCTGTATCTATCAGGACCACGTTTATCCTGTGAGCCTTTGCGTAGTTCACCGCGTCAAACGCAACTGCCGCTGGGTCTGCTCCGTACTGATGCTTGATTACCCGAACTCCGATGCGCCGAGCATGCTCCTCGAGTTGCTCAATAGAGCCCGAGCGGTATGTGTCGCTCGCCGCCAGAATTACAGTTCGGCCCTTTTTTTGAAGGACATGAGCGAGTTTTGCTATGCTCGTTGTCTTTCCTGTACCATTGATTCCTATGAAGACTAGGACTGCGGGTTCTCCGGCGCTCTTCTTTTTGTCGATTAGCGCGAAAATGTCAAGCTGGCCTGCTCTCTGAAGAAGTGAGAGTAGGACCTCGTGAAGGATGACTTTTACTCTTGTCCGAGGATCGGTGAATCGGGCGAACTGAATGTCCTTCAGTTTCTCCCTTAGTTCGTTGCTAATGAAGTCGGCGGCGGATACTGCGACGTCGTTCTCGATCAGCGATAGCTGAAACTCATCCAAGACGTTGTCGAGATCTTTACCCTTCAATTCAGTTTTCGCGATTCGATCATAGAAGTTTGAGAATTGTGCTCTGAGTCTGTCAAACAATCTCTACCTGTCCACCGCCCCTCCTCCTTGCCATGTCACTGAGGTGAGCTCGATAGTCTTCTACTTGGTTTAGGACCTGGCTGAGCTGTTGGGTCACGCTGACTCTTGCCTTCTCGAGTTCGCTTGATCTCAGCCTGAGATCCTTCATCGAATCTTCGAGAGGCTTCTCGATGCAGACCCCGGCACCTACTCCGATGATAATATTCTGAGAATCCGCCAGCTTCGCCTTCACAAAGCTACCGGACCCGATAGGCAGCAGGGTCTCAGTATCGACAGATCTGCCCTTCGTTCCCTCAAGTGTGGATATCGCCGTGAGGGTCTCGGAAAGCGCGGCGGTTACAATATCAAGCCTTGACTGGAGGACGCGTGCAGAGTTTTCGAGGAACCGTATTTCCACAAGCATCTGACGCATTTGGTCGTCAATGCTAGGTGCCTGAGGAGACTGTCTCGGCGGTGCGATTTGTCGCGGAGAGGTTTGCCTTCTGGCAGTAGCCACTAGGCGCCTTCTCCAGGTTCAGTCATCTCTTCAACTGTTTTGATCGTGATATCGAACTTTCTGGCTTTGTGCCTGCTTCCCATGTCGGCGTAGAGGCTCTGAAGAGCATGTTCCTTCTTGAGGGCTCTGATTTGTTTCGTGAAGTGGAGCTTCTCGCCTCTCTTTCGGAGATCGCCTGTGATCTTGTACAGCTTGACTTCGCTCATAGGTGACCAGTCGTTGGAAACGGACGATTGGAATGCTGCGCCGTACTTAACCTAATCCGTCTGGAAAACACTACTGAGAGCTAGAAGTTCTGCGCCGAGTGTGTGTGAGCCTACCACGGCGCCTTTTGAGTTTACGACGATCCCTGACCTTGGGTATGGCACTCCTGAGTTGACGGTTCCGACTGAGACCGGCACGCCTAGAACTTCGGAGATGTGCTTCTTTTCGGATTCATCTATTATTGGGTTTGCCAAGACTCCCTTGTTTGAAGCTGTGGCGAGAGACCCAATCTGGGGGAGCCCTCCGATGGTCCCTGGTTTCGCTGGGACTTTCAGAGCCTTCTCAATCGCGGACACTGTCCGTGGTTTCAGCCTTGGGTCTACCACTGCTCCGTGGTCGTTGCATAGGATGATGTTTCCGAGGGCGGTCCGTTTCTCCTCTATTATCGTGACGCGAGCACCCGTTGAACGGAGCTTGGAGATTTCCTCTTCGGTTGCGATGTATGGCAGCAGGATGGAGTTGGAGTTACCGCTCAGGTAGATTCCGACCAGTCTCGAATCTGCAATGCCGATTCCGTATGCCTCGATCCCAAGCGCTTCCTTGAAGCTGGCAAGCTTCCCTGCAGAGGTCCCTGCGGGAAGGACGGCGATTTCCTCGTTAGCGAAGGAGAATATTCCTACGTTAGGATCTCCGAAGATGTCAGACAGAATCACTGGCACGACTCTTTCCCTCGCCCGGAAAGACTATGACTCTCCCCTCTTTGTCTTTCACGACTCTGATTCGGATTTTCCGGGGAGGCTTGCTTATTCCTCGCTGCCAGAGCATACTGTTCGTCTCCTCGCTGAGGAGGACTTCGGTCGTCTTCATCCTCTGAGCCACGAACTCGCGTAGGAATCGGACGGCTCTTGGAGTCCTCTTCTCGCGTGGAGCGTTCCATATTCGTCGGAGATTGAGATCATAGAATTTCTCTTCAACTATCTCCAGCTCTTCTTCCTCGGGCTCTTCAGGTTCAGCAGGAGCTTCCGGCGCTTCTGGAGCCTTGATGTCCTCCTGCGCGATCTCGGAGATGTCCTCTGGCTTCTCCTCGATCTCCTCCTTCACAGGCGACACTTCTTCCGGCTTCTCGACCAGAGAATCGTCTTCCTTTTTTGAAGCCTTGACTTTTTCTTTCTTTGAAGTGGCCTTTGCCTTTTTCTTCGGTTTCTTCTCTTTGCTCGTGGGCGTCTACACCTTGATCTTTGTCTTTCTCCAGTGTCTCTGCTTGGGTGTTCGTCGGACTTTTCCCTCGGTCTTTGCTACGACCCATGAGGGTACGGGTTGGGCCTGCCTGAGAGCGTGTGACAGGTGTTTCTTCTTTCCTGAAGGTTTATGACGCGCCATGGTTAGGCTCTCCTGATCTTGATCTCTTTCTTCTGACCTTGGAGCTGGACCAAGGTCTTCTTCAGCTGTTCATCGGTTACTTGACTCTGAAGCCTTCCGGCCTGCGCTAATTGTATGAGCTGCATTTCCAACTCTTCAGCGAACTCCGGTTTTACCATTCTGATATTTGTGAGGCGTTGTCTTGCTTCGGGTGTGAGAATCTTCCGGATTATTGCTTGTTTCTGTCTCTCTACTTGTTGCTGGGCTTGAGCCCGGCGTTGATCATCAGAGGCTGCCCGTTGCATCTGGGCCATTCTGCGCCGGCGCAGTTCTTCGAGTTCTTCGTCGGAGTAGTCGTCCCCGGACATTTAGCTCGGGGCCTCTCGGGGCCTAGCCTTCAATTCTTTCGCCACCTCAGCGGAGGTCCGATTCAATAGTGTGAGTCCCTGCTTTGTCAGCTTTCGCCCTCTCCTGCCTTCTATTGCTACAAGCTCGGCTTTCTGAAGCTGCTGAAGCGGCTCCCTGATAGCTGATCCTCCGGCTCGGCCGTGATGTTCAGGTGAGTTCCCTCTTCCAGCATTCCCGCCATATTGTACTCGTAGACGCGACACGCCAACTGGACCGTGAACGTAGATCTTTCGGAGAAGAGAAGCGCAACGCGCGTACCACCAATCGGGATCCTGGGGCGGTCTCTCCTTGTGGGCGCCTGTCTTGGCGTATTCGGACCAAGGCGGTGGGGAGATTTCTGATACGTTCTCTTTCAGGTGCTTTGCTAGACGGTTGATTAGTTCGTTTGCTGGAACTTCGAAAGCTGTGGGCATACTGACGCGTCCTCATACTTGCTTGAATTTTTCTTCGCGTATGCGTCGGACTGAGTAATATAAGGATTCATCGCGCAAGACCCTTACTGGTCACGATTTTCGCGCTGACGGGATATCTTTTCACGGCACCACAAGACAAGCAAGAGATCACGATTCCAGTTGTATGTGCGTGTAGTCGTATCTTCGCATTATGCCCTGGGACAAGGGCTAGTCCACATCCCTTGCAGAGGTACATCTTTGACTCTCTTGGAATCTTAACTTTTGTTCTCGAGGATATCTTCCGAGCTAGGCTCACGTAGCGTCGTGACAGTTTCTCATCAGTCCGGGCCATCTGATTGGCTTGATCTAGGAGAATCTGGAATCTTTCAGTTGCTACCGAAGTGACGGCCGTGCGAGTCTTGCCATAGTTTCGTCTGGCATTCTTGCTTCCCATGAAGCTCATTACCAGGTCTGAAGATGAATCGCGCGGGTGATCGTCATTGCTGACACTGATTCTTGCGGAATCCTCAATTGAGCTGGTCCCTAATGAAATCACGGGTCATCCAGCCATTCTGAAGTGGGCTGAGAGGAAGAAGAAGGACCCTAGACAATTGATCTTGGATCAGAGCTATCATCACTCTGCCATTCTGGGCCTCGGGAAGTCTAGCATCGGCAGGGGCCGTCCAGACATTGTTCACTTTTGTCTCCTACTCGCCCTAGGCTCGCCTTTGAACTCGGACAATCAACTAACTTGCTTCGTCCATACACGCGACGACCACGTTATCACGATCGACCCACGCGCCCGTCTTCCAAGAAACACTGACCGGTTCACCGCGCTAATCGAACAACTGTACCAGTCTTCCATGGTCCCATCCTCAGGGCCACCACTCATGAAGCTAAGGAGGGAATCCTTGAACGAACTGTTGAGCAAGATTTCTCCCGATGGCATAGTTGCCTTGACCACGTTGGGATTACCGAAACCCGTGGAGGCAGTTTCGGCGGGACTCCGAGAGGCGAAGCGGCCTGTTTTGATTGTCGGTGGATTTCCTGTTGGTCACTTCTCGGATCAAACGATGAAACTGGCCTCTGAGAAATTCCGAATCGATAGAAGGAAACTGGAGGCTTGGACAGTTGTGGGACGAGCCGTCTACGATTATGAGAGGGCTATTGGAACTGAAAGATTTTAGAAACTAGCCCTTATTTAGACGGCCGACCCGATTGCCTTGAGATCTACCAGATGTCTTCCGAGATAGAGCTCTTACGCCAGAAGAAGGCTCTAGAACTACGGAAGAAAATGCTCCTCTCTCAAGAGAAGCTTACACCTATCCCCGTCGAGACTCCGAAGCTGAGTTCCCGTGAGGTTGTCCAGAAAATCCTGGCGGGGAGAGGGGTTGAGGTGTTAGAGACGGCAAGGAGATATTATCCGAAAGAGGTTGGGATAATTGAGGAAAACCTCGCCCGGCTTATCGATTCAGGCAGACTGAAGGGGCCCGTGTCCGGAGAGGAGCTCTATTCATTCCTTCGGCGGGTAGGGCTGAGCTTCAGTATGGACACGAAGATAAGGGTCAAGGAACACGGCGAACTCAAGACCCTGGAAGAGAAGTTCCGCGAAGGCGTTCGCTAGGCCATCTTGGTCTTCGCCGACTATTGGTGGAGACTCCACATGTTGTTGTAGTACTATTCGGTTTGCCCGAAGGGCACGGAAGCTATTTTCCCGATGTAGGCTTGGATGATGCGATCAGTCTTTGCGAGTCGCGGAAGGCGGCTTCGACGTTCCGTTGAAGTGCTCGCCCGAGGAGTACAAGCATTTCGTCGAGCCTGCTCTACAGGAGGCTCAAAAATCCAACTTTCCTTCCGCACTTGACATTGTCGAAAATGGGCTCAACGCTCACCCGGCATCAGAAGGGCTAATGTTTCTCAAAGCTTACTTTGGCTACAAAATCGCAGATACGATGAGCAGTGAGCTAACCTCGTTTCCAAAGGTCATACAACCGCTAGGGAATGGGGCTTTGATGGTTGACGGAGCGATGACGAGCCAGCTATTGGGAAAGTTTCAGGAGATTGTCAAGATTCTCTCTGAAGCTGAAGAGTCGATCAATGAGCTGTTGCAAATGAATCCTACCAGCCAAGAAGTTGTAGCGTTCAAGGGATATATTGACTCGAAGAAAAATCAGCTAGGCAAGGAATCAGAGAACATGAAAGCTACAATCAGCAATACTCCGAACTTAGCTGGAGGCTTTTGCGTCGGCTGCCGTAAGAGCATATCGTACGACACTCAGAAGGTCGTGTTCCGGAAATCATCAGCGTCACAATTGGAGGCGTGGCACGTGCCCTGCTTCCAGTCCAAAGTGAAGAACTAGACGATCTTGGTTACTACGGCAGATAAGCTGGTGTCACCCGACTGCACACTGACCTTTGTCCCTTCCTTTGCAAATTCCCTGTTCGCGTAACCCAGGCTTGCAACCCTTCCAAGTCCCGGCGAGAACGCTGCACTAGTGATGAAACCCGCGTCCCGACCGTCACTCGTCAGCTTCGAGCGAGGGGAGACTGAGTCTTTCGTCTCTACTTCTAGCCTCACTAGTTGCTTGTTGACTCTTCCGATGTGGGTTGCTCGGGCAACGACTTCCTGTCCCAAGTAGCAGCCTTTGTTGAAGTTTATCGCGTCTTTGAAGCCTGCTTCCAGGATAATCGTGTTTTCGTCAACATCAGTCGCATACTTTGGATATCCTGCCTCTAGACGAAGAATCTCTAGGGCTTGGGAACCCACTGGATTGAGACCGATGTCTCCTCCATGCAGGAGGAATCCTTGCCAGACCGGTTCTGCCTCTAGGGTGGGTAGGATTATGTCGTAGCCTGATTGGCATGTTCTGTCTCGGGCGATGATTGTGCTGGGTCCGAGGGTCTTCTGCTCGAGTTGTTTCAGATCTTCTGTTTGGGCTCCGAGTACATCGTTGATAGCCTGAGAACTGCGGGGACCTTGGAGGGTGAGGTGGACGAGATCTTGGGAGGAGTCTTGGATCTGGACGTCTTCAGTGATTATGAACCTGTCCAGAATTTCCTTCACGCGAGAGGAAGGGGATTCGCCTGTGTCGATGAGTAGACTGTCGGGTTGCGTGTAAAGGTGGAGGTCGGCCAGGACCCGTGCTTTTGAGTTGAGAAGGGCAGAGCGTTGTCCCATATTCTCCTTCATTTGCGAAATGTCGTTTGTCAGAAGGCCATTGAGGAAGCTTATCCGGTCTTTGCCCGTAATTCTTAGACGGCCTAAGTGCGAAATATCGGCAAGTCCGACCGCTTTCTTTATCGTCCAATACTCTTGTTCGGCATTCGAGTATGCGAGAGGATTCTTGCCAGGTTCCAGCCTGGCGTCAAGTTCTTCCTGATTGAGAGTAGATCGATTCGACACGTTCAACTAACGATCAACTCTTCCTCGATTATACGTCTTCTCTCAGATTGCTGACCGGTCAATGTAGGTGAAAAACCGCAAACGGACCCGCCCTCTGTGAAGCGTTGAATGATAAGCTAGGATACATCCGGTCTCAGAGTATGGAACTCGGACTGAAAGGCAAAGCTGCGCTCGTCACAGCGTCAAGCAAGGGAATAGGCTATGGTGTGGCGAAAGTTCTCGCCTCGGAAGGATGCAGAGTAGTAATCTCGTCTCGGAATATTGATTCGATCTCTCAAGCAAAGGATCAGATCGTTCGAGAGACGGGTAATCGCGAGATATACGCATTCAGGGCAGACCTCACAGTCAAAGAGGATGTCGACCGACTAGTCAGGAACGCCACCGAGAAGTTGGGCAGTGTGGATGTTCTCGCTTACAACGCGGGGCGGCCTAGACCTGGAACTTTCAACGAGCTGAGTGACGCTGATTGGGACAACGGAGTTGAGTTACTACTGATGAACGCTGTCTGGCTCGCAAAACGACTCCTTCCAGGCATGGAACGGAAGAAGTGGGGGAGAGTCGTCTTCATAACCTCAACTACTCTACGACAACCCATTCCAAATCTTGTTCTGTCCAATACTGTAAGGCTGAGCCTGGCGGGACTCTCCAAATCTCTAGCCACCGAGTATGGAGGAAAGGGAATCACATCCAACGGGATCATGCAGGGACACATCCTGACCGACCGTCAGAGAGAGATCGCCGAAGACATTTCACAGAGAACGGGAAAGCCCGTTGATGATGCGATGAAACAAGTTCTCGTTGAGGTGCCTCTCGGAAGATATGGGACCCCGGAGGAGGTCGGCTATCTCGTCGCCTTCCTGTCTAGCGACAAGGCGAGTTACATCAACGGGGCTATGATTCCAATAGATGGTGGAATGATAAGATCCGCGTTCTAGTGGGTAGACGCGAAGAACGTTTGATTTTCAGCTGTCAATCGCGCAATGCATGAGCTTTCTCAAGATTCCTCTGTGAGTGTCTCGGTTTGGGGCCGAAGCGAGAGGGTGACGCAATGCTCTTTGTTGTACAGAACGAAGAAAAAAAGCCGAACCATCCAGACTGCGAGAGGATCGTTTTGTTTTTTATATACTCTCCTAGCGGTCGTGAAACGACGAATTTGACAGCGCCCATGGCGTCCCAGCTTGGGAAGAACACCATCATTGAGGCTGTCCGAATTAGGCGAGAGACCGACGACATAATGTCGGCTTTGTGGATTCTCTCCCCTCTGCTCGGAGGTGTCGCATTCTTCGGGATTCTTTTCGGCAGCCTCTTCTTAGGGACCACATCTGCCGGCAGGACCGGGCTCTTTGGGGGAGCCATTATCGGATTTGTCGCCGGTATAGTCATAGCCATCATCCTCTCCGTACTACCTTGGTACAGGCTCATCAAGCGGAGGAACGGGCATTTCAGAAGGGACAGGATGTTACGGGAAGGTCTGATCAATTATGTCCGCGGTCTGGCGGCAGAAAGAGGGATTGAGTCAAAGATGACGATAGAGCTGGCGACGATGACCTCGATTCACAGTGAGGCTAACGGAGAAGAGGACGAAAAGTCGCCGGTTCTCTGGATCGTCTTGAGCGTAATCACGTTTGGCCTTCTGGGACTATACGTCTGGTATTTCCTAACTAAGGATCCACACAAGCATGATGTCAGACAATTGGCGTTTATGCAGCAGGTCCAGTCCGCGTTTTCGAAGCTTGAGAAGACGGTTGTGTTTCCATTCTGGAAGTCGTTGCCTGATAGAAGCTATTTTCTCTATCTGATTCTGACATGGATAACTGGTCTCTTCAGCCTCTACTGGAACTATGTCTTAATTACCGACCTGAACGACCATTTCAGAGCGCAATGGCAGGTAGAGGATCAGCTGCTGGCCAACCTCTGAATACGGCGTCACATCCTCGCCGAGCCCACTATCTAATCTGTCTTGGAATGGGTGCGACCGTAGGTTTCGTCGCGGCTTTTGGTGAGTCATTCTATGAGCCTCTCGCGATCCCGGTCCTGATATTCAGCCAGTCTCTCTTTCCCATAGTGGTCGCAACGGCGATTGCGCCGTTGGTTGAGGAACCGGCCAAGTCTCTCGGCCTACTTCTGCTCAAAGAGGAGGAGAGGCTGAACTTCGAAATTGCTGACTGGACAGTTCTGGGATCACTTTCAGGCATAGGATTCGGATTCATGGAGAACGCCGTCTACGCCCTCGCTGTTCTCGGCTATGGAGCAAACGTCTCTTTGACTCTCTTTTTCATGCGTGGATTACTGACAGCTCCTCTCCACGGCATGACTGCTACGCTGACGGGCTTCGGGGTTGGACTCTGGCAGAAGAGCGGGAACGCACGGCTGCTTGTCATACCCCTTGTCACGGCGATGGTAATTCATGGAAGCTTCAATCTGCTTGCGTCGGTCATATGAAACCTGGTAAACGTAGCTCACTTCTGAATGCCATTACCATGCCACTCTCCATCCTGCTCTACTGGCAAGCGCTGGGCTGGCTTGCTTTCGGATTGTTGGAACCAGCAATTTCTCAGAGTGTTGGGTCGCCAGTCGATTCGAGACTCGTTCTCAGGGTCGGCATCGTGATGGCTATCGCTACAACAATCCTTGGATCGTTCTTCCTCTACTATCGTATGACGACGTCACAGAGAGACGTTTTCCCGCAGCGCAAGACGCTCCACAAATGTCTAAACTGTGGACATGCTATTGCTGACGGCGTCAGCAAATGTCCCTTCTGCGGTTCTCAAACACTCTTCTAGGGGCATTGGTCAACATTGTCAATGGTGCGGCCGCCGGGATTTGAACTCCCGGGCCGCTAGTGTCGCGACCTCCCGGGTCGTCAGCGTTCTGCTGAACGCTGCATTGGCAGGCTGATATCATAGACCAGGCTAGACCACGGCCGCACAAGACATTCCCGATTCCCGGCTCATTTAAAGACTGGAGGGTCGAGTACTTCTCGACATGCCGTCTGACGTCTCGCGATCTCTACGAGAGTCCGGTCACCGGGCCTATAGAAGCCAATATAACTCCCATTGGATGCGAGTGTTTGGATGCACGTTCTAGTGCCGGAAGCAGTGTAGGTTGCCAGTCTTCTACGTCGATGGTCAGAGTGTCGGAAATGAACAGAAGACGCAACCGAGACATGCAAAGATCGTTGTCGCGTACAAAGAGAAACTCAATTCAGGCTTCCAGATACGCTGGGAGGAGATTGGGGATCGGACTAACAACGAAGCCGAGTATATTGCGCTATTGAAAGCGCTCTCGATAATTGAGGCAAAGTGGGGCGCTATTGGAGAAGCATCAGGGAAGGGGGCGGAACCTATCAAGGTCCATTCTGACTCTATGCTGATCGTCAACCAGGTAAAGGGCAGCTACGAAGTGACGGATGTTAAGCTCCGCCAGCTCTGCGAGAATGTGAAGGGCTTGATGAAGAAGATGAGCGCTGTGAAGCTGGAGTGGATTCCTCGCGAAGAAAACTATGCTGGACAATGGCTGGAGGATAGATGGAAGGGCGGTAAGGTGGAGGTTGTGAAGGACGAGGAGCCGGGCTCGGCACCTGTCGCGAAGGTTTGAACTCTGCCCAATTGATGCTGGATACTAAACGCCCTTATTTCCAGACACTGCTCGACGGATTCGAGGAGTAATCCCATGGGTAATGTTCCTGATGACGTTGCTCGAATCCTTGGTCCGGGTGAGCGGGTGCAGCTCTTCATTCAGCAGAAGATCTATCATCCTAAGATCAGTGTCGACTCAGTCGTTCTCACAAACGAGCGGATCATTCTCAGACATCCCCACGACCTACGCCTAAAGAGAGACTTTACGGACTTCTCCTACACTGATGTCGCTAACGCAGTCCTCGACAAGGGCGTGCTCCGTTCAACTGTGAGGTGTCAGTTGAGATTCGGTGGGGATCCGCTGAGCTTGAATGATCTTCCTAATTCTGACGCCGAGAAGGCCTACGGGATCATCAGGTCTAACATCGCCCGATACCAGACTCCTTTCTCGACAGGATACGCTGGGATGGCCCCGGCGGGCGCCATACCGACTGGCATACCGTCCGTTGTCCCCGCAGCCGCGGTCGGCTTGAGATGCTCAAAGTGCGGCCAGATGAGTAGTCAGGGTTCAAAGTTCTGTGGGGCCTGTGGATCAAAGTTCTAGACTCCACGATGCCAACTATTCAGCTCCGGATCAGAGCTCCGCCTCAAGGCACATTCGTCGGGTCCCAGTTAAGTCTAAGATCCTCGTTAAGAGAATCTAGAGACCTTATGTCTTCGTCTGAAATATTGAATTCGAATACTTGACTGTTCTCACGTATACGATCCTCTCTCGTCGACTTCGGTATCGCGGGCAAGAAGCCTCTCGAACTCCCGTATCTAATGAAATGAATATCGCGGGCGATAATCAGATATCCTTTGTGACCGTTGTGACCGTTAGGATAAATACGGAGGGGCCTGCTCGCCCAATCGTATGCGAAATCACTCCCGAATTCTGACTGTTTTCATATTGGCATTGATGACGATGTCAGCGTTGCAGTTCGTAAATCAACGAACTATTTCTGCGAATGGCTCTGGGCAACCCGTAGCTGTCATTCAGCCGTCTGCTTCGGCGTCGAACGGGGCCTATTTCGACCATGTGGTGGTTATCATGATGGAGAATGAGGGGATCAGTGACATCTGCAACAGCAATCCGCCCCCGTGCAGTGGTTCCAATTCTCCTTACATGTCCAGCTTGGCGAACAACTATGGCATCTCCCAGCAGTACCTTCCTCTAATTTCTACTAGCGAGCCGAACTATTACGGCATCTTGGGGGCATCCATCTTTGGTTGTCCCCAGAACTGCTACCCGCCCGCAGGGGGGATCAACGCCCCGAATCTAGTTGACCGTTTTGAGGCTGTGGGTCTATCGTGGAAGGGTTACATGGAGAACCAGAACGTTGCGGTAGGCTGTGACGGTACCACTCATGAGCCGTACGAGCACGAGCATAATGGGTTTGTCTCGTTCCAGAACATATACACTGACATCACACGTTGCAACAATCTAGCCCTTGCGAATCCTAGCAGCTGCGGTAGTGTGACCGACTGTGTTCTCATCAATGATCTAAACTCGGCCTCTGCTCCCAACTTCATGTGGCTCACGCCGAATGACTGTGACAACATGCACGCGAATAGCATCTGCAGTACGAACAACGGCTACAATGGTTGCACGTCAGGCGGAAGTAGTACTTGTATCAAGGACGGCGACAATTATCTCAAGAGTCTAGTGCCGAACATCCTGAACAGTTTAGCGTTCCAGAACCAGCGGTCGGCTCTGTTCATAGTCTTCGACGAGGGCACTGGGTACTGCCCGTTGAACGGCAGCTCAGAAAGTTGTCTCTACGCGGTCTGGGCCGGTCCAGTAGCGAAGACTAGCTTCAGTTCATCCCGCCTCTACAACCATTACTCGCTCACCAAAACAATAGAGGTCAACTGGAACCTTGCGACACTCACATCAAATGATGCGGGCGCAACTCCCATGACAGAGTTCTTCAATCCAACGTCTCCTTCGCCAGATTTCAGCGTCTATGCAAGTCCGACCTCGCTCGTTGTCAACGCCGGGTCTACCTCTACTTCGACAGTTACGCTGACAAGTCTGAACAATTTTGCAGGAACCGTAGCCCTGTCCTCAACGGGCTCTCCAGCAGGGCTCAGTCTCTCACTGAGCCCGGCAAGCGTTTCACTCTCTTCTGGAGGGACTGGCACGTCGACACTATCTGTAGGTTCGTCAAACCCCGGTAGCTATACGGTCACGATTACAGGCACTAGTGGCTCGCTGTCTCATCAGACAGCCGTCACTGTCAACATCGTTGATTTCAGTCTGACAGCCAGCCCATCCTCCGTCACCATTTCGCCAGGGTCTTCGGCTACATCGACAATCTCTCTGAAGAGTCTCGGTGGTTTTGTTGGTACCGTCACTATCTCGTCGTCTAGTTCGCCCTCGGGCCCGACCCTGTCGCTAAGCTCTGCGAGCGTGACCCTTTCTTCTGGCGGGACTGGCACTACGACTCTGACCATTTCGACACAGTCTTCAACGCCCGTGGGAGACTATACTGTGACGGTGGCTGGGTCCAGTGGATCCCTATCACACTCGACTAGCGTCCTAGTCTCCGTCAAGAATACGCCGGATTTCTCGATCGCGGCGAATCCAACTTCAATCACCCTCCAGCCGGGAGCAGGCTCGAGCTCTACCATCACGGTATCGAGCTTGAATGGTTTCAGTGGAACTGTAACCTTAACTGACAGTATCTCTCCGGCAACAGGCAATCCACCGGTGATCTCTCTGAGCAGCTCCAGCCTTACTGTGTCTTCGGGAGGCTCAGCGGGATCAACACTGTCAATCACCACAACATCATCAACTACTCCCGGCTCCTACACGATCGTCGTTACCGGAACGAGTGGTAGTCTCTCACACACTGTCTCTGTAAGTCTCACAATTTCACAGGCGGCCGACTTCAGTCTCACCTCAAACTCTCCAACAGTCAATATACTAGCAGGTTCCTCAGGAACGTCAACCATGACAGCAGCAAGTCTCGGCGGGTTTTCGGGAACAGTCTCTCTATCGGTTTCGGCTGGAACGGGATTGACGGCGACGGTTAATCCGACGAGTCTGGCTCTCAACTCTGGCGGAACCGCTTCGTCAACGCTGACAGTCAGCTCTGGCACCCTCGGCAATTACACGGTAACGGTTACTGGAACGAGCGGATCGCTCGCGCACTCCGTTTCGGTTCTCGTCATAGTATCCGACTTTTCCATCACCGTCAACCCGTCATCGCTGAGTCTGCCGCGAGGCACCTCCGGAACAAGTCTAGTCACTCTGACGAGTCTTAACGGGTTCACAGGAACCGTAACTCTCTCAACAGTAGTCTCCCCCACCTCGGGTCCAAGGACGTCGCTCAGCAGCTCAACAGTCACCCTGACACCAGGAGGACAGAGCAATTCGACTCTCAATGTGAGAGCACAACACAAGACCCCAATCGGCGCATATACAATCACAGTGACAGCAACAAGCGGCTCAGTCTCCCACTCCGTCACAATAACCGCCGACATCACCGCCTAGTGAGTTCTAGTCCCACTCTATACGGTAATGCGGACGACGTTACTTGTTCTGCCTTGAATCCTCGGTATCTCAGTCCGACCCATCTTCTATGCTCGAGGCACTGGGCCAGAGAGAGCGGAAAAAGGGAGGAGGGGACGGTTCGTTGCTATTTTCTTAGTGTGTCAGTTGCACTACTTGAATTTCGAAGTTTGTGCCTGGTGGCGCTCTCAGGCCAAAAATGGTCTGTGAGGAGAAGTGGCCCGGTGCAGCGGGGAACCCTGTGTCCAACGGCGTGGGCGATATGGGCACCGTTATCGGGGGTCCGCGAGGAATCGTACCGGTGAAAGTCATTGTTCCGCTGGTCACAAAGAAGGTCATAGGACCCGCGCTTCCCGACATGATCGTCCAGCCTGTAATCTCGGCATTAAAGTGGTCCGCGCCCGCCGTTCCTTGGCTTGTTGGGCCCGTTAGATGGCCGCAACCGGTAAGAGTTCCGTCTCCGAGGCCGCCGCTGTCGAACTCAACCCAGCCCCAGAAGCCGCCTAGCATTGTACCGCAAAACGAAGGGTTGTTACAGTTGAAGGAGAGACCGATCTGCCAAAGGGCGGTGTTTCCGTAAGCGTGGGCCGTGGGGATTGTAGTTGACATTAGAGGGAGAACCGCTAGTATAGCGCTGAGGGCCGCGAATTCCAGAATTGTCTTTGGTCTAATCAAATTCTTCCTCCCGGTATCTTCTCAATGTCTATTTAACAAGTGTTGATCCTCGAGGATGCCAAAGATATAGAATGATATTCTTCTGAAACCGGTCGATGTGGTCCTGCATCAATCCACCTGTAGCCAGAACCCTCTGAGGACGTGTTCAATGCGAGTGATGGCTGTGGAGGTGGAAAAAAGAGGGGATTTGTTGGGGGAAGGAGTTCCGCTAACTAGGTATTGATGCTGTGACGGCGTCTTGGGTGTTGTGGCCCCTGCCCGCGGGAGGGGTTGGGAACTGGGATGTTCGCATGTCGGTCCAGATCGGGTGGGATACTCCGTCGGAGCCTATGGCGAGGTTTTCGTAGTCGCCTATGAAGGTGGCTTTGCCGTTGGTTGTTCCGCCGTTGGTGAACCATCGTGAGTCGTTGGGGTTCGATAGGCCTGTGTCAACCCGGACGGTGCTGAAGGATGCGCCGCCATTTGTGGATGTTGCGAGTGTTTCGCCATACTTGACATTGGTAGAGTCGTAGCTTCTGTCTTTGTAGGCGACCTTTAGCACGCCGCCTGGGCCTACCGCGGCCCATGGATAGAACTGGTCATTGGCAGATGTGCTGCCTGTAGCGACTCCAACCGGGCTGTTCCAGCTTGAGCCTCCGTTAGAGGAGCTTGTGACGAAGACATCGGTGTCGGTGGTGACGGTTGAGGAGGTGCAGGGTGCTGCGCATGCGGCTACGCCTTTGCGATTGTCTGAGAAGGAGATGTAGAGTACTGTTGACCCGTGGCTGGGTCCTGAGGAGCGATCGACGGCTAGGTTGCCTGCGGAGTTGACCCGGAACTGGCTGTTGGTGAGGGTTTGGCGACCGTTGAGGTTGATGGGGTAGTCGTTGCCGCCGTCGAAGATGGGCCATACGGCCTGGAAGGGTCCTGAGAAGCTGGCGCCGCCGTTTGTCGATCGGACTACTAGGTACTGGTCCCGGAAGCTTGTTTGGGGTCCTTGGAATTCATCGTTCTGGTAGGATACGTAGAGTGTTCCGTCAGGGCCTACAACGGGGGTGGAGAACTGGTTTTCGTTGCAGATGTTGGTGTTGAACGAGTTTCCAGGGTTTGCGCAGAGAGTTGAGCTTGCTCCGCTGATCTCTTTGCCCGTTGAGAATGTTTGTCCGCCATCGTCGGAGAAGGAGAGGAATATGGGTGAGGAGATGTAGCGTCCGAACTGGTCGAAGGTGAAGTGTGTCCAGGTGACGTATAGCCGCCCGTAGAATGGGCTGCTGGGGTTGTTGTCGACTGTAGTGTAGGGTTTGTCGTTGAAGAGGACGTTTCTTGAACTGCCTGTTCCGACGGCTACTACTTTGGGAAAGCCGAAAGTCTGGCCACCATCGCTGGAGGTGCTGAGAAGTATGCTAGCGGTGGCGAACCCGGCCGCCTGCCCGCCGTTGGAGTTGATAGTGACATAGTGAACGAGTCCGAGTTTGGTGTTGAAGGCCAGACCTGGGTCGCCGTTGAACGTGAACCCATCAGGGTTTATGTGTCCGTTAAGCCAGGTCGTGCCACCGTCGAAGCTTGTGTAATATCCGGCGATGATTCTCTGAACAACGCTTCCACCTTGGAAGAAGAGCTCATAGTCGTTAGAGCCTGCGACTATGTGGTTAGGGTTTGCGGGATCGACGGCGATGCTCATTTCGTTGTGCGGGAGGTTGATGGCGTCACAGTTTATCCGGATGTTTCCGCCTCCAAGGTCGGTGCCGTCCGTGCATGTTGCCTTGTCAATGGTCCCTATTCCAGGTGTTTCGCCGGAGAAGTCGGCGGCTGAGGCCGGCAGCCCTGAGATTGGGGGCCCGTTGTACTGGGCTGGTGGAGGTTTAGAGTTCTTGGCGAGCGCTGTTGGGGCTAGTGTTGCTGTCAGGGTGAGGGCTGTGAGGAGAGCGACGAGAAAGATGCTGTTTTTTCTAACCATGTTTTCACCAGGAAATTTTCGGTGATGGCTATTAGGGGTGAGGGCTTAAGTCTTTCTATGGTCATAGTACGTTTCGGACTAACGGGGATTGCCGAGAATGGCTGTAGACAGAACCTTGTGTGCAGGCCGGTCTACTCTCTTGGTATTCGCTAGGTGACAAGAAAATTGTCAAGAATTGTGTTAGCGAATCCCGATGAGTCTGGTTCTTACAACGGGCGGAACCACCGCAGCAACGCTGACAATCAGCTATGGCAAGGTTGCCAACTATACGGTGACAGTTACTGAAACGAGCGGAGCGCTCGCGCACCTGTTTCCGTGCTGGTCGTCGTATCCAACTTTTCAATCTACATCAGCCCATCGTCACTGAGTCTGCCGCGTGGCACGTCCGGGACGAGTATAATCACTTTGACTAGTCTCAACGGGTTCGCTGGAACCGTAACCCTCTCAACAGTAGTCTCCTCAGCCTCGAGTCCGAGGATGTCTCTTAGTAGCTCATCAGTCACTCTGACACTAGGCGGACAGAGCATTTCGAGGCTCCAACGTGAGGGCACAGCACAAGACTTCGATCGGTAGCTATACGATTACGGCTACGGGAACAAGCGGCTCAATGTCCCATTCCGTCACGATAACCGTCAACATCACGCTCTAATTGCGGGTCCTTCGTTACTTTCAATTACGATTCTTAGGCAGCCGATGTGGCTGATGTAATCGTCTCGAGCTTGGCCTTCAGCCTTCTCTTTTCGAATTCTCGCTCGCTGTACGCTTTCTCGAAAATGCTGGGGTCGATAATCCTGCCTTCCTGTTTGATCCGGTCCATTTTCTGAAGCTCTTCTTGTACTCGTTCGAGTTTGAGACGTACAATGTTCTCGTTTTCCGTTGCTCCCGCGAAGGGAATACCTTCTGAGCTGGAAAAGATGCGTATCCCGCAGTTCGAACAGTTCGCAGTCCTGCCTTGCTTCGGTGCTCCGCAGACCGGACATGTTTTCTCAGTACGCGCTACAGGTTGCTTCAGGCTGCTGCTCAGCATCGTGGTGCTGTCTTGGAAGAATTCCTCTACGTATGGTCTTCTAAGATACCAGAGCTGAAAGATCGCGAGTGTGGGGTTTCCTTGGCGAAATGCTACCGCTGCGAATCCCGAGATGATCGCGATGACTGCGACAACGGTTGCAACTGTTAAAGCCCACTCTCTCCCGTTCCATAGTCCCCTGCCTAGATAGACTAGTCCAACGCCAACTCCGACTGCGCCCGCTCCGATTATTCCGAGTACCGGGAGAAACAATAGCAATATTCCTGCGAGTCCGAGGATGAGCCCGCCAATCAGATTCTCGGCCGCGAGTATTGTTATGCCAAGGGGTCTAGTGCTCATCGGCTCTCGGGGCTGTGCAATCCCCCAGTATGCTAGTGAGATTATTGCCAAAGCAGCTTCTATGATCGGGGTGATAGTCGTGCCTGGGCCTGAAACCGTGAAGTCAATGGCTGCTGAGATGAAGAACGCGGCGCTCAGCACCAGTGTCGTACTATTCCGTGGGCCGGCTTGCAACGAGGTAGACAGAAATTCAGATTGAACTTTTTAGCGTTTCTCTCCTCGACCCGGTGTTTCCTTCGGAACTGATTCTGACATGATCAGAGGCCGGCTTCCGGGGTCCATTGTCTATGGGTGGTAGGTAGGCTCTTGTCGCTGGAGCTTGAGGATCGAGAGGAGCGAGAGAAAGAGGCAGACTGCTAGACCTGTGAATACGTAGACCCATGAGTCCCAGAGTCCTCTCGGGCCTATGACGGGGAAGTAGTAGAGACCGCTGGGTCCGTAGAACTGGGCGATACCGAAGAGCTCGTCTGCGGTGACTGAGAGTGCTCCGAAACCGTAGCACGCCGCTCCGAAAACGATGAGCCACCATATCCGAGTCATAGATTCTGCCTTGGAAGGCTGGTTGGGGCCCTGGCCCTTCTTCAAGATGGCGTGACTGACGATAAAGGCTCGGACATTCAAGAAGCTAGGGTGATTCTCTACCGCCTGTATGTTCGAGGCCACCTTCAAGAAGTTGATCCGGGTCTCCTGTGGGATCACCTTGTTCTGACTGCGAGGTAGGACAACTGTTAAGTAGTACTCGGCTGGAAGTACTACTTGAACCATTATGACTGAGGTTCTGGTGACCCGAAAGGGCCAGACCACTATACCTGTTGAGATGAGACGAAAGTACGCGATCGAGGAAGGGTCTCGGCTCGAAGCGATCGACACCGGGGACGGGATTCTTCTGAAGCCGGAACAGACAACGGCTGATCTTGCGGGTTCTGGGGCTAAGAAGGCTCGGGTCTCGGAGATGAAGCATCTGCTGGATCGTATGCGAGCCGAAGATGCCTAGGACCACCTACGATACTCGCTTCTTTGTCGAGCATTACTATTCTGGGGATACGAGGGTCACTCAGTCTACGACGAGCGAGATTCGTAGGGAGAGGGATAAGGCCGTCTCTTCAATAGTCGTTCATGAAGTCTACCGTCTGACGCTCCAGAAAGAGGGGAGACAGGTGGCCCAGTTGCGCGTTGGGCTGATCGAGAAGGATTTTGAGGTTATACCGGTCAACCATGAGCTCGCTGTAATATCCGCAGAGATGAGACAAGAAAACGAGATTCCCATGGCCGACAGCATAATCGCGGCTACAGCCTCGAAGCTGAGAGCTGTCTGCGTGACTGACGATCCCCATATCCAAAAGGTCCGAGGAGTCAAGACCCGCTGGATTGAATGACGGTGTAGAACCTTCATTTCGGTACAAATCGTAATGCCCAGTTCAGAGAGGCGGCGGCTAAGGCATCAGATACTGGTGTTAAGGAAGGACAGGTCAGAAGCCAGCTAAAATCGCTCAATCCGCTCCTTCGAGGAGAAGATTGATCCTCAGAGGCATCCCTATTCGATCAGGATCGGTTTTCGGTGGTGCTCCGGAACGATTGTTTTCGTTTCTTCCGTTCTAGGACGAGTACAATCACGACCACTCCTACCCCTATTGC
>Ga0209802_1000677_pt1 | contig 26266 bp, 19 predicted proteins | sample GraSoiAngelo_129_FD_185886 | JGI IMG/M metagenome (GOLD analysis project Ga0209802, IMG submission 185886) | Grasslands soil microbial communities from the Angelo Coastal Reserve, California, USA - 14_0927_12_40cm (SPAdes) (version 2) | ecosystem: Environmental > Terrestrial > Soil > Grasslands ... | reverse complement strand
GGCCCGGAACTGCTCCTCAAGCCAACGCATGGGCTCATTGAAGAGCGCCGCGGACTTCTTCGCGAGAGCGCCGCCCTCCTTGTGCAACTCCGTGCACAGCCCGCCAAGAGGGCATCCTCCGCGCGCAAGTTGCTCCCGGTTCGCTTGGATGCTACGCCACTGGACAATTCGGTCCGTGGAGAGAAAACAATGCCGGCCAAACTCCGGTTTCGGGGAATTACTTGTTTCAAAATGCAGACTTGGGTGTATTCCGGGGAATTTCCGGAATGCTTTCCTCCAAAGGAAAATTCCAGGGAGTGCTCGACCACATTGAAATACAAGGCGCTACCAACGTGCCCGAGTTTAAGGTGACATCGAGCAGCCACAAGGTGCAACTGGAGACCCAGTTCCATGCCTTCGTGAATGCCACCAATGGAGATACGTTCCTGCAGCCCGCGTATGCGCATTTCTGGAGAACGACGGTCGTTTCCGCCGGCAGTATCGCAGGAATTTCCGGGCAAAAGGGTAAGACAACTGCTCTCGACCTGGCAGCAAAGGACGGGAGAATTCAGGACGTATTGCGTCTCTTTGTGAAGACAGAACGGGCACCGATGACGGGAGTGACCAGTTTTAAGCTAAAAGCCCTGATTCCACCAGAAAAGCGTCCGTTCCTGAGAAAAGTAGAGTTGCAGGGTGACTTTGGAATCGACGCCGGAAACTTCACGCGCACGGACACCCAGGAGAATGTGAACCGGTTCAGTCAGGGCGCCCGCGGCGAAGACGACGATACCGATCCCGAAAGCGTACTTTCTGACCTCAAAGGGCACGTCGTTCTGAAAGACGGCACCGCTACGTTTTCCAATCTTTCCTTCAGCGTGCCTGGCGCCTTCGCGCAATTCCATGGCACATACAGCATAATCACTGAAAAGATCGATCTGCACGGCATTCTGAGGACGGATGCAAAACTCTCCAAGACAGCGCATGGAGTCAAAGCTTTGTTGCTAAAGGTCCTGGATCCATTCTTTAAAAAGAAACCCGCTGGCTCGCTGGTGCCAGTGAAGATTACCGGAACCTACCAAAATCCTTCATTCGGGCTGGACTTAGCCGGGAAGAACCGTCCCAGGGCAAGCGGAAAATAGCTACCAAACGGCTCCCTGTTCAGATGGTCATGTTATAATGACCATGGATATAAGGAGTCTCCCTTGAGAAAAATACCCGCCGGCGAGTTCAAGGCGCGTTGTCTTGCGCTCATGGAGGATGTGCGCAAAACCAGGGAACCAGTCCTGATCACGAAACGAGGCAAGCCCCTCGCTCAACTCGTCCCGGCTGAGAAGAAAGTGACCGGCTTTGTAGGACGTCTCGAGGGCGTGGTCAGGGTGGTCGGGGACGTCGAGTCTCCCATCGTACCTCCCGAAGCCTGGGAAGCGCAGCGATGATCGTGCTCGACACGCACGCGCTGGTGTGGGCGGTTGCAGAATCGAAACGACTGTCCCGTGCCGCTTCGAACGCAATCCGAAGAGCTCACCAAGAAGGTGGGCTGGCAGTTTCTGCGATTACACTGTGGGAACTAGCTTCACTCGTCGCCCGGGGACGGATTCAAGCCTACGGAACCGTGGATGCATCCGTGCGGTTGCTCGTCGAGGGAGTGACGGTGAAAGCGATTACTCCTGAGATTGCCGCCCTGGCGACGCAGTTTCCCGATGATTTTTCGCGCGATCCTGCTGACCGCCTGATTGGAGCTACGGCTCGAGCCGAAGGCCTCGCCTTGGTAACCCGTGACGAAAACATCCGCGGGAGCCCTCTATTGAAAACTATCTGGTAGTCATTTCCCTTCCCGTTCTGGCTTGGTGTTCAATGCGCCATTACCGGCCCGCGACCTTTGGGCCGGCGCATGAACAATATGAAGGGAAACATCAGAAGAAACATCCCTGCGAGAAAAAGAAATACTTCATTGTAGGAAAGCATGGCCGCCTGGCGCTGCAGCATGCCCCAAATCGCGGCCTGGGCCTGTTTCGTCGCCGTGGCCGCATCAGAACCATTCGCCATGAAAGCTCGGCGAAGGCCTTCCGTCATCTGCTGAGCGACCTGATTAGCAGGATTCACGTGGCTGCCCAGGATATTGATATGTGTCTGCTGTTTGCGATACTGCAAGGTTTCTACGACTGAAATTCCGATACTCGCCCCAATATTGCGCATCAGGTTAAAAATGCTGGTGGCGGCTCCGAGTTTCTCCTTGGGAATTGGATCATTGGTCACCGTCGTCAAGGGGACGAAGATTAACGCGAGCGCTGAACCTTGTAACATCAGGGGCCACCAGAAATCCCCAGCGCCAGCGGCCAGGCTCAGCCGGGAAAGACGAAACATGGCAATGGCCGACAAGATAACTCCTGCACCCAGCAATTTTCGTGAGTCAACTTTGCTGGTAAGGTATCCGATCACCGGCATGGCCATAAAGGAAGCCATGCCGCGCGGCAGATTGGTGACGCCGGCATGAGTAGCCGTGTAGCCAAGCAACACCTGCATCAGTAGCGGCAGCAAGACTGTGCTGCCATAGAGCACGAAGCCCACACCCGTCATGAGCGCAGTGCCAATGGCGTAGGTGCGGTAGCGGAAAACGCTGAGGTCGATGATGGGATGATCGGTTTTGAGCTCTCGAATAATGAGTCCGGTAAGACCAACCACGGCTAAAACCGCAAGCGTGATGATGAAGTGAGAGCCGAACCAATCTTCCTCCTGTCCTTTGTCGAGCATGATCTGCAAAGAGCCGATACCCAGCACCAGCAGCCCAATGCCCCAGTAATCGATCCCTGACGATTTCTTGCGCAGATAAGACGGATCAAAAACGAACAATTGAGTAAGCATGATGGCCAGGATACCAATCGGAATGTTGATGTAGAAAACCCAGCGCCAACTGTAATTGTCCGTTAACCAGCCACCAGCCACTGGGCCGAGCATGGGGGCAACCACAATGCCTAGCGCCCAGAATGCCATCGCCTGGCCGCGTTTTTCGGGAGGAAATGCCTCCAGCAGAATCGCCTGAGACAATGGCTGCAAACCGCCACCGCACGCTCCTTGAATGATACGGAAGATGATCAGAAACGGTAACGACGGGGCAAGACCACAGAAAAATGACGCTGTCGTGAAGCCAATGACTGAAGCCGTCAGCAGGCGCTTGCGTCCAAACGTACTCGCCAGCCAACCCGTCATCGGCAAGATGATGGCGTTGGCCACCAGATAGGAGGTCAACGTCCATGTCGCCTCATCCGTACTCGCCGATAAGTCGCCAGCGATATGCGGGAGAGAAACGTTAACCACCGTGGTATCCAGCACCTCCATGAAGGTGCTCGACATCACCGCTACGGCCACCAGCCAAGGATTGATGTCACGCGATGGTGAGGGAGTGGAAGCCATTGCCATCGATCATTTCCGGAGAGGGTCCGGAAGGTTACAGACAACTTACCTTTGATGCTTACAAATCCCGGTTTGCTCCAGTAATATCGCTTCCCTCTTCGCAGTGTTTCGCGCTTTTGGCTGACTCGTGGTAAAAGCTCCTACTAACTTTGGAGGTTGTGTGGCAAGTTACATCGGCGCGATCGATCAGGGCACGACCAGCACACGCTTCATAGTGTTCGACGGCACCGGCAAGATTGTGGTTTGCGCCCAAAAGGAGCACCAGCAGATCTATCCTCAGGCGGGATGGGTGGAGCACGATCCGGAGGAGATTTGGCGTCGCACTCAGGAGGTTATTGCGGATGCGATGCAACAGTCGGGGTTGCGCACTACGGACCTTGCAGCGATCGGAATCACCAACCAGCGAGAAACCACCATCCTTTGGAACCGCAAGACCGGAAAGTCAGTGGCTAATGCCCTGGTCTGGCAAGACACGCGCGTCGCGGACTATGTTGCCGAGTTCTCCCACGAACGAGGCCAAGATGGTTTTCGCGCCACCACGGGGTTGCCGCTAAGCACCTACTTCAGCGGCCTGAAAATTCGCTGGTTGCTCGAGCATGTGCCGGGTGTACGTGAGCAAGCCGAAGCGGGCGACGTGCTCTTCGGCAATGTGGACGGTTTCCTGGTATGGAATCTCACCGGCGGCCCCGATGGCGGCGTGCACGTCACCGATGTTAGCAACGCCAGCCGCACACAGCTAATGAACCTGCAAACTCTTTCCTGGGACAAGCAACTGCTAAATCTATTCGGAGTTCCCGAAGCGATGCTGCCGCGTATCCGCTCCAGCAGTGAAATCTATGGGATGGTTAAGCAAGGCGCTGCAAGAGACGTGGCGATTGCGGGAATTCTCGGTGATCAACAAGCGGCGCTGGTAGGTCAAACCTGTTTCCTCCCAGGCGAGGCCAAGAACACTTATGGGACTGGCTGCTTTCTTCTGATGAATACGGGCGAACAGATCGTCCCCTCAAAACATGGACTACTCACGACGCTGGCCTACAAATTCGGCGACCGTCCCGTGAACTACGCACTCGAAGGCAGCGTTGCCATCACCGGCGCATTGGTGCAATGGATGCGAGATAGTCTTGGGCTCATTCCGACTAGTTCCGACATTGAACCGCTGGCCCGCACTGTGAATGACAACGGCGGAGTCTACTTTGTGCCGGCGTTCTCAGGTCTTTACGCGCCGCATTGGAACCAGAATGCCCGTGGTGTAATCATCGGTCTCACCCGCTACGCGACCAAAGGGCATCTCGCCCGCGCGGTGCTCGAAGCGACGGCGCTTCAGACGCGGGAAGTGGTCGAAGCCATGGAGCACGATTCCGGTATCCATCTCGACGTCCTGCGGGTGGACGGAGGCATGGTAGAAAATGAACTGCTGATGCAGTTCCAGGCAGACATTCTAAATCGCCCGGTCGTCCGGCCGCGAATCAAGGAAACTACGGCACTTGGGGCAGCCTATGCGGCGGGCCTGGCAGTGGGTTTCTTCAAGGACACCGACCAGTTGCGTGCGCGCTGGGCCGTTGACCGCACTTGGAATCCCCATCTCGAACCCAAGAAGCGAGAGGAAATGTACAGGTTCTGGAAGAAGGCTGTAAGCCGTTCGCTCGACTGGGTCGAATGACGCGTGGACACGAAACAATCAACCTGTTGCGCAGCTGGACTTCAGCTTATGCGCCTGATCTACCCTGCCAAAGCACGGACAAATTGTCCCTCTTAGAGTTACGTTCGTAATGGCTGCATACCTACGGATTGGACTGGCCCGCCCACTCTTCAAAGTAAAATTTAAGAGAAATCTTTCAGTCCAAGCCGCCTGAAATGCGGCGCTACAAGGCCACTTTGCCTCTAAAATTGCCGATGCCCGCGCGCATTCCTGTTCTGTATGTAATCCTCAGTGTGCTCGTGCTCATCAGCGTTGTGCCCATGTATTTTTATTCGGCGCAAGTGGAAGCAATCAATCGTGATCGTCTGAAAACCAACGAGATGTTGTTGCAGAATACGGTGACGCGTTCCCTCGCAGACGACATTTCCCAACATCAGCAGACGTTACGAATGATGCTTTCCAACTTATCCTCCGCCATCCAGGTAGCCAGCGGTGGGGACTTTGGTTCAAAGAACGTGGAGGCGCCGGAACTCCGCGCGCTGCTGGAAAATTTTGTTTCTTCGTCACCGGACATCGCTTATGCCACACTGCTCAATTCCGACGCCAAAGGAATCTCCGCCGGCCGCATCGCTCCGGACGCTTTCTTGCAGCGCGAACTGGAGCGCGCCTATGCTGCCTCGCGCGACGGCCGAGTGTATAACGGCCAGGCCCTGGTCGTAGGCAGCGGAAAGTCCGCGCGCACCGTCATGCTGGTCAGCGCTCCGGTCATGTACGGCGGAAGATTCCTCGGCATGATTGGTTCAGTGGTTGACCTGCAATTCCTCATTAGCCGCCTCCAGGAGGTCAGCAGCGGTGGTCTGACCCCTTATGTCGTAGACAGCCAGGGACGGCTTGTGGCCGCTGCCACGCCCGATTACGCGACTGGGCAGGACATGAAAAACCTGGAGATCGTCCACAATTTTGTCGACCAGGGCAATAAGGCGCAGCTCGCGGCCACCAAGGAATTCGATATTGGCGATGGCCGGACTCGCACCGCCATGCTCGGTACTTACAGTCCGGTGACGGCGCTGGACTGGGCGGTCGTCGTGCAAAAGCCGCGCCACGAAGCCTATCGCGGGGTTTACGAAATGCAGCGCACTGGCCGGTTGCTGGCGTTTCTCGCCGTACTGGTCAGCATGGGACTTAGCATCTTCGCCGCGCGACGCATCACTAATCCCCTTGAGGTCCTCACCGAGTCTAGCCGTGCGATCGCGCGCGGAGATTTCTCGCAACGAGTCCACCTGAAAAGCCGCACCGAGATCGGCGAACTGGCGGAAACTTTCAACGTCATGTCCGAGGAACTCGAACAGTTCGTACAAGACCTGAAGCGCGCCGCCGAGGAGAACCTGGCGCTGTTTATGGGCTCCATTCAGATGCTGGCTGGCGCCGTCGACGAAAAGGATCCCTACACTCGCGGCCACTCCGACCGTGTCACCCGCTATTCCCTGATGATTGCGCGTGAAATGGCGCTCGACGAGGACTTCCTGGAAACCCTGCGCATATCAGCGCAGTTGCACGACGTAGGCAAAATCGGCATTGAAGATCGCGTTTTGAAAAAACCGGGCGCCCTGACTCCCGAAGAATTCGAGATCATGAAAACCCACACCACCAAGGGTGCAAACATTTTGCGGCCGGTGAAACAGTTGAAAGACATGCTCCCCGGCATCGAATTGCACCATGAATCACTCGATGGGCGGGGCTACCCCTACGGTCTGAAGGGCGACCAGATTCCGTTGCTGCCGCGCGTCATTGCGGTAGCGGATACTTTCGACGCTCTGACCACCAATCGTCCTTATCAACAAGCCCACGATCCCATCGAGGCGTTACGAATCATTCACAATCTTGCGGGAAAACGCTTGGATCCAGCTGCTGTGGCCGCGCTCACTGCGGTGTTCGAGCGTGGTGAGATCCGCATTCAACGGGTGGCTGCGGCGGTTGCTGCTCCCGTTACTCCTGCGCCCGCCCCGACTGCGGAACCAACGGCGTCCAATGCCAAGGATAAAGGTATGGTTGCCGCCGTCGAAACCCACCGGTTCTGAGGAATCATCAGAAATTCTCGCTCCCGCTTTGATCTCAGTCGACCGTTATAATTGATCTTTGGGCATTCCCGATTGAATCTCTTATGATCCAGACCCTTTTTGGCAGCCTCGAAGAGCAACCCAGCTTTCTGGAGCGCATGAAAGAGGCAGTCACCCGCACCCGCGAAAATCTCGCCGAACGCATTGAAGATGTGGTTTCCATCGGCAAAGAAATTGACCGCCCTACGCTCAACGATTTGGAAGCCACGCTGATCAGCGCTGATCTCGGCACCACGACCACACATGAAGTGCTCGAAAAGTTGCGCGACAAAGCTGACCGCAAGCAGATCGGCAACGTTGACGAACTCAAGCGTCTGCTGAAGGAAGAATTGCTTGCCATTCTGACCGCCGCTAACACCCAACCCGTGTTGAAAGTAGAGGGCACACCTGAAGTAATTCTGGTAGTCGGAGTGAACGGCACGGGTAAAACCACTACCATCGGCAAGCTGGCGCAGGTTTTCCGCTCCAATGGCAAGACCGTTTTGCTCTGCGCGGCTGATACTTTCCGTGCCGCCGCGATTGATCAGCTAGAAATTTGGGGGGAGCGAACCGGCACCGAGGTCATTAAGACCAAACCGGGCGGCGATCCTTCTGCAGTGCTCTACGATGCTCTCCAATCCGCCAACTCGCGTCACACCGATTACGTGATCGTGGACACAGCCGGGCGTCTGCACACCAAAACGAATCTCATGGCAGAATTGGAAAAAATGCGCCGTACAGCGCAGCGCATCATCCCGGGAGCGCCGCATGAAACTCTATTGGTCATGGACGCGACCACCGGCCAGAACGGATTGCAGCAGGCGCGCTTGTTTACCCAGTCGGCGGGCGTCACCGGAATCGTGCTGAGTAAACTAGATGGCACTGCAAAAGGCGGCGTAGTCGTCGCTATTTCGCGCGAATTGGGCGTGCCGGTGCGATATGTGGGCGTAGGCGAAAAACCGGGAGACCTGCTGCCCTTCGACCCCAAAGAGTTCGTCGAGTCGCTGTTCGCCTGAGAATTTTTCCGTAGCGACAGACTGGAGGCATGAATTAAGATTCCCCCATCCTTCAATCAATACTTGAAGTTTTGGGGCAATGGCCTCGGAAAGATACTTCGATGCGCGAAGCCCGCAGACGTCGCCCTCTGCTCCAGATCCTTCGGGAATTCCTGCGCCGTCTGCTGGGCCGCAAGCCTCTACCACCCGGCGATCCTTACGCGGACCGGCTGGTGCCCGTCCGGCGCGGGCCCAAAGGGCGCAGTGGCGCGGCAGTCGCTGGGCCGGACGAAGACGCTGATTTCTACTTTCCGCCAAGAAAACAATAAAATCCCGGTAGCTGTTTTTTCCATCGAACGCGTTCTTCTCTGTGCCCCCTGTGGCTCTGTGGCTAACTTGACTGTGACTAACGTGACTCCGACCGACGAACTCTTCCTCCGCCGAGCGCTCGAACTCGCGCGTTCTGGAATAGCCCTGACGTCTCCCAACCCCAACGTCGGGGCGGTAATCGCGGATAAAGCGGGGCACTCCGTTGGTGCTGGCACATATACCTATGATGGCATCCAGCACGCTGAAGTCCTGGCCATAGAAGAAGCCGGCGAAAGAGCGGGAGGCGGAACCCTCTACATCAACCTCGAACCCTGCTCGCACCACGGACGCACCGGGCCTTGCGCCGAAGCAGTTATTGCAGCCGGCATCCGCCGTGTGGTCGCTTGCATGCCCGATCCCAATCCCATGGTCTCCGGGCGCGGTTTCCGCCGCCTCCAGGCGGCTGGTGTTGAGGTCGAGGTCGGCCTTTTTGAGGAAGAAGCCCGGAAACTAAACGAGAGTTTCGCGAAATACATCCGCCATAAGACTCCGCTCGTCACGCTGAAAGCCGCGATGACGCTCGACGGCAAGATCGCGCCCCCGCCGGTTGAGTCGCACAATCCCACGGCGCTCGGCGCCGGCGGAGTGAGTGGCGGGTGGATCACCAGCGAAACTGCGCGTGCGCACGTGCAGGAACTGCGCCATGAGCACGACGCGATCGTAGTTGGTGTAGGCACGATCATTGCAGACGACCCTTTGCTCACTGACCGCAGCGGCCACGCGCGGCGTCGTCCACTGCTGCGTGTGATTCTCGATTCACGGCTGCGCCTGCCGCATGGTTCTCGTGTCGTCAAGACTGCGAAAGATGATGTCCTGGTGCTCTGCTCTTTCGCTGAAGCGAAAAAGAAACAGGCACTCCAGTCTCTCGGTATTCGCGTGGAGCAAATTCCTGCGGTGTTGCCCGATGGACGTCCCGATATGCCAGGCGTCGCGCGCCGTTTGGGTGAACAGGAAATTACCAGCGCCCTCATCGAAGGCGGAGCCATGGTGAATTGGGCTGCCCTCGCCTCGGGGGTGGTTGATAAGGTCTTTCTTTACTACGCTCCCAAGATTCTTGCCGGCGATGGCTCGGTGCCCTTTGCCGCCGGAGCTGGATTTCGCACCATGAGTGACGCCGCCTATTTGAAGTCGTTCCAGCTTCATCGCTTCGGTGAGGATTTCGCGGTGGAAGGATACTTGCGCGATCCATATGGAAACTGAAGCATTTCACCCCTCTACTGCTGACCGCTGAGTGCGGGAATGTCCGCGTGCCACCTGCCGCCCTACTGGATTATGATGTCAGGAAACTCCCATGTTCACTGGAATCATCGAGGAAGTCGGCAAAGTCAATCGTGTCGCCCGGGAGAACGGCCAGCGCCGGCTGACTGTTTCTGCTTCGCATCTGACAAAAGAACTAAAGAGAGGAGACTCTATTGCAGTGAGCGGCGTCTGTCTCACTGCAGTTGAGATCACGCCCAAGTCTTTCAGCGCTGATCTCGCGGAGGAAACCTGGAAGCGCACTTCCTTTTCGAGAATCAAACCGGGCGCTCTGTTGAACCTGGAACTCCCAATGCGCGCCGATGGCAGATTGGGTGGACACATAGTTCAGGGACACGTGGACGCTACAGGAAAATTCCTGGCTCTCGTTAAAATCCCTGACGGTGAAGACTACTGGCTGAGAATCGAAATCCCATCAGAGTTATCCCGCTACGTGATATTAAAAGGTTCGCTTGCGATTGAAGGCATCAGTCTAACGATCGCGAAGATCGAAGCTAATCAAGTGACTGCGGCCATCATCCCGCACACCGCGACGATGACCAATCTGAAATCGCTGAAGCCTGGCGACCCCGTCAATCTCGAAGTAGACATGATCGCGAAATACGTGGAGAAGATGATGAGCCGCGAGTCACATAGCTCGATCACTTTGGAAAGATTGGTGCGCGAAGGGTTTTGATGAGCGGCGCCGCTCAAGCCCCCAATTTCAATTCATCCAGTTGCAGAAATTCCCGCACGATTGGCTCGTCGCATTTCTCCATTTCGCTATAAGGGCCGAAGAAAAGTACTTTCGCTTCGTGCAGAAACACAATGCGATCCGCCAGCTTCTTCGCCAGTCGCATGTCATGCGTCACAACTACACTCGTAAGGTGAAGCTGAATTTTGAGACGCTTGATCAAATCACCCAGCAATTGCGCCATAAGCGGATCAACCATGGTCGTGGGCTCATCGTAGAGAACGCACTCTGGCTGCGCCGCCAGCGACCGGGCGATGGCAACCGAGCGTTTCATACCGGTGGAAAGATCAGAGGGTAGAAGGTCGCGCATTTCTTTTACCGCGACCATCTCCAGCAATCCGTCCACAATCTGCAAAATCTGTTCTTCTGAGAGGTCGGCGCGCTCGCGCAACGGGAATGCCACGTTCTCACCCACGGTAAGTGAATCGAACAAAGCGCCGTTCTGGAAAACCATCGTCACTTTCTTGCGGATACGCTGCAGTTCCTTCTCGGGATAATCAGTGATGTCCTCGCATGCCACAATCACATGCCCCGAATCGGGTTTCAGAAAACCCATGATATGGTGCAGCGCAACGGACTTACCGACACCGCTTCGTCCCAGAATACAAACCGTTTCTCCCGGTAAGACGTCGAAGCTAACGTGGTCCAGTACACGGTTGTCTCCGAAAGCTTTGGAAACATCCTGGAAAGCAATGTATGGAGCTGGATTTCCGTTCGTACTCATAAGCCTGATGACTGGTTTGCGTTTTCAAACAACATGATAAGCGATTCTTCCTCTTCGAAGAATACGGGTTAGTTTTGAAAGCGCGACGGCCGAAGTCTACTTGCTCTTCCTCGCTCTTTCCATCTCCTCCGGTGTGTTCAGATTGCCAAACATCTCCGGCTTGAACCCGAGACCAGTAAGCTCATTCTCTTCCAGCACCTTCGCGCCGGTGAAAAGCAAATCAATTTTGTTCCTGCCCTGGTGCAAAGCATTTTCAGCGTCAATGGCAAACTCCCTGCGATACATCGCGCACAACGGTTGCCAACCTCCTGCTATTCGGGGGACAGTCGCCAGTGCCGTCGTCGCGCGTCCCTGCAAGATCAGATATTGCAGAAAGTCCACTTGTAAGAACGGCAAATCCACTGCGAGAGCAAGGTTCAGCTCGGTACGCGATGCCTTCAAAGCCGCATGAATACCTCCCAAGGGTCCGCGACCACGAAAAACATCTTCCACCACGCGGCCAAATCTGGAAAACTTCTTCTGGTTCCCAACAATAAGAACCTCCCCGGCCACAGCATGCGCTAGCGCCATTGAACGCTCTAGCAAAGTCGAAGATCCAAGTGCGAGGAAAGCCTTGTCAGTTCCCATTCTCGAACTCTTCCCGCCTGCCAAAATAAATGCGGTTATGTCTTGCACCTTACCATCACGCATACTTGAGGCCGCCTACGAACCAGTGGCGATGATCTGCAAACCTATCACTTATTAGTGCCTTAGGGTGTTCTCCTGAAGCAAGTTGCACGAAAGTAACCTACACAATTTAATCGAGCCGTTAGATGATGAGTGGTGTCCGGCACGGCCGTTCGCCAAAAAAAAAGATCATGCCCCAGAAGATTTTGGATGTCCTCATGTTAGGCCATTGCTCCCACGAATTTTCCTGGCCCCGTCGGGCAACCGATGGCGACTACTATCAGGTTTGCCTGCTATGCGCCGCCGAGTACAAGTATGACTGGAATACCATGCGTCGCACCGAGCGTCTGGAGCACGCCGCGGCAGAAAACGCGGTAGGGCGCGGCCGGTCCCACACCAAAAAGCCCTCCTGGGTGCCGCGCGCCCGGCGTTTGAAGTTAGACATTCCGCTGCGTTATCGGGTGAAGAATCTGGGTACCTGGTCCGAAGGAACGATTGAGAATATCAGTCAATCCGGAGTCTTGTTTCGTGGTCCGGAGGCTCTGCCGGTGAACGCTTTGGCAGAGATGGTTTTCGAAATGCCGGAAGAGATCTCGGGTCAGAAGAACAGCAATGTGCTCTGCCAGGGAAGAGTAATACGATCGAAGAATGCCAATGACGCACCTGAGGCTCTGAGCCTGGTGGTCTCAATTCTCGACTACAAGTTTCTCCATCAGGATTGAGCAGCTCGCGGGAGACTTACCGCGCCCGCGTGTACTTCCGCAACTACTTGCCCCTGACGGGGTTACAAGCTCTAGGTGGCAAAAAAGTTGCACGCCATAAATTTAATGAAACGAGCAACCATTCAGCATCTAAACTAGTGGAAACCACCAGCACAACCAGGAGTGATTTATGAAGGCCAGAGTTTCGCTCTATCTTTCAGCAGTTCTTTGCATCGCAGTCCTGGGATTATCCTTAGGCTGCAATAAGGCCCCTAACGATTCTCAGATCACGAGCCAGGTGCAGAGCAGATTCAGTCAGGATTCTGGGCTGCAAGGCAAACAACTGGCGGTGCAGTCGGCTGACGGCGTTGTAACGCTGTCGGGGACGGTGGATAACCAGATTGAACGCGATGCCGCAGCTCGCCAGGCGGCCGCCGTAAGCGGTGTGCGCGAGGTAGTGAATAATCTTCAAGTCGCTTCCGCCGCACCGGCCACCGCGCCAGTCGACGAGGCGGCTCAAACTCCGCCGGTTCCGGAACCGAAGCCGAAGGCATATGCCAAACCGCGTCCTGCCGCGCGGCCTCGCAGCCTGCCGACCTCGAGTCATGAGGTAGCCTCTAACGCTCCGACTGATAATTCGGCGTCGCTCACACCGATTTCAGTTCCTTCCACCCCCGTAGCTCCGCCCGCTCCGAAGAAGGTAACGATCCCTTCCGGCACGACTATGGCGGTACGCTTGGTTGATACGATTGATACGGAAACCGCTCAGCCCGGTCAGAGTTTCCGCGCCACTTTGGATTCGCCCCTGGCGGTCGAAGGAGACGTGGCCATACCTGCGGGTTATGACGTTGAAGGGCACATCGTGGATGCGAAGAGCGCCGGTAAATTCGCCGGACAATCAGTGCTTGCTTTGCAGTTGGATCGCATCGCGGTTAACGGAAAGTATTACAACATCCAGACTGACCAATACCGGCGTCAAGGCACCTCGCGTGGCAAGAACACGGCAGAAAAAGTGGGCGCTGGTGCCGGCATCGGCGCCATTATCGGCGCCATCGCCGGAGGCGGCAAGGGTGCTGCAATCGGCGCTGCCGCTGGCGGCGGCTTGGGTGGAGGCGTGCAAGCCGCTACCCATGGTCAACAGATCAAGCTGCCTACCGAGACGGTGTTGAATTTCACTCTGCAAGGTCCGCTGACGGTAGTGGCGACCTCGCAGACTCCGGACTCCGGCCGTCCCAGACTGGCGCGACCGGATACCAGTACCAGTACCAATAACAATCAATAAGCCAGATTTCGCTAAACCGATGATTCAAAAGATCGAGGCGGAGGGGTTATTCCGCTTTGGTTGCTGAAATCGGCCGTCGGTATTCTTCGAGGGTAGGCCCGTCCGCAAGAAAAAGGAACTGGATCTAAACGGCAGCCGGCTGCGCGACTTCCTGGAGCGCCTCAGCAAACATATTCAGCGCCTGATCAATCTGCGGCCTGGTAATGATCAGCGGCGGCTGGAAGCGAATTACGTTTCCGAACACCCCTCCAACTCCAACCAGGACGCCCCGCCGCAATAACGACTCGCGAATCGCCTCGGCTTCGGCGGTTGCGGGCGTGAGTTGCTCATTCTTCACCAGCTCAACTCCGATCATCAACCCCCGGCCGCGTACCTCTCCAATGATGGAATTTTGCTTTTGCAGTCCCCGCAACTTCGATATTGCGTACTTACCGGTTTCGGTAGCGCGCGCGCAGAGATTTTCTTTTTCCATGAATTCGATATTGGCGAGCGCGGCGGCGCAGGAAATCGGATTACCACCAAAAGTCGAGAGGTGGTCTCCAGGCTTGAACGCAGCCGTAATTTCCGGACGCGTGGTAAATGCGCTCAGCGGAAATCCATCCGCGATGCCTTTGGCGGTGACCAGAATATCGGGATCAACTCCGTAATGTTCGCAAGCAAACATCTTGCCGGTGCGAGCGAAGCCGGACTGAACTTCGTCGGCGATGAAGAGAATGCCGTGCTTGTCGAGAACTTTTTTTACCTCTTTGAAGTAATTCGCCGGCGGAACAATGATGCCGCCTTCGCCCATAACCGGTTCGGCGATAAACGCAGCCACGTCGCCGGAGGTTGCAAAACGGATCACGTCGTCAATCGCCCGCGCGCATTGGCGGCCGCATTCTTCGGGATCATCGCGCCATTGCGAGCGATAGGCGTAGGGAGCAGGAGCAAACGCGATGCCGGCAGCGTAAGGACCGCCGCGCTTCTTGCGTCCCATGTTGCCGGTGACGCTGAGCGCGCCCCAACTGCGGCCGTGAAAGCTGGCGTGCAGGGCGATGAATTCGTGTTTGCCGGTGTAGAGCCGCGCAAGCTTCATCGCGCCTTCGATAGCTTCCGCGCCACTATTGCCAAAAAAGGTTTTCGTCAGGCCGCGCGGCGCGATGTGCGCAATTTTGTCGGCCAGATCGGCGACCGCTTGCACGTGATAGATATAGGAAGAGCAGTGAACCAGCTTTTCCATCTGCCGTTTAGCCGCTGCAATCACTTGCGGATTGCAGTGTCCAGCACTGACCACGGAAATTCCGGCGAAGCAGTCGAGATACTCGCGTCCATTAATATCGGTAATGACCGCGCCGCTGGCTCGATCGACCACAATCGGCACCACCGACTTCATGAAGCCGGTTATCACGTAGTCTCTGTATTTTTGAATGGTGTCACTCATAAGTGCCTCGGATTCCTTCGTGTACCTTCGCGTCCTTTGTGGTTTAAAGTCTTGATCTTAAGGGACGAAAGCAAGAATTAGAATTTCCGCGAGTGTTCCTTCGCCCAGCGTTCAACCACGACTTTTTTATCAGTATAAAACTCGATGGCGTCGCGTCCTTGTCCGTGAACAACGCCGAAGAAACTATCTTTCCAGCCGCTGAACGGGAAATAGGCCATTGGAGCGGCAACCCCGATGTTGATGCCGATATTTCCTGCCTGAACTTCGTAGCGGAACTTGCGCGCAGCCGCGCCGCTTGAGGTGAACAACGAAGCCTGGTTCCCGAATGGACTATGAGCCAGGAAGTCAATCGCTTCGTCAATGTCATTGGCGTGGACAAGGCTGAGAACAGGTCCAAAGATCTCGGTGTTCGCGAGCTCGCTGTCTTTTGGCAGATTGTCCAGGATTGTCGGCTTGACGAAGTTTCCGCTCTCGTACTTCGGAATTTTCGCGTTGCGGCCATCGAGCAGAACTTTCGCGCCTTCCTTCTCCCCGACTCCGATCAGTGATTGGACTCGCGCCTTACTATCGCGAGTGATGACTGGTCCCATCTGCACACCTTCATCCAGACCGCTTCCCACGCGGAGATTCGCGGCTGCGTCGGTGATCGAATCACGAAAGGATTTCTGTGCGTCGCCCACCGTCACCGCGACGGAGACTGCGAGGCAGCGCTGACCAGCGCATCCAAACGCGCTGTCGCTAATGATCTGTGTAGCCATCTGCATGTCCGCGTCCGGCAACACGATCACGTGGTTCTTCGCACCGCCTTGACATTGAGCACGCTTGCCATTCGCTCCCGCACGCGCATAGACATACTTGGCAATCGGCGTCGAACCGACAAAACTAAGCGCGCGAACTTTCGGATGATCGAGCAGCGCGTCAACCACAGCCTTACCACCATTGACCAGGTTCACGACGCCTTTAGGAAGTCTGCAGTGCTCGAGTAGTTCGAAGGCAAATCGCATGGTGAGCGGAACGCGCTCCGATGGTTTCAAGATGAAAGTGTTGCCGGTTGCAATCGCATACGGCAGAAACCAGAACGGAATCATTCCAGGGAAATTAAACGGCGTAATTGCCGCGGCGACTCCAAGCGGCTGGCGAATCATGATCTCGTCGATGCCGCGTGCGACGTCTTCCAGGTTGTACCCTTGCATCATCATCGGAATGCCGCAAGCAACTTCGACGTTTTCGATGGCACGCCGCATTTCGGCTTTGCCTTCGGCAAAAGTCTTACCATTTTCCTGAGTGATGATTCGTCCGAGGTCATCGATGTGACGTTCCAGCAGTTGCTTCAGCTTGAAGAGCGGCTGGATGCGGTCTTCCGGCGGAGTGCGTCGCCAATCGGGGAACGCAGCAGCAGCGGATTCGATAGCCGCACCAATGTCGCCCGCATCGGACAGCGGCACTTTCGCCAGAGTCTCGCCAGTCGCGGGATTGACGACATCGAGCCATTCACGCGCATTCGATTCGGTCCATTTGCCATTAACGTAATTCTGAATCTTGGTTTCAGTGATGACTGCCGTATTCATGATCTTGCCTTTCGCAAGCGACAACGCCTGCGCCATATTGTGCTACACCGGTTGCGCAACAGCTTCTCTCTTCTTTTCGTACGTCGTTTGTAGCGCGGACTCCAGAACATCGAGTGCTTCGCTCATTTGCTCATTTGTAATCACTAGAGGCATGAGCAACCGGATCACATTGGAATAGGAGCCAGACGAAAGGATAATGACACCGTGCTCGTAACAATATTGCACGATCTGCTTAGTTTCTTCGGTAGCAGGTTCGCGCTTATCTTCCGATTGTACGAGCTCGATGGCCTGCATTCCGCCGAGGCCGCGAACGTCGCCAATCATCGGCCAGCGCTTTTGCCATTCGCGTGCGCGCCTTTGGAAATCGTCACCTAGTTCATTGGCGCGAGATGATAGGTCCTCATTCTCAAACAGATCGAGCACAGCCAATGCGGCTTCGCAGGAAAGTGGATTTCCGGCGAACGTTCCGCCTAAGCCCCCTGGCCCAGGAGCATCCATGACCTCGGCACGTCCCGTAATTGCGGCCAGTGGCAAACCCCCGCCCAGCGATTTGGCAGTCACGAGAATGTCCGGCTCAATTCCGTAGCGCTCGCAGGCGAACAGCGCGCCGGTGCGGCCGAAGCCGGTTTGCACTTCGTCGGCAATGAATAAAATCTTGTGTTTTCGACAGACTTCGAGCAAGACGCGAAAATATTCAGGTGGTGGCACAACAAAGCCACCTTCGCCCAGCACCGGTTCGGCAATCACGGCTGCAACCTCTTCACTGGCCACGACACGCTTGAATGTATCTTCGAGGTGGCGCGCGCAAAAAATATCGCACGAAGGATATTTCAGCGAGTACGAGCAGCGATAGCAGTAGGCGAATGGCACGCGGTAAACATCGCTGGGAAACGGCGCGAAGCCTGCTTTATAAGGATGCGTCTTGCTAGTCAGCGCGAGCGTCATCATGGTACGGCCGTGGAAGGCATCTTCGAATGCGATGATGGCCGGACGTCCCGTGTAAGCGCGAGCAATCTTGACCGCGTTCTCGACAGCCTCGGCGCCGCTGTTCACAAAAAGTGTTTTCTTGGGAAACTTGCCCGGCGTGAGTTCATTCAACCTCTCAGCAAGACGGACGTAACTCTCGTAAGGAGTGACCTGGATACAGGTATGCAAAAAACGATCGAGTTGACGGCGAATCGCATTGATGACCACATCACGCCGGTGCCCCACGTTAAGGCAGCCGATGCCACCGGCTAAGTCAATGTAGCGATTTCCATCCACATCTTCGAGCATCGCGCCTTCGGCTTTGGCGACATACACCGGGGTGCCATGGGATAAACCTCGCGCCACCGCCCTGATGCGACGTTCGCCTAGCGCCTTCGACTTAAGTCCGGGAACAGCGGTTCGTAGTTGAATCGTTGGCATCTGAATCAGTGCTTTTTTCTAAATCCTCAGTTCTCAGTTCCCAGTTCTCAGGTCTCAGTTCTCAGTACCAGCCGATTGGTTGTTCGCTGAGGTTGATGTGGACTTGTTTGGTTTCGAGATATTCTTCGATACCCCAAGGTCCGAGTTCGCGTCCGAAACCAGACTGCTTGTAGCCGCCCCAGGGCGCTTCAACGTACGTAGGCTGCATGTGGTTTACCCACACGATGCCGGCTCGCAGCGCCTTCACGACGCGGAAAGCTTTGAAGATGTCTCGTGTCCATACTGCGGCGGCGAGACCGTAGGGTGAATCGTTGGCAATCTTCATTGCGTCTTTCTCGTCGTTGAAGGGGATGACGGTGGCGACCGGGCCGAAGATCTCTTCGCGCGCGATGCGGGCGCTGTTATCAACGTCATAGAAAATTGTGGGCTCGACGTAATACCCTTTGGCAAAAGATGCGGCACGGCCGCCGCCGAACGCGAGCTTGGCTTCTTTCTTACCAACTTCCTGGTAAGAACGTACGCGGTCGTATTGTTCTTTGCTGACCAGCGGTCCCATTTTCGTGTCGCGGTCAAGAGGAGCGCCCAGCTTGATCTTCGCGGCTTTTGCAGTCATTGCGTCGACGAACTTCTTGTAGATCGGTTTCTGTACCAGGATGCGGCTGCCGGCGGAGCAGACTTCGCCTTGATTGATGAACACTCCGAAGAGCGCGCCATCGATGGCGGCTTCGAAATCGGCATCGGCAAAGAAAATGTTAGGCGACTTGCCGCCCAGTTCGAGAGTGACCCGCTTCACAGTGTCGGCAGCCTGTTTGACGATAATTTTTCCGACGGCAGCGCTGCCGGTGAAGGCGATTTTGTTCACGTCGGGATGCTGCACTAGGGGCGCTCCCGCGGTTTCACCGAAACCAGTAATCACGTTGACGACACCCGGAGGCAAGCCAACATCGGCGAACCACTTCGCCATTTCGAGCGCTGTGAGTGGAGTTTGCTCGGCAGGCTTGAGAATGCAGGTGCATCCGGCGGCCAGTGCGGGCGCCAATTTCCACGCCGCCATCAGCAATGGATAGTTCCAGGGAATTATCTGTCCGGCAACGCCGATGGGCTCTTTCAGGGTCAGGCTCATGGCATTGTCGGGCACCGGGTTTACATATCCAAGAACCTTGGTGGCAAGACCGCCGTAGTATTCGAAGCAGGTTGCCGTGTCATTGATATCGAATTCGGCTTCGACGATCGGTTTGCCGCAATTGCGGGCTTCGAGTTCCGCGAGCATAGCGGCGTTCTGGCGGATTTTATCGGCGAGGCGAAAGAGGATTCGTCCGCGCTCCTGCGCCGTGGTCGCGGGCCAGGCCCCGTCATCGAAGGCTGCCCTTGCGGCGGCAACGGCGCGGTTGACGTCGTCGGCGTTGGAATCAGGGACCTGAGCGATGGTCTCTTCGGCAGCAGGATCGTAGACTGGGAAAGTCTTATTGGACTTGCTGTCTACCCAGTCGCCGTTGATGTACATCTGATAAGTGCGGACGTCGGTTTTTACTCCGCCTGGCATAAGTCCTCCGAAAATTCTTGAGCTCTCTGTTTCGCTAAGCCCCGGTTGCGACCTCTTGCGGCAGCTTGCGCCGGCTATAGACGAAGAAGAAAAACGCGGCCAATCCGACGATGAACAAGGTCCCAACCACCATTTTGATCTCGTACAGCCATACCGATTCGATCTGGTGCGAAGGAACAAAAGCCACCGCCATGGCCAGTGCGGTCGTGAGCAGACCGCTCCAGCCGGCAATCAGTAGTGTGCTCTTGCTATAGTGTCCGCGCGTGTCGTAGGCCAGCCCGAGTTTGATCAACCCTCCATACATGTAAAGAAACGGTACCAGTTGGAGCACCACCGCGAGATTGAGCATGGTCACAAATGCTTCTTTGACTTGCGCTCCGACAAAGCTCATGGCCAAAAACATCGCGGACAGGCTTGCATGCACAATCAAAGCGACATACGGCGTCGCATAGCGAGGATGCAACTTGCCGAGCCCTTGCGGCAAATAGGAATCCAGTCCGGCGACAAACGGAATGCGCGCCGATCCTGCAAGCCATGCTGAAGCAATACCGGCAATCGAGAGACTCAGCACCAATGCGAATGGCGAGGTAATCCACGCCACCCCAATTCGTCCCGCGAGATGGCTTACCGCCTGCATGATGCCGGCCAGCACACCAATCTGATCTTTAGGTACTGCAATTAGCAATGTGAGAGTGGCTCCGACATAAAGCAGGCCCGAGATCACGCCGCCGATGGCAACGGCTCCGGGCAGAGTACGATCGGGGTCACGAATCTCATCTCCCATGATCGAAGCCAATTCCAGCCCTACGAGGCCAAAGCAAATCACTCCAAAGGCGGAGATGAGGCGAAAATCGCTTGGAATCCTGAAGTCACTAGCCGTCACGGAGGTCCCAAAGCGATGGGTGACGATGAGGCCTAATCCAATCAGAGTGGCCGCGGTAATTCCGGTGCCGATGCCGCCCAGATTGTTGACCCACTTGCCTACCCCCAAGCCGAGTACGTTGAGGACGACCAGGAGTATGAGCAAAATCAGTGATCCGCTGAATGCAAATACTGGCTTGTCCGCCAGGCCTTGAGCACGTTCCCCCGCAACGAAGACAGAAATACCGACAAAATACAGCAACACCGTCGGCACGTAAAAAATATTGTTGGTCCAGTAACACCAACCTGACATGAATCCGTGGAAGTCCCCGAAAAGTCGTTTTGCCCACAGGTAAACGCCACCCTCGCCGGGATAGCGATGTGCCAGTTCGATGACGGCAATACCCTGCGGCCAGAAAAACAAAATCAGCGCCAGAATCCACAGCCAGACAGTGACGGCTCCATTGGCGGAGATAGTCGGCACCACATTGAGGTTGACCACCGCCACTACGAACAACAGAACCAAGTCCCAACGGCCGAGCACGCGCTTCAGATGAGGCTGGTGGACCTCACTCTTGTGAGCTGACAAATCGGACTCCTTGGCTCCGCTAGTGAACCGCCACCGCCATGCGCTCCTGCTGCGCCTTGGTGAGCGACGAAGCAATGTCGCTGAAGGCCGCGAGGTGCTTGTCAATGTCGGCTTCGGTGTGCTGGACGGAGATGGTCCATTGTTCGTCCCACCAGTAGGGCTGTGCCATCACCCCGCGGTTCACCATAGCGAACCAATAGTGGCGCCAGAGATCGACGTCAATCGTAGTCCAGTCACGGTAGTTGCGGATTTCCTGGGGATAAAACATCAACGCGCCATTCGCTCCCGCGCTGGCGACATAAGCCTGCAATCCAGATTTCGCGACGATCTTGCGGTAGCCCTCAGTCAGCTTCTTGCTCAGCTTGTCCACGTGCGCGTAGTTCTCGCGCGTGAGAACTTCGCGGAAGGTCGCTAAGCCAGCGGCCATCGAGACCGGATTGGTGTTGTAAGTGCCGCCGTGAAAAACCTTGTGCTGGGAGATTAGATCCATTACCGACTTGTGGGTGCCGAACGCGGCTAGTGGTAACCCTCCGCCGATGGACTTTGCCAGGCAGATCATGTCGGGTTTGACGCCGAAGTATTCGGAAGCGCCACCCCAGCCCAGCTTGGCGCCAGTTTTTACTTCGTCGAAGATCAAAAGAGCGCCGTTCTTGGTCGCGATGTCACGCAGGCCCTCGAGAAAACCGGGCTGCGGCATGCACAGACCAACGTTCATCAAGATAGGCTCGAGAATGATCGCGGCGATCTCCCCTTGATTTTGTTTGAAGCGAAGCTCGACACTTCTGAGATCGTTGAAAGTAGCGACTGGAACATTAGCGATGGTGGCTTTCGGGACGCCGAGCCCAGCCGGGACCGAAGTAGGTGCGTTCACATCGCCAAACTCGGGCGCATGGGGCTTGACGCTGACGAGTGCGGTGTCATGCAAGCCGTGATATGCACCCTCAAACTTGAGGACTTTGTCACGCCCGGTAGCGGCGCGAGCCAAGCGCACGGCATGCATGGTGGCTTCCGTACCGCTGTTACCGAAACGCACCATCTCCACTGGAAAGCGATTACAAACTTCCTCGGCCAATTCCCATTCCAGGTCATGCGGCATGCCAAACATGGTGCCGGTACTGAGACGTTTTTCCACGGCTTTCATGACGGCCGGATGGCAGTGGCCGGCCATGAGCGCGCCGAAGCAGAGGTTGTGATCAATGTATTCGTTGCCGTCCAGATCGCGGAACTTACTGCCTTTCCCCTCCTTCACGAAGATGGGGTAAGGATCGTAGGCGCGATAGTTACTGGCCACGCCCAGCGGAATCCGTTTGAGATTCTTCTTGTGGGCTTCGGCGGATTTGGGAGTGCGCCGCTCGAAAGTTGAAATTTCTTTCTGCAAGTCGGGATACATCGAGAGTCTCCAGAAAACTCAGGCCGGTCGTGGCCATTAGGGTACCCGGGCGACCCTAAGCCGCCCGGATTTCGATCTAGAAGAAGAACTTGAGCGCAAACTGAACCAGGCGCGGATCGCGGGCGCGCTTGATGCGGCCGAAATCGGAACCGTCACTAGTATTGCCATCGGGGGTGTTGAACTGCGTGTGGTTGAAGATATTGAAAAAGTCAGTCCTAAACTCGAGGTACTTGGACTCTGTGATGTTCGTGCGCTTCAGAATCGTGATGTCAAAATTATTGATTCCCGGGCCACAGCACTGGGTGCGCTTGGCATTACCGAGGGTACCAAACAAAGTGGGGTCGAAACAGCCAAACCCGGGATTGGTAGTGCAAGGCGGAACGGAATCGTCAGAAGCATTCTCGGTAAAGCTGTTAGGGTCGAAGCCATAGCCACCGTTCTTGCGCGGGTCCTGGGTGTGAAGCGGCGCAAGCTGTCGAGGTTCGCCGGGCAATTCGAAATCAAAGCTATTCATCAATTCATTGTCAGCGGACGAAGTGATGCGAATGGGGAAACCGCTCTGGAGGCTGATGATCCCTGACGTCTGCCAGCCATTAAGAATCTTCTCAGCTAACCCCGTGTACTTGGGAATCGGAAGATCCCAAACATAACTGAAGACGAAGCGATGACGAGCATCGAACTGTGAAAGTGAATAGCTGGCATGGGGATCGATCGGGTTCAGAATACCTTCGAAGCTGGAGGCCTCGTCAAATGACTTGCTCCATGTATAAGACGCCTGGAACTGTAGTCCCTTGGTAAACCGCTTCTCCAGCATGGCTTGGAAAGAGTTGTAATTGGAATTGGCGATAGTATCCTGCGCGAAAACACTGGAGAATACAGGCACTCCATCGGGAGGACAACCGGCGCCGGTTGTCGGTTCGCACAGGGGCGAGGAGAAGGGTCGCAGTCCTACCAAAGTGATATCGGTTGGGTTGGGGCCAGTGACACTGGGAACTGAACCGTAGGGTAAGTGCAGCATCATCCCGCTGGGGATCGATCCTGCGGGAATAAAATACGAACTCTCTGAAAAAAACTGACCGCAATCAAAATCGCCATTGCCGGTCGCCAAGGAAATATTGTGGAGATCCAGACAAGTAGTCGGGTTGCTGAAATTCAGATCATGGGTGGCGAGCAACCGGTGACCCTGGGATCCAACGTATCCAACCTGCAACACCAAATCGCGTGCGAGTTCGCGTTGAATATTGAGGTTATATTGCGACGTGTATTGAGTGCGCATCTTGGGCTGGAACTGTCCAAAAAGCAAGATTGGGCGGAACACGGACCAGTCCACCGCCTGCCCGCGAGGCGGATTGAGAATTCCGTCGAAAGGATTGGGGACCGGAGTTCCGTTCTGCAGTTCGAAAGGGGTATTGAACAAACTATTGGAGATACCGGAACTGCCTCCGAATGGAGGCTCCGCGCTGAACTGTTCCAGCACTAACTGTTCGATCGGATTGTAGAAGAGTCCCCAACCGGCGCGAATGCTTGTCTTGCCAGAAGTCCCGGGACTCCAGGCGATCCCAATGCGTGGAGCGAACGCTTTGTAATAGGTCTGAGTCAAGCCGGCAGGTACACCTTTATCGCCCGGGATCACGAGGCCGAGAGGGTTGACTGAAGCCCCCGGCCCAGTTGGGCTGCAGTCCGTACTGCCGAACTGTGCAATGAGCGGATTCGGGGCGCCACCAGGGAGGTCGCCAAGCTGACAAGGATAAATGGCGGTTTCCTGGCCTGGACGGAAAGTTTGCACGCGATGGCTGATGTCAGTGAGCGGCGTATCCAGCTCCCAACGCAAACCGTAGTTGAGGGTCAGGTTTGGACGGATCTTCCAACTGTCCTGCCCAAACAGGGAAAACAGAGTGCTGCGGACATTTTCAGTTTGCGCCGAACCCTGCAAGTAGAAATCTGGAAGACCGAGCAAATAGTTCGGGTAAAGATCGTTGGGGAAGATGACGTCGTTATTTCCTCCGCCAAAATAATTGTATTGTCCATTGACGTCGAAAAATAAGGTCTGATCAAAGCGCTGACGCCGGAGATCGGCGCCAAACTTCATGGTGTGGGTGCCCTTGACTTTGGTTATATTGTCCGACCACTGGAAGGTGTTGCCGACCTGCGGGATTTCGCCCTCGAAGTTATTGCCAATGCCGAAGCCCCCGGAGATGCTAACAAAGGGCACGCCCTCGCGGTTCGCTCCCAGGTTTGGAGTAATTCCCAACCTCGGATTCGTCGGATCGCTGAAACATTGGTCCGAGGGAACGGTAGCGCATGAGTCCTGCACGAGGTTGGTGTGCTGCGGATGGAGGAAGTTGCGCTGCGCTTCGCGAAAATAAGTAAAGCGGAACTCATTTACCAGGGTATTACTCAGCGTCCAATTGTGGCTGATGTTCCATTGCTGAAAACGCTCTTTGGTGATAGCTCCGAAACCTGGCACATTGGCGCCGCCGGCCTGGAACCGCGAAAAAGGATCAAACTGATTGGTATCGTTAAAATAGTAGTAAGCGCTAAGGTTCTGCTTGTCATTGATGCGATGGTCAAACTTAAACGTGATCTGATCGGTGCGCTCCCGCGAAACAGGTGCAGTTTGAAAGAATCCGTCAGCAGTGTTCGGCAAAGGCACGAACTGATTCATTAGATCCAGGGCGGTGGGATCCATACAGGCGGTAGGAATCTGGTTGTTCTTGAAAATCGAGGCGTAGTCCACGCCAGCGGCGGGCATAGTTCCACCGGCTGTAGTAATTGCGTTAGTGCAGCCCGTGCGCGCGTTCAAGATGTCTGCGACATGCTGATCGCCCAGAGTACCCGCGAAGACGGGGAAATTGGGATCGGAAGACGAAAGACCGCCCGAGAAGTCTCCATTCCGCTCTTCCGGCGTGGGCACAGCCACCGAGTCCGAGGGAATTCCACGACGCACACGCCGTCCCTCGTACGAGGTAAAAAAGAAAGTGCGATCTTTCTTAATCGGTCCACCCAGGGTTCCGCCAAACTGATTCTGCTTGGAATCCGGCTTCTCGGTATCGAAGAAACCGCGTGAATTCAGCACCTTGTTGCGAAAGAATTCGTACACGTTACCATGCAAATTGTTAGTTCCCGACTTGGTGACTACGTTCACTACCGCGCCCGAATTGCGGCCGTATTCGGCGTCGAAAGTGTTAGTAAGGACACGGAATTCCTGAATGCTGTCAGGTGTGGGCTGCACCGCCGGCAGGTTTACGAATTGATCATTGGAGTCCCCACCGTTTACGCTAAAGTTGTTGGATCGGCCGCGCCCACCGTTCACCGATACCACGCCGGCTCGATCGCTTCCGTAGAATAAGTCCGATCCTACCTGGGATTGCACGCCAGGCTGCAGTTGCAACAATTGGTAGGTATCACGCGCATTGAGAGGAAGTTGGGAGACAGCGCGGTCGTTAACCACAGCTCCAAGTTGTGTGCTGGTGGTATCCACGAGCGGAGCTTCCGAGCTAACTTCTATAGTTTCTTGTGCAGCTCCCACCTGGAGGGTTGAATTCAGCGTGACCACGCCGTTGACCTCAACCGTGACGCTCTTTTGCACATTCTTTTTGAAGCCAGGCTGCTCAAACTGGACTGTATAGTTACCCG
>Ga0209802_1000676_pt1 | contig 26275 bp, 17 predicted proteins | sample GraSoiAngelo_129_FD_185886 | JGI IMG/M metagenome (GOLD analysis project Ga0209802, IMG submission 185886) | Grasslands soil microbial communities from the Angelo Coastal Reserve, California, USA - 14_0927_12_40cm (SPAdes) (version 2) | ecosystem: Environmental > Terrestrial > Soil > Grasslands ... | reverse complement strand
GCTCGACGTAAAGTTCGCCACCGGCGCCGGGGGCGGGGGCGGGGGCGGGGGCGGGGCCGTGGCCGTCACTGACTGCGTCTTGGTGCTCGTGCCGCCCGCATCCGTCACGCTGAGCGTCACGCTGTAGGTCCCCCCCGCCCCATACGTATGCGAGGTCGTCTTGCCCGTACCGCTGGTGGCGTCACCCCAACTCCAGCTGTAGGTCGCACTGGCCTGCGCCGTCGAGCTGCTCGCATCGACGCTGCACGTCAGCCCCGCACAGCTCGACGTGAAGTTCGCCACCGGCGCCGGGGGCACGCCCCCTGATCTCACGCTTAACCGCACGTCATCGTACCAGAAGAAGTCTTCTTCAGTCTTGGAGCTGCCGATGCCGCCCCACGTCGGACTGAAGTCGAACTCTTCAAAGGGATGGGCGGCGTCGAAATTCACCGTGGTGTAGTCCCCGACCGGCGTGCCGTTCACCCACCACCGGATGGTGCCGTCTCGCGAGGTGCTCGTCGTGCTCATGTTGAAGTACACTTCGATCTCGTACCATTGGCCTGGCGTTACGACGTAATTCCCACCGTTCACATTGCCGAATAGATAGCGCGCGCCGGGATCGTCACCCGTGCTATTGTCGAGGTGACCGTTGCTGGTGGTGAACTCCGCATTCACGATCAGGTGGTACGGTCCCCCGGGCGTGCCGTTCATCTCCACCACGAGGATGTTGCCTTGCGCGATCACGAAGGAAATTTCGTTCACGCCCGTCGGATGTCCCTCCCACGGGTTACTCGCCTTCCACGAGTAGCGGAAATACATCTCCCCGCGCGGCACGCCCAGGTCGCGGTACATCGTCGCCGGTGCCGCGCCGCCGCCGAACCCCACGGGATAGCGCCACTGACCGACGTTCGGCGGCGAGACCGGCGCCCCCGGATCCGCCGTCTGTGTCGCGAAGCCATCGGGGTTATAGAGGTACCATCCGTCGCTGAGGGGCACGCCGTCGCCCACGGACATGGCATCGTCGAATCCGTAGTCGGACAGTAGTGTGAACCCCGCCGGCTCGTTCGCCCAGGCGCTGCTGCTGAACCGCGGTGGCTCGACCGGCGCTTCGGCTCGATCGCAGCTGGCGGCCACAACGAGGAGAACGAAGAGAGCCCTCCGACAGGATCCACCACCCCATGCTGGTGACCGCAGAGAAAGGCGCGAGCGCACACGGTCCTCTTGGAGGGGCTGGACGTCAACAGCTCCTCGGGGTGGGGGCAACACGATGAGGGGCGATCTTTGGCCCAGCCGTGGTGAACGGGGGGCAGCCATGGCCGCGGGCGGTGCAACGGCCGTGCCTGACAACGCAGAACGCAAACGGCGGCTTGGCTCGCTGGTGTCACCCGCGCTCCGCCGGGCGTTCGTCGGACACCCGCAGCACTTGTCGCGTCGCCGCTACAGTCCTTGGCGCACCTCAGAAGAACTAGACGGGGCGCTCACAAAATCAGCGTAACGACCTTCGTGTCCGAGCCTGACGCGCCATGGCTATCGGTCACCGTCACGCGGATCGTGCGCGTCGTGAGAATACCTGTGTAGGTATGCCCTGCCGTAAACGTGCCTTGGCTCGACTTGGTGCCAGTCGATGACGACCCGTCACCCCAATCGATCGTGTACGACCAGGGCGCATCGTTGTCCGGGTCGGCGAAAGACCAGCTCAACGTGTAGAGCAACCCGAGCACCACAGTCTCGTCCGGCCCGGCGTTCACGGTCGGCGGCCGGTTGACCGTCACGCTCTTCGAGGTGCTGTTCGTCGCCCCCTGATTGTCAGTCACAGTGAGCGTAACCGTATAGGTCCCGCCGGTCCCATAGCTGTGCGATGGGTTCTGCGTGGCGGACGTCGCGCCGTCGCCAAATGTCCAACTGTAGCTGGCGATCGACCCATCGGGATCGCTGCTCGTGCTCGTAAAGTTGCAGGCGAGCAAGTTGCAGCTCTGCGTGAACCCTGCGACTGGTGGCTGATTCGCTACAGTGACAGTCACGTCCTTGGAAGTGGAATTCGTCGCCCCGAGGTTGTCCGTCACAGTCAGCGCAACCGTGTACGTGCCCGTGGTCGCATACGTGTGTGATGGGTTCTGCGCGGTCGACGTCCCACCATCCCCGAAGGTCCAGCTGTAACTGGCGATCGACCCGTCCGGATCACTGCTCGTGCTCGTAAAGGTGCACGCAAGGCCGTTGCAGGTCTGTGTAAACCCAGCGACCGGCGGCTGGTTCGGCGGCGGCGGCGGCGGCGGCGGCGGCGGCGGCGGCGGCGGCGGCGGCGGCGGTGGCGGCGGCGGCGGTGGCGGCGGCGGCGGTGGAGGCGGCGGCGGCGGCGGCTGACTTACTATCGGGTTAAGAGCGAGAAGAGTGCCCAGCCAGGTGCCCGGACGCTGCGCGCTGAACTGCCAAGTCCACTGCGGATTCACCGAGCCCGCGCTGTTCTGTACGACGCTCTCGCCATCGGTCCACAGCGACGCGTCGGACATCGTTCTGAGATTGTTGTAGCCCGCAGGCGGCGTCGCCTGAACAATGGCGTTCGACATGGTCACGCCATACACGAGCGACCCGGCACCAACCGTTATCGGACCTGGAGCAGCGGGAGTCGGCGTCGAGCCCGATCCAGACGCCGAGTGGTGATCTCCCAAGGCCTGCGTTGCCACCGAGGCCACACCAGTCCATGAGGAGATCATGATCCCGCCGTCGGTCACCGGCTGCGAAAGCTTCGCTCTGACAGCGAGGATCGAGTCGCCGTGGACCGGATCTGTGTACGGATCGGGGAAGCCTTGGGCGTTCGTGGCAACATACGTGGCCATCGAGATGCCGCCGGCCTGGAAGTATTCGACGAGGTTATACGTGTTGCCGACCCGTTGGAAACCACTGGGCAGAGTCAGCCAGTCGGTCACCGAATCGATAATGTTGGTCGAGCCGAGCCAGAAGAACGTCACGACGATTGCGTCGCCGCGATGCGGGTTCGTCGGATTGAACCCTTTGATGAGCACGGTCCCGTTTTCCTGCAGCGTCCCGTTCAGTTGGTTGAGGACGATGCCACCAGCCGGCGGGGATGTGATGTTGAACGACGCGCTCGTCGCGCCCGTTAGGCCCGTGGCAATGGCCTGCAGAGTGTATCCATTGCCCGGTTTGTCGATGCTCAGGTCGGAGAATGTGGCGACGCCATTCGTTGCGGCGATGGTCTTCGTGCCGGAGAGCGTGCCGCCGCCCGGGTTTGCGCCCAACGCAATCGTGATCGAACCAGCAAAGTTCGGGTCCGTGTTACCCGCGTTATCCTGAGCGGCCACCTGCACCGCTGGCGAGAGCGTGCTGCCGCTTGTTGTGGAAGTCGGCTGGACCGTGAACACGAGGTGGGTCGCTGCTGCCCGCGGTGACAGCGGCCCGGAGTTGAGCGCCAGCACTGTGGCAAGCCATGTACTGGGCGAGTTGAAGTTCCAGGTCCATTGAGGATCGACCGTACCGGCGTTGGCCGGTATTACGTACTCCCCGTCCGCCACCAGCGACGCGTCAGAAAAAGTGGCGACGTTTGTCCAACCGGCGGGCGTGGTGCGGCTGACCAGACCATTCGATAGCGTCACACCATAGGCGATCGCGCCCGCGTTGACTGATATCGATCCGGGATCAGCGGTCGTGGGGGCCGAGCCGGAGCCGGACGCCGAATGGTGGTTCCCCAAGGCATTTGCATACACCGCCGTAACGCCACTATAGGCGGACAGCATGACGCCGCCCTCCGAAACGGACGACGACAGGTTCGCCTGCACCGCCAAGTTCTGATCGCTCGTGTTCGGGTCAGGAAAGTTCTGCACGTTCGTGGCGACAAACGTCGCCATCGAGATGCCGCCGGCGTTGACATACTCGACCAGGTTGTACGTGTTGTTCACCGGCGTCTGGTTGGCGTCGGTCAGACGGTCCGTGACGGATCCGATGATGTAGCTCGATCCGAACCAGAAGAAGGTCGCGATGATCGCGTCGCCGTGATGCGGGTTCGTGCCGAACTTGGCGACGAGGACGGTGCCGCTCTCATTGAGTGAGCCCCCCCCTGGGCCACCCACCACGTCGAGCGATGGAATGCCCCCCCCCAAAAGCGGGCGCTCCGGACTGATTGAATCCCTGCAGTCGGCGGCCAGCAGTGCGGCTACCAGCAGTCCCACAAGCCGTGCGACCCGCGTCGGCCTGGCCATTATCACAATTACATCACGCCGATATTGAAGGCGGAGCTTTCCACGCGCAGGTTCAGCGCTGGGACCGTGGCCTGCAGCGTGTATCCATTACCTGGCAGGTTCGGCTGGTCAATACACAAGTCGCTGAACCGAGCGACCCCATTCAGTGCATGGACCGTCAAGGTGCCGGACAGGTTGCCATTCATGAGGGCCCCACCGTTGTGCCCGATGGCGATCGTCACGTCTCCGTTATACGTCGTGACTCTGTTGCCCTCGGCGTTCTCCGCGGTCACTTCCACCGGCCCCATCGTCATGGGGCATGGCAGCGAGGTACTCGGCTGCGCGGTGAAGGCCAACTGCGTGACCGCCTCGCCGAGTGTGAGCACAGAAGCAAGCCACGTCCTGGGCGCGTTGAAGTCCCAGGTCCATTGCGGATTGACCGGTCCTGTCGCTGCCGGCACGACGTCCTCCCCATCGGCCCACATCGACGCGTCGGACATTGTGAGGATGTTGGTGAAGCCGGCAGGCGGCGCGAAGAGACCCGACCCGTTCGACATGCTTACGCCATACACGAGCGAGCCGGCGCCAACCGATATCGCGCCGGGACTGGCGGTCGTGATGGACAAGCCGGAGCCAAATGCCGAACTGTGTTGGCCCAACGCCTGCGTGTAGATCGGATAAACGCCGCTGTACGACTTCATCATCATTCCGCCGTCCGTCACCGGTTGCGAGAGGGTCGCTCTGACCGCCAGGATCGAGTCTCCATGGACCGGGTCCGAGTACGGGTCGGGGAACCCTTGGACGTTCGTCGCGACATACGTCGCCATCGAGACGCCGCCCGAGGTGACGTACTCGACGAGGTTGTAGGTGTTGCCGACCACAGGAAACCCGGGCAAGGTCAGCACGTCGGTCACCGATTGGATGATGTTGGCCGAGCCGAGCCAGAAGAAGCTCACGACGATCGCGTCGCCGTGGTGCGGGTTCGTGGGATTGAACCCTTTGATGAGCACGGTCCCGCTTTCCTGCAGCGTGCCGTTCAATTGGTTGCCCACAACGCGGAACTCAGGAGCCCCCGGGTACGCAGGCGCGACGGGCTCAGCGCAGGCCGCCCCCAGCAAGCTGGCTCCCACGAGTGCCGCAAGCCTCACGATCGTCGTCCGCTTCACCATAACGCCCCCTCTTCTTGTGGCCCAAACTGAACCTCAGACGAACAAAACCCGCGGCAAGCAGCCTCCCTCAGGTGCGCGTCACCACAGCCCGATATTGAAAGGAGCGCTCACGGCACCGCTCAAACCGGCGGCGGCACCCTGCAGCGTGTATCCGTTCCCGACCTGATCGATGCTCAAGTCCGAGAACGTTGCCACACCGTTGACCGCAGTCACGGTCTTTGTGCCGGACAATTTGCCGGGCAGGAGCAAGCCGCCGTTGTTCGCGATCGCGATCGTCACTTGACCATTGAAACTCACCGCCGGATTGCCCAACGCATCTAGCGCCGTGACTTTCACGGGCGGCTGGATGGTCAGGAACGGCATGGTGGTACTCGGCTGGACTGTGAACGCCAGCTGTGTCGCCGCCGGGTGGAGCACCAACGCGCTTGCCAGCCAGGTGTGCGGTGCGTTGAAGTACCACGTCCACCGCGGATCGACCGAGCCCGCGCTGGTTTGCACCGCGTAGTCGGTCTCGACCCACAGCGTGGGGTCTGTCAACACGCCGATGGTGGTAAAACCCGCGGGACGGTCAACGCCCTGGCCGTCCGACATCGTGACGCCATACGTGAGCGCGCCCGCTTCGACCGCAAGCGCGCCGGGATCGGCGATCGTGGGATACGAGGAACCGGAGCCGGAGGCTGACTGGTGAGGACCCAGCGCCTGTGCGGTCACTGAGCTCACGCCAGTAAACGACGACAGCGAAATCCCGCCGTCCTGAATCGGCGCTGCCAGGTCCGCATGGACCACGAGAGTTGTATTGCCGTTGGGATCCGTCCCCTCGGGGAAGCCCTGGACGTTGGTGGCGACATAGGTGGCCATCGAGACGCCGCCGCCGGTGACGTACTCCACGAGTGTATAGGTGTTGCCCACGGGGGTGCCGTCGCCCAAGTGGTCGTAGACCCGCGCGATGATGTTCGTCGAGCCGACCCAATAGAAGGTCACCACAACCGCGTCCCCGAGGTGGGGATTGGTGGGGTGAAACCCTTGCCAGATCGTCGTCGTCTCGCCGAGCTTGCCGTTCTGCTGGTCGAGCGCGATACCTCCACTCGCCGCAACGGCGAACCGCGGCAGTCCCGGTCCCTGGTGTTCGGGAGAGGGCCCGACGGGCTCACGACAGCCTGCCGCGAGCACTACAGCTCCCAGCAGCGCCGCAAGGCCAGCAATCGTTGTCCGGTTCTTCAAGACTGTGGAGCGCATCGTGGCCCCCTCCGAGGCAAGGCTCAGGCCAGCGCATTGCTGACACGGTTGCGGGCAGGAGCGTTCCGTTCCGGGCCCCTAGCGTTGCGCGACTGCCATGGCGGCGCCTCCCCGCCGTTGCACCCCTACGTCAGGCGCCCCGGGCGCCACGCGACCGTGCCCCGAGCGTCGGGAAGTCTCTGAGAGACGAGTATTAGATCTGCAAAGTGGGCGGGTTCTGCCGGAGACCAGCGACTACGTCCTACGCCTCTTGTCGAGCGCGTTGGCGTTCACCTGCCGCTGCGTTCGCGACGGTCGCGCGCCTTGGCGTCGTCCGGGCGCGTGCGACACGTGTTCGCGCGACAGAACTCGCAACGCGATGTGCCGCAGCTGTACAACCTGCGACGAAACGGAAGAGCGGACCGAAGGCGCGTAACGAGGTGAGCCCAACGAAGTAGAGCCCGGGGATACTGCTCTCAAACCCGTGACTCAGGATCGGAACCGCTACGTCGGTCTTGAGTTCCCGTCGGAGCGCCGGATGAATCATCTTCAACCTGTTGACATCGACCTTATAGCCAGTTGCCAGCATGACGTGATCCGCGCGCAACTTGGCGCCATCCGAGATGGTGGCATCGAGTTTCCCTTCCCGCACCGCCAGGTTCGCCACCGTCTGGGCCTCGCGGAGTCTGACCTTGCCGATGACTCGATCCCTCAACCAGTCCGACGCTCCAGAGTGGTATTGCCTGTTGTACGCATCCTTCCACGCTTGCGGAAAACGGTAGAAGAAATAGGGCATACGGTCCAACACCCAGTTGTCCCAGCCTGCCGCGATGGTCGCCCTGGGAGCGCGGATTCGTTCCAGGATGCTGCGCGCGTCCATCCGATCAGGAGCCAGCCACGAAATCCGCCGCCGCGATACCACTTGCACAGCGGCGCCGGCTTCGTGCAGCAGGGCCGCATATTCTATCGCGCTCTGTCCCCCACCGATCACCACGACGTCCTGTCCCTCGAATCGCTTGAAGTCGCTGTGGTCAGAGGAATGCGAGACGAATTCAGCTGGGAGCTCGTTATACTGTTCCGGCCGATGGGCAAAGTGATAAGGTCCGATCGCCATCACAACCACACGGCTGGTTACCTCACGCCCGTCCTCCAGCGTGATAGCAAACTGACCGTCCCGGCGCTCGATCGACGCGACGTACGTCTCATCCACGTTGGGCACCGCCCGCCGCTGGAACCACAGGCCGTAGTTGATGAACGTCTCGAGCGGCACGGGATGACCCTTCGCGTATCCCGCTTCCTCGAAGAACTGCCCAAACCCGTAGGCTTTACGGGGATCGGAGAGGTTGGTGGCCCACCAGTGAGACCGTAGCCACATGCCTTTCGGCATGCGCTCGCGCCACAATTCCAACGTCCTGCCGAAGACTGCTACGTTCAGCCCTCGACCCAGGAGATGCGCGGCAGTTGAGAGGCCGTACGGACCTGCGCCGACCACCACGGCATCGTAGCAGGGCGTCATGAGAGGTCTCTTTTCACGCGCGACAGGAATCTGCGGATAACACCGTGCGTGAAATCAGTGGTAGCCCGGACCGCCGGAAGCGGATCTTTCCAATCCAGGTAGTCGTAGCGCATCGGCTTGAAAAACGAGAGGCCGAAGTCCAATACCGTCCGCACTGGCGGTGTGATCCCAGGCCTGCCTCGCTCCCCGAGGGCAGTGATCAGCCTCTCGATGTCTCCACCCAGATGACGCATCCAGCCTCCGACACGATACCGGCTCACCTTATCAATGGGCCCGCCGCTCGCCCACTGATAGACGAGGTATGGGAAGTCGACGCCAGCTCGGACCGCGACCTCGACTGACGCGGACAGTCGCGGGTTGATCTCCATCAAGTACGGGACGCCGGCATGGTCACGGCGGAACTCAACCTCGGAGTACCCCTCGAGGTTGATCTCGCGCACGAGCGATTCGGCTTGACGCCCGATGTCAGGCGGAATGGCGATGCTCTGCCGCACGACCGATTGCCCGCCCAATGGGGGTCTGGTTCGCTTTGCCCATTGCGCGAAGCGCGCGCAGACCTCGCCATTGGCGTAAAGAAAACTCACGGCCTCGCGTTTACCGGTGAGAAATTGCTGGAACAAGGCAGCGTCCCCGAAACGCGTCACTGCCTCGACTGCGTGCCTAGCCTCATCGGAATTGACCACGAGTCGCGGACCGACCCATGTTCCCTCGCGTCCGTCCGACACCCACGACTCGCTCGGCTTGACCACGGCTGGGAGTCCAATTTCGTTCAGCGCCCTTGGCACGTCCTCCACTGCCCGAACGACTACCTCGCGTGGGACGTCCAACCCAAGGCGCCTTGCCGCCTCCAGCGTCCGCTCCTTGTTGACCGCAATCGAGAGTGCCCGTTCGTCCGCGAGTGCAAGCCGCACTCGTTGCTCGAGCCGCGCACGATGCGCACGCAGCAAAGCAATCGTGCCATCATGCGAGGAAACGACCACTCCGGCGCCACTGCAGTCCAGCAACTCCTCCAGCATGGCACGGTAGGCGTCCGTCGCTTCCATGGTGGGGAACAAGAACCCTTGCTGACACCACCGGGACGAAAAAGCCGGTGCGTTGGGGGCGGTTCCCACGGCCGCGACCCGCAGTCCCCGCCGACCGAGGGATCGCACCGTCACCAACGACTGCCTCGTTGATGCATCGAGCACCAAGGCGTCGAATCTCATGAGTGGCCAAACTGCCCCGCAAATACTGGGCCTTGATCGGGATCCCGGTTCGCGCCTGGCGAGGCAGCGGTGATGCCGCTCGTGGGTCAGCCGACGGCGCTCCCAAGCACGCGCCCAAGCTCTTGCACGCAGCGCGCAATCCGCTCGTAGACTTCGTCGAATACCTGCCTGCTCTGATCCACGGGGTCGTGAATCGCCCGGGTCTCGACGGCTGCCGGGTCAAGGTCGCCCAGCACGATCACATCGCTCGGCAGACGTCCGAACCGTTCACAGACGAGACGTCGCTGGATCACATCCATCACGACGATCAGATCGGCAGCACGGGCGACGTCAGCCGTGACGGGACGCGAGCGGTGACTCGTGAGGTCCACGCGGTGGCTCTGCGCCGCCGCGATCGCCTCGGCAGGGGCGGGCCGGTTGAAGCCGATGAAACCGGCGGACTGCACGGCGATGCCGAGCGGCCTGAGCTCGCGGGCCAGCAGGGCCGCGGCGAAGGGACTGCGGCAGATATTGCCGTGACACAGGACCAGCAGGGTCCTCGGCCGGAGTCGTTCCGGCAGCGCCTCGAGCGCCTTCCGCCGTCGAAACGGGTGGAGCAGGCGTTCGGGGGTCCGGCGCACACGCAACAGAAGGTCAGCCATCACTTGTTACTCCCTATGCGAAACGAAGACGGGCCGCGCCGTGGCGACACGGCTGTGGTCGCAGCGCTGCAGCGCTGACGCGCCGGTCGCGCGCGCGCGGTGTGTCGCCAGCGGCAAGAAATACACCGGCTCCGGTGGCCCGGTTCGTGCCGCAGCCAGCTGGCGTGCGATACCTCGTTACGGGCGGCGCCGGATTCATCGGCTCCCATATCGTCGAGCGCCTCGTGCGCAAAGGCGCCGAGGTCACCGTGCTCGACGACCTGTCGACGGGCCGGCGCGAGCATCTGCGTGCCGTGCGCGATCGTATCCGATTCATTCGGGGCGACGCGGTGCGGCTCGAGGTCTGTCGCCGGGCGATGCAGGGCGTGGACTGTGTCTTCCATCAAGCCGCCGTGACCTCCGTGCCGCAGGCGACGCGAAACCCGCTCGGCGCCCATCATGCCAACGTGACCGCCACGCTCAATATCCTCATGGCGGCCCAGGAAGCCAGAGTCCGTCGCGTCGTGTATGCCGGATCGACCGCCGCGTACGGGGACGCCGCCGTGCTGCCCAATCACGAGTTGCTCCTGCCGCGCCCGCTCTCCGCTTACGCCGCGGCCAAACTCGCAGGAGAAGCGTACTGCCAGGCCTTCTTCCGAACCCACGGGCTCGAGACGGTCGTGCTCCGGTACTTCAATGTCTTCGGACCGCGTCAGAGCCTGGACTCGCAATACGGCGCCGTCGTCCCGCTGTTCATCGCTGCCGCGCTCCGCGGCGAGGCGCCCGTCATCTTCGGAGACGGCGGGCAGACGCGTGACTTTACGTTCGTGACGAATGTCGTGGACGCGAATCTGCTCGCGTGTCATGCACCCGCGGAGCAGGCCGCCGGCCAAGTCTTCAACGTCGGGTGCGGCGCGGCGACCAGCGTTCGCGAGCTGTGGCGACGCATCGCCGACATTGTGGGCATCGACCTGGAGCCGCAGCACGACGCCCCTCGCGCGGGCGACGTACAGCACTCGCTCGCATCGATCGCCAAAGCGCGGGAGCATTTCGGCTACATCCCTGAACTGAGTCTCGACGAGGGCCTCCGCCGCACGATCGAGCATTTCCGCGAGCGCTTGCGGGTACCCGTGCAAGAACGTCTGCGCGTCGCGCTCTAGACGTCGTCACGAACTCGATCAGGAGCCGGTCACTCGGAAAGCGATCACCGTGCGTGAGTGATAGCGCTGGCCGGGGCGGAGGATCGTGGATGGAAAGTTGGCGTGGTTCGGTGAGTCGGGGAAATGTTGCGTTTCCAGACACAGCCCCGCGCGGTGGGCGTAGGTGCGTCCCCCTTTCCCCCTGAGGGTTCCGTCGAGGAAGTTGCCAGAGTAGAACTGCACGCCAGGCTCCGTGGTGCTGATGTCGAGCGTCCGTCCGCTCAAGGGATCTTCGAGTCGCGCGGCGGGCGCCAGCGCCCCCGCTCCCGGCCCCCGGCTGCCCTGGTCGATCACCCAATTGTGGTCGTAACCGCGCCCGAAGCGCAGCTGCTCGTTCGCGGCGTCGATCCGCGCGCCGATCGCGATCGCCGTGCGAAAATCGAACGGTGTCCCCGCCACGGGGGCGACTTGCCCGGTCGGAATCAAGGTCGAATCGACCGGCGTAAATGCCGAGGCCTTGAGCGTCAACACGTGAGCGAGGATGTCGCCGGCGCCGTGGAGATTCCAGTAGGTATGCTGCGAGAGATTGATCGGAGTCGCCTTGGTCGTTGAGGCTTCGTATTCGATGATCAAGTCGTCAGCGTCCGTCAGCGTGTAGGTCACCTGGACCGATACAGCTCCGGGATATCCTTCCTCTCCATCCGGGCTCTCGTAGCGCAGCGTGACGCCCGCCGTGCTGTCGCTTTGGAACGGCGTGCCACTCCAAACGACTTTGTCGAATCCTCGTTCGCCGCCGTGCAGGCTGTTCGGCCCGTTGTTGCGGGCAAGGTGGTAGGTGGCTCCATCAAGGGTGAATTGGCCGCGCGCGATCCGGTTCGCGTAGCGTCCGACGACGGCGCCGAAGTACGGCGATCCCGCGACGTAGCCGCCCAGGCTGTCGAAGCCGAGCACGATATCCGCCCGCTTGCCGCTGCGATCGGGCGTTTGAATCGAAGTGATGATGGCTCCATACGTCATAGCGCGGACCTCGATGCCATGCGCGTTCGTCAACGTGAACAACTCCACGCGGCGACCGTCAGCTAGCTCGCCGAACGGCGCGCGGGAGACGCGATCACGATGCATGGTGCATCCCGAAGCCAGAATGAGCAGCGCGCTGATGCTGAAGGAGCGAAGCAAAGGCTGCATGTTATCGCAGCACGAAGATGACCGTGGGATCGACGGGATAGCGCCCGAACCGCGCGCCGTAAATCGCCAATCCACCGGGAAGTGTCTCGTCGACTTCCAATCGGACGACGATTTCCTTCGTCCGCGCCGCCGCGCTCAGCGCCTCTGGCGGCACCGCAACCCGCAGCAGCTCGCCGTACGACCCCGCTTCATACAGGTGGCCGTCGTGCGGCTGAGCCTGCCAGCTGAGGATGCCGCGTGAATCCGCCGGATCATCGGCCAGCGGGTAGTGCCCGGCCACAACGCCGTTCACGCGCACGGTGACAGCGCTCGGGAACGGGTGTTCGCCGGTCATGGGGTAACTGTTCGGATTGCGACTGGGATCGTGGAAGCCGCCGCCCCGCATGTAATCCCCGTTGTCGGCGAGCGTCGAATCGCGGTCCTTGCCATTCAACCGCTTCGCGGACGCCTCGACGATGAACATGGCCCGCTCCACGGTGCGCGGATCGAGTCCCGCCGGCCATGGCATGCGGTACTCGAAGTAGCCGCTGCCGGCCCCGTCCAATTTGCGATCGCCGAGGACCGCCCACTGCTTGAGACTCCAATGCGCGTCGTGTACCGCCGTCGCGGGAACGTGCACGATGCGTGCGCGACGCCCATCGGCCAGCCGGACCGTGTCAGGCGGCGTTCCTGCCGGGACGAATGTCGTGAAGTTGCGGTGCAACACCGCTCCTGTGCTGTCCTCGAGGCTGACGCTGAGCACGACTGTGGCCGGTTCATCAGGCATCGTGACGGACAACGGTGCCAGCGGCTGGGACATCCAGGGCCGATAAGGTATCCGGGAAGTGGAGGAACTGTATCGCTTCTCTTCACCGAGCGCATTCCAGCCGCGCAGCTCGGTGCGCAGCGTGAGCGAGTCGCCGTACGCGGTGCTGCCGGTCAGGAACGACGCGTACAGCGGCACTTCCACGCGCTCCCCGGGCCACACCGCGCGACTCAGCTCCGAATCACCGACGGCGATGTAGAGTGGAGCGTGCAAGTCACGCAGCGTCATCCCTCGGGCGATGTCGCCGAAGCCGGTCTCCTTGCGTGACCGGTCGAACCGCCAGTAGCCGTTCCATTCGTTGATGACGTCGTGGTGCTCCGTATACAGCCAGCCCGCCAGCTTGGGGTGGCGTCGAAACGCGTTGATGGCCCGGTGATAATCCCAACTCCAGTCGACGTCCCCCGTACTCCCCTTATAGCCCCACACATTGCCGAATTCGGAATTGAGCATCGGCTGGTGCGCCTGCCGCCACGGCGTCTCGAAATTCCATTGCGAACCGGGATAGGTGCTATCGCTGATCTGCCGCACGCGTCCTTCCCACCGCCAGCCAGGCAGGTACTCGTGCCACGAGTTGAGATCGGTCTCGGTGTGGCCACGGCCACAGCACGGCGAGTTGTCCTCGACCAAGCGGGTCGAGTCCAGTGACTTTGCCAGTGCGTAGTCGCGCGCGACGCGCGCCCGCGTCTCCGGCAGATACCGCTCGCTGCTGCTGTCCCGCGTGAGCAGTCCCCACGTCTCGTTGAACAACACCCACGAGAAGATCGCCGGGTGGTTGTAATCGCGGTCGATCATCCCACGCAAGGCGGCATCGTGTTCCTGGAACGCCGCCGAGTCCGGCGGTCCCCACCAATTCGGGATGTCGGCCATGATCAGCACGCCGAGGCGGTCGGCCCAGTAGAGTTTGCGCGGGGTTTCGATCTTCACGTGCTCGCGGAGGCCATTCAGGCCGATCTGTCGCGCCCGCAGGATCTCATCCCGCAGCACGCTGTCAGTCGGGAATGTGTAATAGCCGTTCGGATGGTACGCCTGGTCGAGCGCGAGCTGCAGGAAGACCGGTGTGCCGTTGATCGCGACGTAGGGATAATTCGTGCCCGGCAGGTCGACCACCGAGATCGTGCGCATGCCGAAATACGTATGCACGCGATCTTGCAGCACGCCGTTCCCGCTGACACTCACCGTCACCTCATGGAGAAACGGATCGTCGAGGGACCAGCGATGCGCATTGGAAAGCGGGACCTCGAGGTGTGCGGCCGTTGCGCCGCGCGCAATGCGGCTCGTGACCACCGGCTTCCCTTCCCGATTGTCGAATGCGACGCTGAGCGTCAGCGCGCGCGGCGCCGGTTCGAGTAAGCGGGCATCGACGCGCACGCCCTCCAGGTCGCGCCAGGGCGTGAAGTGGACGGCCGCCAGTGGTGCGCTGCCTCGCGCTTCCACGTACAGCGTTTGCCAGATGCCGCGTGCCGGGCCGTAGCCCTGCTTGCCTTCGAGCTTGAACGGGTGCGGCGTGTCATCGACGCGCAGCACGAGCCGATGCGGGCCGCCCTGCAGCCGGCGCGGCAGCTCGAATGAGAAGGGCATGTAGCCGCCCTGATAGTCTCCCAATTTCGTGCTGTCGAGCCAAACGGTTGTGCGCCAATCGCACGCTCCCACAACGAGGAAGACTCGGCGCCCGCGCCACTCCGCCGGCACCGTAATCTCGCGCGCATACCAACCGATGTTCGCGCTGTCGGGCACACCCGAGAGCGGCGCACCCCAGGAGAACGGCACCACAATCTCGCGGTTGCCGGGAAGCGAGCCCCCGGGCCAGCCGAGGCGTAGACCTTCGTGTCGTGGATCAAAAGCGAATCGCCAGGTACCGTTGAGACTCAGCCAATCGGCGCGTTGAAAGTCGGGGCGTGGATGCTCGGGAAGAGGGATTTGAACCGTGCGCAAACAAGCGAGAATCAGGAGCAATGACATGGTGCCCTAGACTACAGAGCCTTGGAAACGATGCAACTGGTCACCGGGGCTCTCGAAACCTGAGCCATGGGCCTGTGCTCAGACGCCGTGCAGTTGTTTCACCGCGCGATCGGCTTCGCGAATCGAGTTCCGATGATCGCTGGCCCCAGCGAGGTCCGTATTCGCAAACGCGATCCGCCCGTGCGGACGATTCCGCAGGACGTCCCGCGGCGCCGGCTGGCCATTGATGCCGAAAAAGAATCCCGGCTGCGGATTCACGTACGCGTGGCCCCAGCGATTGAGAATGATGCCGGCGATGTCCCGGCGCGGATCGAACCCACCGAGCGCAAACATGTCGGCGAGCTGCTCGCGGAATGCGCGCTCGTACTCCGCGAACGACGTGCCGAGCAGCTGCGCGCGTCCCCGGCTCCCTTGCTCGGCGATCGAGAGGCCGGGCTGGGCGAAGAGGACCTTGATGGTCAGCACGGTCGGTGAGTCAGGACCGATGGTGCGGGGCTCGTGGCCGACAAGCGCCATCTTCCGTACCGAGAGGTAGTCGCCGAGTCCGCCGAACCAGCGGCAGCCGGACAATCCCATTTTGTAGAGGAAGCGCCAGTTCCGGACGGCGATGTTGGCCATCAAGCACGGCGATCGATAAAACTGCGCGTACGCGTCGCGATGGCTGGCGGGGAGGTCATGCACGATATGCTTCGCGGTCCAGCTACCGCCCGCCACGACGACCGACCGCGCCCTGACGTTGTAGACTTTCTTGCCCTTCGCGTACGTGACGACAACGTGCGACGCGCTCGCGGGATCGCCGGCGTGCTCGACGCGGACGACTGTGGAATTGAGCCGAAGCCGTGTCGCTTGGCCAGCGCGATCGAGCGCGCGGAAGTTGACCCGATTTTGCCACACCGCGTCGACGGTGCGCGGGCCGGCGAAGGCGTCGGCGATGAGCGTCTTCACCATCAGCCGCGCGAATCCGCCGTTGCCGTCGGGGAACATCTGGTCGCCGAGCTGGTCGCCGCCGTCCTCCGGAAATTGGTTCTCGATGGCGTAGTTGCAGTAGGCCGACAGCACGTCGGGGCCAAGGCCGTAGCCACCGCCCTCGACTGGCGACAGAAACGTGCGCACGGTCTCGCGGCTGAGGTTGTATCGCGCCATCAAGTGATCTTCCAGTGTGATCGCGTCGAGCTGGCGCGAGATGGCGTCGCCCTCGGTCTGTGGGCGCGGTCCGTCGACGCCGCCCGTCCGCCAGCGTAGCAACTCCGCTCGCGTGGTTTCACTGATCGGAGCGCCTTCGAGCTTCCGTCCCCACGGGTCCAGGACCCATACGCCGGGTCGCTGGCCGAACCGCGGTCCGAAGTAGAAGCCATAATTCCTCGGCGTCTCGTACGGCGAGTGAGCCAGCGGCATCTCGGGCGACGGCCCGCCCCACGTCTGGTAGGCGAACGTGGAGCGATCCATGCCGATCATCTCGTAAAAGCGATCGGTATAGCCACCTTTCCCCGGGACGAGGAAGATCGCGGAGCCCTGGTGCGCGGTCAGCCGCTGCCCGTCGACGAGGAACTCGTTGCGCTTTGCTTCACCGCCGAAGATCGGGTGGTTGTCGATGACGAGGCAGCGACCGCCTTTGTATTTCTGGAAGAAGATCGCGGCCGCGAGTCCGCTGATTCCGCCGCCGACGGCGACGAGGTCGTACGTCTCGCCGGTGTCGATGGCGTTGGCGACACGCGTTTCGAACGCGCCATCGCGCAGCGCGTGTCCGGCGCTCAGGACATCCCAGGTGTTGCCGTTCGAGTGTCGGTAGTCGCCAATGCCGCCGTAGCCGTTGAAGGCGTCGGCCGGGGAGATCGTTGGCGCTTGACCGGGGAGGAGGAACCCGGCGCCGGCGAGGAGCGCGCCGTTGAGAAAGTCGCGGCGGGAGATCGGCTCGCTCAAGCCGAGGCTATCGTGGGGAGTGCGCATTCCTGGTGAGACAAAGGAACGACGTCACAAAGCCCCGTCAACCGCGTGACCGGCTGACGGGGCTCGTGTTTTCGACCATGGGCCTGGGTAGAGTTGAACTACCGACCTCACGCTTATCAGGCGTGCGCTCTAACCACCTGAGCTACAGGCCCTACTGGGGGACTAGGGGTTTGGCGTTCGGGGCTGGGGAAAACCCGCTGGACTCAGCATCTCGGGTGTTCCCTAACCGCCAACCCCGAGTCCCTATTCCCATTCTCTTTTCGGTCCCTTCTTGGGCCGGAAGTCGTCCTCATCCCCCTCGTCGAACTCGTCGTCGAGATCGTCGTAATCGTCTTCGTCCAGATCGTCTTCGTCGAGCTCATCCTCGTCCAGCTCATCATCGAAGTCTTCGTCGAGTTCCTTGTCCTCTTCGAATTCTCCGAACTCCTCGTCGACGTCGTCGCTCCTCCGCTTGAGCGACCAGGCCATCGACGTCTCGCGGGCCAGCATTGCCACCTCCGGCTGAGGTTTCGCCGAACGACCGAACTTCAGGGACTCGGGACTACTCCTCCAACAACGCCCGCTTCTCGCTGCGGGCCAGCTTGCGGCGCTCGGTCGCGCCCAGAAGGCGCTTGCGAAGCCGCACCGACGACGGTGTCACCTCGATCAGCTCGTCGTCCTCGATGTACTCCAACGCCAGCTCCAAGGTCATCTGGCGCGGCGGCTCCAAGATAATCATCTCGTCCGCCGCCGTCGTACGCATGTTCGTCAGCTTCTTTTCCTTCGTCGCGTTCACGTCCAGATCGCCCGGCCGCACGTGCTCCGCGATGATCATCCCCTCGTACACCGGATCTCCCGGCTGTACGAACATCGTACCGCGCTCCTGAAGATTGAAGAGGGCGTACGCGACCACCACCCCCTCCCGGTCCGCCACCATGACACCGCGGTTCCGCCCCGACAGCGGACCGGCCCACAAATCATACTCGAAGAAGCGGTGGTGGATGATTCCCGTCCCCCGAGTATCCGTCAAGAACTCCGAACGATACCCCAGCAGCCCGCGCGCCGGGATCTTGAACCGCATCCGCACCATCCCCAGGCCGGGGTTCTTCATATCCAGCATGGTCGCGCGGCGCGGGCCCAGCTTCTCCATCACGACCCCGACGTACCCCTCCGGGCAGTCGATCATCAGCTCCTCGTACGGCTCGAGCCGCTCGCCGTTCGGCCCCTCGCGCGGGATGATCCGCGGCCGGCTCACCTGGAACTCGTATCCCTCGCGCCGCATCGTCTCCATCAGGATGCCGAGGTGCAGCTCCCCGCGACCCGACACGGTGAAGGCGTACGGTGTGTCCGTGTCCTCCACACGCAGCGCGACGTTGCGCTCGAGCTCCCGGTACAGCCGCTCGCGCAGCTGCCGGCCGGTCACGAACTTGCCTTCCCGCCCGGCGAGCGGCGAGTTGTTGACCAGCATGTCGACCGAGATCGTCGGTTCCTCGACCGCGATGCCGGCCAGCCGGTCGAGGTGATCGGGCGCCGTCACCGACTTCCCAATTTCGACACCGGCCAGGCCCGCCACGGCGACGATCTCGCCGGCGGCCGCCGTCTCGAGCTCGGCGCGCTCCAACCCCTCGAAGGCGAACAGCTTCACGATCTTGGCCTGCTCGAACGCCCCATCGCCCACAGGACCCGGCTCGCCGATCGGCAGTAACGCGACCGTGTCACCGACGTGCACCTGTCCACGCTCGATTCGACCGATCCCGATCCGTCCCAGGTAGGACGAATAATCGAGCGTCGAGATCAACATCTGGAACGGTCCAGCGGGATTCGCCTGGGGGGGCGGAATCGTGCCGAGGATGGTCTCGAACAGCGGCTTCAGGTCCTTTCCTTCTTTTGCCAGGTCCAGCGTCGCGGTCCCCGCCCGGCTCGATGTATAAAGGAAAGGGCAGTTGAACTGCTCGGGCGACGCATCGAGATCCATCAGCAGCTCCAGCACCTCGTCGTGCACCCGCAGCGGCTCGGCGTCAGACCGGTCGATCTTGTTGACCAGCACGATCGGCTTGAGCCCCAGCGCCAGCGCCTTGCCCGCGACGAACCGCGTCTGCGGCATTGGACCCTCGGCGGCATCCACCAGCAACAGGAAGCCGTCGACCATGCGCAGAATGCGCTCGACCTCACCGCCGAAGTCGGCGTGTCCGGGCGTGTCGACGATATTGATCTTCGTATCGCCCCACCGAACCGAAGTGTTCTTCGCCAGGATCGTAATGCCGCGCTCACGTTCGAGCGGGTTGGAATCCATGACGCGCTCCGCCACCTGCTGATTGGCGCGAAACACCCCTGCCTGGCGGAGCATCTGGTCCACCAGCGTGGTCTTCCCGTGGTCGACGTGGGCGATGATGGCGATGTTACGGATTTTCACGGAATTACGTCCTGTGCAGTCCCCGAAATGAGGCGCGCAGTATAAATGGGTGGCTGGACAGGAACAAGGGCGTCAGTCACAGATAGGCTCCCGCTCCACCTGCACCGTCACATGCTGGATTCCCATAGCTCGCATACGCCGCTGCACGGCCTCCAGCACCGGCTGATTATCGGTCGGATTCTTCACCACCAGGTGGCCGCTCATCGCGACCACCCCGCTCGTCACGGTCCAGAGATGCAAATCGTGAACCGATTCGACGCCCGGAACTGACACAATCCGATCGTGCACGTCGGAGAGCGCGATATGCGACGGCGCGGCCTCGAGCAGCACGTCGGCGCTTTCCTTGACGAGCCGCCACGCGCTCCCCAGCACCAGCAGCCCGATCAGCACCGAAATGAGCGGGTCGGCGAGCAGCCAGCCGGACGCGAGAATGATCACGCCGGCGACCAGAGCACCCACCGAGCCGAGCAAATCGCCCAGCACGTGCAGGTACGCGCCGCGTTGATTGAGGGAGTGCTGATGTCCGCGGTGCAGCACCAGCGCGGCGGCCAGGTTCGCCACGAAGCCCACCGCCGCAACGCCGAGCAGCAGCGGTGCGTTCACCAGCTGCGGAGCCCGCAGTCGGTGCCAAGCTTCGACACCGATGCCGATCGCGATGGCGAACAACACCGCGCCGTTCACGAGGGCCGCGAGAATTTCGAGACGCATGAAGCCGAACGAGCGCTCGGGCGTGGCGGGCCGCTGCGCGATCCACGCGGCAATCAGCGCCAGACCAAGCGCCGCCACGTCGGCGAGCATGTGGGCGGCGTCCGCGAGCAGCGCGAGCGAGCCAGCCAGCCAGCCGCCGATCAGCTCGACCAGCATGACGACGGCGGTGATGGCCAGCGCGAGCGTCAGGCGCCGTCGAGTCTCGACGTTGATCGGCGCGCGATAGGTGCAGTGGGCTTCAGCGGGCAGCACGGATGTGTCCTCGGCGCAAATCTAATAGTATTAGGCCGTGAACGGCCTCGGTCTGCGCCTGCTGGCGGTCGTCGTGCTCGTCGCGGCCAACGCCTTCTTCGTCGCGGCGGAATTCGCGCTCGTCGCGGCGCGCCGGACGCGGATCGAAGCGATGGTCCGACGTGGCGACCGCAAGGCGCGAACGGTCCGCAAAGCCCTCCGCGACCTGTACCGCCAGCTTTCCGCCGCACAGCTTGGCATCACGGTTGCCTCGATTCTGCTCGGCTACGTCGCCGAGGACACGGTGGCGCATCTGTTCCGCGACTGGTTCTCGTCGCTGCCGCAAAGCCTCGACTTCCTGACCCGCGGAGGCATCGCGTCCGTCACCGCCGTCGCGCTGATTTCGTTCCTCCACGTCGTGTTCGGCGAGCAGGCGCCGAAAGCGTGGGCCATCACCTACCCCGAAGCGACGAGCCGCTGGGTGGCGGCTCCGCTGATCGTGTTCTCTTGGATCACGCGGCCCTTCACCGAGCTGCTCAACTGGAGCTCGAATCTCCTGGTCCGCACGCTCGGCATCAAAAGCACCAGCACCGAGCATGACCGCGTGCACTCTCCCGAAGAGATCCGCATGCTGGTCGAACAGAGCCGCAAGACCGGCGGCCTGGGCGCCGGCGACGCGCGGCTCCTGGAAGGCGTCTTCGAGTTCAGCGAAAAGAATGCGCGCGAGGTGATGACGCCGCGGACGCAGATCGTCGCGCTCCCCGCGGAGGCATCGCTCGCGGAAGCGGCCGACCGCGTCGCGGCCGCGGGGCGTTCGCGCTATCCCGTCACCGGCGAGTCGCTCGACGACGTCGTCGGCATCGTGCACGCGAAAGACATCTTGCGCGGGCTGCTCTCCGGCGCCGACGCGCCGGTGCAGGACATCGCGCGGCCCGCGTTCTTCGTGCCGGGCACGCGCGAGGTCGAGGACGTCCTGGCCGACATGAAACGCCAGAAGGTGCACCTCGCGATCGTGCTCGACGAATTCGGCGGCACCGCTGGACTCGTGACGATGGAGGATCTGCTCGAGGAGATCGTCGGGCCGATTTACGACGAGTACGACAAGCCGCCCGTGGCGGCATCGGCCGCGCCGGCGAGCGGCGCGGGAAGCGGTGTGCCGATTCTCGCCGGCAGTACGGAAATCAGCGACGTCAACCGCGCGCTGAAGCTGCAGCTCGACGACACCGATTACACGACGATTAGCGGGCTGCTGTTCGGACGGCTGGGCCGCCTGCCGAAGGTCGGCGACCGCGTGAACTTGCAAGGGGCGACGTTCGAAATTCTAGAGATGGACGGCCGGCGCGTCGGGCGGGTGCGGGTGTGGCCGGCGACCAGCCACGTGCCGGAGCCCTCGAGCTAGTTCCCTTTCGCCTGACGCGCGGCCGCGAGCTGCACCGCCAGCTCGAGCGACGCGCGCATCGAACCGGGGTCCGCGATGCCCTTCCCCGCGATGTCGAACGCCGTGCCGTGATCGGGTGACGTCCGGATGAAGGGCAGTCCCAACGTGACATTCACACCCGTCCCGAATCCCGACACTTTCACCGCCGTCAGCCCCACATCGTGATAGGGGGCGAGCACGGCATCGAACTCACCGCGCAGCGCCCGCACGAAGACGGTGTCGGCGGGAAGCGGCCCCGCCGCCTCGAGCGCCGCCGCGGCCGGCTCCAGAATGCGCTCATCCTCGTCGCCGAACAGCCCGCCTTCCCCGGCGTGCGGATTGAGCGCACACAGCGCCAGCCGTGGCGTGGCCACACCCCACCACCGTTGCAGCGCGTCCAGCGCGATACGCCCCGCCTGCACGACGCGCTCAGTGGTCACCGAGGCGATGGCTTCACGCAACGAGAGATGGGTGGTGACGAGGACGACGCGCAGCCGGCCGGTCGTCAGCATCATCGCGACCGGGATATCGCCGGCGATATGTGCCAGGAACTCGGTGATTCCCGGGAACCGATACCCGGCCGCGTGCAGCGCGGCTTTGTTGACCGGGCCCGTGACGATCGCATCGACTTCGCCGGAGAGCGCGAGCCGGGCGGCAGCTTCGATGCCCTGCGCCGCCGCGCGACCGGCCTCGACCTCATTCGCCGGTCCGTCTTCCAAACCTCCGCCCCCGACGATCCGCACTTCGGCATCCAAGGGTTGGCGCAGGGCTTTGCGCACGACCTCAGGGCCAATCCCACGTGGGTCCCCCACAGCAACCGCCAGGCGCGGCCGGTTAAGTGCCACCGCTACAGTCTGATGTCGATGTAAATCTGCCGGCGCAGCTGATCGATGAAATGCCGGATCGCGAGCTGATCACTGAGCGACTGGCGGATTCGCAGCTTCACATCGTCGAACGACAGCTCGCCGGCGGCATGGCGCGCCGTGACTTCGAGCACGATGAACTTGATGCGCGGCGTGTCCGCCCCTTCTGTGAACACGGGCTTCAGTCCGAGGGTCGTGTCGGCAGCAACGGCCTTCTGATACTCGGGAGGCATTTCTGTCAGCGGAGCATCTTCCGCCAGCTTCGGCTCCAGCGGATCGGCGTACCGCTTCGCCAATGAATCGAACGACACCTGGGGCGAGCCTCGCGCGAGCACTCCATGCAGCGAATCGGCCAGGCGGCGAGCGATCGCGATTTGCCCCTGACTGATTTCGGGCGTGATCAGGATATGGCGCGCGAGGATCTCGGCCGGCTGCGTCCGTTCCACATTGATGATGTGGAAGCCGAACGATGTTTCCACCGGAAAGGAGATCTCTCCGGGCCGGAGCCGGAACGCCACGTCCTCGAACTCCTTGACCATGACGCCGCGCCGGAACCAGCCCAGCTCACCGTCCTGCGCCGCGGACGCGCTGTCGTTCGAGAATCGCTTCGCCGTGGCGCCAAAGTCCCCGCCGTGCCGCAGCTGGACCACCAGCGACTCGGCGCGCTCGAACGCCCGCAGCCGCGCGGCCGAATCCGCGACCGGCTTGATGACGATCTGCCGGAACGAAACCGCCGCCGGCCGCTTGGGCTGCTGATCCTTGTTCTGCTGCCAAAACTGCCGCATCTGCGTTTCTGTGGGCGGGATGGGCCGGAGCTTGCCCTTCTGCCGTTGCGCTTCGATCAAACGCTGCGCGAGGAGCTGCCGGCGCTGCTGGTCGCTCAACCACCGCCGCCATTCCTCTACCGATCCAAACCGCGCCTGCCGGATCTGATCGCGGAAATCGTTTTCGGAGGTGAACTGCTTACGGACATTCTGGTAGGTCTGCTCTACCTGATCGAGAACCTCCTGATCAGTGACTTTGATCGACGTATCGCGCTCCGCCTGCTGCACGAGGATTTCTACCTCGACCAGGCGATCCAGAATCTGGCGCCGCAGCGTCGCGAGACCGGCGGAGTCGGTCGGGAGCGGCTGCCCCTGCGCTTGCTGCTGGACCATTTCTTCATCGATTTGCGACGCCAGGATCGGATGCGTGCCGACGACGGCGACGATCCGGTCCAGCGTCTGCGCCGTGGCGCTCGCCGAGAGCATGGAAGCGGCGAGGAGTAAGGCGAGAGCTCTCATCGCGGCGACCGCACTCTTCCCGGCGCGGGGTGCCGGGCGGTATCGATTGGCGGAGGTCCAGGGGCCGGCGTCATGCGTGGTGCCCCCCCCCCCGCCCCCCCCCCGACTCCACCTGCCTGGGTCGAATCGGCGCGCAGCTCCTCACCGCGCTCCGCAGCGCGTCGGATCCCCGCTTGATCCACGCTCCAGTTGCCTTGCTCGCGCAGCCTCTCGGCCAGGAACATCGGGACCGGGAAGTAGCGCGCCCGCTTATGAAGCACGCGGTCCAGATAGTCGTTCACGCGGGCGGCGGCAAAGGTGACGCGCTGTTGAGCGGACGTCCCGGCCGAATCCCGCAGTGCCTCGGGCGTGAGGTTCAAAATCGTCGTGAGCGTGGCGATCGTGGAATCATGCTCTTCGCGAACCTGCCGCCAGTCGTCCGGGCTGAGTGTGACCTTCGCGGAGTCTGCCTGTTCCAGCAGCAGCTGCCGCTGCGTGATCGCCTTGAGGAATTGGTTGATTTGCTGATCGCTGGCCGATGGCAGCGACTGCAGCAGCTGGGGGTTGAGGGCCGCGAGCCAGCGCATCAAGTCCCGGACCTTGAGCGAGCCGCCGCGGAACTTCACGAGCACGCGAGTACTGGTGCGCGCACCGTCGATATCCTGCACGGCCGTGCGCACGTAGTCGGGCGCGCGCCCCACGGGCTGGATGCGACGCTTGATATCGAGGCTGTCGACGTACACGGAGTCCAGCTCGCGGGTAATTTGGGACTCGAGGCCCACGCGGAACGAATCCCGCACCTCAGCCAGCGGCGGCCGCCGGATGATGTGATAGCCAAATTGCGTTCTGACCACGGAACTGACGCCGCCGGGCGCGAGCTGCCATGCGGCCTCCTCGAACTGCGGGACGAACTGGCCGTGGGTCGCGAGCCCCAGTGAGCCGCCCGCTGTCTTGGCGCTGGGATCTTCTGAGTAACGCACGGCCAGCTGGGAAAACCGCACGCCGGCGGCGCGGGCCTGCGGCAGCAGCTGCTCGGCTTGCCGATGTTTGCGGTTGTCGATGCTGTCCGCGGCGTTCTGGGGCACCTGAAACAGAATGTGCTGGAACACGCGAACCTGGCCTGTCTGATAGGCCGAGTCCACCTGCTGCGGCGTGAGACTCTCGCGGGCGGTGATGCGGTTGTGGAGCTTTTGCCACTTGATCTGCGACACCATTGGCCACATCGTGGCCGCCGCGGTCGCGGAATCGTGGAGGTCTTTTCCGCCTGCCAGCGCTTCCGCAAAGAGCGTGTAATCCACCCAGGCGTGCGACACGCGGCCAAGCGTCTGCGGATCGAGCGGCAGATCTCGGTTCACACCCGCCCACCCGGCGAGCCGGTCCACCGTCAGAGTCTGGCCGTTGGCGCGCGCCACGACATCGGCGCGCGACGAGAACGCGTCGCGCAGCGCGTCGCATCCAACCAGCGTGAGTGTCAACGCCACGAACACCAGACTCGAACGTCGCATCCGTTTCCTTTCCCTAATTACGATGATGATCGCGGAGTACGGCCGTGAGCGCCCGGACGAGGCCGGGGCCGATCGACTCTCCGCCGAGCCGGCGGAGCCTGAGGGAGAGCGGCACCGCGCGCCGCACATCCGCTTCGAACTGCACGGCTTCGAGCGCCACCTGCAGGCCCGCCAGCCGCGGCGCTGCATCACGCCGGAATGTCAGCCGCGCCTCGTCGCCCTTGATCAGGACCGTCTCCAGGCCCGTCCGCGCGCCCAGTGCGCGCAACTCGGCGACTAGCAACAGGCGCTCCGCGTCAGCCGGCAACGGCCCGAAACGGTCACGCAGTTCGTCACGGACGGCTTGAATCTCACCTGGTTGCTCCGCCCGCGCCAGCCGCCGGTAGAAATCCAGCTTCGTGTCGTCATCGGTGACGTACTCATCCGGCAAATGCGCCGGCGCATCCAATGTCACGTCGGGAGGGGCGAACTCTTCCCGCTTCCCCCGTCCCCTCTCCCCGCTCTTCAGCCCGCGCACTGTCTCGTCCAGCCACCGGAGATACATGTCGAAGCCGACCGCCTGGACGTGCCCCGACTGTTCGCCACCCAGCAGGTTCCCGGCTCCGCGCAGCTCGAGATCGCGCAGCGCAATCCGGTACCCGGATCCCAGATCAGTATGATGCTCGAGCACCTGCAAACGTTCCTCTGCCTGGTCGTCGACCAGGTCGGGCACGAGCAGATAACAGAACGCGCGTCGATGGCTGCGCCCGACCCGTCCCCGCAGCTGGTAGAGCTGCGCGAGCCCGAGCCGATCGGCGCGATCCACAATCATGGTGTTGGCGTTCGGCACATCGAGCCCCGATTCGACGATCATCGTGGATACGAGAATGTCCACCTCGCCGCGCACGAATCGCCCCATCACGGCCTCGAGATCCGGTTCGCGCATCTGCCCGTGCGCGACCGCGAAGCGCGCGCGCGGCGCAAGCGCC
>Ga0209802_1000675_pt1 | contig 26292 bp, 26 predicted proteins | sample GraSoiAngelo_129_FD_185886 | JGI IMG/M metagenome (GOLD analysis project Ga0209802, IMG submission 185886) | Grasslands soil microbial communities from the Angelo Coastal Reserve, California, USA - 14_0927_12_40cm (SPAdes) (version 2) | ecosystem: Environmental > Terrestrial > Soil > Grasslands ... | reverse complement strand
CGGGGTCCAGGGCTCGAGCGGTGTCGAGACGCTCGACGACGTCCTCGACCTGGTCCTGGCCTACGACGAGCTCCTCGACCGTCTCGGCATCGGCGCCGCCCACCTGATCGGCCACTTCTTCGGCGGGATGGTGGCCGCGGAGCTCGCCGCCACGCTGCGCCAGCGCGCGGCGAAGCTCGTCCTGGTCTCGCCGCTCGGGCTCTGGCGCGACGACGCGCCGTCGCAGGACCTCCTCATCCTGCCGCAGGAGGACCTCCCGGCCGTGCTCTTCCGCGATCCCGCGTCCGAGGTCGCCCGCCGGTGGGCCGCGGCGCCCCAGACGGAGGAAGAAACCCTCGCGGCGCAGATCGAGTCGATCCAGCGTCGCGCGTCGATGGCGAAGTTCGTCTGGCCGATCCCGGACAAGGGGCTCCAGAAGCGGCTGCACCGGATCACGGCGCCGACGCTCGTGCTCTGGGGCGACGCCGACCGTGCGAACCCCGTCGTCTACGCCGAGGAGTGGCAGCGGCGGGTCAAGGGCGCGGCGCTCTTGCTCGTGCCCGGCGGCCACATGGTCCTGCACGAGGCGCCCGACACTGCCGCCGCGGCGGTCATGGAGTTCCTCGGGACATGAGCCTGATGCGTGGCAGCGCGTTCGTCACGGGCGGGGGCTCCGGCATCGGCCGGGCGATCGCCGAGGCGCTGGCGGCCCGCGGCGCGCCAGTCGCGGTGTTCGACCTCCTGCCTGATGGCGGCAAGGAGACGCTCGGCGCGATCGAGGCGCGCGGCGGGCGCGCGTGCTTCCTCCAGGGCGACGCAAGCCGCTGGGGCGACGTGGACGCGGGCGTCACCGGGGCCGTCGCCACGCTCGGGCCGCTCGGGATCATGGTCAACGCGGCCGGCATCCTCGACGGGTACGCGCCCGCCGACGAACTGACGCTGCCCGTCTGGGAGCGCGTGATCGGAATCAACCTCACCGGCACGTTCGTCGGCTGCAAGCGGGCCCTCGTGGAGATGCTGCCGCGGGCCGCCGGGCGCATCGTGAACATCGCCTCCGTCGCCGGCGTCGTGGGCTCGGGCGGCGGGCCCGCCTACGTCGCGTCCAAGCACGGCGTCGTCGGCCTCACGCGCCAGCTCGCGGTGGCCTACGCCGCGCGCGGCGTCACCGTCAACGCGATCTGCCCCGGCGCGATCGCGACGGGCCTGCGCGCGAACTCCACACGGATCCTCGGCAGGGACGCCCCCGAGATGCGCGGGATCGGCGGCGATGACGCGGCGGTGCGCGCGATCACGCCGGCGGGCCGCCGCGGGACGCTCGAAGAGGTCGCGGCGGCCGCCTGCTATCTCGCGGGCGAGGAGGCCGCGTACATCACCGGACACACGCTCGTCATCGACGGAGGGTGGACGGCGCAATGATCACGAAATTTTCGGTGCTCTACGTCGGCCAGATCGAGCTGGACAATATCGGTCGCGACGGTACGCCTGCCGACGCGCGGCGCTATTCGAACGAGCGGTTTGCCGAGGCGTTCTGGACCGCGCGCGACATCGCGCAGACGATGGACGAGCTCGGCTACTACGCGATGTGGACCGCCGAGCATCACTTCCAGCGTGAGGGCTACGAGGTTCTCCCGAACCTGATCCAGCTCTCGCTGTGGCTGGCGACGCAGACCAAGCGGCTCAAGTTCGGCTGCGCCTTCAACATCCTGCCCATGTGGCATCCCCTGCGCCTGGCCGAGGACTACGCGATGGCCGACATCGTGACGGGCGGGCGCGTCATCATGGGCGTCGGCCGCGGCTACCACACGCGCGAGGTCGAAAGCTTCGGCGCGCCGCTGCTGGACGCCGCCGCCAATCGCGAGATGTTCGAGGAGCAGTTCGAGGTCCTCCTCAAGTGCTTCAACGAGGAGGCCTTTTATCACCGCGGCAAGTACTACACGATCCCGCCCGACGTCGACTACCGCGGCTATCGCCTCCGCGAGATCACCTGCGTGCCGCGCCCGCTCCACCGGCCGGTCGAGATCTGGATGCCGATCGCGAGCGGCAAGACCATCGACTTCATGGGCAAGCACGGCCTCAAGGCGATGGTGACGCTCAACGGCGAGAAGCTCCTCGACCAGGTCGTCCGGGCCTACCGCGACGCGTGCGCGCGGCACGGCCGGGAGAAACAGCTCGGCGAGGACATGTGCTGGGGCGCCGGCGTCTACCTCGCGCGCACCCCGGAGGAGGCGTTCCGCCGCGTCGAGCCCTCCCACGACGAGCGGTACAAGTGGTTCGCGCCGTTCGGCTTCGTCCGCTACACCGACGCCGAAGGCCGTCCCTGGGGCACGCCGGGCGCACCCGCGCGCGTGCCGACGCTCAAGGACGGCGTCGAGCAGAAGGCGTGGTTGCTGGGCCCGCCCGCGCAGGTCATCGACGCGATCAAATCCGTCGAGGCCCAATACCCGGGCCTCGATCAGTTCATGGTCCACTGGGCCGAGGGCATCCCCCCCAAGGAGTTCAAAGAGCAGCTCCGCTGGTTCGCGCGTGACGTGATGCCGGCGTTTCAGACGCGCTGAGCACCCGGCCTTCGGGCGGTGGCCCCCTATACCCCACCGGGGTATTTTCCCGACGCCCGGCGACCCCCAAGTGATGGTGTTTTTTCTTTGGCTCCCCTCGTACATGTGGTAGTAATACCCCCAGGAATTCTGAGCGTCGGTCGTTCGACCACAAAGGAGGAGGAGGACATGGCGAAGGGGAGGAAGGCGTTCGGGGGTTACGCGATCAGCTTCAAGGGCTGCACGGACTCGTTGGAGCGGGTCTTCGGAGCCACGCCGATCGGGCCGTCCGTGATGACGAAGAAGCTCTGGTCCTACGTGAAGCGGAAGAGGCTCGGGAAGAGGTAAGCGGACGCCGTTCTACCGGGTCGGGCGGCTCGCTTCGGCGGGCCGCCTTTTTTTGTGGCGCTGGCCCATCTTCGGCAGAAGTTGGACTAGAGCGGGAGCTGTGAGAGGTCGCTGACGACGACGTCGGGGCTGACGCCGAGCTCCTCGGGCGGCGCGTTTCCGCGGTTGCACCAGGCGACCAGGTAGCCGAACGCCGTCGCCCCCGCGACGTCCCACGCGTTCGATGACACGAAGAGGAGCTCGCTCGCGGGGATCCCGACCTGCTTCGGACCGAGCGCGTACACCGCGGGCGCCGGCTTGTACGTTCTCACGGCGTCCACCGAGATCACGTGCTGGAGGTAGCGGCCGAGGCCGCTCGAGCGGACGGCGGCCTCGAGCATCCGGGGCGAGCCGTTCGAGAGGATCGCGCGCGGCCGCCCCTCGAGACGCTCGAGCGCGGGCCGCACGTCGGGGAAGCACGCCAGTGACAGGTACGCGTCCATGAGCCGCCGTACCTGCGCCTCGCTCGCGGTCAGGCCGAGCCGCCGGAGCGCGTAGCGCAGCGCCGCCTCGGTCACGGCCCAGAAGTCCTCGTAGCGGCCCATCAGCGCGCGGAGCCAGGTGTACTCGAGCTGCTTCTGGCGCCAGGTCGCCGAGAGCGAGACGGGGTCGCTCGTGATCTCGCGTCCCGCCTCGACGACCGAGTGGACGTCGAAGAGCGTGCCGTACGCGTCGAAGACGTAGCCGCGGATCGGCGTCACCGCTCGATGGTTTCGCGACGGGGACGGCCGGGCCGCCTCCAGCCCTGGCGGGAGCGCTCGTCGGGCGGCTCGAGCCCGGTCTCGACGAAGGCGTAGTGCAGGAGCTTCTTGGCCTCGAGGAACGAGAGTGACCGCGAGCGCGAGCCGAGGACGACCATGACGAACTGCTGCCCGCCGCGCCACGCCGAGACGACGAGGTTGTAGCCCGCCTCGCGCGTGAATCCCGTCTTGATCGCCTGCACGCCGCCGGGGTCATTGAAGAGCGGGATGTGCCGCGCGTACATGCGGCCGTTGTAGACGAACGTCTGGCCGCCCAGCATCGTGCGCGATGCGGGGTAGTCCTCGAGCAGGCGGATGGTGAGCTGGGCCAGGTCGCGGGCGGTGCTCCGCTGGCCCGGGTCGGGCAGGCCGTGGGCGTTCGTGAACCGGGTGCCCGCGAGGCCGAGCTCGCGCGCCTTCGCGTTCATCCGCTCGACGAACGCAGCCTCGTCGCCGGCGAGCCGCTCGGCGAGCGCCGTCGCGGCGTCGTTGGCCGACGCGATTGCGACGCCATCCAGCAGGACGTGCAGCGGGACCCACGTGCCGGAGCGCAGGCCCATGCGGTATTTCGGCGTCAGCGAGGCGTAGTGGCTGACCTGGACCGGTTCCTCCAGGTCGGCCTTGCCGCGCTGGATGTCCTCGCTCGCGAGGTAGAGCGTCATGAGCTTGACGAGGCTCGCGGGCGGCCGCTCGTCGTCGGCGTTCTTCGCGTAGACGGTCCGCCCGTAAGTGTCGAGAAGCAGGACGGAGTCCGCAGAGAGCGCCACCCGCCGGCCGTTCAGGCTGGGGATGCGCCCGTCCTGGGCGACAGCGGAGGGGGGGAGGAGCAGGGCGGCGAGCGCCGCAAGTTGGGCAAGCAGGTGACTCGGATGCACTGGGGCTATTCTAGCCAGCAGCCGAAGCCGCCAGCAAGGGAAAAGCCCGTCAACGGACCGCCTTCTTCAGTTCCTTGGAGGGCTTGAACCGCGGCACGCGGCCGCCGACCGTCACGGACTGGCCGGTACGCGGATTCCTCAGCGTGCGCGGCTTGCGCCGCGCCACGGAGAACGTCCCGAAACCGACGAGCGTCACGGAGTCGCCGCGCTTGAGCGACCCGCGGATGCCGGCCAGCAGCGCGCGCATGGCGCGCTCGGTGGACGCCTTGGGCCATCCCGCGGCCGGGGCCATGCGCGCGACGAGGTCCGATTTCGTCATCGGCGTTACAGACCGAAGGTCGAGCGTGCCTCGTCCATCACGGCGTCAGTGATGGTCGAGTAGCCGTGATCCTCAGCAAACCGCTCGATCGCGCGCCGGGCCATCGACCGGATGAACGCCGGGACGCGCTCGACGCGTGCTTCGGCCTCTGCGGTCCATGCGACGCGCGCCGGCGCCGCCCCCTCGTTGACGATCGCGGCGAACGGGCAGCCGGGGCCTTGCGCGGCGGGGGCGCTCTCGGTCGTGCCCTCGAATGCGTCGGCGCGCGCGTTGGCCATCGTGCTCCGGAGGTGCTCGAACGGCGCCGCGGGCGAGACCGGACCGCCGACCTTGACGCCGAGGCTCTTCACCATCTGCGTCTCGAACGGGTTGGTCAGCATCGCCACGCGGAAGCCGCACTCGGGGCAGCGGAAGACGGCGGTCAGCGAGCCCTCGGCCGGTCCCTCGGTCGAGTGGAGCTTCATCGGCGCGTCGCAGTCGAGGCAAAGGAACTTCACGGCCCGTGATTCTAGCAGAACGACGCCACGCGTGTGGCGCCAGAAGCGTGCCGGGGGCAGGAGGCGGAGACGGCCGGACGAGGGTCGCTCAGGACAGAAAGTTATGCTAGCGTGAACGACGAGTGCCGGTGTAGCTCAGTGGCAGAGCAGCTGATTCGTAATCAGCAGGTCGTGGGTTCAAGTCCCACCGCCGGCTCCAGTCCTCATTGACGGATTTCGCTCGACGACTAGCTCTCCTTCATCTCGCCCCAACGCTTGGCGATCTTGAGGCGAACCGCCGCTTGCTCGAGAAAGCCACGCGAGCCGCCGCAAACATTGGTGCCCGGTGGGCGCTCTCGGGAGAGCTCGTGTGTTCGGGCTACGAGTTCGAGCCGGTCATCGGCACCGATTGGATCAATCAACAGCCCGACAAGTGGATGCGCAGCTATGCCGAGCTCGCAGGCGAGTTGGGGATCTGCGCCTTCGTGCATCATCCAGAACGCGACGCCGCGACCGGATGTCTCTTCAGCACGATGTTCGCCATCGAGCGGGGTGAGATCGTCGGGCGCCACCGGAAGATCACGCCGACTCCAGGCTCCGAGTCTTGGGCGCAAGGCGGTGCGCCGCCCGTACCCATCAGGATGGATGGGATGAGCATCGGGATGCTGATCTGCGCAGACGCGTACCTGCCGGCGCCGACCAAGCTTCTCGCCGACGCTGGCGCGCAGATCATTCTGTCCTCCGCAGCGTGGCATCCCGGAGAGTGGGGGCCGTCCGGTGAATGGGAGGCGAGATCGGCGGAGACGGGGGTGCCCATAGTCGTTTGCAACCGAACAGGCACCGATCGTTACGCATCCTTCGATTTGTCTGAGACTGTTGTGGCGTATGGGGGTGAGCGCCTCATTTCGTTACGGGCGTCGCGATCAACGGTGTTCGCGATCGATCTTCATCTGACACGCCACGATCTAGTGACGCGAGTGACCGCTGCGATTGAAGTGTTTTGAGCGAGACCCACCGACAAGCGGATCGTCTTCCACCCGGAGATTCTCGTGTGGTGGTTGCCCCAGCTTCTGCTGGGCGTCCTCTTCCTGACGGGACTCGGACCGAGCGCATTTCTGGCTAAGACGATGCCTTCCCGTCACACTTCCTGAACACGCCCGCCGGGTGCTTCGTCGGTCAGTCACGGACTTATAGGACGGTACGCGGCTTGCTTATGCGGGGAGGCGTGCCGGCACTCGAGCTTCAGCCAATCGCTCAAGGAGAGGATACGAGCGCGCTCTACATACTGCCCACGCGGGAGGTCCAGCGATGACTCGACTGCCGCTAACCTTGCCCGGCTTGGAAGATCGTGCGGTCACGCTTCGGCCAGCCGGTTTCGTCGCCGGCGCGAAGCTCTTCGTCGGCGAGACGCCGGCGCCGAAGGGGAAGCGGCGCCTGACGTACCAGCTCCGCAAGAACGACGGCACGTGGGCGGATATCAAGCTCAAGCCCCGGCTGTTCGACCCCGTGCCACAACTGGAATGCGACGGCCGGCGGATCGTCCCGGTGCGTCCGCTTCACTGGTACGAGTACGCCTGGATGGCTCTGCCGATCGTCCTGGCGTTTTCTGGGGGCGCGCTGAGCGCGTTCGCCGTCCTCGGTGCCGCCCATCTGAATTCGCGGATCCTCCGGAGCGACCGTGCCCTGTGGCTTCGCTACGCCCTGACCGGATTCGTGTCGCTCGCGGCGGTGGTGGCGTTCTTCATCGTCGCCGCGCTTGCCGGATCGCTGCTCGGAGGGCTGCGAAAGTCGTCATAGCGAGGCGACGCGCGCCAACCGGACCGTCGCTGAGTATCGCGACGCTGAGCGATTGCATTTGACCCCGTGTCGAGAGTTATGAGAGTCCTCGGACCATGAGGCGACGGCTCGCCGTGGCATGCCCGGTGGTGCTCGCGGTCGCCGCGATGCTCCTCCAGGGGTGCGCCCTCACCACGCACTTCGCCTACACGAACACCACGCTCGCGCGGACGGAGAACAAGGCGCCTCAGGCGTCGTTCGAGATCAAGAGGCGGACCAGGCAATACGGCGACGTGCTCGTCCTCCTCGCCCTCTCGGGCGGAGGCTCGCGCGCCGCCTACTTCTCAGCCCGCACGATGCTCGCGCTCGAGCGCGTGCCCGGGCCGCAGGGCGCCACGCTGAACGTGTTGAATGAGGTGGACCTGATCTCCTCGGTGTCAGGCGGCTCCCTTGCCGCCGCCTACTACGCCGCGAGCTTCGACGCTGGGACCCCCGGGATTCCTCCGGGCCGGCGGAAATGGGACGAGCGCACCGTGACCGACCTGATGAGCCGGAACTACATCGCCCGCTGGATCGGCAACTGGTTCTGGCCGCTGAACATCGCCAAGTTTTGGCTGACGGCCTTCGATCGGACCGATATCATGGCCCAGACCTTCGCCGACAATTTTTTCGACTCCACGAGAACGGGCGTCGATCTGCGCATCCGGGACCTTAACCCCGCGCGGCCCAACCTCGTGCTCAACGCCACGATCGGCAGCCGCAGCTACCGCGAGGACGATCCGGTTCGCGCGAAGCTCTTTGGAACCGTGTTCACGTTCACCCACGAGGACTTCGCCGCGAAGCTCGACTCTGACGTCGCAGACTACGAACTCGCCCGGGCGGTGATGGCGTCGGCGACTTTCCCGGCGGCGTTCAACTACATGACGCTGCGAGACTTCTATGAGCCGCCCGACTGTCCTGATCACGGCGGCGTGTGCTACGTGCACGTGTTCGACGGCGGGAACTCCGACAACCTCGGACTCATCAGCATCAAGCGAGTGCTGCTCTCGGACCGCGCCCGGGCCACGAGCGAGTACGAGCGCATCGTCGTCGTCTTTGTCGACGCGTTCCGCCGGTCGCTCGGGGTCAGCCCGAGCTCGGCCGACCCCCGCGGGCTCCTGAGCTACGTCATCGACACAAACTTCCTCGACGCGACCGACTCGCTGCTCGAGGCCAACCGGCAACGCATTCTGGAGGATTTCTTCGCCCGGACGATCGCCGCCTACGAGAGGGTCGCGGACTGCCGGCGTGACAACCTGCCCGACCACGCGTGCGCCGCGACGTGGCCACGGTCGGTGCGCAGCGAGGTGGAGGCGCAGCTGCAGAAGAAGCTCTTCTTTTTCCACGTCGCCTTCGACGCTGTCATCGACCAGAAGGTGCGCGAGAAGCTCCACACGATCCCGACCACGTTCGCCTTCGGCGACGGTGAGATGGAGGCGATCGAGGCGGGCGTGGCGAGCATCTTCGGCGATCCGCGGGGCGCGGCGCACGCGTGTGTCCGCCTGCTCGGCGAGATCCTCGCCGCGCCGAGCGTGACACGGCCCGCGATCGATGGGAATCCGTGGTGCGGCGGCGGGAGTCTGGCGGAGAAGCGGGAGCGGCAGCGGATCCAGAAGCGCTGACCGCGCCGGGCGCTGGCGATCCGGCGGGGCGCGGCTACCGCTGCCTGGCCGGTGCGGTAGACACGCCCTGCGCCGTCTGTCCGAACGGGCGGAAGAGGAGCCCTGACGTCGAGACCCGGAGCTCGAGCTCGACAGGCCCTCGCGCCGAGAAGAAGGTTGCCGACCCGTACTCGGTGTCCACCACACGCCCCAGGAACGCGAGACTCCGGGCGAGCTGGAACATGTCGACGGGAGTGGGGCGCGAGAGGGCGAACATCCGCCGCGGCTTCGTCTGCTCGTCCTCAAGCCGGTCGTAACGTCCCGAAACGCGGTCGAGCTGGTACGCGGTGTGGAGCCCCAGGATGTTGGCGAGTGGGTGCCACTTGACGATGTGCGCGTCAACGTAGAGGGCGTTCCCGGTGAGCTCGTAGAGTTCGCGCCGTCCGTCGGGGAAGGTGAACGTGGCCACGAATCGCTCCGGCCCGGACGGTCGCGTCACGACGGTCGCCGCCACCACCTCGCGTGTCAGGGCGCGATACCCTTGCATCGCCACGCTGACGGTGGCGGCCAGCGCCGCCAGGGCCAGGCAGAGGACCGCGAGCACGAGGGCCAGGCTGGTCCCCATCCAGCGCTGCCTCTGCACGGCTGCCAGCGCCGTCACGAGCAGGACGACGCTCAGCAGGGCGAAGGCGGCGATGACGAACACCAGCGGCTCTGGCATTCGATCAACCTAGCCGCGAGGCGCTCTACCGCCGCGCTGAATCAGGAGCGACGCGTTGGGATGCCGGAAGTTTCGTGTCCTGAGGAAAATCGTCGCGGACGCTGGTGCTGTTCTCGGGGGTCAGATCGAGCGCGAGGTTCTCTCCCGGCTTCACTGCGACCTTCAGGCGCCACTTCGGCTGTCCCGCGATCGCGTCGGTCAGCTTGTACTGGCCCCCGGCGATTCGCTTGAACTCGTAGCGGCCCTCCCGGTCGCTCCGCAACACGTACCAACGCGCCTTGGTCGGGGTGTAGCGGAGGCCGACCAGGAAGAGCTGGAGACGCGCCTGCGGCGTCGGGAACTGTCCGGGCTCTGCCCACATGACGACGCCGAGAATCCCGCTGTCGCCGACGTCCGGACCGGTTGGTTCGGCGGCGGCCTGGGTGGGTGGCCGACCCTGTCTGTTGGCGAGCCAGCGGCGCGCCGTCTTCGCCTCCTCCGAGTTTGAGGGCGCGTGGGCCATGACCCACTCGAACTCGCGAATGGCCTCTTCGCGCAGGTCGAGCCAGGTGGCGCAGACCGCGAGACTGTAGTGAAGGAAGAGATTACCGGGGTCCTTCAGGATGGCCGCGCGGAGGTGCTTCGCGGCGAGGGCCCAGCTCTGCGCCGCCAGCGCCTTGCGGGCCTCGGCGGCATCGCCGACGGCCGTGGACGCCGGCGCTCGAGTCTCAGAAGCGCGACGGCAGCCGGTGGTCACCAGGACCAGGGCGATCGCGGCCAGGGCGAACGCCCGCCTCACGAGCCCGAGATCTCTCGGTAGCTTCCGGGCTTCACGAACCAGTTCTGACTGAGCGTCCCGCCCCCGCTCCGGACGTTCGGACAGTTGTAGCTGATGCGGGCGTTCCCCGTATCGTCGATATCGATGGTTGTCGACCGGGCGTCCACCCGGTTCGTCGAGACCACCGCGCCCTGGATGGAGTTGCTCCCTAGGCCGTGCAGAACGACGTCGTTCTGCACGTAGACCAGTCCGCTCAGCCTTACGTCGCCTTGAATGCGCAGCGAGCCCGCCACGACGAGCCAGCCGCTCCAGCCCGAATCCCAGTTGCCGGTGATATCGACCTGGAATAGGTCCGAGTCCGGCGACGCGGTCGAGAGGGGTTGGCCCGAGGGCGTATCGACGAAGACGAGGCCGTTGGGGAGGGGATTCCCGCAAGTCCCGTCCGGCGCGCACGCCCAGTGCTGTGCACCCGTGTAGTAGTGCCCAGTCGCCTTCGCGAGCGCCTTGAGCGTCGCCATGTCGGAATCGGTCAGGATCATGCCGCTCGGATAGGTCATGCCGCACGAGGCGCCGTCCGGGCAGGGAGCGGTGTTGGTGTATCCGGCGGGCGAGTAGAGATTAGGGGTTCCGTTGGCGCGGACCGATCCGCTGCTCCCCACCGCCGTGAGCGGCGTCACTCCCGAGCAATAGGCGCCCGCCGGCACGCTCCCTTCTGCCGACGTTGAGGCATTGACCGATGCCGTGCCGCCGATCTGGACGTCGGTCGTGGTCAAAGGAGGGTTCTCGCCGCCGGCGCAGAGGGCGCAGACGGGGTCGATCCACTTGAGCCGCGTGACGACGGCCGTGATCTTCTTGGTCGCGATCGGGTTGATGGCGTCCGGGACGTAGCCGATCGCGGTCACGACCTTCTCGTTTATGATGGCCCCGTTGGCGACCGTGACCTTGAAGATCCCGATTGGGCTCCCCAGGACCGGATCGTTCAGGACGACCTGCGAGCCGTTGTAGGCCGGCGGCATCGGGTTCGGCAGAAGGTAGCCCGCGTCGAGCGCGAGCACGCCGCTCGCGCCGGGATTGCTCTCTCCCGTCGTCAACCCCCAGAGCGCGCGCTCCAGACCCGACTCGGCCAGCGCGCGCGCCTGGGCGCTTGCCATCTGGCTGCTAGCGATCTGCGACTCGCTCGTGGCGAGGACGGCGAAGGCGATCATGAGGGACGTCAGGATCACCATGACGATCATCGCCATCGGAAACGCGATACCACGCTCGTCCTGGATGGGCTTGGGCGTTTTCATTCGTTCCTCAATCTGACGCGGCCCTGGACCGCGACCGTTTGACTGGCCACCGAGGAGGGCGCCAGGGTCGAGTCTTCGGGCCGCGTCGTCAGCTGGATGTCCACCGAGTAGATGTTCCCCGGAGTGGTCACCGGGATGGTCATCGTGTTGTTGCTCACGTCGTAGTAGGTGATCGTCAGGCCGGCCACGCCTGCGGTGAGGACGGCGGGTTGCCCGCCGATCACCGGGACCGTCTGGTTGCGCTGGATGTTCGTGCCGTTCAGTGCATACGCGACTGTCACAGACGCGCCGCTCTCGTCCACGAACGTAAACGTGATCGCGGCGTTCGAGTCCGCGGTGGTAATCTGCGTTGCCGTCCGCAGCTCGCGAAGCATCCGTTCGAGCGCGACGCGCGCGTTCTGCTGGACCTCCGAACGCCCGGCGCCGAACGAATAGACGTTCTGCCCCTGCTCGAACGTGAGGAGGAGCCCGGCCAAGAGCACCGTCAGCACGGCCATCGCCGACAGCAGCTCGGCCAGCGAGTAGCCGCGCTCGTTGCTCATCGCTGGGCCACCGTCATCCAGACCGTGACGGCCTTTGGGGTCGGTGCGACCCCGGTGCCGGTCATCGGGGTGTAGAAGACGGTGACGGTCACCAGACGCATGCCGGGGTCCGTGATCCCGCCACACCCCGGCGCCGAGCCGCAGTTCGTGATCCGGACGTTGCGCGAGTAGCCCGCGAACGGCGACGCGAGCGTCTCGTCGGCGAGCCAGGTCACCGCTCCGCCTCCGGCGATGGTCGTCGCTCCGAACGTGCACGTCGTGCCCGCGGGGACGGTCGGGGCGACGGTCGAGGAGGCGGACAGCCCGAGGCAGTCGTTCCCCGGTACCGAGGTCCACGGCAGGCTCTTGGCCTGCTCGAGCTTCTGGTCGGCGAGGAACGTCGCAGCGGAGGTCTGATTACCTTCCTGGACTCCGTAGACGCCGATCGGCACGATGGTCGCGAGCGCGACGAGCGCGAGCGTGATGATGACCGCCGCAATCAGGACCTCGACGATCGTGAACCCGCGCTCGTCGGCGACGCGGCGCTGGCCAGGGTGACTCATGGAATCGTGATGCGACCGGGCAGGCTCACGGTCACGGTTTGCGTGGCGTTGTCCATCGGGTTCTGCACGGTATAGACGCCCCCGGTCGTCGCCGCTCCCATAAAGTTGAACACCACGTTGGCGGTCGCCGAGGTGATGTTGATGCCGTTCTGCAGGGCGAACCAGCCGCCCCCGTCCGTGCCTGGCCCTGTCCACACGGCGCCGGTGCAGCCACCCGTCAGGAACTGCACCTTGTTGGCGCCCTGCACCACGCAGACGGTCGTGTTTTGCGAGACCGCGACCTGCCGTGCCCGGTTGAGGATCGTCCGCAGCTCCTGGGAGCCACCCTTGAGCGTCGCCGCGCGCCAGTACGAGAGGAACGCGGGGACGCCGACCGTGGTGATGATCGCGATCACCGCCAGGACGACAAGGATCTCTGTGAGGCTGAATCCCCGACTGTCGAGCCAAAGACGACGCTGACACTTCACGCCGAACCTACCTTTCCGCTTATCTTTCGAGCAAGGCGTGTGCCGCCCGCTCAACAGCGCAATTTATCTTTCAACAACGTAATTTATAAGGAATACACGTGAGCGAGCGCGGTGCCGTTTGGTCACCTGAGAAACCAGTTTGCGTCACGCCTTTGACGGATTATCGGAGAGCTGCGTCGATGCGCTCTCGTCGCGGGACACGAAGTTCCCTCGCGTAACCACTCGCGGATGAATGATTGAAATTCCGGAAAAATTCCGGAATCTCGGCGCATGTCGGTTGCTCTGTGCTCTTCTCTCGCCGGATGAATCCTGCGCCGCCAAGCGGGGCTCCCGGTGGAGGAGACTTCGGGTTCCTCACGACGCCGCGTTCAAGATCTCGACGCCGCGCGTGGACCTGCACCCGTTCGGTGTTCACGGTTCTGCGCGGGCTGATGATGCGACACGCATCGATCCGAGAAGCGGCGAACGATCGGCGTGGCACGGGATGCCGGCGCGCTCCAGACGATCACCGTCGCCGGCTCGCCACCCACGCGGAGAACGGTAACAGCGCTGCCAACGGCAGCGAAGGAGCTCCGGGAGCGAACGGCAACGACCAAGGCGCCGGCAAGCGCGAGTTACTCACGCCTCCCGACGCGCACGATTACGGCGAGGAGGGAGCCTTCTCGGAGACAGAGAGTGGCGGCGTCTGCGCAGATGGAGGGGTCGGCGACCTTCTCACTTTAACGTCTGAGCTCGTTTTAACATCTGACCTCGTTTCTGACAGTCTGAGCTCGTTTCTGACCGTCCTGACGCCCGGTACCCCTCGCGCCAAATCACCCGCCCGGACCTTGGCCCGAGCGTTGGGCACGGTCCCCATCAGCGTGACCAGGGCATTGTCCGAACGGACCTTGATGTCAGCGCTCTTCAACCCTGCGTCCTTGTCGAAACGCGCCGTAACGGCCCCCTTCATGTCGTCGTCCTTCGCGTCGACGAACTTACGCTGCCGATCGGGGACGACCTGCAAGAGGCTGGTCACGCCCTTCACGCCGTCGACGCGCCTAGCGATGTGTTCGGCTGCATTCTTCGCCTGGGCACTCTCGACCTTGCCGCGAAGCGTGACGATCCCGGCATGCGTGTCGACGCTGATCTTTCTGCCCTTCACGTGGCGGTCTGCGAAGAGCTTCGCCTTCGTCTTTGTCGTGAGCCACGAATCCTTGATCTCGGTGCCGCTCTCGCCGGTTGATCGGCTCTCGTCCGCCTTCATGGCAGGCGTCGCGTGTTGGGTCCTCGACTGCGCGGACGCCACCGGGGCCGAGAGCAGCGCCGCCAGGATCACCCCGAGAACAAAACGTTGCATAGCAGTTCCTCCCTTGAGTCCTGACGCTTGGAGGTTCAAGGGACGTGCCAGACGGGACTTGCAGGAGGCCGCTGCTGGGCGTCGATGAGAGTTTCTAGGTGCTTAACTCGACCGTTCGGGTCCAGCGTGGGCCGCGAAAGGGGCGTTCTGTCCTGGGATCAGTAGCAGACTGACACGCTACTGGCGGTTGCATTTCCCGCCCCGATCTGCCACAGTCCCTCCGCCGGCTCCGGCCCAAGTCTCCAGTCCACCCCCACCGCACGGAGCGAGAGATGAGCGATCTGGGTCGTCGCGAAGAGATCCGGGTTCCAGGAATGTCCGAGCCCATCAGCCACTTCACCCACGTCGTCAAGACGGGGAGACTCGTCTTCGTCTCGGGCTGCGTCGCGACGGACGCCGAGGGGCGCACGGTGGGCGGCGACGACGCCGTCGCGCAGGCCCGCCAGGTGCACGAGAATCTCAAGAAGTGCCTTGCCGCGGCGGGCGCGACGTTCGCCGACGTGTGCAAGGTCACCGTGTTCTTGAAGAACGTCGGGGATCGCGAGAAGGTCAACATCGCGCGCCGCGAGTACTTCGGCCCGCACCGGCCGGCCTCGACGCTGGTCCAGATCGCGCGCCTCGTGCGCGACGACCTGGTGGTGGAGATCGAGGCGATCGCCGTTCTGCCTGAGTAAAATGACGCCTGACTCGCACGCCCTCTGGGAGCGCGCGCGACGCTGGGCCAGCCAGGGCCGCTACGACGACGCCGAGGCCGCGTACCGCGAGGCGCTCCGGCTGGCACCGGACGATGTGCGGGCGCGCCTCGGCCTTGGGCTCTGCCTCCGCCGCCAGCGCCGCCCGGCGGACGCCGAAGCGGTCCTCCGCGAGGCGGTCCTTCTCCAGCCGGGCAGCGCCTCTATCCACGCCGAGCTCGGCGGCGCGCTCTTCGAGCAGCGCAAGTACACGGACGCTGCCGCGGCGTTCCGGGAGGCGAGCCGTTTGCGGCCCGACTTTGCGCGGGCGCACGTGAGTCTGGGGCTCGCGTTCATGCGTCAGGGCGACCCTGGTCGCGCCGAAGCCGCGTTTCGCGAAGCACTCCGCCTGAGGCCGGGCGATCACGTGGCGCGCGCGAACCTCGGCATGGTGCTCCTCCGCCAGCGGAGGCCGGCGGAGGCGGAGGCGCTTCATCGCGACGCCGCCCAGCCGGCGCCGGAGCGCGCCGCGGCGCAGCTCGATCTCGCGGCGGCGCTCTTCGAGCAGGGCAAGTTTCCCGAGGCCGCGACGGCGTACGCGGAAGCGATCCGCCTCCGACCCGACGCTGCGAAGGCTCACCTGGGTCTCGGTCTCTCGCTCGAGCGCCAGCGGATGCTCCGGGAGGCGATCGCCGCGTACAGCGCGGCGATCCGTCTCCGACCGGACGACGCGCACCTGCGTCAGCGGCTGGGCCTGGCGTTCCGACGCCGGCACCACTACACGGAAGCCGCCGCGGCTCTGCGCGAGGCGATCCGCCTCAAGCCGGACGATCCTCGCTCGCACCACTACCTCGGCGTGGTGCTCGACCGTCAGGGCCACTACGACGACGCCGCCGCAGCGTACCGCGCGGCAATCCGGATCCGCCCAGCGTACCTGCCTCCGTATGTCGGCCTCGCCGTGACGCTACGGCGCCAGGGCCGCTGGGCGGAGGAGGCGGCGGTGTACGCGGAGGCGCTCGCAATCAAGTCGGACGACGCCAACCTGCACGCGGGGCGGGGGCTGGCGCTCGGTGCCCTCGGCGACTACGCGGGTGCGGCGGCCGCGTTCCGGTGCGCGCTGGCGCTCCGCCCCGACAACGAGGATTTGCATTACGAGCTCGGCGTGGCGCTCGGCCGCCAGGGCCAGCACGCCGAGGCCGAGGCGGCGCTGCGCGAGGCGATGCGCCTCCGGCCGGACTCGCTCAAGGTGCGGGCCAACCTCGCGCTCGGCCTCGGCCGCCAGGGCCGACACGCCGAGGCGGAGGCGGCGTACCGCGAGGCGCTCCGGCTCCGGCCCGAGCATCCCGCCCTGCGCCGGGGCCTCGGCGTGTCGCTCTACTGGCAGGGCCGCCATGCCGAGGCCGAGGTCGCTTTTCGCGAGGCGATTCGGGTCAAGCCCGATTACGTCCGGGCCCACTGCGACCTCGGCGAGATGTTCGGCGAGCGACAGCGCTGGGCGGACGCCGCGGCCGCGTATCAGGCCGCGGTCCGGATCAAGCCGGACTCGGTGAGGGCGCAGACGGGACTGGGCGCAACGCTGCTGGCCCAAGGGCGGTACGCCGAAGCCGAAGCGGTATGCCGCGAGGCGGTCCGTCTCAACGTCGACGAGGCCCACGCGCACTTCACTCTCTGGGACGCCCTCGAGGCGCAGGGCAAGTTCCGCGAGCTGGCGGAGGCCGCGCGCGCGGTCGTCGAGCGCCGGCCCGACCACGCCGACGCGCACGCGCGCCTGGGGCAGGCACTCCTGGAAGAGGGACGCTGCGCGGCCGCGATCGCGGCCTACGAGACGGCCATCCGACTCAACCCGGGTGTCGCGCGGTTCCGCGAGGGCCTCGCGCGAGCGCTAGGGAAGCTGTAGTAGCTGGCGGAACTCCTCGAGCTCGCGCCGCGGCACGTCTGGGCGCTGCCTGAGCAGCTCGTGGACGCCCGCAGGGTCGTTGTCGATCGCGCGCGTGGTCCGTGCGAACACCTTGACGAGCTGGTGCGCCTCCTTCTCCGCCTTCGCCGCGGCCGCGGCGCTCAGGAGCTTGCCGATCATCTCGACCAGCGGGTTGTCGAGCTTGACGAAGCCCGTCACCGCCGCGTTGATGACGCTCTTGCCATTCGCCGCTGGCGCCGCGCCGTACTCGATGACGACCACCGCCCGCCCGTGGATCGCGGGCAGGAACCATTGCTTGTAGCGACCGCGCGCGTACATCACACGGGCCCCGTTGCCGGCGTACACGATCGAGAAGCGGCCGACGACGCCCCAGCCGTCGTCGAGCCAGAGGCCGTCGGGCTCGCGCCAGACGCGATAGCGGGCGATCCTGAGGGTCCGCGTCACGTGGGTCGCGAACTCGGGGTGGTCCAGCAAATACACGAAGACCTCCGGCCTGGCGACGAACGGCTCGCCCGCGGCGTGCGCCGCGAGCGACGCGTTCTCTGTGACCTCGATGAGCTGGCTCCGCTCGGACGCGGGAATCTCGTCGGGGAGGGCCGGCCCGGGACGGGCGGCGAGCGCGCTCGACAGCAGCAGCACCACAGACGTGCCGGCGAGCGCCAGCACGCGTCTCGGACGGCCTCGGAACCGCACGGCCGTCTCATTATGCATTATGTCTTAGGCCTTGACGTGGCCCGCCCGGCTCCGTACCCTCGCACCACCATCTGCGACGCGATCCTCAATGGTGCCAGCCCCATCCAGGGGCCGCAGGGGGCACACGGCAGGTGAATGCATCGAGTGGGCCGACGCCTTGCCGGTCTGAGGCGTTTCGGATACCCTTGCCCCGGTTCGAGGGGGTCCTCATGACGCGTCTCTCCCGCGCCGCCGTCGAGCAGATGATGAACGCGAGTCCGGACACCACGCTCGAGGCGGCGCTCGAGGTGTTCGAGGTGTTCGCCAGCGGATCGCTCACGGACGAGGTGTACATCCTGGACGATGTCGGCGGCAAACGGATCGCGATTGCGCCCACGGCGCTGAAAGAGAAATACCGGCGGGGGTGAACCATGGCCATCATCGTCATCTCGCATCAGATGGGCGCGGGAGGCCCCGAAATCGGCATGGCGCTCGCGCAACGGCTAGGGTACCGCTACGTGAATCAGGAGCTCCTGCTGGACGCGGCGCGCCGGTACGGGCTCGCCGAGGAGAAGCTGTCGCACCTCGAGGAGTCCAAGCCGACACTGTTCGAGCGCTTCGACACCGAGACGCGCCACCACATCACCGTGCTGCAGACGACGCAGTTCGAGTTCGCCGAAAAGGACGACGCCGTCCTCATGCGCGGCGGCGGGCAGTGGCTGCTGCGGGGCGTGCCGCACGCGCTGCGCGTCCGGCTCGTCGCGCCCTTCGAGCACCGCGTGAAGCAGTGGATCAAGCGCACGGCGGAGATGACGGGCGAGACGCCGAACCAGCGGGCCGCTACGGACTTCGTGCGCCGCGACGACTCCGAGAAGGCGGGCCGCATGCGCTACCTGTACGAGGTGGACATCGCGGACCCCATGCTGTACGAGCTCATCATCAATACTGAGAAGCTCCAGCATGAGGCCGTTGTGGACATCCTCGAGCGCCTCGTGCGCCGTCCGGAGATGGCGACCACCGAGGAGGGGCGGCGGACCGTCGCCTCGCGGGCGCTCGCCTCCCGGGTGCAGGTGGCGCTCGCCACGCATGCCGAGACGCGCCGCTATCGGATCAACGTCGAGGCGCAGGGCGACGTCGTGACGCTCGAGGGGACCACCGCGCTCGAGCGCGCCGTCGAGGTCGCGCAGAAGGTCCCGGGCGTGCGCGAGGTCCGGACGCAGCAGGTCGAGATCCCGCCGATCCCGCCCTTCGTCGCCTAGCGCGGCTGTTGGGAGGGGACCGTGGTGTCGGCGGCGCGCTCGGGAGCTTCGGCGATGCGGAGCTCGAGGGTGCGGCGCTCGCGGCTCCGCACGACGCCGAGCGTGATGGTCTTGCCCACCTCCGCGTCCGCCGAGAGGCGCTGGAGGTGGTGGTAGTCCTCGACCGGCGTGCCGTCGAACGTGACGATCACGTCGTTCTGGACCAGGCCCGCTATGGCGGCGGGTCCCCCCGGATAGACGCGGGCGACCACCGCGCCCTGCGTGTCGTGCAGGCCGAGCGCCTGCGCCAGCTCTGTCGTGAGCGGCTCCATCGCGACGCCGATCCAGCCGCGCGTGACCTTGCCGCGATCGATAAGCTGGCTCGTTACGCGTTTGACCATGTTGGCGGGAATCGCAAACCCGATGCCCTGGCCCGTCGCGACGATCGCGGTGTTGATCCCGATGACCTCTCCGCGCAGGTTCACGAGCGGCCCGCCCGAGTTACCGGGATTGATCGACGCGTCCGTCTGAATGAAGTTCTCGTAGGTCGCGATGCCGACGTCGGATCGTCCCGTCGCGCTCACGACGCCGACCGTCACCGTCTGGTCGAGGCCGAACGGGTTGCCGATCGCGATCGCCCACTCACCAACGCGGAGCTTGTCCGAGTCGCCGAGCGTGGCCACGGTGAGCGGCGTCGTCGGCTCGAAGAGGATGACGGCGAGGTCAGTCTTCGCGTCCGTACCGACGATCCGCCCGCGGGACTCCTCCTTTGAAGAGAGGCGCACCGTGACGCCGTCGGCGCCGCGGACTACGTGGAGGTTCGTCAGGACGTAGCCCCGCTTGTCGATGATGACGCCCGAGCCGAGTCCCGGCTGGTGAAACTCCTCACGGCGCCCCGGCCCGCGCCCGAAGAACTGGTCGAAAAAGTCTTTGAACGCCGGGTCGTCGGCGAACGGCCCGAGTGCCGGAGGGCGGCGGAGGCGGGCGACCTGCACCGTGCCGATGTGGACCACGGCCGGTCGGACGCGCTCGGCCACACTGACAATGGCTGACTGCAAGGCTTCGGCAGTGTTCGTGGAAGCAGGCGGCGCCGAGCGCGCAGCCGGAGCGGGGCCCATCAGAAGCGCATGGAGCCAGAAACCCCCGCCAAGGAAGGCGAAAAACGTGCTGGCCAGGAGGACGGTACGGGCACTGTTGGGAGCCATCTGACTCGCCTGCCGACTCGAGACGCCGCCCGGGCCGGACTTGCGGACCCGATGCTATCGGGCCAACGCTCAAGTGTCAAGGAAACTATTGCAATCATGCATTTTCCTTGACGCTTCTGAGCGCCAAAAGAGACAATGAACCGATTGCGAGACCGGTCCCTTGCGCACTAAATGAACCGGCATAACCTTCGCAAGGCGCTATGCGTTGTCCTTGTGGCGTCTTTGCTGGAGCCTAGTTTTTGCCCGGCCCAGCAGCTGACGACACCGGCGCCGTCGACCGCGCCGTTGGCCCCTGGACGGCCTGTCACGGCACCGACAACCTCCGGGCCTGCTGGTGGTCGAATAATGCCCGGGCCGGATTACCGCCTCGGTCCCGGTGACACGCTGGAGGTACAGATCGCAGGCCGACTCGATATCGACCGGTTCCAGGTGGTCGTGGACCCCACGGGCGCGATCAGCGTGCCGCCGCTCGGCTCGATCCAGGTCGGCGGCCTGGGCCTGCTCGAGGCCCACCGGCGCGTCGTCCAGCGCGCCAGCACGGTGTTCCGTTTCGCGGACGTCACGCTCTCGGTGTCCGCGCCGCGCACGCTCGAGGTCACGCTGTCGGGGGAGGTGGAGCGCCCCGGAACGCTCACGGTGAGCGCGCTCCGGCGGCTGCACGAGGTGATCCTTGACGCGGGCGGCGTCACGCCGCGCGGCGGCGTGCGGCGCGTCCACGTGAGCCGAAGAAGCGGCGACACCGAGGTGGATCTTCTGCGCTTCGAGCTGCGCGGCGATCTCAGCCAAAACCCGTTCGTCGAGGATGGCATGCGAATCCACGTCCCGCCCAAGGGCGCCTCCGTCACCCTGACGGGCGCCGTGCGGCGTCCTGGCGAGTACGAGATCGGACCGAGCGCCTCGCTGCGTGCGCTGCTCGATCTCGTCGGCGGCCTGAGTCTGGCGTCCGTGGAGAGCGACGCGCGCCTCACGCGCGTCGGTGGGGACGGGCGCAAGGAGACGTTGCCCGTTGACCTTCGCGCCGCGCTGAAGCCGCCCGCGGATATTTCACTCGAGCCCGGCGACGCGCTGTTCGTCCCGCCGCTCTCCGTGCTCCAGGATATCGTCGAGGTGCGTGGCGCTTTCGGCGGCACGCCGGAGTCGAGCAAGACGACCGTCGCCGGCAAGACGACGATCGTGCAGCGCTTCGAGCTGGCGCAGGGCGACCGCGTGCGCGACTTCGTGTTCCGCGCGGGCGGCGCCGCCGCGTACGCCGACCTCCGGCAAGCCGTGGTCGAGCGCGGCGGGGCGACGGGGCCACGGCAGCGGATCCCGATCGACCTGCAGCGGCTGATCGTCGAGAAGGACGAGACGCCGAACATCCTGCTCCAGAACGGCGACGTCCTCACGCTGCCTGTCGTCGAGGACAAGGTGTATGTCGTCGGCGAGGTGAAGAACCCGGGCGGCGTCGAATTCCGGCCAGAGTTTACGCCCCGTGAGTACGTGACGCTCGTCGGGGGGCCGACCCCCCGCGCCAAGCTCAAGGGCCTTTTCGTGACGTTCCGCAACGGCAAGAGCTACGCGATGGCTGATGCCCCGCCGCTCGAGCCGGGCGCGGTCGTGACGGTGCCCGAGGTCGCGATGAAGTGGTGGCAGGACTACCTGACGATCGCCCAGGCGGTCGCGTCGCTGGTCCTGGGCGTCACCGGGCTCTTCGTCATCTTCAACGGGCCCATCGTGAAATAGCCGATGTACGAAGCGTACTGGGAGCTCAGCGAACCGCCGTTCGACAACTCGCCGAACCCGAAGTTCTTCTACCTGTCGCCCGAGCACGAGGAGGCGCTGGTGCGCCTCGTCTACACGGTCAGCCACCGCAAGGGCTGCGGGATGCTCACCGGTGAGTACGGTTGTGGCAAGACGACGCTCGCGCGCGCGCTCATCCAGCGCCTCGAGGCCGAGCGCTACGAGATCGGCCTGCTCACGAACCCGAGCTGGAACGCCCTGGACTTCCTCCGCGAGGTCCTCTACCAGCTCGGCGTCGAGACGGAGGCGAACACCAAGCCCGCGCTCCTCCACGCGTTGAACGATATCTTCTACCAGAACTACCAGGCCGGGCGTGACAGCGTGGTGATCGTGGACGAGGCCCAGCTGATCGAGGACGACGGGGTCTTCGAGGAGCTCCGGCTGCTGCTGAACTTCCAGACGGACGACCGGTTCCTCGTGACCCTCCTGCTCGTCGGTTCGCCGGAGCTCGCGGTCAAGGTGCGGCGCATGAAGCACCTCGACCAGCGGATCACGCTCCGCTACCACCTGAACACGCTCGACTACTCGCACACGGCGAACTACGTCGCCTACCGGCTGAAGATGGCGGGGCAGCTCAAGCCGCTCTTCACCGAGGCGGCGATCAAGCTCATCTTCGACTTCACGCGTGGGACACCCCGTGAGATCAACAATCTCTGCGACGTCGCGCTTCTCGTCGGCTACTCGAAGCGCGCGAGCGAGATCGACGAGACGATCATCGCCGCGGTGATCAAGGACATGGTGGGCGTCTGATATGGTCCGCATGAGCGACCTCGTGCGCGGCATCCCCACCCGGCCCGCGCCCGCGCCGGCGCCGCCGCCGACACGCCTGGCCGCGGGCCTGCCCCAGAGCGCCACCGCGCCGCCCCCCCGGCGGGAGCCGGAGCCTGCGCCTGCCCTCGACGCACCGGCACCCCCGCCGTCTGCGATCGAGGCGCCCGCCGAGAGCGCCGAGGCGCTCTACGGCGAGATCCAACAGTTCGTGGCGGGCGTGCGCGATCTCGTGAACGACGGGAGCGTCGCGTTTCCCTGGGCGGGCCTCGAGCGGCTCATAGCGCGCGCGGTCGCCTCGCTCGAGAGGTCGGGCGAGCTCTTCTGGGTTGCCAACAATCCGGCCGCGCCGCCGGGGATCGACTACCTGGCGTTCCACCAGGCGCAGGTCGCCGTGCTGTCGATACGCATCGGCGCCGATATCGGGTACGACCGTCGGCGGCTCGTCCTGCTCGGGATGGCAGGGTGCCTGCTCGACGTCGGCCTCTGGCAGCTTCCGGAGAGCGTCCTGCGGCGGCTGGACGCGCTCACGCCCGAAGAGCAGGAGCAGTACCGCTCGCACCCCAGGCTCTCGGCCGAGATGATCAAGCGCTGGGGCTCGCCGAGCGACGGGATCACGGATGCCGTGCTGCAGCATCACGAGCGGGAGCAGGAGCAGGGGTTCCCGGAGCGGCTCGCGGGCGCGGCAATCCACCCGGACGCGAAGATCCTCGGCCTCGTCGACACCTACACCGGGCTCACCGTCCCGCCGTCCTCCCGGCCGCGCCTCAGACCGCACGAGGCGGTCCGGGAGATCGTGAAGTCCAAGCACGAATCGTTCTCGTCGCCGCTCATCAAGGCGCTGCTCTCCGAGATCTCCGTGTTCCCGCCCGGCACGCTCGTGCGCCTCAACACCGGCGAGGTCGGGCGCGTCGTCTCCGTGAACCGCAACCACCCGCTCCGACCGTGCATCGAGATCGTCGCGGACGGCAAGGGCCAGCGTCTCATCACGCCCAAGGCGATCGATCTCTCCGAGGCGCCGTTCCTCTACGTCACCGGGCCCGTCGCGGAGGGCGCGCGGTGACGGTCGTCGAACGTCTGAGGTTCAGCGAGGTGCTCCGCTAGTGGCGCAGTACGAGATGAATCTCCGCGACTACTGGATGATCATCCGCCGGCGGCGGCTGATCATCATCGCCTCGACGGTGCTCGTCGCGCTCTTCAGCTTCTGGTTCGCCAGGCAGAAGGTCCCGGTCTACCAGTCCACCGCGGCGGTGAGGTTCGAGCAGTCGACCCAGCTCTCGGGCCTGCTGGTGGAGGTGCTGTCGTACTCGAGCTCGGACAACATCGAGACCCAGGTCACCCTCATCAAGAGCTATCTGATCCTCGAGGAGGTCGCCAAGCGGCTCGGCCGGCTGCCGGGGAGCGCCTCGGGCGAGGTGGTCCGCGAGTCGAAGGGGTACTGGGCGGCGCTGGACGCGATCGGCTCGAAGATCAGAGTGGCGCGCGTCCCGAGCACGAGCATCCTCGAGATCACGGTAACCTCCACGAACCCGCGGGAGGCGCGCGACATCGCGAACGCTGTCGCCGATGCCTACCGCAACTACAACCGGCAGCAGCGGGGCCTCCGCGTGACGGAAGCGCGCAAGTTCATCGAGACCCAGCTCAGGGAGGTCGAGGCGCGCGTCAAGCGGGCCGAGTCCGAGGTATGGGCGTTCCGCGAGGCCAACCGCGTCATCTCGCCCGGCGCCGAGTCGACGGTGCTGCTCTCCCTGTTCACCCAGGCACGGAGCGACATCGAGAAGGCCCGCCAGCAGCGCACCGAGCTCGAGCTCGTCCAGGGGCGCCTCGCGCGGACCGACCCGGCGAACGCGTCCGAGCGCGTTTTCGTCGACTCGACGAATCCCGCGATGCAGAAGCTCCAGACCATGTACTCGGAGCTCCTCCTCGAGCGCAACAACCTCGCGCTCGAGGTCACGGACAGGCACCCGCGTCTCCAGGCGCTCGACGACCGCTTGCGCGAGGTCCGGGTGGAAATGCGGCGCGAGGTGGCGGCGCAGATCGCGGCGCTCCGCACGCGCGAGGAGATCCTCAATCGCCAGATGGGCGATCTGCTGCAGAAGAACCGTGAGGTGCCGACCGTCGAGCTGGCGATGCAGCGCCTGCAGCGCGAGGCCAAGAACAACGACGACCTCCTGGCGCTGCTCAAAGCGAAGCACCAGGAGGCCCTGATCAAAGAGTCGGAGACGATCGAGGAAGTGACGATCGTGCGCCCGGCGACGGAATCCGACACGCCGGTCGGGGCCGAGGCCCTCAACACCGTCCTGGTTGGCGCGCTGCTCGGCCTTTCGCTCGGCCTGGTCCTCGCCTTCGTGCAGGAGACGCTCGACACCTCGATCGGCACCATCGAGGACGTCGAAACCTACCTGGAGGTCCCGGTGCTCGGCGTGGTGCCGCACATCGATTCGCGCGAGACCGTCCAGCGCATCCTCGAGCGCCGACCCGCCCTCGCGCAGATGGATCCCGAGGCGCTCCTGAGCCACGCGCTCCTGATCACGCACTTCGATCCGAAGTCGCCCGTCGCGGAAGCCTATCGGACGCTCCGCACGAACGTCCAGTTCGCCAGGATGGAACGCTCGGGGAAGATCCTGGTCATCACCAGCCCGACCCTCCAGGAAGGCAAGACGACGACCATCGTCAACCTCGCGCTCACCCTCGCGCAGAGCGGGCAGCGCACGCTGCTCATCGGTGGGAACATGCGACGACCGAGCATCCACCGCTTCTTCGGCATCGAGCGCGAGCCCGGCCTCTCCGACATCCTCGTCGGGAGTACGCCGTGGCGCGACTGCGTCCGCACCGTCGCCGACATTCTCATGGGACGCTTCGAGATGGAAGACATCATGGCCGCCCCGGGTCTCGACAACCTCCACATCATCGAAGCGGGCCCCATCCCGGCCAACCCCTCCGAGCTCCTCTCGACCCCCAAGATGGCCGAGTTCCTCCGCGCCGTGCGCGACGAATACGACATCGTCCTGATCGACACGCCGCCCGTCCTGCCGGTCACCGACTCGGCGATCGTCGCGTCGCAGGCCGACGGCGTGATCCTGGTCTACCAGGCGGGAAAGGTCGGGCGGCTCGTTCTCAGGCGGGCCAAGATCCACATCGAGAACGTCGGCGGCAAGGTCTGGGGCGTGGTCCTCAACGACGTCAAGACGGAGATCGCCGGGTACGCGTACACACACTACTACACCCACTACTACGGCGAGGAAACCGTCATCGATACCCACAAGGAGCGCTTGCGGCGGGCGGGCGCGCTCTTCAAGCGGCTCCTCCGCCGCGACCGACGTGAGGAGCCGCGCGGAGCGCCCTCGCCGAAGGCTGGCGCATCCGAGATCGCCCCGCCCGAAGAGGCCCGGCTCGACCTGGAGCCGCTGGCGACGAGCGCGGGGGAGATCGAGCCCACGCGGCCGGACTTGGAGCCGCCGGCGACGAGCGCGGGGGAGATCGAGCCCACGCCGGCGGACCTCGCGCCGCCGGCGACGAGGGCGAGCAATATGCTGGGGCGGGCGTCCGGGTGGCTGAAGAACCTCGGCCGCCGCGGCCGACGTGGGGAGGCGACGAGTGAGCCCTCGACGGAGGGGGAAGCATCCTGGACCGACTCTTCCTCCGTCGCCGAGCCGGACCT
>Ga0209802_1000674_pt1 | contig 26293 bp, 27 predicted proteins | sample GraSoiAngelo_129_FD_185886 | JGI IMG/M metagenome (GOLD analysis project Ga0209802, IMG submission 185886) | Grasslands soil microbial communities from the Angelo Coastal Reserve, California, USA - 14_0927_12_40cm (SPAdes) (version 2) | ecosystem: Environmental > Terrestrial > Soil > Grasslands ... | reverse complement strand
TAGGGCGGCAATGAAGCGTTCGTACCGCGTGGAGAGACGCACGTCCCGCGAGCGGATGCCGGTCTGGCCTACGTGGGGCTGAAGCACTAGCATTTCCGGCGGGAGGTAGCGAGGGGAGCGATGCTCGAAACGGAGTTGTTCGCGCTGCTCGAGCATACGGCGGACGCCGCGTACACCGTCACCGAGGGCGGCGAGATCTGCTCCTGGAACCGGGCGGCTGAGCGGCTGTTCGGCTACCCGGCGAGCGAGGTGCTCCACCGCAACATCGACGAAGTGCTTGAGGCGCGCGACACGTTGGGCACCAGCGCGCTCGCCGGGGGTTCGGAAGCGGCGACCCGTCGCTGGGACGGAACGTCCGGCGGGATCCCGAATTTCGACTTGGAGGTACGTACCCGGTCTGGGGGCCGGATCTGGGTGAGCGTCTCAACAATCATCTTCGACAACCAGCGTACGGGGCGCCGGCTCTTCGTGCGGTTGGAACGCGACGTCGACCAGCGCCGGCGCAACGAGGAGCGGTTCTACCGCATGCTCGAGGTTGCCCGACAACTCGTTGCGCTCGCCGGCGACGAGTCCCATCACGCACCGGTCGAGCCGCTCTCCGAGCAGGAGCGTCGCATCCTGAAGCTCTTCGCCGAAGGCCGCAACTCCGCGACCATCGCCCGCAAGTTGAGCATTTCCGCCCAGACACTCCGCAACCACCTCCACCACATCAACCGCAAGCTTCGCACACACACCCGCCTTGAGGCGGTGACCCACGCGCAGCAGCGCGGGCTCATCGAATAGCGGCGCGGGTTCTCGCCCCCTCACCACCGCCGTGGCGCAGGCTGCGCTATGGCTGTACCGAAGAAGATCCCCCAGCGCCCACCATGATGGATGTGGACCTGGATGGTACGATCGTGCTATTGGCGCGCGTCGCGGAGGCCGCGACCTTTCGCCGTGTGAATGGCACGCGACACGCGGGCGATAACTGCACGTCGGGGAGCGAGCGGACCCGCTTCACGGGGACGCTCGGTGGTAACCCTCGGGAGGCCATGTCCGCTGGCGGGTCCTCCCGGCATTGTGGCGGCCATACAGTGTCGCTCCTCGGGGCAACAGTCAGCGAAGATCCATTCGGGCTGACGAGGTTGCGAGCTACTGCATGATGAATTCTCCCGAGATTCTGGGATTTGCCGGGATCGGAGTGATGGTTATCGCCTACGCGCCGCAGATTATTCACTTGCGCAAGGAACATTGCTCCGCGGGAATCAGTCTGAAAGCCTATTCCCTTTGGTGTGTCTCCTCGGCCGTGTTTCTAATCCATGCTGTCATCATCCGCGACATCGTGTTCACCGTCGTCCAGCTGATCAATCTGGTGGCCATCATCGTCATTACACTCCTCGTGAAACGATACGGAGGGTGCGTGTGCTTGACACATCTCCAAGCTCAGCAAGGGCGCACGGCAACCAGGCGCATCTAGGGGTGACCCTTTCATGCCCTGCTGTCAGCGGGCGCGGCCCGTAGAGTGATCCATCGTTTCGCATCAGGGGGACCTGTGGGGCCCACGTTTTCTGGCGCACGACGATATGGAGGGTAAGGTCATGCTAGTACGAATTGGTAACTCGAAGGATGTCACCGCGGGGCATATGCGCGTCTTCAATGTCGCGGGAACCCAGGTCGACGTAGCGAATGCGGACGGACATCTGTACGCCTTCGATGATACCTGTACCCACACCGGGTGCTCGCTCGCGATGGGCAAGTTGGACGGCACGACGGTGACGTGCCACTGCCACGGCAGCCAGTTTGACATAACCTCCGGCGCCGTCATCCGCGGGCCAGCCACGCGGCCCGTGCGTTCCCGGTTGGTGCAAGTCGAGGGCGAGGCTCTGCTTGCCGAAGCGTGAGGAGAGGCTCCGCATCGCAGCAACTCCGCGACCATCGCCCGCAGCGTGAGCATTTCCGCCCAGAGGCTCCGGTCGCTGGGCGGCCAACGCCCGCCCCAGGGGGGCGCGGGTTCAAGTCCCGCCGTCCCGACCGGTTAGCGATCAGGCCTTGCATCGAGTACCGGCGTGGCGCCCTTACCGGCCGCGGTGCGCCTCGGTATTCTATCACTAGCAACCGCTCGTGATAACGATAATCGTTGCAGTCCGGCTCCGTGCCGTCCCAAGGAGGATCGCCATGCGAACCGTTATCCCTCGCAGCGCCAGGCTGTCGGTCGGGGCGGTGCTCGTGGCCGTTGGGCTCGTGGGCGCCGCGCGAGCCGTCGACACAGCGGGCAAGGCGCAGAGCGCCGGGGTGCCCTCGGGCTTCGACAAAGTGATCGAGGACAACGCCAACCGCATGGTGCGGGAAGGGCGCCACACCTTCCGATTCGACACGTTCGGCGATGAAGCGTTCTGGGGCGATGCGCTGCAGCTCCACAAAGCCATCGCCGGCGAGAAGCACGGCGGCGTCGGCGGCGGGGTAAGCCCAAAGACCGCGCTGTCCGTCGGCCTCAAGGTCGATGTGGACGCCCTGCCGCAGCCGCTGCAGGAACAGCTCAAGGCAGGTAAAGTGGACCTCGACGACCCCGCGACGACCTTGGCGCTCCTCAAGCTGAATGCGGTTGTGGGGGTGACGGGCTTCTTCGACGCGCGCGGCGGCATCCGATCGATTGGCATCCAATGCGCCTTCTGTCACTCGACCGTCGACGACGCGTTCGCCCCCGGCATCGGCAGGCGCCTCGACGGCTGGGCCAACCGCGACCTGAACGTCGGCGCGATCGTGTCGCTCGCGCCAAACCTCAAACCTTTCACGGATCTCCTCGGCGTCGATCTCCCGACCGTCAAGACGGTGCTCGCCAGCTGGGGGCCGGGCCGCTTCGACGCAGAGCTCGACAAGGACGGGAAGGCGTTCCGGCCGGATGGGAAGCAGGCCGGGACGCTCCTCCCACCTGCCTTCGGCCTCGCGGGCGTCAACCTGCACACGTGGACCGGGTTCGGCTCGGTCACCTACTGGAACGCGTACGTTGGAGCGACGGAGATGCACGGCTCGGGCACGTTCTTCGATGCGCGGCTGAGCAGCCCGGACCAGTACCCGGTTGCGGCGCGGAGCGGCTCCGGCAACACGCGCGGTGTGCCCGACCGGCTGACCGCGAAGCTCGCGGCCCTGCATTTCTATCAACTGTCAATCCCCGCACCGAAGGCGCTCGCCGGCTCCTTCAATGCGGCGGCGGCGAGCCGCGGCAAGGCGCTGTTCGACGGCAGGGCGCGATGTGCGAGCTGCCACGTGCCGCCGCTCTTCACCGAGCCGGGCAACAACCTGCACGCACCCGCCGAGATCGGCGTCGATGCCTTCCAGGCGGACCGCTCGCCTACGCACATGTACCGCACCGCGCCGCTGGCGGGGCTCTGGACCCACCAGAAGGGCGGGTTTTATCACGACGGCCGCTTCGCGACGCTGCTCGATGTGGTGGCCCATTACGACACGTTCTTCAAGCTGAGCCTCAGCGACCAAGAGAAGAAGGATCTTGTCGAATACCTGAAAGGGCTTTAGGGCGCCCGCTCGCAAGGCTCGCGCCCCGAGTAGGAAGCGACCCCCTGAACGCTGTTCAGGGGGTCGCCTTGCTGTGAGTTTTGCTGTGAGTTTCTCACGACACTCGGTTGATCTTCGGGACTTGTGTTACGACACCGATGCCCAGAACCTCGCGTGATTGTTACTGGGTGTCGTAACTCGGCCCTCTAGCGAGTCGCATGGGGTTCAGGGGGTCGCGGGTCGATTCCGGTCGTCCCGCACCAGCAACGTCACACCCGAACCCGCGGGGACGAGGTGAAGTTGATGGAGTAAGAGTTGGAGTAACAACGTGCTATTTTGGGGGGTTTTCTCACTCGCAGGTACCACCCGAGGACGCCCTAACATCGCGTGATACAACGTTTGGTAGTACTTGCTGCTGCGCCGCCCGAGCACCCCATTCAGGTGCGCTACCGGACTGCGCTACGTCCCGTGACCTCTGAGCGGGAAGATATCCCCGCGTGACGACAGACTCAACTCGCCGCCTCAACCTCTGTCATACCGCCCGCCGCCCTCGTCGGGGTAGAATTCTGGAGTTTCGTTCAAGCGGCACGTGAAGAGGAGCGATGCAGCAGCGCAAATTGGGAAAACACGGCCTGGCAGTCTCCGCGCTCGGACTAGGGTGCATGGGAATGAGCTATGGCTACGGTCCGGCGGCAGACAAGCAGGAGATGATCGCTCTGATACGTAAAGCCGTCGAGCGCGGCGTCACCTTCTTCGACACCGCTGAAGCGTACGGCCCGTTCACCAACGAAGCACTGGTGGGCGAAGCGCTCGCTCCGTTCCGCGGTCAAGTGGTGATCGCCACCAAGTTCGGCTTCAAGTTTGGTCCCAAGGGGGAGCAGCTGGGGCAGGATAGTCGTCCGCAGCACATCACGGAGGTCGCTGAAGCCTCGCTGCAGCGACTTAAGGTCGATGCGCTTGATCTGTTCTATCAACATCGCGTTGACACGAACGTGCCCATCGAAGACGTGGCGGGAACGGTGAAGCAGCTGATCAAGCAAGGTAAGGTGAAGCACTTCGGCCTTTCTGAAGCGGGAGTGCAAACCATCCGTCGCGCGCACGCCGTTCAGCCCGTGACGGCACTGCAGAGCGAATACTCGCTGTGGTGGAGACGCCCCGAACGGGAAGTGTTACCGACCGTGGATTGCGCCGATCCCAGGGACTACGAAGCTGAGCCGCCTGGAGGAGAACGTCGGAGCCGTTGCCGTAGACCTTACCGCGGACGATCTCCGGGAGATCGAGGACGCGGCCTCAAGGATCACGGTGGCCGGGGCGCGGTACCCCGAGGAGCTGGAGCGAAGGACGGGTCTGTGACCATGCGAATCGGCATTCTGGGTTCAGGGTTGATGGGCGGCAAGCTCGGGACGCTCTTCGCGCGCGCCGGACATGAGGTGGTGTTCAGTTACGCACGTAATAAGGAGAAGCTGACAAAGCTCGCCAAGGACGCAAAAGGGAATGCTCGGGCTGGTACACCGCGGGACGCCGCGCAGGATGCGGACGCACTCCTGCTCGGCGTGCACTGGTCCCGAGTGGACGACGTGTTGAAGCAAGCCGGCGATGTGTCGGGCAAGGTGATCGTCAGCTGCTCACTCCCGATGAACGCCGACGACACCGACCTCGTGATCGCCCACACCTCTTCGGGCGCCGAGGAACTTGCAAAGAAGCTTCCAAAAGCCCGGGTCGTCTCCGCCTTCAACACTGTGCCGAGCGAAGTGCTGTTTGGCGTGTTCGAGGCTCGGCGCAAGGCCACCAGACCCAGCCTCCTGTACTGCGGGGACGATTCGAGGAGCAAGAAGATTGCCGCTGAGCTGATCCGCGACGCGGGTTTCGATCCTGTGGACGCCGGACCCTTGCGGATCGCTCGGTACACCGAGCCATTCGCGCTGCTCGTTGCCCAACTGGCGTATGAGGGAACAGGGGGCCCAGAACTGGCGTACCGGTTCGAGCGCCTCGGGAAATAGGAACTCCAAAAATGGACATCAAACGAATTGGCTCACAGCCATCCGGCAAAGGACCGGCCGAGTACTTCACCGGCACGGTACGCATTGACCCCCTGTTCGAGGCGCCCCCTCCAGCACGCGCGCTCGGCGCCACTGTCACGTTCGAGCCCGGCGCTCGGACGGCATGGCACACCCACCCGCTGGGCCAGACGCTGATCGTGACGGCTGGCTGCGGCCGGGCACAGCGCCGGGGGGGCCCGATCGAGGAAATCCGGCCGGGTGACGTGGTCTGGATCCCGCCGGGTGAGAAGCATTGGCACGGCGCCGCGCCAACCACGGCCATGACGCACATCGCCATTGTCGAGCAGCTCGACGGCAAGAGCGCCGACTGGATGGAGCAGGTCAGCGACAAAGAATACCGGGCGTAGGCCCCTTATAGATGAAAGGGAAAGAGCGGGTCGGTGGCGCCCGCGCCGGGCGCGCGGTACTATCATGACACCATGCCCACCGTCCGCGACATCCTCGCGAAGAAGGGGAGCGACGTGATCACCGTCGCACCCAAGGAAACGGTGCTCCACGCCGCCGAGCTGATGAACGAGCGCGGCATCGGCGGGCTCGTGGTCGCCGAGGGCGCCCGGCCGGTCGGCATTTTCACGGAGCGCGATATCCTGCGCCGCGTGGTGGCGCAGCGGCGCGATCCCACCACGACGCGCGTCGCCGACGCGATGACGAGCCCCGTGATCGCGTGCGCCCCCGACACCAGTGTCGAAGACTGCGCCGCGATGATGACGGCGAAGCGTATCCGCCACCTCCCGGTCGTGGACGCGCAGCGGCTCGCAGGCGTGATCACGATCGGCGACGTGCTCGCCTTCCGGGTGAGCGAGCAGCAGGCGACGATCGAGTACATGCACCACTTCATGTTCGATCTCCGGTAACGCCTCGTTCAGCAACGCCTTATCCGGTAACGCATTAGTCGGCTGTTGTATGGTGGGCCAGGTGCGTTGCATATTGGTCCCCCCTTATGGCGACCAGCCCGAAGGACGTCTGGGTGTTCCAGATCGTGCATCAGGACACGGGCAAGCCCGCGCAGGGCGTGCCCGTGACCGTGCTCGACGCGTCCGGCAACCCGGCGGGCTACTGGGTGAGCGACGCCGACGGCACCGTCGCGATCCCGCGGCGCGACACGCCCCGGTTGCGGCTGCGGGTCGGCCTGCGAAACGAGGAGCCGATCGAGCTCGCCACGGCGACGCTGGGCCAGGACCCGACGCCGCTGGCCGCACCGACGCAGCTTCCGCCCACGGTAGGGACGGGCGGCGAGCGGCCGGCATATGCCGCGACGCCGCCGCCACCCGCCGCGGCCGAGCAGCCGGAGGTGCCGGGCCACGTCCTCTACTTCCAGCGGCTCGCCATGTTCGGGGAACGCTCACCCGCCACCGGCGGGGGGGCACCGCGCGCCACCGTCGCCGACTTTTTCACGCCCCCGCTCCCGGCCGACGGCCCCGCCGCGATGCGCTACGGGGTGCTGATCGAGGTGGAGCAATACTGGCAGTCGCTCGGCGTGCTGTGGGGCGAGCTGCTGTACAGCGTGTCGCTGACGCCGGGCGACGAAGCGAAGCTCGCGGTGCTGGACGGCCGCTGGCGGCGCGAGGCGGAGGGCCGCGAGCGCCCGCTCCAGATCCTCGCCCGCATGGTCGGCACCTCGATGCTGGGCGATCTCCTGACCGCGCTGCGACCGGAGCTGCACGTCGATCCGTTCACGCTCGCCGAGCCGAACCTCGAAGCCGCAGCGCTGGACACGGTCCAGATGATCCGCGAGCGCACCGAGCGCATGAGCCAGGCGCTGCGACGCCGCCCGCTCGGCGTGGTAGACGCGCACGCGGACTCACCGGCCGGCGGCGCGATCCGCACGGTGCGCAACACCACGCGCGACCGGCTCGTCACGTTCCACTTCTTCGAGCCGCTCGAGCGCTTCAAGGTGATGGTGCGAAGCCCGCGCATCCGCCCGGTGATCTTCGTGCCGTTCCGCCTTCCCAATGTCGCGACGCCGGACGTGGTGCGGCGCTTCGGCTACATCTTCCGGCGCACGCTGCTCGACCGCGGGATGCTGCCCGACCTCGATCGGCTGCTCAAGGACGACGAGCCGCGCGGCGGCGGCTCTGCGGCGCGGCTGCTCGAGCACATCGAGTCGAACCTGTTGTATTACTCTACCGCGATCATCGCCGCCGGCGACGCCGCCGCGCGACACGCCGCGCTCGCCAAGCTGCGTGACCCGCTGAACCGGCCGCTCACCGATGTGATCGAGAACGCCGTGGTGGGGCGGATGGGCGCCGCGATCGCGTTGCCGCTGCGCTCGCCCGCCCAGCTGCCGCCCGAATGGCGCGAGCCGCTCGCCGCCTACCAGGCCCGGCCGTTACGCGTGAGCGACGGCTTCGTCGTGACGATCCCGCATCCCGGCGTGTGGGTCAGCGCCCAGGCGCACGAGGCGATGCAGCGCCAGGCTGACACCCACGAAGCCGCAGGCTGAAATGTCGGCGCGGCCGCGGCAGGCGACCTGGTATCGCTGGGACGATCTCTCGAAAGAAGCGGTCAACCCGTCGCTCTCGCGCCGCCTGATCACCGGTGATCGCGTGATGCTCGCCCACGTCTACCTGAAGAAAGGCTGCGTGGTCCCGAAGCACGCCCACGAAAATGAGCAGTTCACCTACATCCTCGATGGGGCGCTCAGGTTTCTGATCGGGGAGGACGGCCGGCAGGAGATCGTGGTGCGGGCGGGAGAGGTGCTGCACCTTCCCTCCCACGTGCCGCACGAGGCTCACGCGCTCGAGGACACGCTCGACGTCGACGTGTTTTCCCCGCCGCGCGAGGACTGGCTCAACAAGACCGACGCTTACCTGCGGAAGAAGTAGGCGCGGTTTCCCTGCTAGCGTGCGCGTCCGAGCGCGCGGAGAAACTCCCGGTCCCACGCGGCAGAAATGCCCTCGCGCGGCGAATAGGGCCCGGGCTGGTACGCCCGGGAGGCGATGCCGGCCTGGGCCAGCTCGCAGATGTGCCAGTCCTGGCGGTTCGTCTCGTCCCAGAAGCGCACCGCGTCGTCCGGGTCGAACCCGGCTTGCTCGAACGACTTGGGATTGAACAGCCACTCGCACGTGATGGTGGTGCGCCCCGGCCCCTGAGGCCAGAGCGTGTGGAACATCACGTAGTCGGGATGCAGCGACAGCAGCATGTTGGGGAAGATCGAGTAGAAGTAGACCCGGTTGTGGTCCTCCGCCGGCAGCTCGCCCACGGGTGCGCCGCACGCCCGGCCGCTCAGGGTGAGGCTGCCCCCCTCCTTCGTGATCACCATGTAGCCGCCCAGGTACGGTCCCTCGAAGAGATCGTTCTCCCCGCTGGTGTACGGCGTCAGCTTCACGAGCCCGGGATGGATCACGGGACAGTGGAGGCACTCGGAGAAGTTCTGGAACACGAGCTTCCAGTTCGCCTGCACGTCGTACTCGATGCGCCGTGCCGAGCGCAGCGTCGCCAGATTGAAGCGACGGAACCGGCCGACCAGCGGCGCCAGCGCCTGCTCCAGCGGCTCCGGCTCGCGCGCGAGGTTGAGGAACAGGAACCCGTCCCAGGTGGCGACCGCCGCGGCGTGCAGCGGGTAGTCACGCTTGTCGAAGCCCGCCACATCGCCCATGTGCGGCGCGCCGATCAGCGCGCCGTCGAGCGTGTAGGTCCAGGCATGATAGGGGCACTGGATCGTTTCGGAGAAACGCCCCCGCGCTTCCTCGCACAGGCGGGTGCCTCGATGGCGGCACACGTTGTAGAAGGCGCGCACGACGCCGTCCTGTCCCCGCACCACGATGAGGCTCTCGGCGGCGACGGTGCGCACCACGAAGTCTCCCGAGTTCGCGAGCTCGGCGGCGCGGCCGACGCACAGCCAGCGCTCGAAGAAGATGCGCTCCATCTCCTCGACGTAGATCTCGGGCGCGATGTAATACTCGCGGGGCAGGGTGCGTTGTCCTTGCTGGTATGCCTCGACGGCCTTGATGAAGGTGGGCATGGCCTAAAGCCTAGAGATCCCGCTTGCCGAACGCCACCCCCCGCCGCTCCGGGCCCAACAGCGCGACGATCGCGCCGAGCACAAACACGGTGGCGGCGACCAGCGCCATCGCCCAGGCGTAATTCAGGTGCTCGGCGACCCGTGCCTCGACGTAGCCGATGTAGCCCGCCAACAACACCCCGCACTGGTAGGCGAAGCCCGGGAGGAAGCCGCGCACCGAGTCGGGGGAGAGCTCCGTGATGTGTGCCGGGATCACGCCCCAGGCGCCCTGCACGAAGAACTGCATCACGAAGGCGCCGGCCACGAGCAGCGGCAGCGACGGTGCGAACGCCCAGATCGGAATGATGGCGACGGCGCCGCTCAGCGCCAGCGCGATCGTGCGGCGCCGGCCGAGGCGGTCGGAGTAGAGCCCGCAGATGACGCCGCCCGTGAGCGCGCCCACCATCGAGAAGGCGGTCAGCGTGGCGCGCTCGGTGGGCGTGAAGCCCCAGTCGCGCTGCAGGAACGTCGGGTACATGTCCTGCGTGCCGTGGGAGACCATGTTCATCGTCCACATCAGGATCGTGATGTAGAGGAAGAGTTTCACGTTGCCGATGATGGCGCGGCCGAGCCCACTCCAGCTCTCGTGTCGCGTCTCCCGCCAGACCTCAGACTCCTGCACGCGGGCGCGGATGAACAAGGCGAGCAAGGCCGGCAGGCCACCGATGAAGAACAGCGGCCGCCATCCCCAGTGGGGGAAGACGAAGAAGTAGCACAGCGCGGCGAGCAGGTACCCCGCGGCGTACCCCTGTTGCAGCAGCCCCGAGATCACGCCCCGGAGGCGGGGCGGCACCTTCTCCATCACCAGCGACGCGCCCACGCCCCACTCGCCGCCCATCCCGATCCCGAACAACGCCCGCAACACCATGAACGTCGCGTAGTTGGGGGCGAGCCCGGTGAGCACCTCGACGCCGGAGTAGAACACCAAGTCGAGCATCAGGGGGAGCTTCCGGCCGTAGCGATCGGCGAGCAGTCCGAAAATGAACGCGCCCACCGGCCGGAAGGCGAGCGTCAGCCCGATCGAGGCGGCGATATCGGCGTCGGACTTGCCGAATTCGTGCGCGATCGCCGTGAGCGTCATCACGACGAGGAAAAAATCGAAGGCGTCGAGCGTCCAGCCGAGGAAGCCGGCGGTGACGGCGGCTCCCTGATCACGGGGCGTGGGGGGTGTGGGTGTCATTGGTGTCCTAGGCGCGCGGCCTCTAGATTACCGCCGTTCCGTCCTTTTCACGACTCGGAGGCTGTCGTGCGCCGCGCCCCACTCCTGCTGCTCGCCTCCGGCTTCGTTACGAGCCTCGCCGCCCAGACGGGCGGTGCCCCGCTACCTCCCGCCATCGCCGTGCTCGATTTGCGGTTCGACGGGGAGCACGCGAACGTGCTCGAGCCCGGCGACACCGCGGTCGCCCGCGCCGCCACGAGCGCGTTGCTCGCCAGCTTGCGGGCCGCCGGCGGCATCGCGGTGACGGACTCCGGCCGCGTCGCCGCCGCCGTGGCGGCGGAGGAGGCGGGCGGGAACGACTGTGACCACGCCTGCGCCTTGCGCGTCGGCCGGGCGCTCGGCGCGCGCTGGATCGTCAAGGGCCGGCTCATGAAGACGAGCAATCTGGTCTGGCTGCTCGCCGCCGAGCTGTCCGATGTGGCGACGGGCCGGCCGTTGCTGGCGGACAGCTACGAGATCAAGGGTGATGCGACACGGATGGCCCCCGCCGGGGCGCACGTGTTCGCGCAACGCATCGCACGAGCCATCGCCGCTCAGGAGAAACCATGAGACACCCATGCTGCCTCGCGCTTCCCGCGCTGCTCGTCGCGGCGCTGGCGCTGCCTGCGCCCGCGCAGGAGACCGCGTCCGACACGCTGCTCACCGTGAACCATTACCTCGACTGGGAGCAGGTGCAGGATCCCCAGATCTCCCCGGACGCGTCGCAGATCATCTACACGCGCCGCTGGGTGAACAAGATCGACGACAAGTGGGAGTCGGCCCTTTGGATCATGAACGCCGACGGCTCGCACCATCGCTTCCTGCTCAAGGGGTCGGACGCCCGCTGGTCGCCCGACGGCACGCGCATCCTCTATCTCGCCGATGGCGAGCCCAAGGGGACGCAAGTGTTCGTGCGCTGGATGGACGCCGAGGGCGCCTCGTCCCAGGTGACACGCGTGAGCGAGACACCGACGGAGCCGAAGTGGGCGCCAGACGGCAAGGCCATCGCGTTCGTGATGCTCGTACCGGATTCGACGCTGTGGAGTATCTCGCTCCCCAAGGCGCCCGAAGGGGCGAAGTGGACGGCAGCGCCGCGCGTGGTGGAGGACCTGCATTACCGGCAGGACCGTGTGGGCTACATGGAGCAGGGCTTCACGCATCTCTTCCTCGTTCCGGCGGACGGCGGCACGGCGCGCCAGCTCACGGTGGGGCACTGGAACGTGGGCGCGCGGTTCGACGGCCTGGTGTTCGGGGCGGGGTACGATTGGACGCCCGACGGGCGGACGATTGTGTTCGACGGTCTCCAGGACACGACCTGGGACGGGCAGTATCGCGTGTCGCGGCTGTACCGACTGGACGTCGCGAGCGGCGCGAACCGGCCACTCGTGTCGCGGCCGGGCTATTGGGCGGACCCGGCGGTGTCGCCGGACGGCCGCAGCGTGGCGTTCACGGGCTACGATTCGACGGACCACACCCACCGCACGTCGGACCTGTACGTCGCCGGGATCGACGGGTCGGGGATGCGCGATGTGTCCCACGGGTTCGACCGCGATCCGGCCGACCTGTTCTGGGGGCCCGACGGCAAGGGCGTCTACTTCACCGCGGGAGACCGCGGCTCGATCAACGTCCACTACGCCGATCTCTCAGGCGCGGTGCGCGACGTGACGCAGGGCGTGCAGGTCGTCTCACTCACGGCCGTCGCACGGACCGGGGTGGCCGTCGGAGCGCGCAGCGATCCGCAGCATCCCGCGGACGTGGTGCGCTTCGACCTGCGGCGTCCCCAGGCCCTTGCCCGTGTGACCGCCGTGAACGACGACGTGCTCCAGAACAAGCGTCTCGCGACCGTCGAGGAGGTGTGGTATCCCTCCAGCGGCGGAGCGCGCATCCAAGGGTGGATCGTGAAACCGCCGGCCTTCGCGGCGGCGCGGAGGTACCCGCTCATTCTCGAGATCCACGGCGGGCCGTTCGCGATGTACAACGTAGGATTCAGCTACATGTTCCAGAACTTCGCCGCGAACGGCTACGTGGTGCTGTACGTGAATCCCCGTGGCAGCACCGGGTACGGCGACGCGTTCTCCGGAGCGATCGATCACGACTACCCTGGGCCCGACTACGACGACCTGATGGCCGGGGTGGACGCGGTGATCGCGCGCGGCTTCGTGGACACGACGCACATGTACGTGTCGGGGTGCTCGGGGGGCGGCGTGTTGTCGAGCTGGGTGATCGGGCACACCCACCGCTTCGCCGCGGCGGCCGTGCGCTGTCCGGTGATCGACTGGATCAGCATGGCCGGACAGACGGACATCCCGTTCTTCACCTTCAGCTTCTTCCATCAGCCGTTCTGGGACAAGCCGGACGAATGGCTGGCGCACTCCTCGCTCATGTACGCAGGGCACGTCACCACCCCGACATTGCTGATGACGGGAGAGCTCGACCGGCGGACCCCGATTCCGCAGACGGAGGAGTACTTCACGGCGCTCAAGCTGCGTCACGTGCCGACCGTGATGGTGCGCTTCAACGGCGAGTACCACGGCACCGGGTCCAAGCCGTCCAACTTCATGCGCACCCAGCTGTACATGATGAGCTGGTTCCAAAAGCACCGGTTGGGTGGAGAATCGGCGGCGGCGAGTGGTGAGGGCAATAGGTAGACGCTGAGATGCCGAGACGCCGCGTGGACGTGAGGTGCCAGGGCTCCCCCGGGCGAGCGCGGCGACGAGCCGCGGCCAGCCTGGCACGGCGTGCAGGGTGACGGGGAAGATAGTCCCGGGGCCCAACAAGGCCCCGCCCGTCATGATGATCGGCCCTTCGGCCCCAAACGGTCCGCCCGTGCCGATGGCGATGGCGGACGACAGCGGTTTCAGGATGGCGACCTTCGCGGACATGCGGCTGCGCAGGTGAGGGTCAGGACACGGCGGTCCGCCGTGAAGTCACGGAGGTGATCGCTCACGCGAGGCATGTAACGCGCGGACCCGCTCGATCGCGGGTCGGGCGGTTGCAGGCTGAGACACCGGGCGGTGGCTCAGGCCGGAAGGCGCGCCAGTTCTCCCGCGATGATCCGCGCCGCGAGCCGGGAGTCACGATGGATGTTGTAGAGCCCGCCGGTGGCGTCGTAGTTGTGACCGACGAAGTACAGCGCGGGTTGGTCGAGGCTCACCACCCGATCGCGCCGCCGCGCGAAGCCCTTCGCGTCGACTTGGACGAGCGCGCCCAGAGGCGCCAGCGCCGCGCCGAAGCCCGTCGCGAGCACGACGTGGTCGAACCGGCCCGCGCTGCCGTCGCTGAAGCGCGCGCCGTCCGCCGTGAGCTCGGCGAGGCCGGAGCGCACGTCGATCAGTCCGTCCGCGATCGCGTCGACCAAGTGGAACCCGATGACGGGGATGGCGTCGAGCGGGCTGTGGGCCGGCCGCGGCAGCACCGGCCGGCCGCGCTTGAGCTCGCTCACGAGACGCACCAAGCCGACTGCTCGCTCCTGCAGGGTGCGGGGCAACTTCCGGACCCAGTAGGCGACGTACTGGATCGGGAGCCCCGCCAGCGTGAGCGGCACGACGTTGGCGCCCGAGCGCACCGCGATGGTCACGCGGCCGCCGGCGCGCGCGATCTCACTCGCGATCTCGGCGCCAGAGTTCCCGACACCCACGACCAAGACCCGCTGGCCCACGTACGGCCCGGGGCGTCTGTACACCGCACTGTGGACGACCGGTCCGCCGAAGCGCTCCTGCCCTAGGAAGCGCGGGATCTTGGGGTTGGCCACGATCCCGGTCGCGATGACGACGGCAGTGGCGTCGAGCGTGCCGCGGCTCGTCTTGATGGTCCACGTGCCGTCACTCCGCGTGATCCGCTCGACGGCGCATCCGGTCTCGATCGGCAGCTCGAAGGCCCGCGCGTAGTGCCGCAGGTAGTGCCAGAACTCATGTCGCGGCACGAACAGCGGCGCCGAGCGGGGGAACGACAGCCCCGGCAGATGTGACATGTGCTTGCCGGTGTGCAGCGTGAGGCTGTCGTACAGATTCGCCCACGTGTACCCCACCGTGTCGCCGCGCTCCAGCACGCGATGCGGGACGCCGCGCCGCCGGAGCTGCTGCGAGGCGGCGAGTCCGGCCGGCCCGGCGCCTACGACGACGACCGGAACGCGCTCAGACATCGGCTCGCACGGCTTCCGCCACGCGATCCGCCAGCGCCATGATCGTGAGGTAGGGATTGATCTCGAGCGAATCGGGGAAGAGGCTCGCGTCGGCGACACGGATCCACGGCGTGCCATGCACGCGCCCCCAGGCGTCGGTGACGGAGTCCGTGGGGCTCCGCCCCATGGCGCAGCCTCCCATGAGATGCGCGGCCGACAGCGCCAAGGTTCCCGGCCGGAAGTGCCGCGCCGTGATGCGTTGCTCGATCCGGCCGGCCTCCGCGGCGTCGATCAGCGGCGGCTCGGCGGGAACGTGCACGCGGCACGCGCCGGCGGCGAAGAGGATGCGCGCCGCCGCGCGGGTGCCGCGCACCAAGCCGTCGATCGTGTCCGGCATGAGCCGATAGTGCACCACCGGCCGCCCCGCGCCGTCCACGGTGATGCGGTTCTCTCGGGTCGCGCGATCGCACGCCAGCAGCAGGATCATCTGCAGCCGCGGAAACGCCCGCATGATCGCGCTGTGGGACGCGCCGAAGCCGGTGAGGCTCTTCGCCGTCACGAACGGGAAATACATGCAGGTCTCGAGCACAAACCCCTCGGCGGCGGCGCGGTCCACGAAATAGCTCTTGGGGTGGCCCACGTCGTTGGTGATGGTCTGGGGGTGCTCGCCCACCAGGATGAGCGCGGGATGACACGTGAAGCCCCGCCCCAGACGCGGCAACCTGCCCACCAGGTCGGAGCGGAACAGCAGCGCCACCGTTCCGATCGCCCCCGCCGCGCACACCACCAGCCCCGCGCGCACGCGATGCTCGCCGGGCGGCCACTCAGACGGCGCGCCTTTTCCTCCGGGTGCCTTCGCGGTGACGCGCACGTCGAGCGTCCGGTCGGGACGGATCCGCAACACCTCCGCGCGGGTCACCACCTCCACGCCGGCCTGCTCGGCGCGCGGCAGCTGAACGCGGTTCGTCCCCTGTTTCGCCTGATTGGGGCAGCCCAGATTGCAGAGACTCGAGCCGCGACAGCCCTTCACGTTGACTGGGAACTGCTCGACCGCGTATCCGGCCTTGCGGCCGCCGGTGACGAACAAGTGGTTGTTGTCGTTGATCAGCGACTGCTCGAGCGGGTGCACGTTGTTCTGCTCGGCGTATTTCGCCGAGCGGCGGAGCAGGTCCGCGTGCTCGAGGCCGGGCACGTCCCAGCCGCGGATCACCCGCTCGGGAGCCGTGAGCGACGTGCCGGTGTACACGACCGTGGAGCCGCCGTACGCCGACGCGAACGCCAGCGTCATGGTGCCGTCGTGCGTGAGGAAGCCGCCCCCCTGCTCGTACAGGGCTTGGGCCATCTCGAGCTCGACGCCGGTGAACTCGTGATCCGCGAGGCGCGGCCCCTTCTCGAGCACGACAACCCGCCGCCCGTGCTCCACCAGGGGGGCGAGCTCCTGCGCCACCGTGCCTCCGCCCGCGCCCGAGCCGACGATCACGATGTCGTAGTCACGCTCCATCGGCCCGTTCCCTTGCGTCCCAGCCGCGCGGGTCGGCCCGGTAGCCGATCGCCGCCGCGGCGGCGGGCCGCCCGTAATACGCCAGCAATACGAGCGTGCGCACGCCCCAGAAGCCGCGGCGGATGAGGAGCGAGGGGGCGCGTTGCAGGAGCGAGAGGACGCGCGCGCGGCGTGCGCCGTCGAGCGCCCGCAGGCGACGACCGTACCGTACCAGGGGGAGCCAGTCGAGCAGCGTGAGAAACAGCGCCACCTGCCGCTGCGTGCGCGCGGGGCGGGCGGCCAAGGCCCCGGTCACGATCGCCTCGACCTCCGCCCATTCGGTCGCGCCGAGCTGCGCCGCTTCGGGCACGACGCTGGTGGCGACGGCGCGCCAGATCGGCCGGAAGCGCTCCGTCGCGGGTGATGCGGCGACCATGGGCGGAACCTACGGGCCCGCGGTCAAGCGGGCAACAATTCGAGAATCGCTAGCGCGCGCGCTCGTGCTCGAGCAGGGCCAGCTTGCGCTCGATCCCCCAGCGATACCCGCCGAGCGCGCCGTCGGCCCGGACGACGCGGTGACAGGGGATCACGAGCGCCGCCGGGTTGGTGGCGCAGGCGCGCGCCACCGCGCGCGTGGCGCGCGGCCGGCCGATCGCGCGGGCGACCTCCGCATACGAGCGCGTGCGGCCGTAGGGGATCTTGCGGAGCGCCTCCCACACCCGCTGCTGGAACGCGGTCGCGCGAATGTCGAGCGGCAGATCGAGCTGCTGAGCGCGGCCGTCGAGGTAGCGCAGGACCTGTTCCACCCACGCCCCCAGCGGCGCGGTCGCTCCCTCGCCATCGCGCCGCAGCTGGGCCGCGGGAAACTCCGCTCGCAGGCCCGCCTCGAGTGTCGCCATCCCGCTCCCCAGACCAATGCGGCAGATCCCGCGCTCGGTCGCCGCGACGAGCAGCTGGCCGAGGGGGCAGGGGACCACCGTGTAGACGATGCGCACGCCCGGTGCGCCACGCCGATACGTCGCGGGCGTCATGCCGAGCCGCAGGTGCGACCGCTCGTACACGCGACTGGGCGAGCTGTAGCCCGCGTCGTACAGCGCGGGACTGACCCGGTGCCCCGCCCGCAGCCCTGCCTTGAAGCGATCGACGCGGCGGGCGTCGTGATACTGGCGCGGGCTGATGCCCAGCACGCCGCGGAAGGCGCGCAGCAGCCGGTGCGGTGTCGTGCGCATGCGAGCTGCGAGTGTCGCGAGCCGCGCGGGCTCATCGGGGTGCGCGTCGATCAGCCGGCAGACCTGGCGCACCAATTGGACGCGCGGGTCGGGCCGGCCCGGCTCAGTGGGGTGGCAGCGGCGGCACGGCCGGAAGCCCGCCACCTCCGCCGCCTCCGGAACGGGGAAGAACACGACCTGCTCGCGCCGGGGCCGCCGGCTGGGGCAGGAGGGGCGGCAGTAGACCCCGGTCGAGCGCACGGCATACACGAAGGCGCCGTCAAAGCGGCGGTCGCGCGCGAGGACGATGCGCCAGCGGCGCTCGGCGGTGAGGTCGGAAACAACGGCGGCACGGGTCACGCCGCAAACATAGCGTGCCACCGTGCCGCTTTCTATCCGGTTCTGGCGGGGAAATCTACATCCAGGGCTCGTCCCCGGAGGGACCGTAGATCGATGGCACCTTGGCGTCCACCATGCGGAGGTAGACCGACATCTGCCCGCGGTGATGGACCTGATCCATCAGCATGAACCACAGCACGTCCAGCTTCCGCACGTCGCCCATTTGCTTGGGCGCCACGAAAAACTTCACCGTCTTGTTGAGCTCGGCCTCCGGAGTCCCCTTGACCCGCTCCACGAACGCCTTGTGGGACCGCTCGTAGGTGGCGATGACGTCCTGGAGTGTGGCCGGCGCCGCGGGCATCTTACCGAATTCGATCGCGCCGTCGAGGGCCTGCTCCCCCGCGTTTTGCTCGGTGACGAACGTCCACGCGAGGTCCTTCGCGCTGCGACACTTGGTCTGCGGCTTGAGGTCCGCTTTGCCGGGCGGGAAGGCCTTCAGCACCCTCATCGTGGTCGCGAACTCCCGCTCCGCCGCACCCAGGAACTGCTCTTTCTCGGTCATGGCTGCCTCCGTGGTGATCCGTGAATCAACGCGTCTCGACGACGCGAGCCAGCTTGTCGAAGCACGCGGTCCAACCGGCTTCGTGCTTCCGGCTCGCCTCGTCGTTGGGGAACAGCTCGTGCGTGAGCACCAGCTCCGTGCCGGCGCCGCGCTCCAGGAACTCGACCGTGACGAGGGTTTCGCCCGATCCCGGCTCGTCCTCCCAGCGCCAGGTATACACCAGCTTCTTAGGTGGCTCCACCACGCGGTACACGCCGGCGAGGCGGTGTGTAACGGCGCCGTCCGCCGCCCGCATGTGGATGCGGTACTTCCCCCCGGGCCGCAGGTCGACCTCGGCCAGCGGCGTGGTCATGTCGCCCGGCGCCTTCCATTGCTTCATCTCTTCCGGGACCGTCCACGCCCGGAAGACCCGCTCCCGCGGCGCCGCGAACGTGCGGTGGAGCCGGAGGGTGACCGGGGTGACGGCGGACTGCCGCTCTCGGGTAGCCATGAGGCTGTCTCCTGGTTTTCGGGGTGGGCGAGGTAGGCAGCGAGCGCGTCGAACTGTGCTTCCCAGTAGCGGCGGTAGCGCTCGATCCAACGGGCCGCCTCTCTCATGGGGCGGGCGACCAGCCGGCAGCGGCGCACGCGGCCCTGCTTGGCGTGGGCCACGAGCCCCGCGCGCGCGAGCACCCGCAGGTGCTTGTGGACACCGGGCAGCGAGATGGCGAAGGGGCGCGCGAGCTCCGACACCGATGCCTCGCGCCCCGCAAGGCGCGCCAGGATCGCCCGCCGGGTGGGGTCGGCCAGGGCGGCGAAGGTGGTGTCGAGCGCGCCTTTTTCATACTTAACCATGTGGTTAAGTGTAGGTGGCCCCGCCAGCCGTGTCAAGCGGGTAGTGTTCCTGGCATCCAGGGACGACGGAGACGAGCATGCCGCGCCAGAACATCGCGAGTGGCGCGCCGTGGGAGGGAGTCGTGGGCTACTCCCGCGCGGTGCGCATCGGAACGAGCATCCACGTCGCCGGCACCACGGCGACAGGACCGGGCGGGACGATCGTGGGCATCGGAGACGCGTATGTCCAGGCCGTCCAGGCGTTGCGCAACATCGAGCGCGCGCTGGCGCAGGCGGGGGCATCGCTCCGGGACGTCGTGCGCACGCGCATGTACGTGACCAACATCGCCGACTGGGAGCGCGTCGGCCGCGCCCACGGCGAGTTCTTCCGGGACATCCGCCCGGCCGCGAGTCTCGTGGCCGTGAGCGCGCTGGTCGCACCCGAGATGCTCGTGGAGATCGAGGCGGACGCGATCATCGGCGACGAGGCGCCTCCTGACCCAAGGTTTTGCGACCCTTGACACGTTGCAGGGCGCGACGTACATGAACCGGGCACCTTGGAAAGGAGTCGGGCGATGATGCAGGGCCACCGTTTGACGACGCGAGTTCCGGTGTCACTGTTCGTGGCGGCATTGGCGTGCGGGGGACTGGGGAGCGCCGTACAGGCGCAAGGCGACGCGGCCCCGCGCGCCCACATCAAGAAGAACGGCGTGGAGGTCGATCTTCGCTCCCTCGGCCGCCAGGTCGCCGATGCCCTGGCCGAGGGCGGAAATAGCGTGGCGCTCGACGAGGCGAGCCCGGTGCCGGGCGAGACGGTCGTGCCCCAGATCCAGCTGCGGGGTGGAAACGTCCAGGGCAACGATTCAACCCTGGATAACATCCAAGTCTTCCCGGGATTTCGGCCCTTCCTAGAGTTCACCCAGAGCGAGACCTCCATCGCCGCCTCTGGCCGCAGCATCGTGGTGGGTTACAACAGCTCGGCGAACCAGCCGCTGCGGCAACTACCCTCCGGCGGCCTCGTGTTCACCCGGCGCTTCCTCTCGGGGTTCTCGGCGTCCGGCGACGGTGGGCAAACGTGGACCAGTGGTTTCGTGCCGCCCGTGCCTGGTAGCTTCTTCACGTTCGGTGACCCGGTAGTCGCCGTCGACCGCCACGGCACTTTCTATTACTCGGGTATCGGCGCTGATGCGAGCGGGCGCTCCATCATCCAGGTGAACAGGTCCAACGACCGCGGCCGCACGTGGAGCGACGGCGTGGTGGTCCAGCAGGACAACGGCGCGGACAAGGACTGGATGGCGGTGGGGCCCGATCCCGGCAACAAGAGCCGCGACAACGTCTACGTCACCTGGACGAGCTTCCAGGCGACGGGCCAACAGCTCCGGCTGGGACGGTCCTCCGACGGCGGCGTCACCTGGACGACGCAGACCGTGTTCGCGCCCACGGCGGATCCCAACCCGGCGCATCCGCAGAATTCGCTCCAGTATACGAACCCCGTGGTCGACCCCGTGACGGGCCGGCTCTACATCCCGTTCGCGCGCTTCAGCAACGTAGATCAGGATTTCCTCCAGGTGCTTGCATCCGATGACGCCGGCGAGACGTTTGGTCTACTGACGTTCAACGATCTGAGCGCGCCCGATGCCACGTTGCTCACGGTCACCCAGCCGGGCGAGCTGATCGATTGCCGCAGCGGAGGCGTGCGCCTGGCGATCCATGCGGGCACCTCCAGCAGCGGCCGGTTCGGCTTGAGGAGCTTCGTCCAGGCCACCCGCCTGACCGTCCAGCCCACCTTCGCGGCGCGCAACGGCGTGCTGTATCTCGCGTGGTCCAACTCGACGAGCCTCGTGTTCGGGGACCCGACCTCGGGCTCGAACATCCTCTTCGTGCGCTCCGAGGACGGTGGGACCAGCTGGAGCACCCCGGTGCAGGTGAACCCCACGGCGACCGGGGACGTCCATCACGTCCTGCCGTCGCTGGCGCTCGACGTAGACCCGAACGACGTGCACATCACCTATTACACCCAGCATGCCGACGGGACCGTGGACCTGGACATGGCCAACTCCCACGACCGGGGCAACACCTTCCCGAGCACTCGGAACGTCCGCGTCACGGCTACCGGTAGCTCGCTACCGCCGACCAACAACCGCCTTACAGCCACGACCACGACCAACTACGATCGCACCATCGTGGCCTGTTATGCCCTGGGGGAGTATCAAGGCGTCACAACGGCGAACGGCTCGGTGTACACGGCGTGGGGCGACACGCGCAAGACGGTGACGGAGCCGGTCAACGTGCTCGATCCGCTATCGGGTCTCACGCACGCACAGATAGACGTGTTCTTCCAGAAGGTGAAAGCGCAGTAGCGTGGGTCGAGCTAAGAGCAGGGAACCAGGCGAGGGGGCGCTCCCAGCCGCAGCACGAACGGTCCTTGGTAGGCGCCCGTTGCCGGGAGGGTCACCGTCAGGGTGAGCTGCGTGCCACTCACCGCGCCGGCGTAGCGCGCCGCCTCTCCAGGATCGCCTGGTGCGGTGGGGCCGCCATGGTGCGCGATGTACACGCCAGCCAGGTCGAACCGCCCTGCGGCATCTACGGTCACCGGGGCGGCGATGCTCCCCTGGCCGCAGTCGAATTCGAGCGACGTCCCGGCGGCGCCGACGGTGAGACCGGCGTGGGGGCCGCCCCAGTCGCCCGAGAGTGGGGCACCCGGCTGGGCCGCGCCCGCGAGCGTTGCGGCGCTGTGCGCGCACGAGGTCACGCTGACGAGCAGCGCCGCGAGCATGAACCGGCGAGATGCGTTCATCGGCAGTCGCTCCCTCATAGGGACCTTGCATAGAGAGCATAATGGGAAGCCCCTTTCTCCCGCCACCGGCGGAAACCCCGACGGTCCCATGTGACCGGAGGGAGTGTGACCCGTGACATGGATCACACCTAAGCCCGCACGTAGCGTACACCTGCGCCCCGCGGGTACCACGTAGGCGCACTCGATAGAAGGAGGTACTGATGGCAACCGGACGCAGATCCCTCGCCCTCGGCCTCGCCTCGATGCTCGCCGTCTCCTGCCAGGCGACTCCCGATCTCACGTCTTCTCCCCCGCCCCCCGTGCCTCCTCCGGGCTCCGGCATGACGGCTCGAGTCGTGGCGTCCGACGCGAGCCGGCCTGTGGGGCCGGATGGCAGACCGGTCAGCGTTACCGGCACGGCCACCTTCACCGGTCTGACCGTCGAGCTGTGGGACGGCCAGCAGTGGCTCACGGTCGCGAATGGCTCGGGGAGTGCCGCGCTCGCCCTCGGCGACGGGGCGTTGCAGGCGACGCTCGTCCCGGCGACCGCGATTCCCGCCGGTGCGTATAGCGAAGTGCGCCTCACGGCCCAGAGCGCGACGCTCGACGTGGCGGTGGCCGGGGTGAATTTCTCGGCGCGTACCCAGGCCACCGCGGCATCGCTCACGCTCGACAAGACCGTTGCCGTGACGGTCAATCCGGACGGCTCCCGCACGCTCAGCGTCGCGTTGCAACTGATCCGCACGGTAGCGCTGAGCGCCGATCCGGCGACCGGCGCCCCGATAGTGAACCTGACCGGCGACTTCGGCCCGGTGACGATGCGGGCCGCCTCGGTGCAGACGAGCGTGGTCGGATCGGACCGGAGCCAGCCGGTGACGTCCCCCTCGGGCATGTCGGTGAGCGGGACGGCGACCTTCACCGGGTTGAGCGTCGACCTGTGGGACGGACAGCAGTGGTGGGCGGTAGCGAACGGCTCGGGGACGGCCACGTTCGCGCTTGAGGACGGCACGGCCGCAGCGACGCTCGTGCCGGCGAGCGAGCTGCCGGCCGGCGACTACTCGCAGATCCGCCTGACGGCCACCAACGCCGTCATCGACATCACGCTGGACGATGGGGGCGGCCGCCAATTCTCCGTGGGGCTGCAATCGAACGGACCCGTCGTCATTACCAAGAGCGTGTTCGTCACGGTGAACCCGGACGGCTCGCGCACGATCGCGGTGCAGCTGCAGCTGGTCCGCACGGTGGCGATGCAGGTCGATTCCGCGAGTGGCGCGCGCAGCGTCACGGTCTCCGGCGACATGGGCACGAGCACAGCGCCGGCGAGCATGCACTGAGGCGCCGACTCCTCCCCGGCGCCGGAGGCGAGCGGGCCCGCGCACGCGGGCCCGCTTTCGTTTGACACCTCCCTGCTCGGGGGGCAATTTGGCGCCATGCCCCGCCGCGCGGGCTTCACCCTCATCGAGCTGCTGGTCGTGCTCGTGCTGATGGGCCTCGCCGCCATGCTCGTGGCGCCTGCCCTGTTCCCGGCCCGGCACGACGAGTCGGCGCTCAAGGCGCTCCTCAGGAGCGCGCGCGACGCCGCGGCGCGGCGTGAGCAAATCGTGTACGTGAGGATCGACCCCGCGGGTTGGTGGCGCATGGAAGGCGACGCCTCGGCGCTCGCGGAGACGCTCGCCGTCGGCCGGATCGACCCGATCTTCCCGACTCCCGTCACGCTCGTGGTATCGCCACTCGGCAGCTGCGCCTTCGATGTCCGGAGCGGCGCGGCGGCGGCGGTGGTCGGGCTCGAACCCCTCACCTGCGAGCTGCGCGCGCCGTGAGACGAAGCGGGCTCACACTGCTCGAGACGATGGTGGCCCTGGTGATCCTGGGACTCGTCGCGGTCGGCTTCCTCGCGGTGTTTCAGGGCTCGGCGCGCCTCGCCCGGGAGGCGGAACGCTGGTCCGAGGCCGTGGCCTACGCCGAGGACGCGATGGAGGCGGTCAAGCTGGAGCCGCGGGAAGCGCCGGCTCGCACGCCGCTGGCGGGGGGCTTCCGACGCAGCGTGGAGACGCGCGGGTGGGAAGACGAGGACAGCGTCCGGCTCGTGACGGTCGTGGTGACGCTGCCGGACGGAGGCGGTCACTTGACCCTCCAACGATTGGTGATGATGCGGTGAAACACTGCGGGTTCACGCTGCTCGAGCTCGTGGTCGCCCTCGTGCTCGCGGGCGTCGTCGCGCTGCTGGTGTACGGCGCCGCCGCGGCCGGGGCGGACACGCAGCAGCGCCTGCGGCAGCGGGGGCTGGCCGTGCAGCAAGCGCGGGCGTTCCGAGCGACGCTCACGGACGCCCTGCGCAATGCCCGCCCGACCCTGATCCGGGGCGATACGGCGTTCAACCTGGAAGTGCGTCGTGACGGAGCCGGTCGTCCCCGTGATCGTATCGCCTTCATCACGGCAGGCGGCTTGCCGCCGCTCACTGGCGACGCCGACTGGGCGGTGACCGTCGAGCCGTCGCCCCAGGGCGTGCTGCTCGAGGCCGTTCCGCTCGGCGTCGCAGCGCCGGCCCCCGTGGTGCTGCGCCTGCCCGGTGTCACGGGACTCGATGTCCGGGTGCTCGGGGCGTCGCGGCCCCGCGAGTGGACCAAGCGGTGGGCGTTTCCGTCCCTCGTGCCCCCCGGAGTGGAGCTCACGTTCTGGACGGACTCGGGCCCGGGAGCGGACCCGCCGGTGCGGCTCATGCTACCGCTCGGGGGGGTGGAGTGAATTCCCTGTCGCCGCGACGCGGCGTCGCGTTGATGCTGGTGCTCTGGCTGATCGTCGTGCTGGGGGCGATCGCCGTGGGTGCTGGCGCGCTGGCCCGCGGCGAGTCCAACGTCGTGGGAAACATGCGGACTCGCACGGCGGCGCGGTACGCGGCGGAGAGCGGTGTCCTGGCGACGCGGTTGCGGTTGCAGCGCGCGCTGCGCGCCGCACGCACGTTCCAGGAGCGGGTGCTCGTCTTCCGCCGGCTGGGCGAACCGCCGGCGTCCCGCCGCGAGGACGTGCTGGGCGCGACGCGGTTCCAGAGCGTCGTGGTGAACCTGAACGCCCGGCTCGACCTGAACGACGCCGACGGCCCGATGCTCGTGGCCTTCCTGGGGCAGTTCGTGGGGCCGCGTAAAGCGGAAGCCCTGGCCGACGCGCTGCAAGACTGGCGCGACCCGGATGATCTGGTACGCCCCAACGGCGCCGAGGCGGCCGAGTACGCACGCGCCGGCGCGCCGTTCCGGCCAACCAACCGGCCGCTCGCGAGTCTGAACGAGCTCACCCGCGTCCTGGGCTTCTCCGACTCGCTGGCCGCGCGGCTCGCCCCCTACGTCACGGTCCGGAGCGACGGCCGGGTGGACGTGAACGCGGCGCCGGAGCCCGTGCTCGCCGCCGTGGCCGGTGTCGGGCCGGCCGGTGCCCGGCTGCTGGTGTCGGAGCGCGCCCAGGGAGTGATCTTCGACTCACCGAGCATGGTCTGGAGCGTGCTCCGGCGCGTGGGGAACGCATGGGGGGCCGCCGACATCGCGCACCTGACCACGTGGCCGCGCCGCGTGCTGATCGTGAGCCGTGGCTGGGAGACGGGGCACCCGTTGACGCACGAGATCCAGGCCGTCTTCGACGTCGACGGGCCGGTGCTCACGCTACGCTTTTGGACGGAACACGATCTCTAGAGGATCTCTCCGATGCCTTTCGCGAAGTCGATCAAGCTCACGCTCATCGCCCTGGCGGGGTTCGTCGCCGTCGCCGCGCTCACGCTGGTCGTGCGGCAGCGCCGATCCGACCCCGGTGGCATATCGTCCGCCACGGCCTACGATTTTGGGGATGTGGTGCAGGGGCAGCCCGTGGAGCACGAGTTCGCGTGGCGCAACAACGCTGCCACACCCCTGGCGGTGGACACCGTGATCACGGCGTACGCCAGCACGCTGCTGGCGGCCGATTCGCTCGTGCCGGCGGGCGGGGAGGGGCGGCTGCGGCTCCGAGTCGAGACGCGGCGACTGCTCGGGCCCGTGAACGAGCTGGTGAAAGTACGGTACAAGGACGCCGCGCGGCGTCCCGTGTGGTTCCTGCTGCGCGGGCGTGTGGTCGCGCCGATCGAGCTCGCGCCCCAGGATCGCGTCTACTTCTTCACGTTCCAGGGCGAGGGCCCCGACCACGAGATCCTCGTCGTCAACCATCAGGACCGGCGGCTCGGGCTGCTCGCGGTGCGGTCCGACAATCCGCGGTTCCGCGTCCGCA
>Ga0209802_1000672_pt1 | contig 26324 bp, 19 predicted proteins | sample GraSoiAngelo_129_FD_185886 | JGI IMG/M metagenome (GOLD analysis project Ga0209802, IMG submission 185886) | Grasslands soil microbial communities from the Angelo Coastal Reserve, California, USA - 14_0927_12_40cm (SPAdes) (version 2) | ecosystem: Environmental > Terrestrial > Soil > Grasslands ... | reverse complement strand
CGCGTTGACGAACACAAGTCCAACGCCATCAACTCGAAGCAGCGAGAGCCGGCTGACCAGGTAGAGGCGCACGCCGCCCACAAGGAAGCAGGCCAGGACCACGCCGCATACAGCGAAGTAGACTTCGGTATCGAAGGGACGCCAGGAGCTCCTTCCGAGTTTCAAGAGCGGCGGGATCACAGCGCACAACGACAGGCAGCCCAGGATGAGCGCACATCGCAGCCACGGGATCTGCGGACGAACGTCGAGGAAAGGCCCCCGGTTGCGGTTTGCCGTCGGCGCCGCGAGTTGATCGGCCACCAAGGCGACTAACGAGCCCTTGGGCCGACCCTTGCCACCTCGCGCGGGAGTGGCGACCCCGAGCGGGTTCGGGGGCGCAAATACCACGGGCCCTAAACAAATACGTCCGAGCTGTCCCGGCAGGAGCGGCGGATGTCGTCGGCCAGCCCGATGCTAAGGGCCGAGGATCGCCAGTTGGTGCAATGCGGGTTGGCCCGCCCGTAGCAGAATAATGGTCACAAAGTCCACGCTGGAGAGCGATGCCAGGCAACAACCTACCTGCGCAGCTGACAAGCCTGATCGGCCGGGAGCGCGAGATCGGCGAGCTCCGGGAGATGCTCGCCCGCTCGCGACTGGTGACACTCACGGGGGCTCCAGGCTGTGGGAAGACTCGCCTGGCGCTCGCGGTGGCGACCGACGCCCGCGAAGCGTTCCCCGATGGAACCTTCATCGTCGAGCTGGGCCCGCTCGCTGACAGCGGCCTCGTTCCGCAGACCATCGCCACGGCTTTCGGCGTTGGCGAAGGTCCAGACCGCCCGCTTATGGACGCACTCCATGAGCATCTCCGGTTGAAGCTTCTCCTGCTCGTCCTCGACAACTGCGAACATCTCCTGGATGCCTGCGCCAACTTCCTCGAAGGGACCTTGCGGGCATGTCCCACCCTGAGTGTGCTGGCCACCAGCAGGGAGCTGCTCGAAGTCAATGGGGAGCTGGCGTTTCGGGTCCCCTCATTGACCTATCCTCCTGAGGGCACCAACCACACCTGCGAGTACGAAGCCCCACGACTGTTCGTCGATCGTGCGCAGCTGACGCTGCCGGCGTTCAAGCCGACTGCCGAAGATTGGCAGGCCATCGGCGCTATCTGTCGACACCTGGACGGCATCCCACTTGCCGTTGAGCTCGCCGCCGCCAAGATCGACGTGCTCTCCCCGGTTCGGATTCTCGATCACCTGAGCGATCGCTTCCGCCTTCTCTCGGGAGGTAGACGCCGTCCCGGGGGCAGACCACAGACATTGCGCGCCGCGATCGACTGGAGCTACTTGCTGCTCGCTCCGGCGGAGCAGCAGATGTTCCGGCGACTCGCCGTCTTCGGGGGCAGCTTTACGCTCGAAGCCGCCGCCGCGGTGGCGACCGCCGATGAGGTGGGCCGCGCCGACGTGCTGGACGTCGTGGCCCGGCTGGTGAAGAAGTCTCTCGTGGTGGCCCAGCCGAGCGACGGACAACCCCGCTACCGCCTACTGGAAACGCTCAGCGAATACGGACGCGACAAGCTCCTGGCGCACGATGAGCTGAGCGACGTCCGAAAGCGCCATCTCCAGTTCTTCGCCGAAATGGCCGAGGCTGCCTTCAAAGAATGGCGGACTGAGGCCCACAGCTCGTGGCTGCAGCGGCTGGCATTGGATATCGAGAACCTCCGGCTGGCACTCGATTGGGCGCGCGCCGCCCAGGACAGGAGCGCCTGGGTCCGACTCTCCGGGGCTTTGGCCTGGTTCTGGTGGACCAGCGGGCGGCTGCTGGAAGGCAGCAAACGCTTGGAGGAGTCGCTCCAGCCACCGGAAGGCACCGATTTCGATAGAGCTCGGGCGCTCGATGGCGCCTGCATGATCGCCTACCACCACAGTGATTTCCATGCGCTCGAGACGTTCGCGGCTGAGCAGGTGATTGTCTGTGAGCGCCTGGGCGATAGGTGCGGATTGGCGAGCGCCGTGACCTCACTCGCAGAGGCCGCTTTATTCAAGGATCACGACGCGAAAGCGGCCGAGGCGTTGCTGATGAAGAGTCTCGAACTGAGCACGACGGGCGGCTTCCTGACCCAGGAGAGCGAAGCTCTTACCATCCTTGGGCTGATCGGGTTCTGGCGGGACGATCTCGAGAGCGTGCCCCAGCCCTGGGAGCGGGCGCTTCGGCTGAGCGAGCAAGTGAGTGACGTGCCCCAGCGCATCCGGATGCTCGCGGATATGACCTGTCTCAACTTAATCCGAGGGCAGATCATTGACGCGGCCCGCTCTGCAACTGCTGCGCTGGCCGCCTACCGCGCTACCCCCGGGCACCACAGCCTGGAGGAGATGCTGCTCCAGTGCTACGCCTGGCTCGCCATCGAAGCCGGCGATAGAGAGCGAGGGTTGCAATTGGAGGGCGCGAGCCGTGCCAGGTCAAGGTTGAGCGGGTATGGAGAGCCGCCCACCTGGTCACGGTACTGGAATCCCGTCTTCCGCAAAGCCATGGCTACCCTGCCCGCCGAGGTTGTTGAGCGCGCATTGAGCGAGGGATTGCAGCTCGACATTGAGCAGGCCTTCGCATTGGCGGAAGCCCTGCCAAGGCCAGCGCCGGCTGCCGATCGGCGCTACATCGAGGTCGCCGGCGTCAAGCTGACACGACGGGAGCTCGAGGTTGCCGTGATGGTCGCGAAGGGCATGAGCAACCGTCAGATCGCGGCCAGGCTGGTCCTCACCGAGCGCACCGTCGAGGGACACGTCGAGAATCTGCTCAGCAAGCTCGGCTTCCATTCGCGAGCAGCCGTCGCCGCCTGGGTGGCGCAGAACGAGCCGCCGGCTGAGCGCGCTCCCTAACCGCCGGCCGAAGTCAGGTACCCGCCAGGCACGAAATCAGGTACTTCCCCCGCTGAATCGAGAGGACTGTCGGCGTAACTTGGCGCCCAGGCACGTCGAAGCCGGTCCGCGACTCCAGCAGAGGAGATCAACAATGAAACAGCGAGCGATCGCCCACACCCCGCTGGCAGATCTCGACAGCCTTGGTGCCCAGGTCTATCGTGAGGAGTTGACGCCCCTCGCCTTCCTGGAGCGGTCGGGCTCGGTCCACGCCGACAGGATTGCCGTTGTGGACGGCAACCGACGCTACACCTATCGAGACTGGAGGGTCCGGGCCCGCCAGTTCGCCTCGGCGCTACGCAAGGCCGGGATGCGAAAGGGCGACCGGATCGCCTTCCTCGCGCTCAATTCGGAGCAGCTCCTCCTGGCCCATTTCGCTGTGCCCATGGCGGGCGGCGTCCTGGTGGCGATCAACACCCGCCTCAGCGCCGCTGAGGTCGCCTACATCGTGGCCCACTCCGGCGCCCGCCGGATTTTCTATTCGTGCGAACTGCAGCCGCTTCTGGCAGACCTTCCCGGTCAGGTGACGCCGTGCGACATCGGCAGCGGATTCGAGGGCTTCCTGGCCACCGGCAACGCCGATCCTATCGACCCAGGGCTGATGGATGAGGAGGAGATGATCGCCATCGATTACACCTCTGGAACCACCGGCCATCCGAAGGGCGTGATGTACACGCACCGAAGCGCCGCCCTCAACGCCCTGGCCATGATCATCCATCTGAGGCTGAGTGCTGACTCGCGCTATCTGTGGACGCTGCCCATGTTTCACTGCAACGGGTGGTGCATCACCTGGGCGCTGGCCGCGGTCGGCGCCACCAGTTTCTGTATTCCCCGCGTCGATCCGGCCCGCGTTTGGGAGCTGCTGGACCAGGACGGCATCACCCATTACAATGGCGCGCCAACCGTCCAGATCATACTCGCGAACGACCCGAGCGCGCATCGCTTGAGCCATCCGGTGACAGTGACCACCGGCGGCGCGCCGCCCTCGCCGACCTTGATCGCTCGACTGGCGGAGCTCAACCTCCGGCTTGAGCACGTCTATGGGTTGACCGAAACCTACGCCCCATTCACCATCAACGAGGAGCCCCCGGGCGCCGAGACGCTTTCCCGGGATGAGCGGTCACGCCTTAAGGCTCGCCAGGGGGTCCCCCACATCCTGGCCGGGCGGCTTCGCGTGGTCGACGACGCCATGCACGACGTGCCGGCAGACGGCGCAACCATGGGGGAAGTGGTCATGCGCGGCAATATCGTAACCAGGGGCTACTACCGGGCTCCCGAGCTGACGGCCAGGGCCTTCGCTGGAGGCTGGTTCCACAGCGGCGACGTGGCCGTGATGCATGCTGACGGGTCGATCGAGCTCCGCGATCGGAAGAAGGACATCATTATCTCCGGCGGCGAGAACATCAGCACGATCGAGGTTGAACAGACTATCTCGACGCACCCGTCGGTGATGGAGTGCGCGGTCATTGCGATCCCGGATGAGAAGTGGGGGGAAGTTCCAAAGGCTTTCGTGGCTACAAAACCGGGCCGAGAGACCACCGCGGAAGAGATTATCGAGCACTGCCGGGCGCGGATGGCTCACTTCAAGTGTCCAGCCGCAGTCGAGTTTGAGGACCTGCCGAAGACCTCGACCGGCAAGGTTCAGAAGTATGTCCTTCGAGAGCGCGAATGGCAAGGCTATGCAAAGCGCATCAACTGAGGCCGGAAAGCATCCCTTTGTGGAACCGTTTGTGGAACCGTGCGTCATAGGCCGGGGCAAGATCGAAAGAGACGTACGAAGGACGAACTTGAATCAGATGGAGGAGGTTTCGCAAATGAAACCGCGTGCAGTGCCTATGAAGTTGCGAGGGCTCATCTCCGGCGCATTGCTCAGTCTAATCCTCAGCCCGGTGGTGGCGCTGGGACGGCCGGTGGTTGCGTCCGCCGCAACGGCCGACCCTATGTTCCAGGTGCAGGTGCCCGGGGTTTTCAAGCAAAGCGCCTTTCCGGTTGATGCGACGGCCGGCAAGTCAGTGCCTGGTGTGGTGACCCTGGCAGATGCCGAGTCCGCAATTGCGGGGCGGGGCGCGCTTTCCGCGTCGGCTCAGGGCAGCCTCGGCTCGATCAGTAACCCGGGCATCCAGGCGATCGATCTGTTTACGGGCGGCTCCGGCAGAGCTGAGTTTCGGCTGCCGGACGTCACCTTTTCCGGCCCGGCGCCGGCGGGATCGACGATCAGTGCGTCTATCAACTTCGGCCTGAGTGGCTCCCTAGCGACATCGGCCTTGCATTCGTTCACGAGCGACGCCCTGCTCATTTCGGAGGCGTCCGCCGGGATCAGCGGCCGGATCATCGAGCCGACCTCATTCATCGGCGGCAGCTTCGGAGGCCAGGCAAAGACGGTCAGCAAACACCTGGCTAATGGAACGCTGACGAGCTCGCTGAATCGTGAGGGTGTCTTTGGTGTGGAGTCGAAGACTCTGCCCGACGCGTCTATCGCTTTCGTCGTGCCCGGTGGCTTCACGACGGATCCACTCACCGTGGTGATCGGCAAACCGATGACCCTGGACGTGAGCCTGTCCGTGTTGGGCGGCATCACCTGGGACGGAATTCTTACCGGCGGTGATATAGGAAGTGGGGCCGCGAACTTTGGCCACACCTTGAGTTTCCCGTCGTCGGGGCCGGTCTTCGGACTGCCGTCGGGTTTTACGGTGAACTCCCCAAGTGGTTTGATCGTGAACAACCAGTACGTGACTGGGACAGCGCCGCCGGACACCACCCCGCCGACGACCACCGCCAGCCTGTCGCCAGCAGCGAACGCCAATGGCTGGAACAACACGGCCGTCACGGTAAACCTGAGCTCCGCTGACAACGCTGGTGGTTCGGGTGTGAAGGAGATCAGCACTTCGCTCAGCGGGGCCCAAACAGGCAGTGCCGTGACGCCTGGGAGTACCGCGTCGGTCACCATCACGGAGGAAGGCATCACCACGCTGACCTTCTTCGCTCGCGACAATGCCGGAAACCAGGAGACGCCCCAGACGGTGAGTGTTCAGACTGACAAGACGGCACCAACGATCGCTGGCTCCAGACTCCCGCTGGCGAACGCTTACGGCTGGAACAACAGCGACGTCACCGTGCACTTCGACTGTAGCGACGCGTTCTCCAGTATCGCCGTCTGCTCCAGTGACGTTGTGCTGGCCAATGAAGGCGCTAACCAGGCTGTGATCGGATCCGCTTCCGATCGGGCGGGAAACACGGCGAATGCGAAGCTCAGCGATATCAACATCGACAAGACGCCACCGCTCAGCGTCGCCACGGCGAACCCACCCGCCAATGCCAATGGGTGGAACCAGACTCCGGTCCAGATCAAGCTGGCGGCCACGGACGCGCTTTCGGGCGCGCTCAGCACCGAGTTCAGCCTCGACGGCGCTGGGTTCGTCCCGTATGCGAGCCCGCTGTCAGTTTCCGGTGATGGCGTGCACAGACTCGAATTTCGGTCGACAGACAAGGCCGGCAACGTCGAGGCCACCCAGTCGGTCGCCGTGAAAATCGATCAAACCGCGCCTGAGGCCTATTTCCTCTTCGACCCCAGCGCAAACGATATTGTGGTCTTCGGGCGGGACGCGCTTTCGGGCCCATCGCAGTCCGGGCCGCTCGCACCGATCACCGTGAACCAGCAAGGTGGCGATGAGGAAGCCGGCGACGGGGAACTGGGGCACGGCCGGGGCGTACATCACCGTGCCGGGTGGGAGCTTCGTACATACCTCGTCACGGACCAGGCGGGTAACGCCTTAAGCCTTACGCTCCGGGTCAGCCGCCGGGAGAAGGGTGTGTCGGTCCGGGTCGTGGGGTTGCAATACGACGGTGACCCCGTAGTGATACCGATCGACAATAAGGCCCACTTCCGGGCCGACCTGGATCGCTCCGGGGAGCTGCGACGCGTAGGGCAGGAAATCGGACTGGAAGGTGACAAGCTCGACCAGACTGTTCACGCAGTGTGGGACGCCCGACGCAACCAGACCAGAATCACCGTGGAGCGCGATGATCACGAGATTCAAACAGTTATGAACGGACTTGTCCTGCTCAGGCTCGCCACATCAAAAGGCACTCTGAAGATCGAGTTCTGACCCAGGCGTCGAAGCACCGGCGGCGTCCTGTCGGGAGGTGGTCTGGAATCCGACGCGATTTCTATCTGATGCCTTGCGGAGTGACGCGGGTCCTGTCAGTCACCGAGTACGCGAAATGTGATACTCGAATGGCTGGCGACCCCGAGCGGGTTCGGGGGCGCAAATACCACTTGCCCTTGCCAAATACCTTACTTGAGGTTGATCCCAAAGAGACCCGAAGCAAACGCGAAACGGGCGTCTACGCAAGCTGAGGTGACCACCGCGTCGTGACGAAGACCTGTTTGTACGGGGCGCTCACGCATTAGGCATGCCGATAATGGCACCAGTGACAATTCTCGACTTCATCGGCAGGACACCGCTCGTTCGGCTCAAGGCAATCCCCGGCAAGAGCAGCGCCGAGGTCTGGATCAAGTGGGAGGGGGCCAACCCGACTGGAAGCATGAAGGATCGCATCGCGCTCAAGATGATCGAGGGCGCCGAAGCACGCAGTGAACTCCGACCTGGCGAAACTATCGTCGAGTTCACCGGTGGTAGCACGGGGAGTTCACTCGCCCTCGTCTGCGCGGTTAAGGGATATCGCGTGCATCTCGTGTGCTCCGACGCGGTCGCGCGGGAGAAGCTGGACACGATGCGGGCGTTCGGTGCCGAACTCGAGGTCATCTCGAGTGCATCAGGCCTCATCACGCCGGCACTCCTCGCGGCCATGCAAGCGCGTGTGGAGGACCTCGCTCAGCAACCCAGTACCTTCTGGACGAAGCAGTTCTCGAATCCAGATAACCGATCCGCCTACCACGTCATGGCGGAGGAGCTGCTGAGCGCGCTCAATAGCCGGATCGACGCCTTCGTGATGGGGGTTGGCACCGGCGGTTGCTTCTCAGGCAATGCCGAAGTCTTGAAGGAACGGCTGCCGGCGGTCCAGTGTGTGGCCGTCGAACCGGCCACCGCACGAGTCCTGTCTGGTGGCCCGGTAACCGGCCACCATATCGAGGGGTTCACGGCCGGTGTCGTCGGCTCAATCACCCGAACCGACCTCATCGATGAGATCGTGGCCGTCACCGACGAAGACGCGGCAGCGACTGCCAGGCGACTGGCGCGCGAGGAGGGCATCTTCTCTGGGATCAGCGCTGGCGCTAACGTTTGGGCGGCCTTACGGATCGCCGAGCAATTGGGGCCGGGTCGACGCGTCGCAACCGTTGCCCCCGACTCAGGTCTGAAATACCTGCAGGGCAGACTGTTCGCGTAGGCGCCATGCCGGTCCGACCACTTAGGTGGTCTGACTGGGTTCGAGGGCGCAAATACCACCAGCCCTCTTCAAATACGTTTAAGTCGCTCTGAGCGGCCTGCTATCGGGGACTGGGCACAGACTCCGTAGGAATCGCACCGAGCTGTTGCATTAACCTAGGCGGTCGAATTTTGTCCAAGCCTCGGCGAGCTTCCCGTTCTTGAGGCGATACACATCGAGGTCCGCGCTTCGCCGTTATTGGCCGCTGGTCGCGTCCGGGGCGTCCCCGATCTGACCACCCGGCCCGCCGTTGCGCGGGACCTGCTGGATGCGCTCCGCCCCCCGGTCCAACAGAAACCCGTGATTAGTTGGAGGCGCCGTAGGGACGACCGGGGTGCGCACTGGGGCACTGCTCGACACGGCGGACCGCGCTGCCAGCACCAGTACGACCGCAAAAACGATCGCGCCGAACCAGAGTAGCGGCCGAGTTGCTGGGCGGCCAATCGTCTGCTTACGTTCCATCGGTTCGTACCTCCATGTCATTCATGCGTGGGGACGTGGGCAGCGTAAGGCGGCTCGGAGGTGGGGTCACCGGGAGTACTACGGGGTCGGCTACTGGTTGTTTGGTGGCTAAACTTGCTTGGGGCTTGAGGCATGAGCCGGACTGCCGAGCAGGGACTTACACCCCGCGAACTGGAAGTGGCGCGCCTGGTCCGAGACGGGCTGACCGATCGCGACATCGCCGTGACACTCGACATCGCCCGGCGTACGGCGGAGTGGCATGTGCAGCAAATCTTCAACAAGCTGGGCTTCAACACACGCGCCCAGATAGCGGCGTGGACCGCGCGCGATGAGCTGGTCGGGACGGCTGCGCACTCAACTGATACGCGCCGGCACAATCTTCCCCTTCAGCTGACGACCTTCGTCGGCCGCGCGCAAGAGTTGGCTACGGTCCAGCGCCTCCTAGCAACGCGGCGGCTTGTGGTCCTGGTCGGGGTGGCCGGTGCGGGCAAGACTCGTCTCGCGCTCGAAGTTGCGAGGCAGACTGGCGATACATATGCCGATGGCATCTGGCTGGTCGACCTGACTCCGATCCGTGATGGTGGACTCGTTCCGCGGGCATTTGCATCGTCGCTCCGATTGCACGATCGACCTCGCCAGCCAATAGCCCAGACACTGTTAGAAGATTTGCGCGGCCGCCGCCTGCTCCTGGTGATAGACAACTGCGAGCACCTGATCGACGATTGCGCCCGCCTCATAGACGCAATCCTCCGCTCGTGTGACGGCATCACGGTACTTGCCACGAGCAGGGAGCCTCTTCGTGTCAGCGGTGAGGCGATTTGGCGGGTGGCTCCGCTAGCTCTTCCCAGCCCGGCGGCTCTGACCGATGTGGATCAACTGGCCAGGTGCGGGGCGGTCCAGCTCTTTGTCGATCGTGCGCAGCTAGTTGCGCCAGGCTTTCAATTGAGCGCTCGGAACGCCGCTGCGGTAGGTAACTTGTGTTCCCGACTGGAGGGGCTGCCACTGGCAATCGAGTTGGCGGCGGCACGCGCGAGTTCGATGGCTCCCGAGCAAATGCTGGCTCGGCTCCAGGACCGATTCGCACTCCTGACAGCTGGCAGCCGGAGCGGACCAGCGCGACATCGAACCCTGCACGCGGCTCTCGATTGGAGCCACGACCTGTTGAGTGACCCGGAGCAAAGGCTGTTCCGCCGCTTGTCGGTATTTGCCGGTAGCGTCAGCCTCGAGGCAACCGAGCACGTCTGTTCCGCGAACGACCTGGAAGTCGCGGTGATCCCCGGCTTGCTCGGCAACCTTGTGGACAAATCCGTTGTGATCGCAGCCGGTGAGGCCGGGGAGCCGACCCGTTTTCGAATGCTCGAGACCATGCGCGAGTACGGATGGAAGCATCTGGAGGATAGCGGCGAGGTGGAGCGAGTTAGCCGGCGGCACGGCGAGTTCTTCGTGGCACTCGCCGAAGAGGGCTGGGCAAAGCTCAGAAGCGCCCAGCAGCCGATCTGGCACCGGCGGCTTGCCGACGACCTCAGCAATCTGCGGTCGGCCTTTCGGTGGAGCCGCGGTCGTGATCCGGAAGCGGCCTTGCGGCTGGCCTGGGCACTAAACGACTTCTGCATCATCCATGGAATTGTTCGGGAAGGCGACGACTGGTTCGAGCAGGCGCTCGCCGGCTATACCGTTCGCGACGAACTTAGGGCAAAGGCGCTCGGAGAGGGGGGTTGGATCGCCTGGCACTGTGACGACATCGGAAGTTCCGCGGCGCGATGGCGTGAAAGCTTTGAAATCTACCGCGAGCTACGCCACGTTAGCGGAATCGGCCAGGCGCTTCATCAGCTCGGACACCTACTATGGTGGCAAGGCGATTTCGCGACGGCGCGCAAGAACTACGAAGAGGGCCTAGCCATGTCCAGGCAAGCAGGGGACGCCTTCTGGATTGCAGGTAGCCTCAGATCCTTGGGCGAGTTGGACCTATGGGAAGGAGATCCCGTCCGGGCGCGCGTCCATCTGGAGGAGAGTCTTGCCTGGAATAAGCGCGTGGGAGAGCCGAAATGGAGGTCCTACACGATTGAGGCTTTGGCCCTGAGCGAGATCGAGCTTGGCGATTTCGCAGTGGCACGCACCCACCTGGAAGAGGCACTGGGGATTGTACGCGAGCTGAACTTCGCGCTTGGCCTTGTCGGCGTTCTCAAGACTTTTGTCGTACTCGCCGCGGCGCAATCGCAGCCGGTTCGCGCGTTGCGCCTTGCTGGCGCTTGCGACTCGCTCTCGGAGTCGATCGCATTGAATCCGCTTGGTCATTGGCCAATGATGCAACGATGGCTTGAGATAAGCCGAATGGAGTTGGGTCCCGAGCGGGCGGCGGCCTGCTTGGCGGAAGGCCGCGCCATGACCCGAGAAAGTGCTATCGAGTACGCTCTCGCGGGGTAACTGCGAGGGCGTTGTTGATTGGTAATCATCAGCGGGATTGACATATCGTCGTCGACTTCGACAAAAGTTGCCGGCGCTATCGCCTCACGTTACAAGAAGGCATGAGACGCACGCAGTCACCTTCGCCGTGACGGCATGAATCTGAGCGGCACGAGCAACACCATTAAACACGCCTTCCGACCGGCAGCCTGATGAGGCTGCTGCTAGGTGGTAAGACTGGGTTCGGGGGCGCATATACCACCTGCCCTAGCCAAATACGCGTGAGCCTCAATAAGCGGTTCGGACACCTGACCTGCCACACGGCAGACGCCACCAGACCTTGAGAAACACCCTCAGCGTTGGTACAAAGGCGGTGTGACCCTCGTTGTCATCGGCGGGCCCACGGAGGAGCGAGTTGAGAATGCTGTTCGGGCCTTCGAAGCGGAGGGCTTTCGACGAGCCAGCGCCATCACGGAGGACCTCAAGGAGGGAAATGTCGTGGTGCCGCTGCGGGTAGGAGCGGCTGAGGTCCTGCATCAGGCCGACCAGAGGGGCATTCCGTACGTACTCGTCCATCATGGGCCCAAGGATCGCATCAAGAACGGAACCTACGCGCGAGCACATCATCGGGTTGAGGCGCCCCAACTGATTGAGCTGGCACGAAGGCTAGGCGCAAACCAAAAGATGTTAGTCACATGTGTCGCCTTCGCATTCAGAGAAGGAATCCCCACGGACAGCGCTCTTGTGGTCGACGCCCGCTGCCTCGACAATCCTTACTGGGTGGACGAGCTGCGTGATCTCGATGGGCGCGACCCAAGAATTGCGCAATTTGTCCTTAACCAGCACGAGGCTACGGTGTTGTTGGACTCCCTCGACACGATGCTGGGTGAACTGCTGCCCGCATATCGAGCCCGCGGCCGAATGGAGCTAACTCTCGCCTTTGGCTGCAATGGAGGCCGACAACGTTCCGTCGCCCTAGCCGTGGAACTGGCACGCCGTCTCCAGGTGCGAGGCAATCTCGACGTGGGCGTGGAGTTGCGTCGGACTGGGTTAGGGGGCGCAAATACCACCAGCCCTCTGCAAATACGCCTGAAATGGCGGAAGCCTCACGAAGCCCGAACAGACACCTGCTCATCAAATGGCCAGGATGAAAGTGTGCGGCGCCTGCGTGCGAGAAGCACCTGTCTCTCGAGCGTGGAATCGAGAGTTCGATCCTCTCGGGGGCTCCGACCACGGTTTCGAACGTGAGCTAGGGGCCCAGTGGCTCGGTCAGGAGTCTGAGAAGATATCCGTCGCTAAGACCCGTCGGTAGAGGTAGAGCTGGTGGGCGGGCGTGGAACGGTTCGGAGCCGGAGGAGGGGAAGGTGGCCGGTCGGCTGATCGAGGTGGAGCTAAGAGTGCACGACGTTGATCGGTCCCTTCGCTTTTACCGGGACCTCCTTGGATTGCCACTTGGCCAGCCCGAGGTCCACCAAGACGGCGGCGCTCGCCACGTTCACGCCGCCTGGGGATCGTGGGCCGAGGGGGCGAGGGACTTCCTGCTGTTCAACATCTATCCTGCCGAGGCTGGTCAGGAATCGCGCGCGAACGTCGGCTTCGCCGTGGAAGACCTGGACGAGGTGCATGCCACACTTGAACGCGCGGGTGTCGATGTCCTGAACCCGCCCGAGGTGAGGTCCTGGGGAAGGACTGGGGTGTACCGAGATCCGGACGGAAACACGATCTCCGTGACGGAGCAACCGCGCGAGCGTTCGGAGGTCTCAGGAACCGAGCCACGAGCCTAGCTCGGAGCCGCCGCCGTCAATTAGTTAGGTAAGTCGGCCCCGTCGCGAAGTCCGCGGATTAGCGATTTGCGGATACTCCTGAAGGTAGGTGGTGGGAGTGGAATCGGGGGCGCAAATACCACCAGCTCTTGTCAAACATGTTTAGCCTGCCTTGGCGCCGGCTCCCGCGCCTTGAACGGAAACTACGCTGGGATGGCGCTTCCCTGAAGCCACGCCGCGCCTCGGAGATCGTTAGTCCTTATCCTGGGGACTCTTCAACCTCATACGTGCCCGGCTCACCCTCTTCCGCATCCCCACCGTCGATGCGGTAGGCGCCGGAATGCGGCTCGAAGCCCGGCGGCGGCAACCACGCCGGCCAAGAACCTGTGCGATGTTCAACTGCCGCCTGAAGTGGGCTGGGGACAGAATATGCCCTGCTCGCCGCGTGGCGGCTTACTACGGTAGCCTTCAGCGTCGCCGTGATCGCGTCCTCGAGCCGAGTGCGCTCCTCCTCGGAGAGCGCATGGCTCATCAGTTGGATCCGACAGCGGCGGGCCGCCTTGTACAGCGTGATGGTGATAGGGACGGACTGCCCCAGCGCGGTCGACGCACCGCGCCAGAACGAGACCGTTTCGGTGTCGACGACCTTCACAGGGGGAGGCAAGGCAAGCGCCGCCTTGACCAAAGTCTCGAGATTATCCGTCGCCGGCGGCAAAGCGACGATGCAGAAGGTGCAGGACACCGCTAAACCTCGGTCGCGCGCCGGTCGCGGTTTTTCGGCGCCATGGCAGCAGCGAAATCCCGGGCGGCCACGGCGGTCGCCGTCTCGTCCCGCACGAGCGCCTGCACGCCCGCCTCCTGGCAGAGCGCGTACAAGTCGGCGCCGCTGCGGCCCCTGGTCTCATCAGCCAGACGCCGGAGCTCGACGTCGGGAGCGAGGCGCAAGGACCGGCTGAACAGTTGCAGCAGGGCAAGCCTGTCCGCTGCAGATGGAAGCGGAATCTCGACGTGCCGGCCGAGCCGGCCGCCTCGCAGCAATGCCGGGTCCAGCATGTCGGGGCGATTGGTGGCGCCTAGTACGAAGACCCCTGACGATGATCCCAGACCGTCGATCTCCTGGAGCAGCTGGTTCACGATCCGTGAGATCGCCTTGTTGTCGCCGTTGCTGCGGCGGGGAACGAGCGCGTCGATCTCATCGATGAAGACGATGGAGGGCGCGTTGGCCCGCGCCCGGGCGAACAGGTCGGCGACGTTTCGCTCGCTCTCGCCCAGCCACTTGCTTACAATGTCCGAACCCTTTACCGGGTAGAAGCTGGCTTTCGCTTGAGCAGCGAGGACCCGAGCAATGGTTGTCTTGCCGGTTCCCGGCGGGCCATACAGGAGGGCGCCGGCCGGCACCATGATTCCCAGGTGACGGGCGCGTTCGGGCGACTCGATGAGCCGCTGGAGCTCCTGCAGTTCGCGCTTGGTGGTTTCCTGCAGGATCACCTGGTCCCAGGTCCAGGCGCCAACTGTGGGACGGTCCTTCCCCCGTTGCGCCTCGATGGCCGCGACCAGGTCGCCCTGGGTGATTGTCCGCCGCGGATCGCTCGCAGCGACTGCTTTCAAGACGAGCAAGGCTGCGCCGTCAACCGCCTCTTTGATGCGAGCTGCCGAGTAGCCCTCGGTGCGGGCAGCGAGGTCGTTCGCGTCGATGCTCGCATCGCACGGCCGCCCCTTGAGCTGAGCCGCGAAGATGGCCCGACGCGCGTCGGGATCGGGCATGGCGACCCGGACCTGCCGATCGAAACGGCCGGGACGGATGACGGCAGGGTCAAGTGCTTGGAGATCATCTGTGGCCGCTACCACGAAGACAGACCAGTTCTCGCGTAGCGCTTCGAGGCGGGTCAGCAGGTCGCCGAGGACGTTGCGATCTCCGCCGGTCAGATTCGCGTCGTCGCGGCGGCGGGCAATACTGTCGAAGTCGTCCAGGAAGAGCAGGGATGGCGGATTCCGCTCGGCACATTCGAAAACGGCGGTCACCGGCGATCCGCCAATACGCATCGGGTCCAGCTGGCCAGACCCAAGCTTTACGAAGTTCAGGCCGAACTCACCCGCGGTCGCTTCTGCAATGAAGCTTTTGCCAGTCCCCGGCGGTCCGTAGAGGAGGATTCCGTTGAAGGCAACCTTCAGGCTCTCCGCTTCGTGGGGATAAGCTAGCACGAGCCCGATGGTCGCCCGCAGTTCCGCCTTGAGGGATTGCATGCCGCCGACATTGGAAAAATTCGGGAGCCGTTCGGGTGGGACAACCTCCATAGGGCTAGCCTGCATTGCCAGATCGACTATAGCCCGTCCACCTTGCCAGCCAGGGTTGTGTACCTAGGTTCGGCGGCGTAGGTACCACGAGCCCTGAGCATATCTCTGAGACACCGGAATAGCCTCGGAAAGACACGGCCTTGCGCCGAAGAAGCCAAGACCTTTTGCGGGGAACTCCACCGATCGTCGCGGCCAAGTTGACAGTCGCCAGAAAGTCCAGTCAGACCGCGACTGGATTCGGGGGCGCAAATACCACCGGCCCTCGGCAAATACGTTCAAGCCCGTTGAGCGCTACCCGGCGCTGGCACCGTTCGCGCGGACGCCTGCTGGTTGGGCTGACAAGCCGCAAACTAGACTGGGGCGGGATGGGGATCCGGTTCGGCGTTGGGATGGGGTTCGTCTCCTACCCGGCCCTTCGCGACGACTTCCTCTTCGTGGAATCCCTGGGCTTGGAACGCGCCTGGGTGGCGGACCAGTACGCCCTTCCATTCGCGCCGGACATGCCGATCCTGGAGGCCTGGACGGCGCTCGCCGCCCTGGCGGTCGACACCAAGCGGATCCGGCTGGGGACCATGGTCACCAACGTTTCCACCCGGAACCCGGCGATGCTGGCGAAGCAGGTGCTGACCGTGGACCAGATCTCGAGCGGGCGCGTCGAGCTCGCGGTGGGCTCGGGCTTCTACCCGGAGGAGCACGCGTATATTGGCGTGGAATTCCCCGACCTGCGTGGCCGTAGCGCTCGGCTGGCGGAAGCCGTGGAGATCCTCGATCGCGGCCTGAGGGGCGATCACGTTACTTTCACGGGCACCTACTTTCGCCTGGCCGAGGCGCCCATGCATCCGGCCCCCATCCAGCGACCCCGTCCGCCGCTCTACGTGGCAGCCACGGTATCGGCGTCGCTCCGAGTTGCCGCGCACTTTGGCGACGCCGTGGTGGCCATCGGAGGCTTGGACCAGGAGATGGGGCAATCCCTGACCAGGTTCCGGGAGCGGATGTCGCGACTGGACGAGATGTGCGAGGCGGAGGGACGCCACCCGGCGTCGCTCCGCCGATGCTACGTGGCGGGCTTTGCGAACGAGCCGATCTTCGAATCGAACGATTCCGCGGCCGACTTCATTGGTCGGTTCGCAGAGGCAGGTGCGACCGACTTCTGCTTCGATCTCTACAACCCCGAGCAGCCGGCCTTCGCGAGCCTGGTCACTTCGCACCGAATAGCTGACAGAGACACGCTGGCGCGAATCGTCCAGGACGTTTTGCCGGAGTTCTGCTAGAAAGGACGGGAACAGCGTTCCACTCTGCGGTTCATGCCCTCTCGGTAGGTGGTGGGAGTGGGTTCGAGGGCGGAAATACCACCAGCCTTCGCCAAATACGTTTTGGGCGCCTGAATCGCCGTCGCAGCTGGCATTCACCAGCGGCAGGCTGCGTTACCCGATTTACGCTCGAAAGGCCGGCGGTTGGAGGGCTAGGGCCGACGTGCGGTCAGCTCGATGGCCTCACTTCCTTGTCTAACAACCCGTAGTCGTACCGTGTCGCCCGACGCGTGCGCCCGAATAGCCGTTTGTACGGCGCCTATGTCGAGGTCCGTTTTGATCTCACGGCCGTCGATTGAGACAACGTGATCCCCTTCCACAACACCGGCACGTTCGGCTTCACTGCCGGCCCGCGGCCGGCGAACGCGGAGACCGTCCTCGGACGTTGGGAGAATCGTCTCCTGCCAGGCTTGCCGAACTGTGTTCGTGCCGTGGGACGCGCAGAGGCAGAGACCAAGTCCACATGCCGGGCACTGGCACAAGCAGTCGTTGCCGGCGCTGCCAAGTTCGTGTACAACGACGTCCGAGGTGAGCAGAGCGAGCTGCTGGATAGCAGCGGTGTAGGCGCGCAAGTGGGATTCGGCGAGGTTCGCCGTGTTGCCATCAGCCTGACTATCGAAGGCCCGGTGTGCCTTGGCGTGCAGCACCGCATAAGCAAATGCAAGCTCGTTTACAGCCGCATACACCACCCTGCCCAATGAGCGCGCCACCGGTAGCACGCGGGCGGACGGCCCTTCTGCTCCGATCCGTTGGCGTTGGGCCTCAAGTGCCGCCCGCTGGCGTTGACTCGTCGCACGAATTGATTCCAGCACAGAGGCAGCCTCGGGATAGACGGCTGGCGCTGGTGTGGTTGCCTTCTCGACGTTCTCCTCAAGTCGTCGCTCGAGGTCGACCAGCTCATCGACCGCATTTACGACCTGCGCGCCCTCGGCAGCTTTCATGTCCTTCCCCTCCTATGTCGATCTTGCTCTGCCATCGGCCTAGACGGGAACTCGCAGGACGTCCAGCCGCCAGCCCGAGGTGGTGTGGCCCATCATCTTGCCACCCACGAGTGCGATTTAGAAGGTGGTGAGACTGGGTTCGGGGGCGCATATACGACCAGCGCCTTCCAAATACGTTTGAGGGGAACCCAGCCGCGGCCTGGGGCGTAAAAATGGTAAGGAGCCAATTTGCGCCGCTTCCCCGCATTTACGACCGCCTTCGTCGTAGCAAGTTCCAGTTGTACCCCGGCCCAGCAGCGTCCACCCACCAGCCCAGTTAGCGGTACGGTCTACGCCCTGTTGGCAGACAATCAGCTCTTCGCGCTGTCTTTGAGCACAGGCAAGGTCCTGAACTCAGTCAGTCTCGGTGCGGCACCGGTTGAGCGGCGAGGCGTTGAGCGCATCATGGCACTAGCGCCAAACCACAATCAGCTCGTCGCTCTCGTTTCCGAAGGTCTACCGGGAACCAACAGCATCGCCTTCGTCGACATCCCAGCCCTCCATGTCCAGGCGACGCGACCGGTACCAGTGCCTGACGTGACGTATCGAGGCCTCGCCCTCGGCGATCAGTCCGGACGTATTTACCTATTCGGGAACCGGATGGTTGGGGCCGATGCTGGGCCGGCCCACGGACCGCCCTCAGACGCGGTGGTCACGGTGCTCAATCCCACAGGCAGCGAAGTCCTTTACAACTGGACGGTTCGCGCATCAGCGGGTCGCAACTGGTACGTGCTTCGCGGCGCCATCGCTGCTGACGAGCGCCAGATCTTCGTCAGTTATCACGGACCGGATACCCAGGGAATGGACATTTTTTCCATTGAGCCTTCGGGGATCACGCGATGTCCGTCAGCGCCAGATCCTTCCTTGGGCTGTATTCGTCTCCACGGTGACTTCGAGCTCTACCATGATGACGGCTTTCTCGTTGCCACGGGTGGACCCGACATCCTGCAACTGAATTCTGTGGGCGAGGTGCAACGTACTCTTCATACCGGACTGGGAAACAATCACCTGATGGAGTTTGCAGTAAGTGTAGCCGCTGGCGAGCTGTATGCGGTTGGTAGCTGCGGTTACGTGCCCGGGCTTAGCGCTGTCGACTTGAGAAGCGGACAGGACCGCCTGCTCGTCCCGCTGGGAGGCGCCATTTGTGGGGAGCGGGTGGTGCTGGGACCTGACCCCCTTCTCGTGATCCTTGACCTTCCAGTTCCCGTGCCGAGCGTGTCCGAGCCAGGAGCGCTCCTACTCGTTGATAGAAGAAGCGGAAAAACGCAAGTACGCGCCGACATACCCTCCTCGCCCATCGATGCACTCGTCATTCCGACATGAGCCCCTATGCCGTAAGACCCTGAAGGAGCTCGTCATGACCGCTAGGTGGTGGAAGTGGGTTCGAGGGCGCAAATACCACCTGCACTCACCAAATACATTTAGGACGATGGAAGCGGCAACCGCGACGGAGGCCTTTCACTCACCCAGATGGCGAGGTCATGGGCAAACAGGACCTGGTAAGGCTCCAGCTCCTGCAGGCGCCTGACCCAGGCCGGGTACTCGGCGACAGGCCCGGGGCTTCCTGACCGAGCCAGGCTGCAGGCGAAGTCTGCACGGGCGTAGTCAGAAGCATCGTCGTATGCCTGGCCAGCCAGTACGACAGGCCCTTCCTGACAGCTGAGGACGAGCGACTGGTGCCCGGCCACATGCCCAGCGGTGGGGAGCAGACGTACACAGGGCAGGATCTCAGTTTCGCCACGGACCATCTCGTAGGTCGCGCCCGGAAAGTCGATCAGACTCGGCAGCGTGTAGTCGGCGTCATGCGCTGCCTGGAACTCCACCTCCTGCACGAAGATGGGGCGTCCGGGAAGATGCATATTCCCGCCGCAGTGGTCGAAGTGAAGATGGCAGTTTACGACTCCGCGCACGTCCTCCACTCGTACGCCGAGCTCCGCCAAGGCCGGCAGGAATGGACGTCGTACGACCTGATAGTGCTCATCGACTGCGGGGTCTCCTTCGCCCAAACCTGAGTCGAACAGGAGCCACGCATCCCCGTATGGCACCATATAGGCGGCAACAACGATCTGGTGTCCCGCGAGCGCCTCCGTGGCGGGTCGTGTGAAGTGCCCCAGCACCAGCCGATGAATGTCGCTTGCTGAGATCATCGAGTACCTCCTCAGGCTAGTCGCCATAGTTTCCCATGCCACTCCCGTGCGGCCATCGGGCCGGAAATACCACCAGTCCCCCACAAATACGCACCGAGCCAGCCAGGGCGCCCCCACATTGAAAAGGTCAAGTTACGGACCTGCCAAACCGGGATTGGGCTGGCGCCGAAACGGACCAGGGTCCAGTCACCAAGATCGTTCGCGATCAAATGTTCGATTGACAGCGTGGCACGGCGGTTCGTACCGTGGCGGACGGGGCCGATTCGTTTTCTATGTGAGGAGGTTGAACATGGCCGAAGGGACCGCTACTCGCAAGACAGTCGTCCGTAAGAACTTCAAGTCGCCAGATGAAACACGCAAGTTCGACAAGGGCAAGATCGATATCGCCAACGTTGGGGACGCCGTGATCGGCCGGTTCGAGCTGCAGCCGGGATGGCGCTGGTCCCAGTCGGTCAAACCACTGGTCGGGACCGAATGGTGCCAGCAGACGCATGTCGCCTTTGTCGTTTCCGGCCGGCTGAAGACGAAGCTCGAGGACGGCACCGAGGACGAGGCGGGTCCGGGCGACGCCGTCTTCACTCCGGCTGGACACGATGCCTGGGTGGTCGGCAACGAGCCTGTCGTCATGCTGGACTTCAAGGGTGCGGCCACCTACGCCAAGAAGTAGCGAAGCTCTCGATAGGAGAACGGCCTCGGCCTCCGCGCCGGGGTCGTTTCCTTTTACGGTCGGATCACATGAACGTAGCGGTTAGCGCGACCTCACTAAGTGCCGGTACAAGGACGCTCACTCCAGCCAGCCGACCAATTGGCTGACATGCAACGGTGGGTCATCCTAGTGGGGTTCGGGAGCGCAAATATCACCGACCCTCCGCAAGTACGTTCTGATCCAGCACGAGATTCGAACGTGTGCTATTGGCGCGTAGGATCGTAGATCTCAGCCGTGGCGATCATATCGGGATTAGGAGGTACAAAGCCACCCGTGATCAGGACCTTGCCGTTTGTGAGCAGCGTCGCTGTGTGCTCCCCTCGGCTCGTTGCCATTCCACTGGTCACTGTCCAGGCATCCTGGGCCGGGTCGTAGACTTCGGCGTTCGGGCACGACGCGTCTGGGCCACATCCGATAGCGCCCCCGCTCATCGGACCGCCCGCCACCAGGGCTCGACCGCCGGGCAAAGCCGTAGCTGTTCCCCAAACCCCGTTGATTTCCATCCGCGCGGCGGGAGTCCAGCTGTCGAGCACCGGGTCATAGAGCTCGGCTAGCCGGGTGTCGCCGCTCGGTGTGAGGTTGCGGACAAAAAGCACTTTGCCGTTTCCGAGCAGCACTGCACTGAGCAGGGGGACCGGCGGGCGGCCGATCGACGACCAGGTGTTGCTCAGCGGATCGTATATAGCGCTGAACAGATAGCTCCAGTTTGATTCGTCGCCCAGAACCAGCACTTTCCCATTACTCAGTGAGCTCGCCACATTAACGTGATGCGTGGTCGTATTCGGTAGCTGCGACCAGCTGTTTGTGCCTGGATCGTAAAGCTCAGCAGGCGGGTTTGTTCCGGCGTCACCACCGATGACCAGTACCTTTCCGGTTGTGAGCACGATGGCCGTGGCGCTGGTGCGAGCCACCGCCAGGCTGCCAGCCCTCGACCAGGCGTTGGCTGCCGGGTCGTATGTCTCTGCCTCGACCGTGTCTCCCCCACTAGATCTTCCCGAGGCGACGAGGACCTTCCCATCGGGCAGAAGGGCTGCAGCATGAGACGCATGAGGGACGAGCAGGGGCGCTGCTTCCAACCAGCGGTTGGTGACCGGATCGTAGAGCTCGGTGCTCGCGAGAACAACTGAACCGAGCGGTCCCGTGTAGCCGCCAGCGACCAGCACTTTGCCATTTCGAAGCAGCGTCGCCGTGTGGTAGTCGCGAGCGGTCTTCATCGTGCCGGCGCTCGACCAAATGCCTCCAGCACCGCTGGGGGTTGGCGATTTCACTGCGCTTGGTGAGGCGGTCGGTGAAAGAGTCGCTGCCGGGCCGCCGCAGCTCGCCAGAACCAGAAAGAGGGGCACCCACCAACACTTCACGCTGATGTAACGGCGGAGCGAGCTAGCGGTTACCCACCGGCTTCGGGTGACCCCAGTGGGTTCGCAGGCCGTCGCGTGGCCGTCCTTAAATGCCTTCTTCACGCGGATGTCCAAAAAGGGCCCCCGAAAACCCGCCCTATGAATGATGTACGGCGACGATTGGCCATCGGCAGACCCTAATGCTGAGGACCCCGGCGTGCCTCTCATTGCGCTTGTCAGAAGACCGCTCCAAGAGCGGCGCGAATTCATGGTGGGGGTGTATCGACCGCCGACTACTACGCGGCCCGCACAAACTCATTTGCCGAAATCGGGCCTTGGGGCGGCCTTTTGGAGGATGGAGGGCAAGTGACCAATAGCCGAAAACTGGTGCGCCGAAATCGTCTGAAATCGAGGCCCTTTAGAAGGTAAAGGCTCTGAGCCGCTCTGGCCGGGCACGGAGCTTTGAAATCGCAGGCCATCAGGGTGTCACTCGGGGTGTCAGCATGCAAAGTGACGGTCGGCTGAAGCGGGCGCCGAACTTGAAAACGGCACGCAAGTGCTCTCCACTCTTTCCTCTCAAACATCGCCTAACCGAACGCCACGTCCAGATGCTCGCTGCACTCGCGCAACAGCGCGCGCTCACCCGCGACCAGCTAATGGTCATGTTCTTCGGCAGCAGGCGGCGGTGCCAGGCAGCGCTCGCGCATCTCAAGCAACTTGGACTGATCCGGCACGTGATTTACTTGCCGCAGCCGCTCGCCGGTGCCGGCCCGCGTGCCTACATTCTGACCGCCGAAGGCGCCCGCGTCGCCGCCCAGATCACCGGGATCAACCGGGAAGTGTTGGGTCTTCGGGCGGCCCGAACCGGCCGCAGCTTTCTGCACATCAACCACACGCTCGCCATCAACGACTTCTATGTGCAGCTGCTCACGACGACCCGCTCGGCGGGTAGACGGCTTATCTGGATGAGCCAGGATCAGGCTCTCGCTGCATACGCGAGAGATGGCAAACCCATCCTGACCCCAGACGGTGCCGCCGAGGTCAGGCTTGGTGACCGAAGAATCCGCGCGTACATCGAGATCGACCGTGGAACCGAACGTCGACTCTGGCTGCAAGCCAAGTTCCGGCGCTACCTCATGCACCAAGCGGGTCGCGTTGGTGCAGACCAGTTACATATCCTCTTCGTCGTTCCTGGCGCCGCGCGCGAGACGACGGTTCAACAAGTCGCGGCGTCCGCTCTCCGCACGCGTTCCCGCCGGTGCCGCGGGTGTGGACGACAACAAACGCGCTTCTCGCCACACATGGCCCGCTCGGGCCGGTTTGGGCCGCGGTACCCGGAAACGGCGAGCGCGTACTGTTACTGGACCTCGCCGCTTGAAGGCGCCACACACCAGGCCACAATCGCGACGTGTGGCCACACGTGGCCCGGAACCGGCCCACGGCGCTCACACGGCCCAGCCCGTTCACGGCGGCCCCGACGCGGTTGACTGTGCGCCGGACAAGGAGCTAGCCTGTCACGCGTACGCCGAGCTGGTGTGGGCGCTCTGGACGACCCACCAACGAACGCGGGTTCAGGAGCCAATCGAGAAACAGGCAGCATGAGCGGACTACCGGCACCCAAGGGGAGGCGCGCGGCTATCTACATCCGCAAGTCGCAGGTCTACAAGGGCGTGCGCTACATCTCGCCGGAAATGCAGCGCGAAGCCTGCATCCGGTGGTGCGAGTCAGACGGTTACGGCTACGAGGTCTTCGCCGACATCGAAGGGCACAGCTCAGGCGGGACCGACAAGCGCGCCGGATACCAGGAGCTACGACGGCGCCTGAAAGAGTTCAACGCGGTCGTCATTCATAGCCTCTCCCGCCTCTCGCGCAACAAGCGAGACTACTTCGCCTTCCTGGAAGACATCCAGAAACAGAACATTGACTTCGTTTGCATCACGCAGAAGATCGACACAACGACCCCATATGGTCGAGCCTTTCTGGCAATGGCCGTCGTCTGGGCAGAACTCGAGCGCGAACTCGATGCGGAGCGGGCCATTCAGTGGATCGCGGCAAAGCAAGCGCGCGGAGAGCACTTCGGCACGGTTCCGCTTGGCTACTCTCGGCCGAACGGCGCGCTGCGGCTCGCAGCGAATCGTCGCGAGGCCAAGCTCGTTCGGCAGATTTTTGACCTCTACGGGACCGGGGCATACTCAGATCTATCCCTCGCCCGTCATCTGAACTTGCGCGGCTTTCGCGCACGTAGCGGGCAAGAGATCACCGAGAAGATGGTCCGGACCGTGCTCAACAACTATCAGCTATATCGCGGTTACATCAAGCGCCACTGGCGCCGGCCTGACCGCGAGCTGATCAAGGGAAGTCATCCGCCGCTGATCACCGAAGCGCAAGCGCAACGGGCACTGCGCGTTCGGCAGCAGAATGTGCAGGCGAAGCTCCGCGAAGGCCGGCAGCGGAAGGCAGCCCAACGGCGAACGTATTTGCTGGCCGGCATCGTGCGCTGCGGGCACTGCGGAGGCCCGATGTGGGGCCAGGCGACCGCCAACAAGCACGGCCGAAACTACCGCTGCCGGCACGTGGGCGTTGAACGCTGTCAACAGAAAATGGTCAACGCGGAAGTCGTCGAGCGTCAGGTGCTCGAGCTTCTGCGCTGGTTCGACATCCCGCTGCATGCTCAGGAGGACGTCGCCAAGGCTGTGATTGCCCTCTGCCGGGAGACCGGGGGCAACGATGATTACATTCGCTCCGAAGCCGCTCGGCGGGAACTCGCTCTGCGGCGGGAACGCGTCCTCGAAATGTACCGCGACGGCCTGTGCGAGCGAAAGTTCCGGGACCGCTCCCTTCAGCAGATCGCCGAAGAGGAACGCCGCTGGGAATTCGCAACCACGACGCCGGGCATGACGCCGATCCAGGCGCTCGAGCTGGTTCGAGGATTCGCCGCGGCAGTCCACGAGTCTACACCGGAAGCGCAGCGGGAAGTGGTCCAGCGAGTCTTCCAGCGGATCGCGGTCACGGATGACCGAGTGACGGACGTCGACGTGTACCCGGTCTATGCCGAGGCTCTCAGGTGGTATTGGCGACCCCGAGCGGATTCGAACCGCCGATCTCAGCCTTGACAGGGCTGCGTGTTAGACCAGCTACACCACGGGGCCGCGAACTCGAAGAGTATACCCGCGGCTTGCTAGCCCGACGCCTTGATCGGCGCCCGTTCGCTCCCCAGCACGAAGCGCTCGATAACCTCGGCCACCCCACCTGCTTGAGGGGTCGTCGTCACATATCGGGCGATGGCTTTGACCTCCGGCGGGGAGGTGTCCATGGCGACCCCCAAGCCGGCCCAGGCGATCATGTCCTGATCGTTCCTGTTGTCGCCGATCGCGCACACCTCGGCCTGTGGGACGTGCAGCCGTTCGGCCACCATGGCCAGGGCACGTGACTTGGACGCCTGCGGATTCACGACCTCAACGAACCATTGCAGAGATCGGGTCACGATGGCCACGCCCGCCATCCAGGCATCGATTTCGGCAATCCGCCCGGGAATGCGCTCCGGATCGAGCTCCACCATGACCATCTTGGTGCCGGGCCCCCGGATCCACTGCGAGAGGGGGCCGACGACGTGGTAGGGGACGAGCGCGATCCTCGCATACAGGTCCGCCTCGGGCCGGGCGCGCGCCGTGTACACCTCCTCGTCCACATAGACATTCACGTGCAGGTCCCGCGGCTCGGCGAAGGCCAGCACCCGCTGTTGCATGGCGACCGTCAGCTCACAGCGATACCAGACTTCGCCTGTGGCCAGGTCGCGCACCACCGCTCCCTGGTAGTTGATCATCGGGCCGGTCAGGCCAAGCCGCTCCGCATACGGGAGAGCCGACCGGAACATCCGCCCGGTGGCCAGCACCACGTGGACCCCGGCCGCCACCGCGGCTTTGACGGCCTCCTCATCTCGGGGCGCCATCTGGAGCGCGTCGTTGAGCAGCGTGCCATCGAGGTCGAGCGCCAGCAGCCGGATCGGCAACCTAGCTCTTCTTGGCCGCCAGGACCTCGGTATTGACCAGGTTGGGAGGCACCTCGCCTTCCAGCGCAGCGATCAGATTGCGGGCCGCGGTTTCGGCCATCGCCGCCCGGGTGGCCACCGTGGCGCTCCCCAGATGGGGCAACAACACCGCATTCTGGCACTCGGTCAGCCCCGGCTCCAGCTTCGGCTCGTGTTCGTAAACATCCAGCGCCGCGCCCTTGATCCATCCCTCTTTCAGCGCCCGCACCAGCGCCTTCTCATCGACGATGGGGCCGCGGGCGGCATTGATCAGGTAATGGTCGGGACCCATCAGGCGCAGCTCGCGTTCGCTGATCAGGTGGCGGGTGTCCGCGTTCAGGTCCGCATGGATGGTGACGTAGTCGGCTTTGCGCAGCAGCTCGTCCAGGGGCACAAAGACGGCCCGCAGATCGCTTTCCACCTCGGGCCGCGCCCGCCGGGCATCGTAGTAGAGGATGGACATGCTAAAGCCCAGGCCCCGCCGTGCCACCGCCTGGCCGATCCTCCCGAAGCCGATCACTCCCAGGACCCGCCCGTAGATGTCGCTGCCCAGCAGCAGATCAGCCTTCCAACCCTTGAACCGGCCTTCGCGCACCATCCGGTCGCCTTCCACCACCC
>Ga0209802_1000663_pt1 | contig 26691 bp, 25 predicted proteins | sample GraSoiAngelo_129_FD_185886 | JGI IMG/M metagenome (GOLD analysis project Ga0209802, IMG submission 185886) | Grasslands soil microbial communities from the Angelo Coastal Reserve, California, USA - 14_0927_12_40cm (SPAdes) (version 2) | ecosystem: Environmental > Terrestrial > Soil > Grasslands ... | reverse complement strand
TGCTGAAGCTTCCCAGCGCAGGGGCCGGTGTGCGCCAGCTCCTCGGCCGGTCCGGGGAAGTGTGGGGAGCGGAATCGGGAACGGACAAGCTGGTTGTTGCGCGCCCCGCCAAATGAGACCGCGTGGAGACTCTGCCCCCCTCACCCTTTATCCCTCTCCCTCCAGGGAGAGGGGAACATGGTTGGGCGCTGCCGCGCCTTCTCACGAGCCTAGCGGATGCACGCGAAGCCAGGACGCCGCCAGCGCAGCGGTGAGCAACAGGGCGGTAATCCCCGCGAACGCAGCCGAGACCTCTGTCGGCCGGCGTTCCCACCCCAGGCTGCGCGCCAGCTTCCGGTATACGTCGCGCAACCCCTGTGCCGACGACGCGTGATAGTAGGTGCCGCCGGTCAGGCTGGCGATCGTCTGGAGCGTCTCCTCGTCCAGCGTGCCGCCGATTGTCCAGGTGTTGTCGGGCGTCACGCGCTGGCCCACCCCGACGGTATACACCGTCACCTGTTGCTGGGCTGCAATAGCGGCCGCCTTGAGCGGGTCCATGCCCGCGTTGCTGCGGCCGTCGGAGAGCAACACTATCATGCCGGGTGGGAGCGGGAGTGCGGGCGCTGCGGGCAGGGTGCCGTTGGGATCCGGCCGCACGCGGCCGGGAAGGGCGGCGACAGCCTCCAACAGCCCGTCGCCGATTGCGGTCCGGCGCGCCGTACTGACGCCGTCGATCAGCGCCTCGATGCGGGCGTGGTCGGTTCCCGGCGGGGCGAGCAAGGCCGCATATCCCGCGAACGCTACAAAACCGACGCGGACGCTGGTCGGGAGGGAGCGCAGGAACGCCTTCGCTGAGGATTTTGCCGCCTCAAGGCGCGAGGGGGCAATGTCGGTCGAGCGCATGCTCCCGCTGACGTCCATGGCGAGCATGATGGCGGATCGGTCGGCAGGTACCGGCAGCGGAAGCACCGGCCGGGCAGTTGCCACGATGAGCACGATGAGCGAGAGCGCGAGGAGCGCTGGCGGCAGGTGCCGCATCTTGCCGCCGCCTTTCGCGGCGATGAGCGTTGCCGTCGTGGAGAGTATTACCGCATGCCGGCTCGTTCGTTTGAGTACGCGCACATAGAGCACGGCAAGCAGGGGGATGCTCAACAGCACCCACAGAAACGCCGGCCATACAAAGGTCGCGCCCATGGTTTCCTGGCGAAACCTTCGGTAGGTCGGGGCGCATGCCCTCTTGGGAGGAACGCGGACGGTCTGCGCTGTCGTTATTTGTCTGGAGGGTTGCCGTGGCGGCAACAGTGAAGATCCGGCTGGACAACTGGATGCTGACGGGCGCCGTCGTCGCCGGCATCGCGGTGGCAATCGGCGCGCTGGCGATGCCGCGGCAGAAACTTCCTCACGTCGGGGACCACTGGCACGCCCGGTACCTGGTTGTCATCTGCGGCAAGCCGGTGCCGGATCTGCCGTCTACCGGGGGCCCGATTCATACGCAGGGCGACGGCCTCATCCATGTCGAGCCGAAAACTTCCGCTGAGGCCGGAGGGCACGCGAACCTCGGCCGGTTTTTTGCGTCCGCGGGCGTCGCATTCGCCAGAGACCGGATCGCGTTTCCTACGGGGCAGGGGTACCGGGACGGTGACCGCTGCCCAGACGGCGCCACAGGACGCATCCGGTTGTTGGTAAACGGGCGGCCGCACCGGGCCTTCGAGCGCTACGTTCCCGCTGATGGCGACACCATCGTCGTCCAGTTCGGGCCCTGACCATGCCACGTAGAGAGGGTGCGGAGCGCCCAACCATGTTTCCCTCTCCCGCCGGGAGAGGGATGAAGGGTGAGGGGGTCAAGATGCAGATCCTCTCTCTACTGTGCATCGTGACGACCATCGTGGCCATGAGCACCGGCGTGTGGGCGCACGCCCGGCTCCTGCGGTCAGACCCCGGGGCCGGCGCGGTGCTGACCGTACCACCCAAGGTGGTCCGGGTCTGGTTTGACGACGAGCTCGACCCGGACCGCAGCACAATCAGCGTATGGGACGCACGCGAGCACCGCGTGGACGACGGACGCGGCGGCGTGGACCTGAGCGACCTGGACCGCAAGTCGATGGTGGCGCGTCTGCGGGCGGCCGGCGCTGGAACCTACACCGTGCGCTGGCGGGACGTCTCTGCCGATGATGGCTTTATTTCCCAGGGCCGCTTCGTGTTCACCGTGAGGCCGTAACTGATGCGGATATGGCGCGAAGGAGTGCGTGCGGCGCTCGGCGCAGCGTTAGTGCTGGCCGTTGTGGTTGGAACGGCCTCAGCCCACAGCATTCTGCAGCGGTCGATCCCTTCAGCCAACGCCTCTCTGTCCACCCCGCCACGCCAGGTTGTGCTGGTGTTCAGCGAACCGGTCGTCGCCGGCCTGAGCACGGCGACAGTCGTTGATCGCCAGGGCGCAGTCGTCTCGCAGGCCGTGGCGGTGGCCGGAGATGGCCGCGCGCTTGCCATCTCGGTCGGTCCCCTTGCGACGGGTGTCTACACCGTGCGCTGGAGGGTGCTCTCTGCCACCGATGGTCACACGACCAGCGGGTTCCTCCTCTTTGGGGTCGGTGAGCGGCTCCCGGCAGGTGGAGCGGCGGGGGCCGGTCTGATCGGTCCCCCGGTCTCGCAAGTCCTCGTGCGGTGGGTGAACTTTGCCGCGGCCATGTTGCTGGCGGGCACGGTCTTCTTCGAGTTCCTCATTCTACGCCCCCTGCGCCCGCGCCCTGACACCAGCGGGGTGCTGCGGGCCGCGACTGTCACCTCGGCGGCCGTGCTCTTGGTCGGATTGACCGGCGAGTTTGTGCTGGAGGCGGCGATCTTGCTGGATACGCCGGTGACCGGGGTATGGCGCAGCGGAACGCTGTGGACGCTGCTGGGCGGAACGAAGACCGGCTGGAGCACGCTCGCCCGCGCCGCCGGCGCGATCATCCTGCTCATCCCACCATCTTCCTCGGGGCGAATCCTCCGCGCGGCAATGCTCATCTGGTGCGTCATCGTCGGTGTCACCGCCGGACTGCTGGGCGGGCCGGTCGCGCTAGTAGGGTCGGTTCACCTGGCCGCGCTGGTCCTGGTGGCGTCGGTGTATGGACTGGTTAGTGTGATGGCTGCGGTGATCGTGCCGAAGATTCCCGATGCGGCCGTTCCAGAGTTCCCGATTGTTGCCCCCATTGCCGCGGCGGCCATGCTGGCGGGGATCACCGTGAGCTCCCATGCCGTGGGCAGCGGGCCAGCTGCGGCTGTCCTGGACTGGCTGCATCTGCTCGGGACTTCGCTGTGGATAGGTGGGCTTGCGCCGTTGTGGCTGGTGCTGCGCCACGCGCCAGCTGCGGACCGCGCGTCCGTCGCGCGGATTCTCGTCCCGCGGTTCTCCAGGCTGGCCGCGATGGCCGTGGGCATCCTGCTGGTCACGGGCGTGTACAGCGCGCTGGTGCATGTGGGGAGCCTGCCGGCGCTGACGGTCACGCCGTACGGGCGGACGCTGCTGGTCAAACTGCTGTTTGTCATCCTTGCCGTCGCCCTGGGCGCCTATCACCGGTTTGTGATGCGGCCACGATTGGAGGGCCCGCAGCCCGCAGATCACGCACCGCGCGCCTTCCTGCGCAGCCTTGCGGCGGAGGCTGTGCTGGGAGCGGTGATCCTGCTCGCGGTGGCGCTGCTGACCATCACGCCGCCTGCGGCGGTGACCATGCCGGTTGCGGCGCGGGCGCCGCTGGTCCTGGCCGGGCTGGCTAGCGCGTTCCGCGTGGACCTGACAATTTCTCCCGCAGAGCCGGGATGGAACCGCTTTGAGGCGATGGTTCGCACGGGGGAAGAGCCGGTGCCTCCTGAGGGGACGCGCATCCTCCTGCGATTGACCAAGCTCGACGAGGATCTCGATCCGGTGACGGTCACGCTGCAGCCGGATGGAGGTCGGTTTACGGCCGAGGGCGGGGAGCTGGGCGTTCCCGGATGGTGGGAGGTGCAGGTGATCGTCCGGCAGCGCGGCACCCGGGATGCCACCACGCTGTTCTCGCTCAAGCTCGGCTCGGTCTCTGGCCGGCCCGACGCACAAGCGCGGCGGATCCTCATGCAGGCACGTGAGACGGCCTCGCGCGTGCGGACGTGGCGCGAGCGCGAGCAGATCACCGACGGTTCCGCAGGTGTGACCGTCACCGACCTGGAGATGATGAAGCCCGACCGCGTGCACTACCGGACGGCCGGTGGTGCTGAGGCCGTCATTATCGGTGTGACGCGGTTGTACCGGCAGGGCGGAGGACCCTGGGAACGCGATATGCTCCCGTCCGCCATTGTGCTGCTGGGACCGTATGTATCCTATCTTAACAATGCGACCGCGATCTCGCTGGGAAGGATGGGCCGCTGCGACGAAGAGCGCTGCCGCATCGTCACGTGGACGCTGTCATCCGGCAACGCCTCATTTGCCGCCTGGATCGGGCTGGACACATTCCGGATCTACCGCCTCTACATGGCTGCCCCGTTTCACTACATGACAACCCAGGCATTTGATCTCAACGCGCCTCTGCGAATTAACCCGCCGTAGAGAGCAGCTGTCTAGGCTCTTTCTTCCGGTGGTACAACATCGGCGGGGACGGAGGGGAGGGGAGCTATGCTCTGTCGGTCGTGCGGCCGGATGAATCGCGATGAGGACTTATTCTGTAGTTCTTGCGGTGCCAAACTCCTGCGATCGAAAGTCTGCCGGGCCTGCGGTGCCAAGAACCGCCACGATGCGACGTTCTGCGGAACCTGCGGCGCGAAGCTCCCCGATGACGGCATGCACTGCCCCTCCTGCGGCCATCCGGTCGCTCCACGCTCGCAGTTCTGCCCTAACTGTGGCACGCAGGTGGTGGAAGGCATTGTCTGTGGGACCTGCCACTCCGTCAACCGCGATGATGCGCGATACTGCGCGTTCTGTGGGGGCGCGCTGAAAGTACCCGCCGCTGTCACCACTTGAATCTCAATAGATTCGAAGAGTGTAGTGCGTTCAAGCGAGTCCCTGTTGGGCCAGGAAGGTGTCCGCCTCCTGCCGGGAGGGGAAGGATACCTGCGTCCCGATGCGCGTGACGGAGAGGGCGGCCACGGCGTTCGCACGCCTGACGGCGTCCAGCAGGGGCGCACCTTCCCCCAGGAAGACGGCGAGACTGCCGATGAACGCATCGCCGGCCCCCGTGGGGTCCACCGCGTCCACCTGGATGGAGGGGATGTGGTGTAACGCTCCCGCCTCGAGCACCAGCGCGCCGCGCGCCCCGAGCGTGATGATGACCACTCGCGGACCGCGGCCAAGCAGCAGGCGGCCCGCCACCCCCGCCTCATCCATAGTCGTGACCGGCCGCCCCGTAAGCGTTTCGGTCTCGGTCTCATTGGGCACACAGAAATCACAGAGACCAAGGAGCTCGTCCGGCAGGGCGGCCGCAGGGGCCGGGTTCAGGATTGTCCGCACCCTGGCGGCCTTGGCGACACGCAATGCTTCCAGCGTCGTCTCCATGGGAATCTCCAGCTGGCAGATGAGGACGTCGGCGGCCTGGATCACTGGGGCGCTGCTGTGGACGTCTTCCGGTGAGAGCCCCATGTTGGCCCCGGGGACAACCACAATGAAGTTCTGGGCGTTGTCGTCCACGAAAATTGGCGCGACCCCCGAGAAGCGCGTCTCCTCGAAAAACACATGCGTGGTATCCACACCCTGCTGGCGGTAGTTGCCGAGCGAGCCCTCTCCGAAGACATCTCGTCCCAGTTTGGTCACCATCGTGACCTGCGCGCCCAACTTCGCCGCCATGACCGCCTGGTTGGCCCCTTTTCCTCCGTAGCCCATGTGGAAGGAGTGGCCGACGATCGTCTCACCCAGTCGAGGCAGGTGGGGGACTCTGGTGACCAGGTCAATATTCGTAGATCCGACCACGCAGATTGTGGGCCACGTGCGGGCCATGCATGCCCTCCGTGTTCGAGCTGCCAATGTCGGGGCCGGGTTCTTCCTCAATGCGGGCCCGCTGTCCTGCTGCCTGGGGCGCGGGGTCTAGGATACCCGCGGCTGAGGGTAGGTCTACGGATAGGACTTTAGCCGTTCGGGAGGTTCCTATGTCCTTAGGCCAGCCGATGTCGCGGTTCGAGCTCCGTACCTGTCCGAAGTGCGGAGCGGTGCAGGAAAGCCCTGGCTCAACGGTCTGCGAGCAGTGCGGCACAGATATGCGTGTCGCCTCAATGCAGTTTCCCTCACAGCGTCCACCTTCTTCCCCGCGCGTCAGGATTCGTTTTCGGGCGCCGGCCCATCTTCTTAGGCGGAGTGTCAGGGGGCTTGTGGTCCTCGCTGTGCTCGTCGTGGGTTTGAGCTTCGTGCCTGCGGTGAGCGCGCGCGTCCCCGCGATGAAAAAGATCGCTGTGACGACGAGGACAGAACTGCTGCGCGCAGAGCAATCGCTTGCCAGGTGGGTGCCCTGGTTGAAGCCGTCAGCCCAGAGACCACGACGGACCTCCACATCGCCCACCGCGCCGAAGGCTGCGCCGGCCAAGAAGCCGGCCGCGACTGCCCAGAAATCCGCGCCTTCCCGATCCGCGGCGGTCCAGGCGGTGACGGTGAAGTCCACGCCCATTGGGGTGACCGTGCAACTCAACGCGCGGGCAGTTGGCAAGACCCCGATGACGCTCAGACTCGCGCCTGGGACGTATAAAGTAACCTTCAGCCGGCCTGGCTACCTCTCGGTCACACGTACGATCACGGTGAAGGCCGGTCAGGCTGCGTCGCTGAACGTGACTCTCGTCAAGTCTTCCTCTGCTCCCGCTCCAGCCCCCGTAACGACGACCCCCCAACCGCCGCCCGCCACAGGTGGCGCAGGGAAATAAGGAGGGGCGGCTCCTTCAGGCCCCCATCCCGTCTAGCGCCTCTTCTGTGCGTGCCTGCAGGACTCGTCCACCCCTCGGTGGATGGATGCATTTGCGGCCGAATGTCGGTATATATGAATTAGACGGATCTTGGCCGGCGGCTGGTGGACCGGTGACCGTCGCTGCCACGACAGGGGGCCGCACATGATCATCAGGGCACTTCCCGGAGTCAGAGAGTTCGTCCAGCCACGCATTGCGGTGCTCGCCAGTGGCGCATTTGACCCCCTCCATTACGGCCACATCCGGTACGTTCGGGCGGCCGCAGAGCAGGCTCGAGCGGAGAATCTCCCGCTGGTCGTGGCCGTGGCCCCCGATGACTACGTCAAGCGGCGGCACCCGCTGGTGCAGCCGCTTGAGGGGCGGATGGAGATGCTGGACGCGCTGCGATGGGTGGACTTTGTCGTGCCCCAGGGCAGCGAAAGCCTTGCCAGGGCCATTCGGGAGATTCGCCCCGTCTATGTGGTTAAGGGGACAGATTGGAAGGTGCACGGCTTACCTAAAGACGAAGTCGAGGCCGTGGAGGAAGTTGGAGCGACGATTTCATGGGTGGACGTGAGCCCCGTAAGCAGCAGTGAGTTACTGCATGCGGCCTTTTGGCGGTTCGCCGACGAGTGGGTCGGGCGAACCTAGGATCAGCCACAGGTGAGGAGAGGGTATCTCCGATGAGGAACCTGTTCGTGCTGGTTACGGCAATCTTGATTGTGATATTGTCGACGTTTCCTGCCCTCGCCGATCGAGGCATGCCAGGGACAACCTTCCCAGAACAGCCTGGAGATCATCTCGCCAGGGCGTGTGAGGCCCGCGCTGCGAATATTGCGGCCGGTCACGGTGTCGAGAGGTCGATTGTCGCGTTTGCAATCTTCCTGGGGCTGTTCTTCGACGCCTGCCTCGGACTCTAGCTTCCGACAATAACATTAGCCTGTCGCGCGTACACGCGCACTTCGGCGTGCGTCCGCCCAGCCGACACCGGCGCCGATCGCCACCCGGAGACGATCGGCGAGCTGCGCCTCGTGATACTGAATGTGGCGAATATTGACGATCTGGTGCTCCATCTTGGGAATCTTGTACCAGCTGAACCCGCTCCGCGGATTGTTCAGGTCGAGCGCATCAACGGCATCATCGACCAGTGATTCGCAGATACTCCAATAGGTGAGCACCTCCGCTTTGGTGTACGGTCGCCTGGTCCTCAAGGGTTTGTCCATGTGCTGGATTCCCCTCTGCTGGTGGTCCCAAGGGCGAAACACCCGGTTATTTGGCTGGAGATACAGATGGGTGTAGAAGAGTGTGTGGTACGCGATCCGCCAGAACGGATTCGCGTGATCGCTGCGGGCGGTCCACAGATCGTCGGGGCAGCGCCGAATTGCCGTCCGGAGCATTGCAAGGGTAGCGTGATACTGGCTCTTCAACGCGGACCGAAGGGCCTCCATTGGAATGGTGCTGTCGGCTGGGCGTTTCCGCTGGACCATGGTGCGACTCCTGGTGAGACGTCGTGTATGTGTCACTTGGATTTCGCAGGCCGGACATCCTACCACCAGGGCGACCCTTGCTAGGGGTAGTAACGGCGGGGGGCCTGCCAAATGCACAGTTTGTGGTACCCGCAACAGATTCTCTGTAAGCCGACATAAGCCCAAAGATTGATATATTCTCGCTGCTTTAGGGGCTTTACAGCATATCTCATCCAGCATTTCCACTATGCGCTGTAGAGGAAATCCCGTAGCAATCTCAGGGTTATTACCGGAAATAATACATGCGGGTCTTACCTGACATATCCTAAGGTCTTTGCTGGATTGAGAGCCATCTGGCGGAAAAGGAGGAGGAGTCAATGACGTCCCGTTTCGTAAAATTAATGCTTGGTTTCCTGGTGGTTCTTGCGGTAAGCTTCGCGTTCGCGGCCAAAGCAACGGCGGCCCCGCCCGCGGGTCTGAACTGGGAGGTCCATGGGACCGGGAGTGGCGGCGTGAGCTTACTCACGGGAGGGTCCTCGGGTGGCCCGGCGATGCCCCAGCACATTGGCAACGCTACTTACTCCTTGAGCATTGCCACCCCGGCAGCATCCTCTTCCAACGGGGCCGGCGGATTCTGTGCCATCGCCACCGGTTCGGGCGCCATCACCGCGGCCGATGGAAGTACGATTTTCTTCCTCACCGTGGGCCTGCTCTGCAATGAGAGCGGCGCCCTCTCGCCCCTGCACTATAATGCGACGTACCGTATTACAGGGGGGGACGGTCGGTTCTTTGGTGTTCTCGGCGGTGGAAGCCTGACAGCAACATTTGGCTCGCCACACTTCATCAAGATCGACGGGACCATTACTGGTATCTAGTTCCGGCTGCATGTCGGGCTACCCGCGAGGCGTCTCGGAGTCGGCGAAGGCTTCGTGGGTAGCCCGTGGTCGACGGTAGCCTGCCAGGTACCGAGGGATCTGAACCCCCGGCCTAGTCGCGCGTCGCGACCCCCACGAGCTGTGATCCAGAGGATGGGGACTTGACCCCGCGGCCTTGTCGGTCGCCGCGACCCCCTCGAGGCCGGGGGTTCACACTCCACAATTCTTCCCATGTGAAAAGCGGGCGGGAAACTACGCCCACCCGCTTTTCACATGGGGTGACCGAGGGGACTTGAACCCCCGACCTCCTGGGCCACAGCCAGGCGCTCTAACCAAGCTGAGCTACGGCCACCACGATCAAATGGATTCTAGCACACGCCATCGGGTCTAGGCTGCCCAGGTCGGGGCAAGTGTAATGGTGGGAGCACTAGCGCCCCGAAATCCCGGCTCCCCTAATCGAATACCGACCTCCGGGGACAGCGCCACTGGGGACTTGTCATGTACGGACGGCAGCCGCTGAATGATCTCCAGCTGCTTACCTGTCCGAAGTGCGGGGCGCCCCAAGAAAGCCCTGGCTCCACAGTCTGCGAGCTCTGTGGCGCGGACCTCCCGCACCCTGGCGTCAAGAGGCCGGCAACTCCTCATTCGGCCCTCCGACTCAAGCACTTCCTCCGCGGACCAGTTCGCCTGCTCACACGGGGCGTCTCGGCGATGCAGCTCTTTGTTCTCTTTGCCGTTCGCGCCACAACCTTTTTGTTGCTACTGACATCTCTTGTCGTCGGTTCCAGCTTGATCCCTGCAGTGAATGCGCTTATTCCGGCGACGCAAGCCATCGCGGGACCAGCGAGGGTGGGGCTGCAACGCGTCGAGGATTGGGCTGGGAGGCAGCTGGCGGATTGGGAGGCAGAGCCTCAACGCCAGCACCTCTCCACACAGTCAGCGGCCAGCCTGCAGAAACTCGCGGCCCCCCGCTTCGAAGCAACTCAAGCGGTGATGATTACCTCTGTGCCCAGCGGAGCCACAGTTCGGGTGAACGCGCGCGAGATAGGGAAGACCCCGGTGACGCTCAAGCTTACGCCCGGGACCTACAAAGTGACATTTAGCCGGCCGGGCTACAGAAGTGCCAGCCGCACGATCACCGTGGAACGAGGGAAGGCCGCGTCGCTTGGAGTGAACCTCGCTCGGGAGCGCCCATCTCCTCCGCGACCCACGCCACCTTCCGGACAGTCTCGGGGTATGAAGAAGCACGACTCCAAACGGGATGGCGAGCCCTAAGGCAGTCCGTCTAAACGCGACTTACCCTTGTCCCTCCGGGCAAAATGGCAGGTATAAAAGGCAAAGCAGCGTAAGTTGACCAATCGTCGTACAGACCGCCCTACTGCGTGAGCGTGCGAGTGTCGGAAGCTCTAGTGGTTGGAAGGAGGGTGCTGGCATGGTCAGGACTCAAATGGTGTTCTTGGTCACGCTGGTCCTCATCGTAGTTGGCGTCAGCCCATCTGCGGGGGCTCCGACTGCCTATGTAGTGAATCTCGCCGACGGCGTCTCGGTGATTGAGACAGGCACGAACACCGTCGTGACGACCGTCACGGCTGGAACCGGCCCCCAGGCCGTCGCCATCACGCCGGATGGCAGATTCGCCTATGTCGTCAATCTCACATCCAACGACGTGTCGGTGATCAACACCGCTACCAACACCGTGGCGGCGACAGTCGCGGTGGGATTCGGCCCATTTGGGGTAGCCATCACGCCGAATGGAGCCTTCGCTTACGTGACGGCGTTTGGCGATCGCTGCGCGAATGGCGGCGTCTGGGTGATCAGTACGGCGACGAACGCCGTGGTGGCAACAGTGCCGTTGGCGGGGTGCACCACGGGGGTGGCCATCGCGCCGGATGGCGCGCTCGCCTATGTGGCCAACAACTCTTCGAGCACTGTTTCGGTGATCGAGACGGCCACCAATCACCTGGTGCTGGCGGTACCAGTTGGGAGTAGCCCGCAAGGTGTGGCCATCACGCCCGATGGCGCATTCGCGTATGTCACCCATTCGGCGTTATCCGGCACCTCCGCGAATTCCGTCTCGGTGATCGAAACGGCCACAAACACGGTGGTGGCGACGGTATCCGTAGGCGCTGTCCCTGTGGGAGTGGTGGTCACACCGAACGGGGCCTTCGCTTATGTGACGAATAGCAACGCGAACACTGTGTCGATGATCGAGACGGCCACGAACACGGTGGTGGCGACGCTGGATGTGGGGGTCGGTCCGCTGGGCATCGCGGTCACGCCGGACGGGGCCTTCGCCTACGTGACGAACAGCAATTCAGACAGCGTCTCTGTCATCGACACGGCGTTGAAAACCGTGGTGACCACGGTGCCTGTAGAGGTTGGTGCTGGCCCCCGGGGCATCGCCATCGCCAATCTGGACACCACGCCTCCTGAGACGTCCATCGAGAGCGGCCCTGCGGAAGGGTCCCTGACCAACAGTCCCCAGGCGGCGTTCACGTTCTCGGGGACTGATGATCGGACTCCGGCCACGGCACTTGGATTCAACTGCAGCCTGGATGGCGCGGCCTTCGTGGCCTGCGTGAATCCCCAGACCTACACAGGTCTGGCAGACGGCCAGCATGCCTTCATGGTCCGGGCCGTTGACGCCGCCGGCAACGTCGATCCCACTCCGGCCACCCGTACGTGGACCGTTGACACGACACCGCCGGACACGTCGTTGTTGAGTGGGCCCGCCGAAGGCTCCGTGACCGCCAGTGTCCAGGCGACGTTCACCTTTGCGGGGACTGATGACCAGACCGTGTCGTCCTCACTCACCTTCATCTGTATTCTGGATGAAGTGACCTCAGCCGTCTGCGCAAGCCCTCAGACCTATGTGGGCCTCACGGAGGGCCGACATGCGTTTACGGTAGCAGCCATCGACGCGGCCGGCAACACCGACTCCACTCCGGCCACCCGCACATGGACCGTCGACACGACGCCGCCTACGCTCTCGGTCGCAGCGACCCCTTCGGCCCTGTGGCCTCCGAACCATCAGCTCACCGAGGTCACCGTCGCTGTATCCGCCACCGACAACGTCGGAGTGGCCAGTGTTGTCCTTTCGAAAGTTGAATGCAGCGAGCTGGGTCAGGCCGCGTGCCCCGCGGACGTTATCCAAGGAGCGGACATCGGCACGCTGGATACGCAGATCTTCCTGCGCTCAGAACGTACAGGAGGCTCCGAACGAACGTACACGTTGACGTACCTGGCCACTGATCTGGCGGGAAACACGGTGACCGCGACCGCGACCGTGGTCGTTGGCAGATTGCCATAAGGCGCCTGCTTCCAACAGACTTCCGGCGATCGCCTGATCCTGCGGGGGCTCCGCGAGGCCGATTTCGAAGGCATCGCGGAGCCTTGGCATGCCGTTTGCTCTATTTTCTGGCGCACAGCGATGTCGATCCCGTTGCCCCGGCCGTCCGGTCCCACACTGCTGCGGCGGTTTACGCTGCTCAGCCTCGGCACGACCATTGCGGTCGGCATCCTTTTTGGCGCGATTACCGCCCGTCTGGTTGAAGACTTTGCCCTTCGCCGGCAGAGCAGGGCGACTGCCACCCGCGTGTTGGAAATGGCAGGCGCCCGCCTGAGTGCGAAGGACTTTCTCCACGTTCCGCCGTCCCTGCCTCAGTTCGAGCGTGCCATGCGTCCGCTGGTCGGGAAGATTGATATCATCCACGTCACCGTCTGGAACCGCCTGGGACAAGTCCTGTACAGCGATGGCCGTGTGGGGTTTGACACCCCCGTGCCACCATCCGCCTTGCTCACATCAGCGCTCAGCGGACGGCTGCAGTGGCGACTGCTTCCTGCGGCGAATCCGGGCGCCGGCAGCAATCCGCCACGCCTGGAAGTCCTCGTGCCTGTGGTGGCGTCCAGTGTACCCCAACCGGTTGCCGTCTATCAGGTCGTTAGCGACCTGTCGGATCTCGCCCCGGCGCTGTCCCGCCTCACCTGGTCGGTGCTTGTCAGCGTGATCCTGGGCGTCCTGATGCTCTATGCCGCATTGTTCACCATCGTCCGGAAGTCCTCTGGGGACCTCGAACGCCAGGAATGGGCGTTGCACCGATCGTTCATCGGGATCATCAGGTCTCTCATCAATGCGCTGGACGCACGCGACATGGCCACGGCGCACCACTCCTCGCGGGTGGCCGACAACGCCGTGCTAATCGCCCAGGCGATGGGGTTGGATGAGGTGGCGGTGAGCGAAGTGCAGGTGGCGGGGTTTCTCCACGACGTGGGAAAGATCGGAATCCGTGACGACGTGCTCACGAAACAGGGCCCGCACAACGCCGAGGAGCGGGCGATGATGCGGCGTCATACCATGTTCGGATACGACATCCTCGAGCCGGTGCCCATGTCGGAAAGCATCAAGCGAGCCGTGCGTCATAGCCACGAGCGCTGGGACGGGCGGGGGTACCCTGACGGGCTGGCAGGGGAGAACATTCCTCTCGCCGCCCGAATCGTTGCCGTGGCCGACGCATTTGAGGCGCTCACCACTGATCGTCCGTACCGGACCGCGCGAACGCCAACCACGGCCGTGGAGGAGATCCAGCGCGGCACCGGCGCGCAGTTTGACCCCACCGTCGTACAGGCGTTCCTCCGGGTATGGAGAAAATTCCATCGAACTTCGTCTGAAGTGCGCGTGAGACTGCATGCACCTGCTTAGTTTTCGGGACAGACCGCCGATGGGTGTTAGACTGAGGATCCTTCCTAATCTCTGCGGACCCTTCCCTGAGGGTATCTTATGCGCTCGGAGCGCAGATTCCGTGGCCTCACATTTCTCGCTAAGGGATTTCAGGACTGCGAGCTTGGATGCCGGTGAGCACGCGCATGACGAGCGACTCGACCGGGCCGTCCTGGCGGTCGCCCTCAGTATCGTCGGCGCTGGCATGGCGTTCCTGCTGGCGATGGCGTTCGTGTTCTTTCCGGAATGGATCCGCGTGACCTCATTCGCATCCGACTCCGGGGCACCCTCACCTGGCGCTGTGCTCCATCGCCGTATAGTCGCAGCTGAGAATGTGCAGCAGTCCCAGACGATCGCGAGGCCGAGGGGTCGAGCATTCGAAGGGTCACCACCCATCGTTCCGGTCGGACCGGGACCCGCGGCAGTAGGAAATCCGACGCCTGGCGGGCGATCTCGGGCCGCGAATCCCGGATCACCCTCAAGGGGACATGGCAGCGAGAGAGCCCGCTCCGACGTGGCTGCCGAAAACGGCAGATCCCCTGGACGCAAAGCGTAAGAGATCCCCTCCACCAAACCGTTGGCATGCTGTGACGCGCCTGTTACCTGCCCGGCGCATCGTCCCTTTGTGGGAGTTTGCATGGGAGGTGAGAGCATGAGGTTCACGAGCTGGTTGGCTGCCATCGTGGTGGTCATCGTCCCTGCCCTCGCCGGGCAGATGGCTTTCGCGCAAGGGTATGGTGGTGGTGGTGGCGGTTACGATAGACCGGGTGGATCGGGGACCGTTGACGCCTTGAAGACCGCGCGGACGCACGCCACTAATGCCGCTCGATCCGAGACACTGCGCGATTCGCTGTGGCACTTGGGCCACGTCGTGAATTGTCTCGAAGGTAAGGGCGGCAAGAACTACGATGCGAACAACCTCAACCCGTGCCAGGGGCAGGGCGGGGGGATCCTCCCCGATTTGCAGGCGGCGGCGCGGAACTATCAGATGGGCGCGTCCACTGCGCTTGACCTGTCACGGAAGGCGGAGCAACTGGCGATGGACACGTTGAAGCTGACGGATCTCACCCAGGTCAAAGCGGGAGCGTCAAAGGTCGCCGACATGCTTGGTGAAGCGCTCAAGACCATCGGACAGTAGAAGTCCCACAAGGCATGTAGCGTTGACAGTTTGTTTGCACGAGAGACCGGCCGTCGGCCGGTCTCTCGTTGTTGATGAGCCAGCCCCGCCCCGGCGGTAGGAATCCTGCTGGTCACGGTCGAACAAATGGGCACCCCCTGAGAATGTTTTTGCGCATGATGTCTTGGGAGCCTCTATTTCGATGGTGAACTATTCGTATCGTTGTGTAGGGAAGGGGTGAGAACGGCTCGGGCTAGATGACAGGTAAATCTGCTGGTGCAAAGGGGGGAGCACTTTGCGGCGATTGCGGGTCAGCACATCGATCTTGATGGCGCTTGCCTTCGGGGCACTGCTGTCGTTCAGCAGCATGCAGCAGGTGTCATCGCAGCAACAACTTCCAACGCCGAACCAGATCCTGGAACATGAAGCGCAGGTGGAACTCGGCCTTGCCGAGGGCTCGCTCAAACAGCCGGGAGTGTCCGGTGGTGTTGTCACCACATATCGCGAAATGACGGACAGGCTGAGCGTCCAGCCTGGTAGGGCAGGTCCGTCTGGACCCAAGCGAACGGTCGGGTGCAGCAGTTCCTTCCCCGGCGAGTTCAAGAACGTCAAGGCGAGCCAGGACTGCTCCTTGCGCCGGCAGGCCGAGGAGTTCATCGTCTTCAACCCCACGGATCCTGATAATATTGTCGCGGGTCAGAACGACAGCCGCCTTGGATTCAACCACTGCGGCATCGACTCCTCGTTTGATCGGGGCCGGACGTGGGGGGATATGACCCCGCCGTTCTGGCAGTTTATGCTGCTTGACGGGCACGTTGCTGACGCGGGCAGCGATCCCGCCATCACCTTTGATGCTGACGGGAACGCGTACTTCACGTGCATTATCTTCGACGCCGTCGCAGCCGCGAATGCGATCGTTGTGGCCAAATCCAACAAGGAATTTGGCGGATCGTTCTTCCATTCTCCAGCAAACATCACGTTTCAAACGTACAGGACGCTCCCGCTTGGAGTCGTCGCCACTGACACCGACCCGACGGTCGCCAACGACAAGGAATTTATCAACGCAGACCGCAACCCGGGGAGCCCGAAGAAGAACAATGTCTACGTGACCTGGACCCGTTTCAGCGGCGGGCATAGCCCGATCTACTTCTCGCAATCTACCGACGGTGGAGCCACCTGGTCGCCTGGCGTTGAGATAGATGGCTCGAACCTCGCCATCTGCACGTCCCCCGTCGCTGGCCCCTGTAACGATAATCAGGGATCCTGGCCAGAGGTGGGGCCCGATGGAACGCTGTACGTGTTCTTTGGAAATACGAACACGCCAGGAGTCGGGATCAACCAGATTGTGATGGTGAAATGCCCGGGCTCAGCCGACTGTCTGACCGTGGCCAACTGGACGTCGCCTGTCAAGGTCGCGGATCTCATCGGGACGCATCCGCGGCAAACCGGGTCGAACCCAGTCACGGGTTGCCCCGGGGGGAGGCGTTGCTTGCCGCCCAACGGCTATCGCGTGCCGGAAATCACCTCCATCACCGGCCGGGTCGATCCCACCAATCCTTCGCGGTTGTTCGTGACCTGGGCCGACTTCCGGAACGGCGGGCCTCCCTGCAACACGGGCAGCACTGCGACTTCTGTCCCTCCATGCAACAACGACGTCTTCCTTGCCGTTTCGACGAACGGAGGGACGACGTGGGGGAGTCCAATCGACGTGACGCCAGCCATCCAGTTTGGTCCGAGCGCCCAGTGGCAACCGTGGAACGCGATGGGACCCGACGGAACGCTGTACGTCGCCTACTACGACCGGCACTATGGCGACTGCGAGTTCACGGGCTGCAACGACATTACCCTGGCCGTCACTCGCGACCAGGGTGCAACGTTCGCGTACCACCGCATCACGACAGCCTCAATGCCCAATCTGGTCGTCGCAAACAACCCGCTGCAAGCGGGATTCCTCGGCGATTATATGGGCATCGACGCGAACAGCTTCGGCGCGGGGATCGTCTGGGGGGATACCCGAGGCCGAGACGGCGCCGTTGATGAGGACATGTACTTCGCCTTCTTCCCCGCGGGGAAGCATTAAAGGACAGAGAGGCTGTGGGCCTCGGGCGGCAAATCTGCGCGAGGCCCACAGCACGCGTACACGTCAGGGTGGCGGCACCACGACTGGGGGCGTGTTGATCTCGGAAAACGTGACCGTCAGCATCGCGCGGGCTGTCCTGACAATGTGAAACGGCGTTACCGGGACGGTACTTGCGCCATCCAGCGCCGGACGCGTCGGACCCGATCGGTACAGAACGACCAGCCGGTTGCCTTCGCGACGAATTCGCACGATCGTCAAGGCCGCTGGCTCGGTGAACTCTCCGGCAAATACAGCAATCGCCATACTGTGGCTGAAGTCCACGGGTGGAGCTACCATTGAACCCGAGTGGCGGCGCCACAGACTTTCCCAGGCAGGCTGATCCCGGATGATGACGTGAACAAGATGGCGAATCCCGGAGACCGTTCCCGCAGCGATCGTGACAAACGGGACGTCAGTACCACTTTGCGCAGAGACCGGAAGCAGTGCCCCCGCGACGATTCCGATGCAGATGAGCAAGCGCGTGTGAAGACCACGTGTCATGGCCGTGGTGACTCCTTCGCGCGGCATTCCTATTGTCCTTGACGGATGGGGCGCGTGTGAGGTTCCGCCCCCGACTCGTCCCCGCGTGACTTTCAGGGGTTGACATCCGGCCGCGCCTTTGCTAACGTCCTTAAAAAGCCCTCAATAGCACGAGGAAGTGCGCCTAGGGTTCCACGGCTCCCACAAGGGCCGGTTGGTCCGAGCGGCGCAGGCGGTCCTCGGGGCCGCTACACCGTCAGGGGAAAAGCCTGAGGGATAGGTTCCTCAAGAATCTATCGCTCAGGCTTTTTCATCGTACGCCGCGCAAGGCGAGGCGGGGAAGTAGTAGGCAGCCGGTTGCTTTTCAAGAAAACCGGGAGTTCTGGGAACCGGTAGCAAGCGGCCGCCGAACTCGTCCCCAAGCCGCGGTGCCGACTTGAAAAGTTGGAGAGTTGGAAAGTTGGATCCAACTCTTCAACTTTCGGACTCTTCAACTCTGTTGGCGGGAACTAAGGTGGTACCGCGGAGCATCCGCCCTTAGGGTGGGCCCGCGGTCTGTATTTTTTATCGGCTTCTTCGCGAGGTGAGGGATGATGGCTCGCCAGATCACGGCCTCAAAACCGCCGGCTCCGGCCGTGCGGTCCCGCCAGATGAACGGCGCGCAGACGCTTGTGGAGTCGCTCCGGCGGGAGGGTGTCGAGGTCCTCTTCGGCCACCCGGGCGGCGCGTCGCTTCCAATCTATGACGCGCTGTACGATGCGCAGGATATCCATCATATTCTCGTCCGCCATGAGCAGGTCGCCGCCCATGCGGCCGTGGGATACGCGCGCGCTTCCGGCCGCGTGGGGGTGTGCACAGCGACGTCGGGCCCCGGCGCTACGAACCTCATCACCGGGCTCACCGACGCGATGATGGATTCCGTCCCGGTGGTTGCGATCACGGGGCAGGTGCCGCGGCCGGTGATCGGCAACGATGCCTTCCAGGAAGCCGACGTCACCGGTATTACCATGCCCATCACCAAGTACAACACGCTCGTGATGCGTGCGGTCGATATCCCCAACGCCGTCCGCGCGGCGTTCCACTTGGCCGGAACCGGGCGGCCTGGCCCGGTGCTGGTAGATATCCCGCGCGACGTGTCTCAGGAACTGTGCGAGCCGGATTTCGATGAGGAGCCCGCGCTCCCGGGGTACCGGCCGGTGCTAGACGGCAACCCCAGCCAGATCGCCGAGGCGGCCGAGGCGCTGTCCGCGGCGGAGCGCCCCATCGTCTACGCCGGAGGGGGCATCCTCAGCAGCGGGGCCACGCCTGAGCTCACGGCGCTGGCCGACCGGACCGGCATCCCTGTCGCGCTCACGCTGATGGGCAAGGGGGCGATGGATGAGACACACCCGCGCTGTCTGGGCATGCTCGGCATGCACGGCAGCGCCTTTGCCAACTGGGCCATCAACCGCGCCGACGTCATTCTGGCGGTGGGGGTGCGCTTCGACGACCGCGTCACCGGCCGGCTCAAGGATTTTGCCCCTCACGCCCGGTTCATCCATATCGACATCGACCCGGCCGAGATTGGGAAGAACAAGCCGGCGCACATCCCCATCGTTGGCGACGCCAAGCGGGTGCTGGCTGCGGTCGTGCCGTTGGTGCGTGCCCCGAAGATTGAGGCGTGGTGGAAACAAATTGAGGAGTGGCGGGAGAAGTATCCGTTCCGCTACCGGCAGCGCGATGGTCGCATCAGCCACCAGTATGTCTGTGACCTGCTCAACCGGCTGACCGGCGGGCAGGCCATTGTGGCCACCGACGTCGGCCAGCATCAGATGTGGATGGCCCAGTGGTACAAGTGCCGCGAACCCCGCACCTTCATCTCTTCCGGCGGGCTGGGGGCCATGGGCTTCGGCTTCCCGGCCGCCCTGGGCGCCAAGTTCGCGCGTCCGGACAAGCAGGTCCTGGCCCTGGTGGGTGACGGCGGGTTCCAGATGACCATGCAGGACCTGATTACCGCGGTGGAGCATCGGCTGAGCCTGCCGATTTTCATCCTCAACAACGGCGCGCTCGGCATGGTCCGGCAGTGGCAGTCGTTCTTCTACCGCGGCCGCTTCTCATCATCCATCCTGCGCAACCCTGACTTCGCCAAGCTGGGCGACGCCTACGGCGCACGCGGCATCCGCGTCGAGCGGCCCGAAGAGGTTGAGGGGGCTCTGCGCACCGCGCTGGCCACGGAGGGCGTGCCGTGCGTGGTCGACATCCTCTGCGACCCGGAGGAGAACTGCCTGCCGATGATTCCGTCCGGGCAGTCGGTGGCGGAGATGATCCTGGATGACTGACCTGCAACACGCGGCCACCATCTCGGTGCTGGTGCAGAATGCACCGGGGGTGCTGGTGCGTGTGGCGGGACTGATCCGCAGGCGGGGTGTGAACATCCACAGCCTGTCTGTTGGGCCCACAGAGGATCCGAGCATCTCCCGGATGACGATCGTGGTGGACACGGCGCCGGAGCGTACGGAGCAGTTTGCCAAGCAACTGCGCAAGCTGGTCGAAGTGCTTCGGGCGACGTCGCTGGACAGCACCCCAGCGGTCGATCGCGAGCTGGCGCTGATCAAGGTCAATGTCACGCCGGGGACGCGGCTGGAGATCATGGAGATCGCCAACGTCTTCCGCGCCAGCGTGGTGGACCTCACCGATAAGACGATGACGCTGGAAGTCACCGGCAGGGGCGAGAAAGTCGACGCCTTTGTCACCCTGCTGACCAAATACGGCATCCGGGAGATGGCCCGCACAGGCCAGGTCACCCTCGTGCGGGGATCACAGAACACGTGACGCGGGCGTAGACCGCGTCATCGCGAGGCCCCGCAGGGGCCGTGGCGATCCCCTGGTCACGGAGATTGCTTCAGCCCTTCGGGCCTCGCAATGACAAAGTGTCGGGGGGATATTAATGGCCACCATCTACTACGACAAGGATGCGTCGCTGGAGCCGCTGCGGGGGAAAACCGTGGCCGTCATCGGTTACGGCAGCCAGGGCCACGCCCATGCCCAGAACCTTCGGGACAGCGGTGTGAGCGTCGTCGTCGGTTTGTACCGGGGCAGCCCGTCCTGGGCCAAGGCCGAAGGGGACGGGTTTCGGGTCGCCACCGTTGGTGATGCCGCGGCGAAGGCCGACCTGGTGGCCATGCTCGCGCCGGACCACGTGCAGCGAAGCATTTATGAGCAGGAAATTGGTCCGGCGCTGCGGCCCGGGGCCGCGCTCCTCTTTGCCCACGGGTTCAATATTCACTTCGGACAGATCGTCCCTGCTCCCACGGTGGACGTGGTGATGATCGCGCCGAAGGCGCCGGGCCATCGCATGCGGGAGTTGTTCGTGGAAGGCGTGGGGGTGCCCGGGCTGCTGGCCGTGCACCAGAATGTGACGGGACACGCGAAGGAGACCGCCCTGGCCTACGGCCGCGCGGTCGGCTGCACGAAAGCCGGGGTCATCGAAACCACGTTCAAGGAAGAGACCGAAACCGATCTGTTCGGCGAGCAGACCGTGCTGTGCGGTGGGATTTCCAGCCTGATCAAGACGGGCTTCGACATCCTCGTCGAGGCAGGCTACCAGCCGGAGATTGCCTACTTCGAGTGCCTGCATGAGATGAAGCTGATCGTGGATCTGATGTACGAGGGCGGGCTGTCCTACATGCGGTACTCTGTGTCGGATACCGCCGAATACGGCGACTACAGCCGCGGCCACCGGGTGATCAGCGACCGGGTGCGCGCCGAGATGAAACGGATTCTGGGTGAGGTGCAGGATGGGACGTTTGCCCGGGAGTGGGTGAGCGAGAACCAGGCCGGGCGGCCGAACTTCAAGGAGCAGCGCAAGCAGGAGCAGGCGCACCCGATCGAAGAGGTAGGCCGGCGGCTGCGGGCGATGATGCCCTGGCTGTCCCGCAAAGGGACCAAGCAGCCAGTCGGCACATCCTGAGGCGTCTCATGGCCGACAGAGTCTTCATCTTTGATACGACCCTGCGCGACGGCGAGCAGTCGCCCGGTTTTTCCATGTGGCCAGGGGAAAAGCTGGAGATGGCGCGGCAGCTCGCCCGGCTCGGCGTCGATGTCATCGAGGCCGGGTTTCCCATTTCCTCGCCCGGAGAGTTCGACGGGGTGCGGGGCATCGCGGCCGGGGTGCGCGGACCGGTCATCTGCGGGCTAGCCCGGGCGAATCCGAAGGACGTCGAGGCCGCCGCCGAGGCGGTCCGGCCGGCGGAACGGGCGCGCGTGCACACCTTTATCGCCACATCGCCCATCCACATGGCCCGCAAGCTGCGGATGTCTCCCGACGAGGTGCTGGAGACGGCGCAGCGGGCGGTGGCGCACGCCCGGACCCTGGTCGGCGAAGTCGAGTTCAGCGCAGAAGACGCCACCCGGTCGGACGTCGATTTCCTGTGCCGCGTGTTTGAAGCGGCCATCCGCGCCGGCGCTACCATCATCAACATCCCCGATACCGTCGGCTACGCGCTGCCGGAGGAGTTTGGCGCACTGGTGCGGTCATTGCGCGAGCGTGTGCCGGGGATGGACCGCATTACCGTCAGCGTCCACTGCCACAACGACCTGGGTCTCGCCACCGCCAACACCTTGGCGGGTGTAGCGGCCGGCGCCAGGCAGGTGGAGGGCACAATCAACGGCATCGGGGAACGGGCAGGCAACGTCGCGCTGGAGGAAGTGATTATGACCCTGGGCACGCGGCGGGAGGCGATGGGGTACGTCACGCGCGTGGACACGACACAGATCTACCCCACCAGCCGGTTGCTGTGCGCCTTCACGGGGATCGATGTGCAGCCGAACAAGGCCATTGTGGGGGCGAACGCCTTCGCCCACGAGGCCGGCATTCACCAGCATGGGGTGCTGATGGACCGGCGGACGTACGAGATCATGACGCCCGCGTCGATCGGCCTTCCCACTAACCGGCTGGTCCTGGGGAAGCACTCCGGCCGGCACGCCTTCGAGAAAGTCCTGCAGGACGCCGGCATCCGGCTGGGCGCCGACGAACTGGAACGCGCCTTTGCCCGCTTCAAAGAGGTCTGCGACCGGAAGAAGACGGTGCTGCAGGAAGAGGTCATCGCGCTGGTCGAGGAGCAGTTTGTCGTCTTCCCGCGGACCTGGGAACTGGTTCGGTTCGCGGTGACCACCGGCACCGACCGAAGGCCCATCGCCACGGTGCGGGTGGCCCGAGGGACGGCGGAGGAGGAACGGACGGCGTCGGGGGACGGCCCCGTGGACGCGCTGTTCGACGCGATTGCGTCGGGTGTCGGCATACGGCCGGACCTGGTGGACTACACGGTGCGCGCGGCGGCGGGCGGCGCCGATGCGGTCGGCGAGGCCGTGGTGAAGTTGCGCTGGGAGGGGGACCTCTCCGTCGGACGCGCCAGCAGCACCGATGTGTTAGAGGCCAGCGCCCGCGCGTACCTGGCCGCGGTCAACAAGATCCTGGCGCGCCAGCCTAGGGGTCGGTCCGCTGTCGTTGCGGGTGAGGAAGAGGTCGCCACGGCCCCTCCGGGGCCTCGCGATGACTCCGTCACTTCGTCGCGGAGCCTGCCCCGAGCTGCGTCGAGGGGCTCCTCGCAATGACGAAGAGGGGGATGTCATAGCCATGGCCATGACGATGACGGAGAAGATCCTGGCGGCCCACGCCGGCCGGCCCGAGGTCCATCCGGGCGAGCTCATTGACTGCACGGTCGACTTCCTATTCGCCAACGACATCACCGCGCCGCTGGCGATCAAGGAGTTCGAGAAGATGGGCGTCGCGCAGGTCTTTGATCCTGACCGGGTCGCCTTTGTCTTCGATCACTACGTCCCCAACAAAGACATCGCCTCGGCGCAGCAGTGCAAGATCACAAGGGACTTTGTCGACGGGCACAACCTGCCGCACTTCTTCGACGTCGGACGTTCAGGGATCGCCCACGTCCTGCTGGCCGAACTGGGCTACGTTGTGCCGGGGGATGTCTTCGTCGGCGCAGACTCCCACACGTGCAATCACGGCGCGCTGGGGGCGTTCTCGACAGGCGTCGGCTCGTCCGACCTCGCCGCTGCGATGGCTCTGGGCCGGTTGTGGCTGCGCGTCCCGGAGTCGATGAAGTTTGTCTTCCACGGGCGGCCGCGGCCATGGGTGACGGGGAAGGATCTGATCCTGAAAGTCATCGGCGAGATCGGCGTGGACGGCGCCCGGTATGGCGCGATGGAGTTCTGCGGCGATACCCTGACACACCTGACGATGGACGAGCGGTTCTCGATCACAAACATGGCCGTTGAGGCCGGGGCGAAGAACGGCATTATGGAGGCCGACGATGTGGTGCTGGAATGGATACGACCCCGTGCTCGCCGGGCGATCACCGTCTACCGGAGCGACCCCGGCGCGAGCTACGTGGATGTGCGCGAGGTCGACGTGTCCACCCTGGATCCGGTCGTGTCGGCGCCGGCCTCTCCCGGCAACGTCGTGTCGGTGCGGGAGGTAGGGGGCGTGAAGGTGGACCAGTGCTTCATCGGCACCTGCACCAACGGGCGCATCGAAGACATGCGCCTGGCGGCCAGGGTCCTGGCCGGGCGGAAGGTCCATCCCCGCACCCGGCTGCTGGTCATTCCCGCGACCCCGGCCGTCTACCGCCAGGCGCTGGACGAGGGGCTGGTGCAGATCTTTCTCGACGCGGGCGCGGCCTTCAGCACCTCTACATGCGGACCATGCATCGGCGGGCACATGGGGGTCCTGGCCGACGGGGAGGTGTGTGTGTCCACCAGCAGCCGCAATTTCGTAGGCCGGATGGGACATCGCGGCAGCAAGGTGTATCTCAGCAACGCAGCGGTGGCGGCCGCCGCGGCGGTGGCGGGCAAACTCGTGCATCCCGACGAGGTCGTGCGCGACCCGGTGCCAGTGTAGACGGCCATGGCGATTCGAGGCAAGGCGCACACGGTGGGGCACCATATCGATACCGACGTCATCATTCCGGCCCGGTACCTGGTGACGACCGACCCGGCGGAACTGGCCAAATACGTCTTTGAAGATCTCGACCCGTCGCTGCGGCAACGCATCGCGCCGGGCGACGTGCTGGTGGCCGGGGAGAATTTCGGGCAAGGCAGTTCCCGGGAGCACGCGCCGATTGCCATCAAGGGAGTGGGGATCTCCTGCATCGTGGCGGTGTCGTTCGCCCGCATCTTCTATCGCAACGCCTTCAACATTGGCCTGCCGGTAGTGGAATGCCAGGACGTCCAGGCCCGCGTGTCTGAGGGCGACGAGCTTGACGTGGATCTGGCGACCGGGGTGATCCGCAACGTGACCCGCGGCGAGACGTACAAAGGGACGCCGGTCCCGGAGTTCATGCTGCGATTGCTGACGGCCGGAGGCATCGTGGGATATGTCCGCGCGGAGCTCGCGCGGGAACGGCAGTAACCTGTAGGGGAGGTCGGAGGAGATGGAGTCCGCAGGCCGGGAGCATCTGGAGTCCTTGTTCAAGGTGCTGACCGACGCACTCGCAGAGCCGCGTCGGCCGGGAGGGCAGGATGCTCAGGACACCGACTGGGTGATCGAACGCATCCAGGATTCATTTGACAGCCGTGCCCGGTGAGGTCCGGGTTGTCCTTCTCCCCGGGGACGGGATAGGCCCCGAGGTCATCCGCGAAGCGGTCAAGGTTCTGCAGGCGGTAGCAGTCCGCTTTCACCTCTCCCTGGGGTTCACGGAGCTGCCAATCGGGGGAGCGGCCACCGACGCGACGGGGACGCCGCTTCCCGACGTCACCCTGCAGTCATGCCTGCGCGCTGACGCGGTGCTGCTGGGCGCAGTGGGTGGTCCCCGGTGGGACCGCCTGCCTGGTCCAGCGCGACCTGAGGCCGGCCTGCTGCAGCTGCGCCGCGCGCTCGGCGTCTTCGCCAACCTCCGCCCGGTGCGGCTGTCCGCGTCGCTCGGCGCGGTGTCACCGTTACGGCCAGAGGTCGCCGCCGGCACGGACTTGCTCATCGTCCGCGAACTGCTCGGCGGTCTGTACTTCGGCCAGCCCCGCGGCCGGACCCAGGACAGCGCCGTGGACACGATGCGCTACTCTACTGAGGAGATTGGACGGGTGGCGCGGGTGGCGTTCACGATGGCCCGCGGGCGCCGCCGGAAGGTGACCTCGGTGGATAAGGCCAATGTGCTGGAAACATCGCGGCTCTGGCGGCAGACCGTCGAGTCTGTGCGGCGCGAGTTTCCCGATGTCACCCTGGAGCATCTCCTGGTCGATACCTGTGCCCTGCAGCTCATCCGCGCCCCCGGGATGTTTGACGTCATCGTAACGGAGAACACATTCGGCGACATCCTCAGCGATGAGGCCGGCGCGGTTGTGGGCTCGCTGGGGCTGCTCCCGTCCGCCAGCCTCGGGGACCACCCACCGTTCTTCTACGAGCCCGTACATGGTTCTGCGCCGGATATCGCGGGGAAGGGGATTGCCAACCCGATCGGGGCGATCCTCAGCGTGGCGATGATGCTGCGCCATTCCCTCAGTCGCGAGGACGCGTCCGCGGCGGTGGAGACTGCGGTGGAACGCGTCCTGGAGGCCGGGATCCGCACCCCCGATCTCGGGGGAGGAGCGACGACCGCGCAGGTGGGGGATCATATCGTCGAGGAAGTTGGCGGTGCGCCGGCGGCCACCGGTCGCCCCGCCGCCCGCGCCGCACTTCAAAAGGGTCAGACCCCGAAGAAACGTGCCGCATTTCAAAGGGGTCAGACCCCGAAGAAAGGGGTCTGACGCCAGGGGATCGGATCATGCCGACAACCGTGCGATCTCGCAGTGCCCGCATGCTGGAGGGCCCGGACCGGGCCCCAGCGCGTTCCTATTTCTACGCCATCGGATTCACCGAAGACGATCTACGCAAACCCCTGATCGGTATCGCCAACACGTGGATCGAGATGATGCCCTGCAACTCCCACCTCCGCGGCGTCTCGGAGAAGGTGAAGGCTGGCGTACGGGCGGCTGGCGGGACCCCCGTAGAGTTCAACACCATCGCGATTTCGGACGGCATCAGCATGGGCACGGAGGGGATGCGGACCTCTCTGGTCAGCCGGGAGATCATCGCCGACTCA